>JAABUN010005137.1_pt1 | contig 16671 bp, 17 predicted proteins | sample 5559311 | NCBI WGS metagenome assembly JAABUN01 (sample SAMN10711877, study PRJNA513370) | rock metagenome | isolation source: Antarctica rocks | place: Antarctica: Victoria Land, Siegfried Peak sud
CGACGACAGGGTTGGCGAAGCCGGCACAGCGGACGAGCGCAACCGGCGCTTCGTCAATCCAGAAGTGCTGACGCTCCAAACGTCGTGGGTTCAAACGAGGCTGGGGCCTTGTCCGGTCACGCAACAGCCTCTCGGGCGCCTTTCTGCTTCCCAGGCGTCGGCGAGGAGGTCGGGACGCGCGACGCTCAGATCGACTTGGACGGCCGCCAGTCGCCGGCCCACTAGAACTCGGCGGCGTGCCTCGGGGTGAGTCTGAACGGCGTCAGGATGCCAGGCTGGCCGAGAATCACTTTGGCGTGCCCGGCGTCCCCTGGCGTCGCAACGATCTTGCCGCGACTCGGGATGACGAGCGGCCGTGATGGGCCTGCTCGATGGCCTCGGGCAGGGCGAGCGCGGACGCGCGCGTCGTCGGGGCGTCGATCATCGCCCGGCCGGCCGGATCACCGTCGATAGATCTCCCGCGGCAACCTTGGAAGTCTCGCTGAACGAAAGTTCGTGTCGGACCGCTTCGCGTGCGGCGAGCTTGATCGCGTACTGCTCGGCGACGATCGCGGCGACCTGGTCGGCTGTGTGCGTGATGTGTGAATAGGTCTGAAGGCCGCCCCCACGAATCTCAGGAGCGCGGTTGGACCAGTTCGCATTCCGTTCGGGTTCCATTCATCACTAACGCCCCAGACGGCACGAATGGTCCGTCCGCCGGTTACATAGCCCGTCACGTCGCGCCTGCCCGAGAGCCGACAGAGCCCTGTCGCCTTCAGGCCGGGGGCGGCGCGAGTGACCCGCCCCCGATGAGAAGCTTGGCTGCGTACGGAACGTCTGGTCTACCGCTTAGGTAGACGGCCGGTGCTCATTGAACGGTGAAGTCGGCCAACATGCCGGGCTTGCCACCGGGCATGTAGTGCCCGGGGAGGTTGCAGATCAGCGCGTAGTGGCCTGGCTTGAGCTTCAGGGAGAGCGTCTTTCTCTGACCGGCATCGATGTTGCCGATCTCGCCCACGTTTCCCTTCTCGTCAGCCTCTTCGCTCTTGAGCAGCGCGTCAGCCTTCTGGTCGGTCTTGAGGACGACGAACTCGTGTGGAAGCGCGCCCGCGTTCTCGACATCGAAGGTGACCTTGCCGCTGGTCGCCTTGCCGGCCGCGGGGGTGCTCTTGAGGGAGTACTCGGCCTCGACGACCTTGATCGTGCCCTTTGGCTTCTCGTTGGCGGGCGCGGCGGTCGTAGCCGGCTTGGACTCCTGGGAGGAACTGCTGGCGGACTCCTTCGAATCGCTGCCGCCGCAGCCGGAGAGGGTGAGGGCCAGGGCGGCAGTGGCAACGAGCCCGGCGGTGAGGGTGCGAGCGGGGAGAGGAACGGGGTTCATGGCTTCGGATACGCGCGAATGAGCAGTTCAGCTCAACGGGTCGGTCAGCGTGAGCTCCAAGACAGGTGTCGCTTGCGCCCCGAGCCCGTACTCGGGGCAGGAGAGGACGCTCCTGGCGGCTGGGCGTGAGAGGTCGTCGAGGGCTCCTTGGATGTAGAACGTGTTCCAGTGGACGATCCCAATGCAGGACATGCTTCGGTCAGACGTCGTTGAGCGGGGTGCCTTGGTGGTAGAGCACCCTCCATGTACCGGCTGAGCGCCGCCACAACGAGCTGCGCCGGGCGCGGCGTCCCTGCCGATTAGTGACGTACGTCAGCAGCACAAGGTCAGGGCCGACGATCGTGCCCTTCATCTCGGATGCCTCGATGGCGCCCTCGCTAGACCGCTCGTCGGCGAGAAGCGACACGATCTCGGCACGCGTCCAGAGACGCCCCGACGCCCCGATCTCGCAGAAGTCGGCATCGAGTAGATCGTCGACCTGGTGCGGTGATCGCCGGACCTCGCGGGACAACAGCGCCAGTTCGCGGTCGAAAACCGTTTGAAGGTCGCCGGGGGCCATGATTTCTGCCAGGGCAATGATCTCCGATTGAGCCACGCCCTATTCGAACCATCGGGCGGACCCGGATCGACCGGTGACCAGAACCCTGCTTCAAGAGTCCTCGAGGCGGTCGACGAACCACCGGAGCACGGTCTGACGGATGGTGGGGTCTTGGACGAGCTCGACGCCGTGTCCCAGAGCGTTCGTGTCGCGAACGACTCTGATGCCGCCGTGTCCACGGGCGTTGGCGAGGGCCGCTACGATCTCGGACTCCTGAGCGGTCAGCAGGACGTCATGAGCTCGGCAGTGCTCGGGGACTTCTCAACGGGAGTTGGGGAGAGACCCGCCCAGGCGGCGACGGACCGGCGGAGCGGCCCGCCGGCCGCGTAAGTCACCGCGGTCGCTCCCCGAGGCGCCCGGGAGGGTTCCGGCTGCGCCGTCGCGGTCGGAGTCGTCTGCGCTGAGGGGACGGGGTTGGCGCGAAGGGCTCAGCCAGATCCCCCACCGTCTGCTCCCACTCGACCAAGCGGCCGAGCATCGCCCGCCGCGGTCCGTTCGACAGCGCTTGAAAGACGGCGCCCATCTCGGAACTTTCAACCATGCGGTTGAAGATAAGACGGGTGTCGCGGAATGTCAACCGTCAGGTTGAAGTTCGCAGGGGTGGGTGCCTCGAAGAGTGCTCGCTGCTTGAACACCGGTTGCTAACACCGCCACGGTGCCGCCGCCGTAGCTTCACCGCGAGTTGTTCCTCAAGCGGAGGTAAAGGTCTTGCGACGTACCATCGTCCTTTGCGCGGTCGGGTCAGCCATGCTCGTGACCTCCTCGAGCGCGCGAGCGCAGGACCCGCTGCGTAGTGATGCCCCGGTCACTCCGGCCGGGTTTCGGGTTGCACCGGCCGGCCAGGAGCTCGGCGTTCCCCGCTTTGCCACCGGCTTCCAAGGGCCGCTGGGCTCAGCCCTGTCTCCCGATGGAGATCAGTTGCTGTCGGTGTCGAGCGGCGCGGCCCGCAGGCAGTCCGTCGACTTGTTCGATCTGCAGCGTGGTGCCCGTTCGGACGCTGTGACCTATGACGCGACCAAGGCGCTGGGCGAGTCGGCCTTCTACGGGGTCGCGTTCTCGCCTGATGGTCGTCGGGCCTGGGCGTCGGGTGGCGGCCAGGATGTCGTCCACGTGCTCTCGGTGAAGGATGGGCAGCTCTCGGAGACGGGACAGATCGCGGCTCCGAACTTTCCCGCCGGCCTGGCGTACGGCCGCACGCCACGTGGTCCCAGGCTCTACGTCGCCAACAACCTCTCCGGGCCGGCCGTGGGGCTCAATCCGCCCGGGAACAGTGTCACGGTGATCGATCCCGACGCCGGCACGGTCTTGAAGAAGATCGACTTGGGCGCGGCGCTCCAGCCCTTCGGGGTCGCGTTCGCGCGTGATGGCCGCAAGGCCTACGTGACGAACTGGCTCGGGCGCAACGTGAATGTCATCGACACCACGACAGAGGAGAAGATCGCCGAAGTCGCGCTCGACCCCGACCCGCTGCGGGCTGATCATCCGAGCGCCATCGCCGAGAACCCGCGGCGCAACGAGGTCTACACGGCCAACGCCAACTCGGACACGGTGTCGGTGATCAACACCGAGTCAGACCAGGTGGCGGCGACCATCGACGTCGCCCTGGTGCCGGGCGGCCCGAAGGGCGCCAATCCGGACGGACTCGATGTCTCGCCGGACGGGCGCACCCTCTACGTCGCTGAAGCCGGGGAGAACGCCGTCGCGGTGATCGACCTCGATACCCGTCGGGTGCGCGGCTTCGTGCCGACCTCCTGGTACCCGGCCGACGTCGACGTTTCCCCGGACGGCCGGCGATTGGTGACGACCAACACCAACAACTCCGGCGCGGGGCCCAACCCATGTGGACCACTCACCCCACGCACGGACTGCCCGGCGCCCGATCCCGAGAACGATCGCTCCGACGTCCGTGACAGCCAGTACTCCGGTTCGATGATCAAGGGGTCGCTGACCACGGTCCGTCTGCCGTTCAAGCCGGGACGCCTGCGCCGGCTGACCGCCCGAGTGCGAGCCAACAACCAGGCCCGGGCGCGTGCCCAGCGCAAACCGGCGGCCCTCAACGCCATCAAGCACGTCATCTACGTCATCAAGGAGAACCGCACCTACGATCAGGTCTTTGGGTCCTTGAACGAGGGCAACGGGGACGCGTCGCTCAATCTCTTCGACGACCGCTCGGCACCCAACCACCGGGCGCTGGCCCGACGCTTCGGCCTTTACGACAACTTCTACGCCGACGCCGAGGCGTCCGCTGACGGTCACAACTGGGCGACCCAGGCCAATTCCACCGATTACGTCGACAAGACGTGGCCGATCAACTACTCGCCGCGTCCGCGCGGGAGCCAGCGGGCGTACGACTTCGAGAACGTTCCGCTCGCGCAGCAGTTCCTCACCGAGCCGCTGCCGTCGGATCCGAGCGTGTTCCGCTCGGCGGCCGCCCAGACGGTCGGGTACCTCTGGGACAACGCGTGGGCGCGCGGGGTGTCCTATCGCAGCTACGGCGAGTACACCCGCTTCCCCGGGGACTGCACGCAGCCGCGAGACAACGCATCCGACACCACCCACCTGCAAGCCCGCTTCGGCGACCCGGTCGACGTCGAGTACCCGGGATACAACATGAGCTGCTCAGATCACGTCGACCGTGAGCCGGAGTGGGAACGCGAATTCCGGGAGCACGAGGCGAACGGGTCCCTTCCGGCGCTTTCGATAGTGCGCCTGCCCAACGACCACACGAACGGCACCCGGGCGGGCCAATCGACGCCTGAGAGCTACATGGCCGACAACGACCTCGCGTTGGGTCGGATGGTCGACACGCTGTCGCATTCGGATTACTGGGACGACACGGTGATGTTGGTCACCGAGGACGATGCCCAGAACGGACCGGATCACGTCGACGCACACCGGACCCTGGCGCTCGTCATCAGCGCCTACAACCAACGCGGTGGAGTGGACTCCACCCACTACGACACCTCGGCGATGGTCGCCACCGCGGAAGACCTGCTCGGCCTGCCGCCCATGAGCATCGTCGACCAGCGCGCCAGCCGGATGTGGCCACTATTCGACTCGCGACCTGACTCGTCCCCCTATAAGGCGCGCCAGCCTGAAGTCATTCCCTTCGGACAGCCTGACGCCCCGCGCAACCCGCCCACCGCCCCGATGGCACGCCAGTCAGCTTCCTGGGACTTCACCAAGGAAGACGCCACCCCGGAGATCGGCCTCAACCAGGCGATCTGGAAGTCGATCCGAGGCCGCCGCTCGGAGATGCCGGCGCCGCGCCACGAGCACATCATCGGATCACAACCCAACGACGAGGAAGGCGAAAGCGAAGAGCGATAGCGCTGCGGAGATGATGGCCGCAAGGCGGCGCCGACGAGGGCGACGAGGACTGCGCGCTCGTAGCGGGCCATGTTCATACGAGCGAAGAGCCGGCGTCCGATCAGGTACCCCAAGCCGGCGGCCTCCAGAGGAGCGGCAGTGCGGGAGCAGGAGCCCAGGCGCCGGCGAGGAGCAGCAGCTGCGACGCTGGCAGCCAGCCAACGCTCCTCCGACGCGACAAGCTCCTGCCCGCGCCGTTACGCCGGACGGGTGCGGTGCCAGACCGCGAGCAGGACCGCCGCAGCCACCAGGAGTTGCAGAGACGCGGCGGGCAGGATTCGCAGCAGTACCGCCCCCAACCCGAGGCCGGGAGGTGACCAGGCCGCAAGGGAGAGGACGTCGCGCGCAGAAGATTGTGGGCGGCTTCCGTCGGCGATGAGCACCAGCACGTCCACGACGATCCCGGTCGCCACGATAGTGGCGACCGCCTGCTGCGGACTCAACACCGCGGACAACACCGGTGCGCTCAGGAGCGCGAACCCGAAATCGGGTCGAGGTCTGCAACGCGGCGCTGAGTACGAGAATCACGGCGGACGCGGCGGTCTGCCCCAGGATCGAGTCCATCAGCACCAGGACAGGTCAAAGCTGCGCACACCTGTCACGGGTTACGCGACCACGATGCCCGCGACGCGCTACTCCGTGCCAAGGCGACGATCGGAATCGAACCGGTGTAAACGGCTTTGCAGTCGGCCGTCTATAGGGGTTCTTGGCTCTGGCGCGATCTGCGGCATGTTGAGATGTGCCCAGTTACGCATGCGCGACGAAGCCGAAGAGCGTGAGAGGGGCTCGGCTGCGGGATCGACCCCTTGCACTGTGGCACGGCATCCATGCCGTGCCGGTCATTCGGGGATCGGTCCCGCAGCCGGCGGGACCCCGAATAAGGGGAGGGCATCATGCCCGCAAGGTCGTTACCGACGAGGAGCGCCAAGCGCGTCGCGGCCGACCGGCAGCGCACGCGCGAGGCGGTCGAGGCGCCGCGCGTCAGCGAGGGCTGGCAGTGGTGGCTTCGCCTGCGCCACCACTTCCACACCTACTGCCTCGTTATCTAGGGGTGTCCGCGTCGGTGTCCGATCTCCGCTGGATCGGCGCGTTGGTGGCATGTCGTTGAAGGGGCGTGTGGCTGTCGGCGGTGTGCTCAGTGAGGTGGCGAGGGCCGCGGAGGTGCTCCGTGTGGTGGTGGTGGCGGGATCGTCGCGAGCGCGGGCGGGATGTCGGGCCAGATGAGTAGTACGCGGCAGGGGGCGTGGTCGACGACGAAGCGCGCTGCGGGCCCGAGGCTGCGCGGCCCGAGCCGTGCGTGGTCGCCGTCGCGCGCGAGGACGAGGATGTCCATGCGCTCGGCGACGGCGACGACCTCGTGCTCGACGCGCCCGCGGCGCGCCTCGAGCTTGGTTGGCCGTCCGAGTCGTGTCTGGGCGTCGGCGAGCAGCGCTTGCGCGGCTTGCTCGGAGATCGCGCGCAGCGGGTCGGGAGTCGCGTGTGGAGGCGGGTGTCGGCCCAGCAGGCCGTGGCGCGCGGCGCGGGCGACGGTTTCGGCCTCGGTGCTCGCTACGTGCAGGAGCGTGACGTCGGCGTCGATGGGCAGGAATGCGGCGGCCTCGGCGACGGTCGCCTCCCAGGTGTCCTCGACGATCCAGACGAGCGCGTTCATCTCAGCTCATGCTTGCAGGGCGAACCATAGGAGCACGGTCGCTGCGACGAGCGTTGCGGGCACGGTGAGGGCGCCCAGGCGAACGAACTCGCTCAGCTCGACGTCGCTGTCCTCGGCGTGTAGGACGCGCCGCCACAAGAGCGTGGCGAGCGATCCGACGTAGGTCAGGTTGGGGCCGACGTTGACGCCGATCAGCGTGGCGAGGACGGGTCCGTGGCCGGCGGCGGCGGCCACCGGGACGAGTATGAGCGTCGCGGGCAGGTTGTTGACCAGGTTGGCCAGGATGGCGCTCAGCGCGGCGATCGCGAGCAGGTCGGGCAGCGAGCCGCCAGCAGGGAGGACTTCGCGTACGGCCGACGCCAGCCCGTTGTCGCTGGCGGCTTGCACGATCACCCCGAGCCCGAGCACGAAGACGAGAAAGCCGGGCTCGATCGCGCGCGCGAGCAGCAGCGGTGTCGTGGTGCGGCGGGCCAGCGCGGGGGCGGTGATTGCGGTGGCGCCCGCGGCTGCGACCCAGACGGGCGCGACCCCGACGACCGAGCAGAGCGCAAAGCCGGCCAGCGTGAGCGTGAGCACGGTGAGCGCGAAGCGCGGCAAAGCTTGGCGCGCCGGCGGGGCCGCGCGGCAGCGCGGACGTTTGAGATCGGTCGCGAAGAAGCGCCTGAACACGACCCACTCCACGCCGACCGCGGCGATCGTCGGAAGCGCCATCAGCGCGGCGAAGCGTGTGAACGACAGCTCGCTGGCGTGGAACGCAAGCAGGTTGGTGAGGTTGGACACGGGGAGCAGCAGCGAGGCCGAGTTGGCCAGGTGCGAGCAGGCGTAGACGTGTGGCTTGGGGCTCGTGCGCATCCGCGCCGCCGTGGCGAAGACCACGGGGGTGAGCAGCACAACGGTCGCGTCGAGACTGAGCACCGCCGTGATCCCCGCGGCGATCGCGAACACGAAAGCCAGCAGCCGCTGCGGACTTCCCCGCGAGCCACGGGCCATGACCGCCCCCATGGCGTCGAAAAGCCCCTCGCGCCGACAGCCGTCGGCAATCAGCAGCAGCGCCGCGAGGAAGCCAACCGTCGGCCCCAGCCCGCGCAGCGCATCGCCCGCGTGTGACGGTCTGAGCGCGTCAACGGTGACGAGGACGACGGCACCGGCGCTCGCGGCGACCGCTTCAGACAAGTAGGGCGGCCGCGTCACGGCCGTCGTGAGTGTCCCAGCCAGGACCGCCAGTGCCAGCGCGAGCGCGACGCCGTCAGGCACGCCGACCCTGGTCGCAGGCGCGGGCCCGCCGGGAGCCATAGGCGAGCGCGAGCTCGGTCTTGAGGCTGGCGTTCTCCTCGCGCAGGCGCTGGTTCTTGGCACGCAGCGTTTCCAGGCGCTGGCGCAGCGACGCCTCGGTTGCGTGCTGGCGGGCGGGGATGCCGTCGTCGCGGGCCGGTCCATCGTCGCGCAGCCGCTCGATCTGCGCGCGCAGCGTGGGCTGGGTGTAGAGCCACTGGCGTGAGACGCCGGCGCGGCGAGCGACCGACTGGAAGCTGACAGCCGCCCCCTCTGCGGCGAGATCGCGCAGCGCCCGCTCGGCGCGCTGCACGGCGCGCTGATGCCGGGCGGCGGCGGCCTGGGTGAGCGGTTCAGCGGCCATCGTCGTCCTTCAGGGCGTCGAGCCCGTCGATGATGCGGATCAGGTTCAGCCGGGCGGGCTCGTTCATCTCGACAAGCCGCCGGCGCCCGTCGGCCTCGGCTTGGGCGATCAGCTGCTCGGTCCGCGTGAGCTGGTCGCGATGCTGGGCCAGGAACTCGACGTTCGTGAGGAAGCTGTCGCAGGTCAGGCACGCGTTGGGGTGCCGGCAGGTCTGCTGCAGCGGCAGGCCGCAGTAGCCGTTGGGGAGCGTCTGCTTGGCGCGCGCGAGGTTCTCAAGTGCCCACGCCGCATCCGACATCGGCGAGCCGGCGGGGTCCAGCGGGATCAACTCGCTCTGGATGTTGATGCGCTGCTGGAAGCGCTCCCACTCGCGGCGCAGCGTCTGGTCCTTGATCGTCGCGTAGCGCGCGGTCATCTCCGGCGAGGCGTGGTCGAGCATCCGCTGTACGATGTCAATCGAGACCTCGTTGCGCCGCGCCGCCGACACGTCAAGCGTTGTGCACACATGCGCGCGGTTGGTCCTCCAACAACGCGCGCGTGATCTGACCGGGACCGACGGGCAGCGCGTCACCGTCGGCCAGCCAGCCAGTGAAGCGGCGCAGCGAGCTGATCGAGACCGCGACCGACGCCGGCGACTTCGTCGCAGTGGTGATCCGCCAGCGCGCCCAGCGCTTGGTCAGCTGCCGCAGCCACGCGGGTTCGAGCCAGGCCGCTGCGGATCGAGAAGCCGACGTAGCGGCTCACCTGGTAGAAGCTCGCGGCGCTGCTCGTCTCGTGCTGCGGCACCGAGCCGACGATGAGCCCGGGCATCGCGGCGAACGTGAGGCCGAGGCCAAGGCCGACGACGCCCATGGTGACGGACGCCTGCCAGAGGGCGTCGCCGGTGAGCGCGAAGAAGAGCATGCCCGTGAAGATGGCCGCGGCGCCGACAGGGATGATCGCGCGCCGGCCGGCGCGGCGGCGGAGGGCCGGCCGCAGGCGGCTCGACACCGAGGAGAGGGCCGAAAGCGGCACCAGGGTGAAGCCGGCGACGAAGACGGACTCCCCGAACCCCGATGGGAGCTGAACGTACTGGGTCATCAGGGAGATCCCCAGGTACATCGCGGTGCCGAGCACCAGCCCCGTGACGTTCGCGGTCAATACGGCGCGGCGGAGGAGGCGCAGCTCGACGAGGGGCTCCTCCACGCGAAGCTCGTTGCGTGTCCAGAGCGCGAGCAGGACCGCCGCGAGCCCGAGCAGCCCGAGCGTGCGAGGCGCGCCCCAACCCCATTCGTTGCCCTTCTCCAATGCGATCAGCAGCGCGGTGAGTCCTGCGCCGATGAGGGCCGCCCCGCGGGCGTCGAGCGACGACGCGTGGGCCTCGTCGCTTGGAGAGGGAACAAATACGACGGCCAACATGAATGCGACCGCGCTGGCGATCGCGCCGAACCAGAACGCGGCGGACACGTCGAGATGCTCGGCGATGAAGCCCGTGACCGGGTAGCCGAGCCCGATTCCCACCGCCGCGACCACCGACAGGGTCGCGATCACCGGCCCCGCTCACTCCAGCCGCAGATGGTCTCGGGCCGAGGCCATCGTCAACGGCATGAGGGCGAGCCCGAGCCCCTGCATCGCCCTGCCCGCCACGAGGACTGCGAGCGTCCCCGCCAGTGCGGCGATCACTCCGCCGGCGGTGACCGTGGCCAGGCATACGAGGAGCACCCGTCGCCGGTGAGGTCCGTCGCCGAGGCGACCGACGACGGGAGAAGCCACGGCGCCGACGAGGAGCGTGGACGTCAGCGACCACTGCGTCGCGCTCAGGCCGGCGTCCAGGCTACGGGCGATCCTGGGGATCAGCGGCGCCCCGAGCGAGCTGACCACGGAGACGACCAGCCCGATGCCGACCAGGCTCAGGACGTAGAAACGCTCGCGCACGGTCGTCACTGCAGCAGCAACCTACTGCGCGCTGGTCGCGGCGCTCCTTCGGGGCGGCGGTGCTACGCGCGCTCGCAACCTGCGCAACCTCCCCGACGGTGGGTGGCGCTCACCTGTCTTCGGCGTGCAAGCTGACCGCTGCGATCCGCACAGACCACCACGGTCGTCGGCAGGGGCGGCGCGTTACTTCTTGGAGGTGTTCGTGCGGTCGTCGAAGACGTCGTAGCAGCCGTCGAAGCTCCCTGCGGGGTCATCGATCTTCTTGTGGCTCTGGACATCGATGACCTTGTGGTAGCGCTTCGTGTCGTCGACGTTGAAGGCCTGGTAGCAGCCGAGTGCGTCGATGAGGGTGAGGAAGGTGTCGTCTTGCGGCTTGCCGTCGGCGCCGACGTACTTGATCTCGCAGGGCCAGCCGCCAGGCCCCGAGTCGACCTTCACGTTGACGCCGCTGTGGCATTCGATCGACTTGATCTTCGGTCGTTCGACGGGCTTGCCCTGCCGCTGCAGCGATTGTGCGTACTGATTGGAGAAGGTGGCCGCGACATCGTGCTCGACGCGTCCACGCGTGGTGTCGGGGACGCAGGCGGTCGTCAGCAGGCCCGCCGTGACCGCCGCCGACGCGATCCACGCGCGCTTAGGAATGAGTCGTGACACGATCAGCCTCCAGCGACGTCGCGGCGGCGAAACGCCACGAAGCCGACCAACGTCGCGATGACGAGATAGACGGCGGCCGTGAGCAGGCCATGAAACAGCGGCGCGTCGTACGCCGGGCCGTCGAGCAGGCCGCGCCAGGCGTTCATCGTGTAGCCGAGCAGCACATGGCGCACCGTGTCCCACGCGTTGAGGAACGTGTAGAGCCACATCACGAGCCCGATGACGACCGGGACGATCACCCCGAGAACGCTGCTTCGCGTCAGGATCGAAACCATCATCGCGATCGCCGCGAACGCGAGGGTCGGCAGCAGCACGCTCGCCCAGCTCGCGGCCACCAGGCCCAGCGCGGCTGACGGCTCTCGCAGGCTGCCACCCACGTCCACGAGCGGATGGCTGCCAACCGTGACGACGCCCGCGAGCGTGGCGCTCGCGGCGACCGCGACCACGGCCAGCGCCGTGAATGTGAACGCCGCCGCGAGCTTGCCCCAGAACACCGAGGTGCGGCCGACCGACCGGGTGAGGATCGTCTTGAGCGTGCCGTGCTGGTCCTCGGAAGAGAACATGTCGCCGGCGATCAGCGCCGCGATGAGCGGGAGCAGCCATTGCGACGCGTAGACGAGGATGGCCAGGGGAGTGGCGTAGCCCGTGTCCTTGAGATAGCGGCCGTAGAGCGTTTCGAGCGGTAGGCGGTCCTGGTGGAGGATCAGCCCTATGTAGATCCAAGGGGCGACGAGCAGGAACGCAAGGACCGAGCGCACACGCGGCTGCGCGAGCAGCTTGCGACACTCGACGCGGTACACGGACAGGGCAGGACTCATACGGCGCCTTCCAAGACCGGGGGTGCGGCGTCCGTCTCGGTGAGCCGGAAGAACAGCGTCTCGAGCGCGGTGGTGGGCAGCTCGAGCTCACGAATGCCGATGCCCGAGGCGCCGAGCTGCCGGGTGAGGCGCTCAACCGGCGTCTGCCGGGAATCGAACCGGATGCCGCCGTCGTCCATGCGGACATTCGCCACGCCCTCGACGGTTTGGCACACGTGAACGGCTCGGGCGTCATCGCTGGTCGCCAAGCGGTATTCGACGTCCCTGGCGAGCGCTCGCAAGTCGCTGATCGGGCCGTCGAACGCCACGCGACCCTGACGCATGATCGCGACGTGCCGGCAGGTCTGCTCCACTTCGAGCATGTTGTGGCTGGAGAGCAGAATGGTGATCCCGGTCCCGGCCAACCGGGCGACGAGCGCCCGCATGTCGCGGATGCCCGCCGGGTCGAGGCCGTTGGTCGGCTCGTCGAGGACGAGCAGGCGGGGCGAGCGCATCAGCGCGGCCGCCACGCCCAGACGTTGCACCATGCCGTAGGAGTACTCCCGCACCTTGCTGCCCGCGCGGTCGGTCAGGTCGACCTCTTCGAGGACCTCCGGGATCCGGTCTGCGGCGTCGCGCCGATCGAGCGTCGCGAGCGCCTGCAGATTCGCACGGCCTGAGAGGTAGGGGTAGAACCGGGGTGTCTCCACGAAGCCTGCGACATCGTGCAGGGCATCGACGCGCTCAGTGAGCTGGGGCCGGCCGAACAGCTCGATGCGACCCGCGTCGGGACGGATCAGCCCGAAGAGCATGCGCATGAACGTGGTCTTGCCTGCTCCGTTGGGGCCCAGAAGGCCGTAGACGTCACCCGCGGGCACCGTCAGATCCACGTTGTCGACGGCGGCGAGGTCACCGTACCGTTTGACGAGCCCGCGGGCCTTGACGACCGGCGCATCGATTTCGGGCATCAGCCGCGTCCTCTGTCGCCCCGTCGGCGGTCAAGCATCGCGAGAACGATAGGTCCAAACACTGAGCCGAAAATGAGACGGCCTGCGATGCTCGCTGGGTCAGCTTTCTGTCTCCTGCAGCGGAGTCGATACGGTCTCGCGCGATGCGCGTCTTAGTCGTTGAGGACGACCCGCGGCTGTTGGACTTGCTCGATCGCGGCTTGCGAGCCGAGGGGCTGATGGTGGATCTGGCGCACAACGGTCGTCAGGCGCTGGGCGCTGTGGCGGAGTTCGCATACGACTCGATCGTCCTGGACGTCAACTTGCCCGATATGGACGGCTTCGAGGTGTGTGCGGCTCTGCGGAAGCGAGAGTCGTGGGTTCCGGTGCTCATGCTCACCGCGCGTTCGGAGGTCGCTGATCGTGTGCAGGGGTTGAACGCGGGCGCCGATGACTACGTCCTGAAGCCGTTCGCCTTGGAAGAGCTCGTTGCGCGCCTGCGGGCGTTGGTCCGTCGCGGCGCTGTCGCACGGCCCACGGTTCTGACGGTCGGCTCCCTTCGGCTCGACCCCGCGACCCAGGAGGTATGGCGCGACCAGACGCCGTTGTCGCTGACGTTGCGGGAGTTCGGGATGCTCGAGGCCTTCATGCGCCATCCGGGGCAGGTGCTGAGCCGTAGGGCATTACTCGATCAGGCGTGGCCGGCGGGCAGCGAGCAGCGTTCAAACGTGGTGGAGGTGTACGTGCGCTACCTGCGCGAGAAGATCGACCGCCCGTTCGGCTTGACGTCGCTTGAAAACGTGCGCGGGGCCGGCTATCGCCTCCGGCGAGATGGGGGGCAGTGAGCCGGCTGCCGATCCGTCTGCGCCTGACCGCGGTGTTCGTGGTCGTGATGGGCGCCGTGCTGTTGGTCATCGGATCATTCCTCTACTTCAGTACCGAGCACGATCTTGATGACTCCATCAACGCGGCCTTGCGGTCGCGCCAGAGCGCGTTGAAGTCATTCGCGGCGACGGTAAGCTCCGGTTCGCATGTGGTGATCCCTTCGGGTGAGCGCTTCGCTCAGCTGCTCGGCGGCGATGGAAGCGTCCTCGAGAGCCGTCCTTCGACGTCTCGAGCGGTCCTATCGCCGGCGGAGACGGCGCGCGCGATGCGCGCGGTCATCAGGGTCGAGCGCTATGAGCACTTCCGCTTCGTGGCCGGGCCGGCCGACCTGGGTGGCCGGCGCGTGGTGGTGGTCGCCGGCGCGTCGCTGGCCGATCGCGAACGAGCGCTTGAAGGCTTGGGGGGCGCGCTGCTCGTCGGCCTTCCGCTGGCCCTCCTGCTGGCTGCCGGCATCGCCTACGCCACCGCAGCCGGCGCGCTGGCTCCGGTCGAGGCGATCCGCAAGCGCGCGGAGACCATCATCCGCGCTGACCCGAGCTCGCGCGTCCCCATGCCCGAGACCGAGGATGAAGTTCGCCGTTTGGCACGGACTCTGAACGACATGCTGCAGCGCCTCGCGCGCGCCTCGGCGCACGAGCGGTCGTTCGTGGCCAACGCCAGTCATGAGCTGCGCACGCCGCTGGCCGCACTGCGAGTCGAGATCGAGCTCGCGTTGCGGCACGCCACCTCGACCGACGAGCTGCGGGCCGCCTTGGAGCGCTGCCAGGGCGATACGCACAGGCTGATCGCGCTGGCCAACGATCTCCTCGTCCTGGCACGGGCCGATGACGGCCCGCAGGCGGTGCGTAAAGTCACGGACGTCGACGATCTTCTCGCTGACGTCATCGCCCGGGCGCGACACGAGGCCTGGGTGCAGCAGCGCGCGATCTCTCTGCGCCCGAGCGGCCTGTCGGTTGCCGTCGACCCCGTGGCGGTTTCGCGCGCGATCTCCAACCTCGTCGACAACGCCCTCGTCCACGGGCGCGGTCAGGTCACGCTCGGAGCCGATCCCGACCGGAGGGGGGACGGCGTCGTGATCTGGGTTCGGGACGAGGGAGAGTTCGAGGACCCGGAGATCGTGGACCAGGCGTTCGATCGCTTCTACCGCGGCAGGAAGGCCTCGGGTCGCCCGGGCGCAGGCCTTGGACTGGCGCTCGTGAAGGAAATCGCCGCCGCCCACGACGGCGCGGCGCATCTCGAATCGACTTCCGACGGGGAGACCCGCGCGTCGATCGAGCTTCCGACGCGTCGCGAGTGAACGCGTCCGCGGCGGCGCTGACCGAAGCGTGCGCCGGCAGCGACCCGAAGGTCGCTGCGGCGCGGGGCCGAAGGAGCAGAGCGGTGATCTTCCGACCGAAGAAGGAGAAAGCACATTAAGGCTGCGCAATTCGCCGAGTACGGCGACCCGAGTGTCCTCAAGCTTGTCGAGGTCGACGAGCCGCACGCGGGACCGGGCAAGGTCCGCCTGGCGGTCCGTGCCGCGGGGGTCAACGGCATCGACGGGAAGATCCGCGCGGGTCAAATGGGCCAGATGATGGCGATCGACCTGCCGGCGGGTAGCCGCATCGACGCCGCGGGCGTCGTCGACGAGGTCGGTGATGGAGTGGAGGGTGTGGCGGTCGGGGACGCGGTGTTCGGCTCCGGATCGGCGACTCACGCCGAGCACGCGGTGCTGGACTCCTGGGCTTCACAGCCCGAAGGGCTGTCTTTCGAGGAGGCCGCCGGCTACCCCGTGGCCGTCGAGACCGCCATTCGGATCTTCGATCTGGTCGGGGTCGGCGCCGGTCAGACGGTGCTCATCGGCGGCGCGTCCGGTGGGGTGGGGGCCGCGGCCGTGCAGATCGCTCGGGCGCGAGGCGCGATCATGATCGGTATCGACAGGCCGAACTCGCCAGGAACTCGCCAGAACTCGGGCGAAGTCTCCGGAGCGCCGACCTTGGCGCACCTCGTTTCGGCCCAACCCACACAGAGGAGGCGAGCCGCTTGGCTGGCCCTGACGTAAGCCTTACGGTAGATCCGGGGCGACCTCTGGGAACCGTCGGCCCACGCATCTCAGTTTCGTCTCATCGCCGCTCCGTACGTTCTAGTCCATGAGCGAAACACTCGCCGTCGACGCTGTCGGCGTAACCAAGCGGTATGGGGACCTCACTGCCGTCGACGCGATCTCTCTGCAGGTCGCCCAAGGCGAGGTCTACGGGGTCTTGGGGCCAAACGGCGCCGGAAAGACCACGTTTCTACGGATGTTGTTCGGTCTCATCCGCGCCGACGCCGGAACCATCAGGGTCTTCGGTCGCACGTGGGACGAGCATGGCACTCAGACGCTCGATGGGGTTGCCGGCTTCATCGAGAGCCCGAAGTTCTATCCGTATCTGACGGGTCGCAAGAACCTCGCGGGCCTCGCTCGTCTGGATGGCGGCAGCACGCCCGGGCGCATGGAGGAAGTCTTGGAGATAGTCGACCTGGCCGGACGCGCCGACGACAAGGTCGGGGGTTATTCCTTCGGCATGCGCCAGCGTCTCGGCGTCGCGGCGAGCCTGCTGCGCGATCCGCAGCTGCTGGTTCTCGACGAGCCCGCCAACGGCCTTGACCCGGCCGGCATGCGCGACATGCGTGCCCTGATCAAGCGCCTCGCGTCGAGTGGCTTGACCGTTCTGCTCAGCTCTCACGACATGATCGAAGTCGAGGAGATCTGCGACAACGTGACGATCATGCGCACCGGATCGGTCGTCTACCACGGCGAGATCTCCGAGCTGCGCAAGCAGGCTCCCGAGCAGGGCCACCGTCTGGTCACCGACGACGACGGCCGCGCCCTCGAGCTCGC
>JAABUN010005138.1_pt1 | contig 16671 bp, 17 predicted proteins | sample 5559311 | NCBI WGS metagenome assembly JAABUN01 (sample SAMN10711877, study PRJNA513370) | rock metagenome | isolation source: Antarctica rocks | place: Antarctica: Victoria Land, Siegfried Peak sud
TTGCGCTGTTAACGAACCCAGCCCGCGCAGGCGGGCTTCGTGGCCCGCAGGCCCTCAAGGCCGGGTGCCCTTTGGGCGATTCAGCCGCCAGCTACCACCCATGCATAAGCCCTGAGTGATTACATACCGTCATTGCCCCCGGCACCGCCGCACTGCTACACTCCCCCGCTGAATCACTCGGCTGCAACGCGGGAGATACTCCTTGGCGATTCTCGTCACCGGCATCGGGTATATGGGCACGGCACTGGTCGAGGCGCTGCTGACGCGTGGCGAGCGGGTTATCGGACTCGATAACCACTTCTCGACCGATGAGACGGCCTTAGAACGACTCTGCGCCGCAGGGTTGGAACTCATCGACGGCGATGTGGCGGAACCGACCGATGTGGCAACGGCGTTCAGCCGTGCGCCGATCAGCACGGTTTACCATTTCGCGGCGCAGGCGAGCGCCCACCCCGCCGCAGCCGATACGGCCTACACCGAGCGCACAAACTTGCAGGGGCCGCGCGTCATCCTCGACGCGATGCTGCATCACGGCACACCGACGATCGTCTACGCCAGTTCCTTCAAGGTCTATGGAGAGGATTTGCGCGGCCAGATCACCGAGAGTCAGCCGTACGGCATCTTCAGGGATATGTCGCACCTCTCGAAGGTCCACGCCGAGAAGTTGCTGGAGATGTACACCGCGCTCCACGGGCTCCGCTGCCTCAGCCTACGCTTCGGGATCGTGCATGGTCGCGGCCCGATCTTCAAGACCGATCCGCGCTTCATGACCGCGCCGAACAAATTCTGCTGGCAAGTCGCGCGTGGCGAAACGATCAGCGTCTTCGGCGGTGGCCGTGCCCCCGCCGGATGGCTCCACCTCGCCGATGCGATCGCGGCCACCCTCGCCGCCGCCGATAACGCCGACTTCGCGGGCTACGTGCCGGTCAATGTCGTCGGCGAGGTCGCCTCGGTCGCGCAGGTCGCGATGCTCGTCAGCGAAGTCGCCGCCGCGCACGGCCTGACGGCGCAGATCGAGGGGATCGACGCAGATAAGCTCAGCGACGAGGCCGCCCGCTTCACCGTCACCTCCGCACTCGACACCACACCGGCAGCCCGCGCACGACACCAGCTGCGTGAGAGTCTGCCAGCCGTCCTCGAACATTGCCTCGCTCTCACGATAGAGGCTACACAGATCGGAGCCAGCCGATGAGGTATCGCCTGTTCTCACGACTCACTTGTGCCCTTCAGGGTGCGACTCATTTATGCCCTTCAGGGTACGACTCACGACCCTCGTGAACGTTGCGGTCACCGGTGGTACCGGTTTCATCGGACGACATGTCGTTGCCGCCCTAGCGGCAGCTGGACACGAGGTCACGGTAGTCGCGCGCACGGTGTCGCCGGTCGCAGGCGCGGCACAGGTGGTGCAAGGCGAGGTGACCGACCGCGCGATCGGCGCACGATTCGCCGGGATGGACGCGATCGTTCATCTCGCCGCCATCGCCGATGCGTCGCTCTCCGCCGCTGATCCGGTTGGCTATACCACCGTCAATGCGCTCGGCACGTTGAATGTGCTCGAAGGGGCGCGGCAACACGGCGCGGGGGTCGTCTTCGCATCGAGTCAGCGCGTCTACGAGCCCTGGCACGGCCCACTGCGGGAAGATGGCCCCCTCACGCCGACGACCGTCTATGGCTGGGGCAAACTCGCCGCCGAGGGTTGGGTCACGATGTATAACCAACTCTACGCCGTACCGACGGCCACCTTGCGCCTCTTCAGCGTCTATGGACCGGGTCAGCGCACCAGCGGCGGGGTCAGCGGCGTGGTGGCGATCTTCGCCGAGCGGGCGTTGCGCGGTCGCGACCTCGCGGTCCATCAGCGCCACCTGCGCGACTTCATCTACGTCACCGATGTGGCGGCGGCGATCGTACGCACGGTCGAGCGGCTGCGCGATTCGGCGCTGACCACGCGGGTCTACAACATCGGCAGCGGGGTCGGCACCGGGTTGGACGAGTTGGCCGAGGTGGTGCGCGAACGGTGTGGCATGGCCGCGCAGATCGCGATCACCAGCAACGGGGATGACGCCGAGCGGCGCGAAGAGGTCTATGCGACGCTCGACCGTGCACAGGAAGAACTCGGCTGGGCTCCGTCAATCGCGCTCACGGACGGTATCGACCGGTACCTCACCTGGTTGCGCCCCGAATTGGCCCACGAGGGACGCAGATGAGCCAGACACCGATCTTGCTCAAGGCGCGACCGACACCGGCACAACTGCGCGATCGGCTGGAGATACCACGCCCGGCTGGCCTCGAACTCTACCTCGATGCGCGCGACATCGGGCTAACGGATTGGCTGCCACGCCTGCAAACGATCATGGCGGCGGCACCGACAGCGAGCGAGCGCTTCCAATATATCGTCGAGGGGCCGATCCGTTCGCTGGACGGTGCGTTCTTCGATGTGACGCGCGAGGCCGCCGCCGACGAAGAAACGCTCGTGCGGCTCACCCGCTTCGGGGCCGAACTCGGCGCGTCGGTCGCGGTGATCCACCTGATCGCCCCGACGAGCGATCCGGCGGCACTCGCCCCGAAGGCGCGGGTGGGATGGCTGACGCGCGCCCTGCCATTGCTACGCCGCTATGTCACCCTTTGCCGCGACGCCGGGCTAACGCCGACGATCGAGAATATCCCGCCGATCGCGCAGATGCGCGAGGGTGCGGCGACGTTCAGCGCGATCGGTGTCGAGCCGGAAGATCTCCTCTGGTGCTGCCATGAAGTGCCGGGATTAAAGATCACTTTCGATACCTCGCACGCCGGATTGCACCTGGAAGCGGTCGCCGCTGACCCGCATACAGCACCGGCAACGCTGCGCCCGGCGGTAGAAAGCTACCGGGCAACGGCGACGGTGCAGACCCTGGACGACTGGCTCGATAAAATTGCGCCGTGGCTCGTCAACTGCCACATCTCGAATGCCGCTGGGTTACTCGGTGAGGGTCTGCCATATAGCGAGGGGCATTTCGATCTCGACGCGCTGATGCCGCGCCTCGCCGCCGCCACCCGGTTCATCGTCACGGAGACGCTGGAACCGGACAACGACCGGGCAATGCTGATGCGCGACGCGCAGCGACGGATCGCGGCGATCCTCGGGCAAGAGCTAGCGGCAGCGCACGATAACGAGGATGAGCAAACTGCTGTATAGTCTGCGATCTGGGGCAGATCAGGGGGAAACGGCCGGGATGACGAGCAGCGAGAAGCAGGGTTTGCACGGCACGAATACGCCGGAGACGCTGATCGACTGGGATCAGTTGCTCGATCGACCGCGCGTACCGGTCGACCACGCGGCATTGCGCGCGGCCTTCGCGGGGCGGCGTATCGCGATCACCGGCGCGGCGGGCTCGCTCGGTCGGGAACTCGCCGCAACGGTGGCGGCGCACCAGCCCGCGAGCCTGATCCTGCTCGACAGCGGCGAAGCGGGCCTATTCGCCCTGCGCGAGCGCCTGCTGGGGGCGGGACAGCCCGAGGAACTGCTCCATTTCCATCTGACCGATGTACGCAATCGGCGACGGATCGCGGCGATCTTCGCGGCGACGCGACCGGAAGTGGTTTTCCATCTCGCCGCGTATAAGCATGTCCCATGGGCCGAAGCCGCGCCGAGCGAATATCTCGATGTCAATCTCGGCGGCGGGCGGGTCGTAATCGAGGAGGCCGCGCGGGTCGGCGTGGCACAGGTCATCTACCCGTCCACCGATAAGGCGGTCAACCCGCCGAGTCTCTACGGCGCGACGAAGCGGATCATCGAGGCGCAGCTACGCGAGGTCGCCGCGCAATCCGGCACCCGCTGCGTCGCGACTCGCTTCGTCAACGTCCTGGGATCGCAGGGGAGCGTGGGGGTAACTTTCGCGCGGCGGATCGCGGCGGGGGAGCCGTTGCCGATCACCGATCCGACGATGACGCGCTACTGGATCGCGCCGCAGCACGGCACATTGCTTCTTGCTTACGCCGCCGCCCCCGCGTTCGACGAGCCGTTCACGATCCTGCTGCCCGACGCGCTCCCCGCGATCCCGGTCGTGGAGATCGCGCGGCGGATCTGGGTCCAACTCGGGAAGCAGGGCGAGCCGCCGATCGTCGTCACCGGCAGCCGTCCCGGGGAACGCCTATACGAGGAACTGGTTGGTGCCGCCGAGGAATACGAACCGGCACCGTACCGTGGTATCCTCCAGGTGCGTGGGATGGCCGATGCGCCACCGGGTACGCCGATCGCGGCGGGGATCGCTGAGATGCTGGCCGCAGTGGAAGCCAGCAGGCCGGAGAGTGAACTACGCGCCCGCGCATTGGCCTGGGCACATACAATTCGCTGAGCACGGAGCAGGATGGGCAACCTGGAAGTCCCGATACAGATGGTGATCGTCTTCGTGGTCGCCCTGGTGGTGGCGCTCCTCGCCGTACCGCTCGCAGCGGCGGTGGGGCTGGCCGTCGGTGGCCCGCTGGTCGATCAGCCACGGCCCGGCGAATTACAGCGTCGCCCGATCGGGCGCACCGGCGGTTACGGGATCATCATCGCCTTCTTCGCGGCGCTGCTCGTCAGCCTGCCGATCGCGGACCGTTCCCATGATCTCTCCGAATATGGTCGACTTATGGGGCTCGCTTTCGGGGCCGCGCTCCTCATCCCGTTCGCAGCCTGGGATGATGCCCGACGCCTCCCGCCACTACCACAGTTGCTTGCCCAGCTTGGCTGTGCGGCACTGCCGGTGATTTTCGGTGTACGAATTGAACGAATAGCCAATTTTGATATCGCACAGGTTGCCCCCTGGCTGATCGCCCCGCTGTCGATCATCTGGATCGTCGGGATGATCAACGCCCTGAACTGGCTCGATACGATGGATGGACTAGCAGGCGGCGTCTCACTAATCGGCGCACTCGTCCTCTTTGCCGCGAGTCTGCTCCAATATGGACCAGACGGCCGATTCGCCGCGCAACAGAACTCGATCGCGCTGCTCGGCCTGGCGCTGGCGGGGGCGTGCCTGGGCTTCCTGGCGTACAACTTCCCGCCCGCGCGGATCTTCATGGGGACCAGCGGCTCGATGTTCCTCGGCTATGCGCTCGGGGTAATCTCGATCATTGGCGGGGCGAAGATCGCGACGGCGGCACTTGTGTTGGGCTTACCGATCCTCGATACCGCGCTGGTGATCCTGCAACGCCTGCTCGGGCGGCGTTCGCCGTTCCAGGGTGGCGACGGCACACACCTCGTCCACCGGCTGCGCGCGGCGGGGTTGAGCGTGCGCCAGATCGTCTCGCTGGTCTATACCCTGACGGCGCTCTTCGGGATCCTCTCGCTCGCGCTAGTGAAGGAGCAGAAGATCATCGCTTTCCTCTTCGTCGGCGCGATCATCGGCGGGATATTGCTCGCCCTGCGGCGTCGCGCCGCCGCATCCGCCAGCAACCAGGAGAGCGGCGAGGGCCACGGCTCGCGCGCGTAACGGCTGGCGAGAGAGTTCCGGCAGCGGCAATGAGCAAAAAAGTGAGGCGGCGGGCACTATGCCCGCCGCCTCGCTGCGTGTACGCGCCCTGATGATTTGTCGCCAGACTACTCCGCGCCAACAGCACGACCCTCCGGCAGACGCGCCTCATCGAGCAAGAGGTGCGGCAGGCCATTCTTGACTGGGTAGATCCGGCCACACGAGACGCAGTTATATTCGTCGCCGACGTGCGCGAGGCCGCCGCCGCACGCGGGGCAGGCGAACAACGTGTCGAGATCGAAGGTGCGCTTCGTCGGTTCGCGCCGCCGCGTGAAACGCTTGGCCGCATTGACGAGCGGACGCGGCGTCCGGTCGTGCGCGAACGAGAGAATGTCGCCCTTAATCGCCCCGCGCCAGCTTTCTTGGGGACGGGTCAGGCGACGCAGCGTGGCCGGATCCCGCAGGTCGAGCGGCGAGTCCTCGCGGATCTCGAACTCGATCCCGCCTTCCCACTCGTGGTCGACGTAGAAGAGGGCGGGCATACTGCGACTGAACCGGGCGAAACGCGGATTCTTCGCATAGAGATAATCGAAGAGATCGCCGAATGTCTCCTCGCCCTTGTTCGGGTGCAGGATCAGCTTGCCGTCGATCAGATTGACGTACCAGCGGTGGAACGACCAATGGAAGAGCTTTTCCGCTACTTCCGCCGGCGACTGAATCCAGCCGCGCTTGCCGACACGCGTGATCTCGCGGATGAACTGCGCCGGATCGTCCATATGTTCGAGGATATGGAAGCAGACGACATAGTCGAACGACTTATCTTTGAACGGGAGTTGGTGCGCGTCCGCGACAATCAGCGGACGGTCGATCCGCAAGTGGCCGCCACGCTCGGTGTTGTCCTCGATGAAGCGATCGACCAGAACATCGGAGCGCGGATTCGGACGATCGCCGCTCCCGATCTCCAAGACCAACTCATCGTCACCGATTTGTCCCAACCGTAACGCCACGCTTCGCCCCTTCCCTGCACTGTCATCACGATCCGTTCGCGACGGCAAAGTGTACCAGCCTCTTCACTCGCCCTACCACCGGGGCCAGGCCGGGCGTCAGTGCTTATGCGTGAAGCCAGTAGCTATGCTTAAAGATACGCGCCGAGTCGGGCATACCGGTACACTCGTCGTCACCACCTCAAAGAAAAGTGCCCGCCTGAAATAGGCGGGCACCGGATATTCAGCATTGGACCTTGGGAAAGACCCTTAGGAGTCGAGCCCGCGGCCACCCGCTTCGGCTGCTTCCATGTCGGCCTTCATCGCTTCGACATCCTGGCGGACGACGAAGGTACGGCCACTCATGTCGTCGCGCACGTAGTCGAGCGACTTATCATCCATCCAACGGTAGATCGTCGGGCGGGTGACGTTGAGGATGTTGGCCGCGTTCCCGATCGAGACGAGATCACTCGGCTCGAACGACCGCAATTTCGCCAACGAGAGCATTTTGCCGAGCGGCTGCTCCCAGAAGGAGCGGGGGACGGTATAGGTATCCGAGCCGACCGGCCAGAAAAGGAGCTGCAAGACCGCGTCGATCGCGCCCAGCACTTCTTCCCGACCGGCACGCATCGCCCCACAGGCGATATGCGCGAGACGCGACAGATCCTCCCCAAGAGGCCCTTCGCGCAATTGATCGACGCTAACCCGCGTCATGGCCGCCGGATACAACCGGCTGATGACCCGATGGTGTTGACTGTAGACGAGTTGCAACGCCTCGTCCACGATCCCCCGATACTCGTCGGTTACCGTGGCGGCCTGCTGCACGGGCGGGCTCCTTTCGCGTCCGTACTACCGAAATACGCTTCCCGCATTGTACGTTCCCCTTGCAGATATGTCAATAGTCTTGACGGCAATTTCCCTGTCAGAATGCCGTACACGCGCGATCGGTGGTTATCGATCGATTCTCGCGATCGGCGCGACCCGCTTTCGTACGCGATCTGCACCATTGCCAGCACGTCACCACCCCGCGACGGAGCGGCACAGCCATCCGATCACTGTCCTGAGACGGAGAGGAGCAAGCGGCTTAACCCTCGCCAGGGTCGGCAGCGACTCGCGCATAAACCCTGTCTGACGGACCGTTTTCCTTGACGCTCCAAGAGGCGCTGAGTATACTTGCAGTCTGAGCCGGAAGGTGAGGGTTGGATTGTGGTGTCCGCACTCATTGGGAAGGATTGAAACTCAGGCCGAAGGGTCGTAGCTCAATCGGCAGAGCAGCGGTCTCCAAAACCGCAGGTTGCAGGTTCGATTCCTGTCGACCCTGTCAGCGCCCCCGTATTGGGGCAATATTGGGGGCGTAGCCACTGGCTCGCCCCCTGTTGTGTGCGTTAGTATTCCCTACTGGTAACAGTGGCGGCGCGCAGAAGCCCGCGGCGCATGTGGAAGGATGGTGGCTGATGGTCAACAAAAAGGTAACCCCGACGGGGCCACAGCCCGCCGCCGTGCCGCAGCGTAAGCCAGCCACAACCCCGAAGCGGAACGCTCCGGCGGCGGCGGCGGCGACAGGTACAGCGGTTAAGCCGACGACACAAGGTCGTACCGTGACCCAGCCGCAACGCTCCAGCGGGGCTGCCCGTCTGGAAGGGGTGCAACGATCATTCCGCGAGACGGTCGCTGAACTGAAGAAGGTCCAGTGGCCGGATCGGATGACAACGCGGAACCTGACACTGGTGGTAATCGGGATGTCGGCCTCATTGGCGGCGATTCTCGGTCTGCTGGACGCGCTGCTGACGCGAGCTGTCGAGTGGTTGGTCAGGCTACCAATCGGTGGTTGAACGCGAGGGAACGGTCGTGGCACAAGAAATCAAGAATCCGAGCGATACAGTTCGCACCCGGCGGCGACGGCGGAGTGAGGGCGGTGACGCAGCGGGCGGGCCGTCTACCGAGCAGGACGTGCAGAACGACCAGCCATTCTGGTACGTGATTCACACTTACTCGGGGTATGAGAACAAAGTCAAGAAGAATCTCGAACAGCGCGTGAGCACCCTCGATATGGCCGACAAGATCTTCGAGATCGTCGTGCCGACCGAGGAAGAGATCGAGATTCGCAACGGTCAGCGCCATACCGTCCAGCGGAAAGTCTTCCCTGGCTATGTGCTGGTCAAGATGGTGATGTCCGACGATTCCTGGTATGTCGTCCGCAATACGCCGGGCGTGACCAGCTTCGTGGGGATGGGCAATAAGCCAACCCCGCTCGGCGACCCCGAAGTCCAGGCGATCATCAAGCAGATGACCGCCGAGGCACCGCGCGTGAAGGTGACGCTGGCGGTCGGGCAGGCGGTACGGATCATCGATGGGCCATTCGCCGATTTCCAGGGGCTGATCGACGAGATCAATCAGGAGAAGGGCAAGGTCAAAGTCCTTGTCTCCTTCTTCGGGCGCGAGACGCCGGTTGAATTGGACTTCTTGCAGATCGAGAAGTTGGTCAAGTAACACGAGCTATCAGCGGGCGGCGCGCGACGCAAGTCGGATCGGCCAGCCCCTGACTATCGATAGCTTAGAAGGAGTAGGGAGTGGCTAAGCGCGTCAAGGCAATCGTCAAACTCCAGCTGCCAGCGGGGAAGGCAAACCCGGCACCGCCGGTCGGCCCGGCCCTCGGTCAGCATGGTGTGGCGATCATGAATTTCGTCAAAGAGTACAACGAGCGTACTTCCTCGATGGCCGGCCAGGTCATCCCGGTCGTCATCACCGTCTTCGAGGATCGCTCGTTCACCTTCGTCACCCGCACCCCACCGGCTGCAGACCTCCTGCGCCGCGCCGCCGGGATCGCCAAGGGTGCCAGCAACCCGCTGAAGGACAAGGCGGGGAGCATCTCCAACGCCCAGCTGCAAGAGATCGCGGAGTTGAAGCTGAAAGATCTGAACGCTGTCGACATCGATGGCGCGCGGAAGCAGATCGAAGGCACCGCTCGCAGCATGGGGATCGACATCGTCGGCTAACTCTTTACCGACTCATGGGGAGTCGCGCGGAGCCGAATATATACCGTACGGGTGGGAGGGCGTCAGCCCGTTCGCACCACAGGAGGACAGAATACCGATGGCACCACACGGCAAGAAGTACGACCAGGCGATCAAGCTGATCGAGGCCGACAAGTTCTACGCCCCCGAAGAGGCAGCGGGATTGTTGAAGAAGGTCGCCTACGCGAACTTCGATGAAACAGTGGAAGTCCACTTCAAGCTGGGGATCGACCCGCGCCATGCTGACCAGCAGGTGCGTGCGACCGCCTCATTGCCCCACGGCACAGGCAAAAAGGTGCGCGTAATCGTCTTTGCCGAAGGCGAGGGCGCACGGGTCGCCCGCGAGGCGGGGATCGAGGATGTCGGCAGCGACGACCTCATCCAGCGGATCGAAGGCGGCTTCATCGATTTTGACCTCTCGATCGCGATGGCCGATCAGATGGCGAAAGTCGGTAAGCTCGGTCGGATCCTCGGGCGGCGCGGCTTGATGCCGAACCCCCGCAGTGGCACGGTTGTGCGCGCGGTCGAAGATCTGCCGCGCGTGCTGGACGAAGTGCGCGGTGGTCGTGTCGAGTTCCGCAACGACCGCACAGGGCTCCTTCACGTCGCCGTGGGCAAGAAGAGTTTCAGCGAGCCGCAGATCCTCGACAACGTGATGTCGCTGATCGACGCGGTCAACCGCGCGAAGCCGACCGGCAGCAAGGGTGTCTACGTGCAGAGTATCACGTTGTCGACCTCGATGAGCCCCGGTATCCCCCTCGACCTTACCGCAGCGCTAGCTCCTTCGTCGGCGCGGCGTTAGTCTGGCGCGACCCCCGGCTGCAGCCCGGTCGCGCACTTAACAATCGCATACTTCCTTGTCTACCGCCGTAGACAGCTGGTGCGTTCGCCGCGAGTGAAGCGCTTAATGAGCCAGCTTAGGCAGTGTGGCAGCAGTCACAGGAGATCGTACGGGCAGCGTGTCCGTCGGCCCCGAAGTTTGCTCCCCATGCCGCGTGCGGCATGGGGAGTTGTCGTTAATCGGCTGGTTTGCTCAGGCCCGGCGGGGCGAGGGGAAAGCCGCCAAGATCCTACATTCGGTTTTGGAAGGAGGTGAGAAGAGTGCCAACACCGAAGAAAGAGGCCGCAGTCACAGAACTGCGTGATGTGCTGGAGCGGTCGTCACTGGCCGTGGTCGCGGATTACCGTGGCTTAAAGGTCAGCGACTTGCAGCAGTTTCGGGCCACGTTGCGCCCCCTGAACGCGGAGGCGCGCGTCGCGAAGAACACGCTGACGAGCATCGCCGCCACCCAGGCAGGTAAAGGCGACCTGTCGCAGTATCTGTCCGGGCCGACGCTGCTTATCACGGCGTATGACGATCCGGTCGGCGTGGCGAAGGCGATCGGCGACTTCGCCCGCACCTCGCGCATCTTGCAGGTGCGCGGCGGGATGGCCGGACAGCGCCTGATCAACGAGGCGTCGCTGGCGACCATCGCCACCCTGCCGAGCCGCGAAGTGCTGCTCGGTCGCGTGGTCGGGCAGATCCAGGCCCCGCTGTACGGCCTGGTCAGCGTCCTGAGCGGGACGATCCGCAAGTTCGCCTATGTCCTGCAAGCGCGCATCGATCAACTCGGCAGTGCGCCGGGTGAGGCGGGCGCGGAGGCCCCGGCGGGCGACTAGCCCCGCACGGTTCGTCAGTACACGATTCGTCGCCCGGTATCTCGGTGCGGACGATTGATGAAATGTCGCACGGCAATCGTGCGGAGAAAGGGAGTCCCCCGGTGGCTTACAACAAAGAGGAGATCATTGCCGCGATCGAGCAGATGAGCGTCCTGGACCTCGCTGATCTGGTCAAAGCCCTCGAAGAGCGGTTCGGCGTTTCCGCCGCCGCCCCGGTCATGGCAGCCGGTGCTGCCCCCGCCGCCGCCGAGGCTGCGGCCCCCGAGGAAGAGCAGACCGAATTCAACGTTATCCTGACCGATTTCGGCGCGAACAAGATCCAGGTGATCAAGGCCGTGCGCGAGCTGACCAGCCTGGGCCTCAAGGAAGCCAAGGATATGGTCGAGGCTGCCCCGAAGGCGATCAAGGAAGGCGTCTCCAAGGACGAGGCGAACGCCGCCAAGGAACGCCTGGAAGCCGCTGGTGCGAAGGCCGAGGTCAAGTAGTTCTCCTCAGCCACAGCAACGCCGCGTAATCCCTAGAGGGGCGGGTTCTTTCGAGAGCCCGCCCCTCGCGCGTACGGCAGCGGGGAGCGGAACGTGCGGGGGAGGACGTGGTACTGTTCACCTGTTTGATCATGACCGCAGGGTGACGCGCAACTGCGCCAGGACAAGAATCGCGAGAAATAAAGAGCAGCGAGGGTGACGATGCCGACCGATTCTTTAGAGAACGCCCCAGCGGCGACAACGCGCCGGGATGAGGCGCCGCTCTCATTCGCGATCGAAGCGCGTATCCCCGGCGCGGGCGGACGGGCCGGTACGCTGACCCTGCCGCATGGTCCCGTCGAGACGCCGGCCTTCATGGTCGTCGGGACGCAAGCGACGATCAAGAGCTTGACGCCGGAAGAGGTACGCGGCCTCGGCACGCAGATGATCCTCGGCAACGCCTACCACCTCTATTTGCGTCCGGGTGCGGCCCTGATAGAAGAATTCGGCGGGTTGCACAAATTCATGGGCTGGGATGGCCCGATCCTCACCGATAGCGGCGGATTCCAGGTCTTCAGCCTCGGTTTCGCGCTGGAACATGGCGTCGGGAAGATCGCCAAGATCTTCCCCGGCGAGGGGTCACAGGCTCCGAAACGGGCGCAACGCCCGAAGTTGACGCGGATCGATGATGACGGCGTGACCTTCACCTCCCACCTCGACGGCTCCACCCATCGCTTCACGCCGGAGGTATCGATCGGGATCCAGCAGCAACTTGGGGCCGATGTGATCGTCGCCTTCGACGAATGTACCTCGCCGCTCCACGATCATCCCTATACCGCCCGCGCCCTCGACCGCACCCACCGCTGGGCCGATCGCTGTCTGGAAGCGTGGACCCGGCGCGATGATCAGGCCCTCTTCGGGATCGTACAGGGCGGAGCCTACCGCGACTTGCGCCTGCAAAGCGCCGAGTTCTTCGCCATGCGCCCCTTCCCCGGCTATTGCATCGGCGGCTCGCTCGGCAAAGACAAGGACGATATGCGCGCGATCCTCGATTGGACGCTACCGATCCTCCCTGAAGAGCGTCCCAGGCATCTCCTCGGCATCGGGGAGCCGGAAGATTTCTTCTCGGCGATCGAGCGCGGGATCGATCTCTTCGACTGTGTCGCGCCGACCCGGCTCGCTCGGCATGGTGCGCTCTACACCGCCGATGGCCGCCTCCAGATCAAAGCGGCGCGCTATACCCACGATCAGGGGCCGATCGAGGAGGGGTGCGGCTGCTATACTTGCCAGCGCTTCAGTCGGGGGTATCTGCGCCACCTCTTCCACGCGGGCGAAACCCTGGCATTGCGCCTTGCCTCGCTGCATAACCTCTACTTCATCGTCAACCTTGTCCGGGCCATCCGCGCGAGTATCCTCGACGGTACCTTCGCCACGTTCCGGGATAGTTATCTCGGGCGTTACACGGCCAAAGGCGGGGCGACACCAGGTAAAACCCTCAGCGCGTAACCGGGACAGGGAAGGTGGCGGCGCGCGGCGCGGCGGGCGCGGTCGGTGTCGCCTCCTTGAGGCCATAGCCCACCAGGCGATCCATACCGATATGCGCGAACCAGATCGTCGCGATGGCCGTGGCGAGCGCCCCACCGCTCAACAGCCCGAGGAGCAGGAGGATAGCGGGCACGATCAAGGTGTGTGTGGCGTTGTAACAGGCAACGCCGAGTCGGCCCCCGCCGAGATAGCCCAAGGCGCCAAGATCCGGGAAGAGGAGCAACAGGGCGAAAAGCAACCAGTTTACCCCAAGCTGCCGGTAGCATAGGAGCGCGGCAGCGAGGATCACCGCCCCGTCAAGGCGCAGCAAGGTGGCGGGCCGGAGCAGTCGTTCAGCAGCGTTCGTCATCGATATTCCTCCGTGTCGGGTGTAATTACGAATCTTCGATCGGCCCTCGTTTCGAGAGCACAAGGGCGCGGGACACAAACGGATCGAGACGCTAGACGCGCCCCGCCACCGCGATGGCACGGTCCATCGCGGCCAGCGGCTTCTCCGTGACCGGCCCATGCCCCACCGCCAGCCGCGTTGGTTCCAGCGCCCGCAGCGCTCGCGCGCTCGCCAGCGCGGTCGGCTTGTGCCAGGTGGCAAACGAGGGGAAAGGAAATAACAGGCGGAATGTGCCCGACACAGTCACCCCACCGCGCGAGAAAAAGGCGTCGCCAGCGATCAACGTGCGGTCGCGTGTATCGAAGAAGGCGACGTGGCCCGGCGTATGACCCGGCGCGGCCACGACCAGCAGCGAGCCGACGCGATCACCGGGCATCAGCGTGCAGGTCGGGCGTGTGACGACCTTGGCCCACCCACCGCGCAGTTTCGCACCGGGCAACTCCTCAGCCGGATCGAGCGTCAGGTCACCGGCCAGAAAACGAGCCTCACGCGCCGGGATCAGCACCTCGGCAGCGGGAAGCGCGGCGTGTAGACCGTCGAGCGCCGCTACATGGTCCATATGGACATGGGTTAAGGCGATCCGCCGAATCGGCGCACCGGCACGCTCCGCTGCGGCGAGGATCGACGGGACGCTGCTGCCGAGCCCGGTATCGATCAGCGTCAGGCCATCGGCCTCGCGCACGAGATAACAACTCACCGGGAATAGGAGCGGGAACTGCGTCAGTTGGATCAGCGCGTCGCCGTGAATTGTCTGCTGCATCATCGCCTCCTCAGGTAAAACTAATGCGCATAGATATTATACTACTTATAGTAGTTTTGCAATACCCACCTTACGGCATTGTCACCGATACACACCGGCCGACATTCCTAATCTGGTAGACTGAACCGGTATATCCTTGAGGAAATCGTTCCCGTTCCCAAGCGTGCTGGCGTGGTGTGAAGTGAGCGGTCGACGCAACCACCGTGCCGATCGCGCGTTATAGCGGGTTGACTACGGCTGCAAGAGCGCACGGCTGCGGAGCCGTTGGAGACGCACGATGATGGGCGCACCACCCGATGCCATCCAATTCGATCGCGCGCGGATCGCGGCCACAAGTCGCCGACAAGTACGCCGTGCCTGGCTCTGTCTCGCCTCGGCCTTCCTGGCATTTCTGGTGATCTGCGGCGGCTTCGGCGGCGCAGGATACTGGTATCGCGGCCACGCCACCGAGAAGCGCACTGTGCGTGTGGAGATCGTGCAAGGCGACCGCGCCTTCGTACGCCCGGCCTTCCAGCGCAATTGGAGTGCGCTGCCGACGCGCAGCGCAGCGGGCGTCGTCGCGATCGAACTCCACGAAGGTGATGCCCTCCAGACGAAGAACGGTACCCAGGTCTTGCTCACCTTCTGGGATAACAGCACCGTCCAGGTCTTCGAGGACAGCGAACTCGCGATGACCGAACTGCGCGCGACCCAATATATCAGCCGGGCGAGCGCGATCACGATGACACAAGCTCGCGGCCTCAGCAGGGTCGCGCTCGCCCCCGGCGACTACCATCGCGCCCGCTTCCAGGTCCTTGCCGGCGACACCACGGTGCTGATGAAAGAGGGCGATGGCGGGGCGGGCGGCGTGTTCGTCGTGCAGGTCACGGCGAGCGATACCTCCACCGACAACCCGCCGGTCACGGTGCGCGCCTCGGTGCGGCGCGGCGTCGGGGCGGTGCGCGTGGCGAACTACCCGGACGAACTACGCCTCGAAGCGAATGAACAGACGACGGTGCAACCGGGTCAACCGGCTGGCGCACCCGCCGCAGCGCGGCGCGACTTCGTCGCCAACAGCCAGTTCGGGCCGCTCGGGGCGAGTGGCTGCGATCTCAAAGAACAGTTCGCGCCCTGGGCTGCACGTTGTACCCCCGGTCAGATCGACGGTGGTTTCGGCAGACTCACGACCGTGCAAGAAAACCTCGATGGACAGGCGATCACGGCGCTGGAAATCTCGCGCGATCTGAGCAGCACCGATCCCGCCAATACCGGGGTGAAACAGGTGCTCGATGTCGGGATCACCGACCAGCCGTCCCTCTCGCTCACCGCCGACATCAAGGTATTGGAGCAAAATCTGCCCGGCGGTGGGCAATCTGGCACCGAATTCCCGATCATCGTCCGGATCAACTACTACGATGCGTTCGGCGGGGCCAGCACGCGCACCTGGGGCTTCTATATCACTCCCCCGGCAAGCGGCACGATCCCCACGAACCCCAGCCTGGTCGAGGCGCGGGCCGTCACCCCCGGCGAATGGACACCGCTGCGGTTCGAGTTGCGCGGCCTGATCCCCCAGCCGGTACGCCTGGAATCGATCGAAGTCTACGCCTCGGGGCAGGGTTATCGTGCCAGGATCACCAATGTCGCCATCATCGGGGCCGAATGATTAACGGGAAAGTACCGATGACCAGTCGCCAAGCCGCGTCGCACGGATTACACTACCCCGATGATCGACAACGGCTCGCCGGGGCGCGGCTTCGGCCTAGAATTGTGGAAAGACAGCGATGAGCGCGGCAGCGACAAACCTCGCCAACCAGCATCCCGCCGTTGATATCACGCGGCTCGTCGTCAGCCCACTGGCGTCGAACTGCTACCTCCTCGTCTGCCGCGCGACCGGGGCGATCCTGGTCGTGGACGCGGGCGATGAGGGTGCGCGGATCGTGCAGGAGATCGACCATCTCACCGGTGGGGCACGCGAGAAGGTCCAACTAATCGTCAATACTCACGGCCATATCGACCATACCGCCGCTGTCGCCGATCTACGCGCGGCGCTCGGCCCGGTACCGGTGCTGATGCACCAGGCCGACATCGAGGTCGTCGAGGGGAATGGCCCCGATGGCCTGCGGATGATGGGGCGGGAATATATGCCGGTCCTGCCCGATGGCTTGCTGCGCGAGGGCGACGAGGTGCGCTGGGGGGACTGTGCACTGCGCGTGATCGAGACACCCGGCCACTCGCCCGGTGGGATCTGCCTCTATGGGCACGGCCTGCTGCTCAGTGGCGATACCCTCTTCCGGCAGGGGGTCGGTGCCTGGCGCTTCTTCAAGGGCGACAAGCAAGCCCTTTTCGCCGGGATACACGACAAGCTGCTGATCTTGCCGCCGGAGACGGCGGTCTATCCCGGCCATGGTGAGGCAACAACGATCGGCGAAGAGATCGCCAACAACCCATAT
>JAABUN010005139.1_pt1 | contig 16669 bp, 21 predicted proteins | sample 5559311 | NCBI WGS metagenome assembly JAABUN01 (sample SAMN10711877, study PRJNA513370) | rock metagenome | isolation source: Antarctica rocks | place: Antarctica: Victoria Land, Siegfried Peak sud
GCCGGGGAGACGCCGGAGCATCTGGCCGGCGAGTCCTGGGACCTCGCGCTCCAGATGCACGGGGGCGGCGCGTGGTCGAACCCTTACGTGTCGGGGCTCGGGGCCCGGGTCACCGCGGGCTGTCGCGACGTCGACGCCCCGGCGCTCGACCGCTGCATCCCCTACGTCTACTACCAGCCCGAGGTCTCGCGCTGGCTCGAGGTCGCCGGGCTCGTCGGCGCGCCGCCCGTCACGCTCGAGCCGCGTCTCGCGGTGACCGATGCCGACCGGGAGACGGCCACGCTGGCGGTGGGCGAGGACGGGCCGCTCGCCGTGCTGCACCCCGGCGCGAGCGACCCGCGCCGCCGCTGGCCGGTGTCCTCCTTCGCCGCGCTCGGCGACGCGCTCGCCACGCGCGGGCTGCGGGTCGCGCTCACGGGGGTCGAGGAGGAGCGGGAGCTCGTGGCCGAGGTCGCGATGGGGATGGCGGCCCCGGCGCTCGACCTCGCGGGCGCGCTCTCCCTCGGCGGGCTCGTCGGCCTCCTGGAGCGCGCCGAGGTGGTGGTGGCCAACGACACCGGCCCGCTCCACGTCGCCGGCGCCGTGGGCACGCCGTCGGTCGGCGTCTACTGGATCGGCAACCTCGTCAACAGCGGCCCGCTCGTCCGGGCCCGCCACCGTCCGCTGCCGGACTTCCGGGTCGCCTGCCCGGTCTGCGGCGTCGACTGCACCCGCGGGGAATGCGGTCACGACGCGTCATTCGTCGCGGGCGTGACCGTGGCCGACGCCGTGGCGGCATGCGACGCGCTGCTCGAGGATGAGGCGGTGGCCGCGGCGTGAGCGGTCCGGCGCCCCGAGCGCTGTGCGGATGAGCGACCTCGACGACGTCCGCCGCATCGCCGTCCTGCGCGCGCTGCCCGGGCTCGGTGATCTCCTGTGCGCCGTCCCCGCGCTACGCGCCCTGCGGGCCCGATTCTCCAGGGCGCACGTCACCCTCGTCGGCCTGCCGGCGGCGGAGTGGTTCGTCGCCCGCTTCGGTGACCTGATCGACGAGCTCAGCGTCTTCCCCGGCTTTCCCGGGATCCCCGAGGTGGAGCCCGACCCGCGCCGGATCGCCGCCTTTTTGACTCGGATGCACGCGCGCGAGCTCGACCTCGCCGTGCAGCTCCACGGCTCGGGGATCTCCTCGAACCCGTTCGTCGCCCTGCTCGGCGCGCGACGCACCGCGGGCTTCGTGCTGCCCGGGCTCCCGTGCCCCGACCCCGAGCTGTTCATCCCCTACCCCGCCCTCGCGCCCGAGCCGCGCCGCCACCTCGCCCTCCTCGCCCACCTCGGCGCGCCCGCCGACGATGCGGCGCTCGCCTTCCCACTCAACGACGACGACCGGGCCGAGGCGGCCGCCCTGGCCCTTCCGCGCCCCTTCGCGCTGCTCAACCCCGGCGCCGCCGAGCCGCCCCGGCGCTGGCCCGTCGAGCACTTCGCCGCGGTGGGCGACGGGCTCGCGGCCCGCGGGCTCGCGGTCGGGGTGCTCGGCGCGCCCGCCGACGCGCCGCTCGCCGCCGCGGTGGTGGCGCGCATGCGCGCGCCCGCCCACGACCTCGCCGGCCGCACCTCGCTCGGGGGCCTCGGCGCCCTCCTGGCCGCCGGCGCGGTCCTCGTCACGAACGACACGGGCACGTCGCACCTCGCCGCGGCGGTCGGAGCACCCAGCGTCGTGGTCTTCGTCTCCTCGGACCCGGCGCGCTGGGCGCCACTGGACCGCCAGCGCCACCGCGCGCTCGGGCGCGTGGTCGGGCGAGCGGCGCGGGGCGACGGGCTCCACGAGCTCGATCCGGCGCTGGCGCCGGTCACCCCGGAGGCCGCCCTCGCGGCGGCGGAGTCCCTGCTCGCGCAAGGTTCCGTCCCCGTGCGCGTCCGGGCATGAGATGGCGCCTCCCACCCACGCGCAGCAGCGCGAGGCGCGCCGTCAGCCCCACCCGCTCGAAGTAGTCGAGCTCGAGCTCCCCGTGCTCGTCCTGGCTCGGCTCGCGCCGGTCCATCCGTGTGCTCCCGTCGCCGTTGCCGCCCGCCGAGTCCAGGAGCATCGTCCGATGGGTGTGACCATGAGCGCTGAGGGTGGCAGTTCACGACGCGCGGGGCGGCGGCGCCTCGCGGCGCTGCTCGTCGCCGCGCTGGTGGCGGCGACGGTGGGGACGATCGTCGGGGCCGGGCGCGGCGGCGAGGAGCGGTCACCCGTCGGGGCGCGGACCGCGGCACGGCCGGCGGCGCCCGCACGGCCCGTCCGCCCGGGCGCGGTGATCCTCCTCGCCTTCAACGGGACGCGCATGCCCGCGTACGTCGGCCGCATCCTCCGCCGCCGGGACGCCGCGGGCGTCTTCCTCGGGCCGGCGAACGTCGTCTCCCCCGCGCAGCTCGCACGCCTCACCAGCGCCCTGCGCCACGCGGGGGGCGCCGATCTCCTCGTCGCGCTCGATCAGGAGGGCGGATCGGTGCGGACGGTGCCCTCGGTCGGTCCCGTCACCGCTCCCCCGGCCGCCGGAGCCCCGAAGCAGGTGCGCGCGGAGTACCACGACGCGGGCCGCGGGCTGCGGGCCCTCGGGATCACCGTGGACCTCGCGCCCGTGACCGACGCGGCCCGGCCGGGCACGGCGCTCGCCGCCCGGGCGTTCCCCGGCCCCGCCCAGGTCGCGGCCGCGAGCGCCGGCCTCGCCGCGAGCGGCGTGCTGCCCGCCGCCAAGCACTTCCCCGGGCTCGGGGCGGCGACGGCCAACACGGACGACGTGCCCGTGGACATCCCCACGAGCGCCGCCGAGCTCGAGCGGGTCGACCTCGCGCCGTTCCGGGCCGCGATCGCCGCCGGGGTGCCGCTCGTGATGGCCTCCCACGCGCGCTACCGCGCGCTCGATCCCCGCTTTCCCGCCTCCCGCTCGCGCCGGATCCTCACCAATCTGCTGCGCGGCCGGCTCGGCTTCCGCGGCGTCGTGATGACGGACTCCCTCGAGGCCGCCGCGGTACTGAGGACCACCTCCCTCGAGCGGGCCGGGATCGCGGGGCTCCGTGCGGGGGTCGACCTCCTGCTGACCACGGGGCGGGGCTCGTGGATCCGCCTGGACCGGGCGCTGGGGGCCGAGGCGCGGCACTCACCCGCCTTCGCGACCCGTCTCGCCGGCGCGGCCCGGCGCGTCCGGGCGCTGCGCCGCCGCGTCGTCCGGTGACCCCCGGGGCAGGCTGGCACCATGCCGTTGATGACCCTCGACCTCGTGCCTGAAGAGCTCAAGCGCCTGACGGCCGCCTCCGCCGGGTAGGTTCGGCCCGTGCCCGAGGCACTCCCGCCCCCGCCTGCGACCGGACGGGTGTTCGACTGGAACTCCCGCGTCGGGCTCAGCGACGTGGCGCCGGACGGGCGCATGCGGCTCGACGCCCTCGCCCGCGTCCTCCAGGACGCCGCCTTCGGCGACGTCCGCGAGGCGGGGATCGCCGACGAGGGCACGTGGGTCATGCGGCGCTGCCGGATCGTCGCGCAGCGCTTCCCCGGCTTCGACGAGGAGCTCCGGGTGCGCACGTGGGCCACGGGGGTCGGGGCGGCGTGGGCCGAGCGCCGCACCCTCGTCGAGGGCGTGTGCGGCGGGCGGGTCGAGGCCATCGCCCTCTGGGTGCACCTCGACGTCGCGACGGGCCACCCGCTGCGCCTGAGCCCGCGGGTGCGCGCGGTGTACGGCGAGCCCGCGACGGCGCGCCGCGTGTCGGGGCGGCTGCGCCACCCCCGTCCCCCCGAGGGCCTCGGCGGACACCCCTGGGTCTTCCGGGCCAGCGACCTCGACCTGGCCGGTCACGTCAACAACGCGGCCTACTGGGAGACCTTCGAGGAGGAGCTCGCCGGCACGCCCGTCGGACCCGGCCTCGACGTCGAGATGGAGCACCGCGAAGCCGCGGGCGTCGGGGGGGCACGAGTTCTGCGGGACGCGGACCGGCGCTGGGTGACCGGGGAGGACGGGACGCTCTTCGCCTCGCTCCTCGTCCTCCACTGCGCTCCGGACTCCTAGGCCGGGCGCGCGGGCACGAGCAGCGCCACGAGCGCGCCGATCCCCAGCACGACCGCGGCGGTGGGCAGCGCCGCGGTCACCCCGTCGGAGAACGCCTGCGGGCTGGCGTAGGACCCGCCGGCCTGGAAGACCGAGGCGATCACGGCGACGCCGAGGACCCCGCCCACCTCCCGGATCGCGTTCGTCGCGCCGGACGCCTGCCCCGCCGCCTCGGGCCGCACCGCGCTCAGCACGGCGTTGGCCGAGGGCGCGAACACGAGCGCCATCCCCGTGCCCGCCATCACGAACGGCAGGACGAGCTCGCCGTAGGGGGTCGTCGGCGTGGTCATCGTCGCGAGCCATCCGATCGCGCCTGCCTGGAGGGCGAGCCCACCCGCCATGAGCGGCCGCGAGCCGATCCGGTCCGACAGCAGCCCGGCGATCGGCGAGACGAGCATCGGCATCCCCGTCCACGGCAGCGTGCGCAGGCCGGCCTCGAAGGGCCCGTAGCCCTGGGCGGTCTGGAAGTACTGCGAGAGCAGGAAGATCGACCCGAACGTCCCGAAGAACATCGCGAACGAGACCCCGTTCGTGGCCGAGAAGCTGCGGGAGCGGAAGAAGCTCAGCGGCAGCATGGGCGCCGGGCTGCGGGCCTCCCAGCTCAGGAAGAGGGCTAGGAACGCCACGCCGCCGCCGATCGCGGCGAGCACCGGGGCCGAGGTCCACCCCAGCGCCTGGCCGCGGACGATCCCGAACGTCAGCGCGAACAGCCCGATCCCCGCGAGCGCGAGCCCCGGGAGGTCGAGTGAGTCGTGCGGCCCGAAGGACTCGCGCAGCTTCGCGACGGCGAGCGGCAGGAGCGCGACACCGATCGGGATGTTCAGCCAGAAGATCCAGTGCCAGGAGATCCCCTCGACGACCGCGCCGCCCACGAACGGCCCGAGGGCGACGCCGAGCCCGCTCACGCCGGCCCAGATGCCCAGCGCCGCACCGCGCCTCTCGGGCGCGACCGCCTCGGAGAGAAGGGTCAGCGTGAGCGGCAGGACGACCGCGGCGCCCGCGCCCTGGAGCGCCCGCGCCGCGATGAGCGCGTCGATGCTCGGCGCGAGCGCGGCGAGCGCGCTCGAGAACGTGAACAGCCCGAGCCCGAGCGTGAACATGCGCTTGCGCCCGAAGCGGTCGCCCAGGGCGGCGCCGGTGATGAGCAGAACTGCGAAGGCCAGCGTGTAGCCGTTGACCGTCCACTCGAGCGACTCGATCGAGCCCCCGAGATCACGCCGGATCGACGGGAGCGCGACGCCCACGACGAGGTTGTCCAGCGATGTCATGAACAGGGCGACGGAGACGACGGCCAGGGTCCAGCCGGAACGTGTTCGCATGGGGACGACCTCCTGCTTGGTGTGTGATCGATTGCTCACTAGACGGAGAAAAAAAGAGAGGCTCAGCAGGCGCCGTACTCGGCGGTGAGGGCGCGCGCCCACGGCTCGTCGAGGTCGTACGCGCCCATCGCGAGCAGGACGTTGATGAGCATCCCGTGGGCGAAGAAGCGCTTGACCTCGAGGGGCTCGGCCCCGGTCTCCGCGCTCACGAAGTCGACGAGCCGCCCGAAGCCGGTCCGCATCGCCTCGCGGATCTCGGGGACGTGCGGCGAGGCCGCGTGAGCGTGGAGCTGGAGGAGGAGCATCGTCCGGTCGCGCACGAGCGGCTTGTAGGCCCGGCCCATCGCCTCGAGGACGTCGGTCCCGTCCCGGCGGGCCTCCACGGCGGCATCGGCGAACGCGCGATGGATGCGATCGTTGCAGCGCTCGACGAGCGCGACGCCGAGCTCGACCTTCGTGGGGAAGAGCCGGAACAGGTAGGCCTGGGAGATGCCCGCCGCGCGGGCGACCTCGAGCGTCGGCGTGGCGTGGAGCCCGCGCGCGGCCACGAGCGGCTCGGCCGCGACGAGGATCTCCTCGCGGCGCTCCTCGGCGGTGGACAGGGTGCGGGTCTGGGTCGCCACGAGAGAGTGAGTGTACACTCACTCTCTCACGAAGTCAAGCCCGCCGGCGTGCCTCGGGCGCGAGCGCCGGGTTCGACCAGCCGTCGTCGTCGTGGTTGACGTTGCGCCCCGGCGCCACGATCTCGTCGATCCGGTCCAGGACGTCCCGGGGGATCTCGAGCTCGGCGCCCGGGAGCTGGGACTCGAGCTGCTCCATGGTCCGCGGCCCGATGATCGCCGCGGTGACCGCGGGATGGCGGATCACCCAGGCGATCGCCAGCGTCACGAGGGGGACTCCGACCTCGTCCGCCAACCGCCCGAGTGCGTCGGCGGCCTCGAGCTTCTCGGAGTTGGCCGCGAGGTCGTAGCGGCCGGGCATGCGCTCGGCGCGGCTCGAGTCAGGCGCCTCGGCCCCCTTCCGGTAGCGCCCGGAGAGCCAGCCCCCGGCCAGCGGGCTCCACGAGATGACCCCCATGCCGTGACGCGCGCAGGTCGGCAGCACGTCGGCCTCGATCCCGCGGACGAGCATCGAGTAGGGCGGCTGCTCGCACACGAAGCGCTCACGCCCGCGCCGCTCGGCGACCCACTGCGCCTCGACGATCCGGCTCGCGGGAAACGTGGAGGAGCCGATGGAGCGCACCTTGCCCGCCCGGACGAGGTCGGTGAGGGCGCCGAGGGTCTCGTCGATGTCCGTGTCGGCCTCGGGGCGGTGGATCTGGTAGAGGTCGATCCAGTCGGTCTTCAGCCGCCGCAGGGAGTCCTCGACCGCGCGCGTGATCCAGCGCCGGGAGTTGCCGCGCTGGTTGGGGTCGTCCCCCATCGTCCCGTGGACCTTCGTGGCCAGGACGACGTGCTCGCGCTTCCCGCCGGCCAGCGCCTTGGCCACGATCTCCTCCGACTCCCCGCGCGCGTAGACGTCGGCGGTGTCGATGAAATTGATGCCCGCGTCGAGGGCCGCGTGGATGATCCGCACGCAGTCGTCGTGGTCGGGGTTCCCCCACGCCCCGAACATCATCGCGCCGAGGCAGAGGGGTGAGACGGTTACGCCGGTGCGGCCGAGGGTGCGTGGCTCCATGACCGGTTCATACCCTCCTGAATCGTGAAGGCGTCCGTGACCGGCGCGACGGGCTTCGTCGGGGCCCACGTCGCCCGGGCCCTCGTGGCGGCCGGGCACGAGGTGCGCGTGGTCTACCGCGACCCCGACCGGCTGCGCGCGCTCGGCGGCGTCCGCGTCGGGCGGCGCCAGGCCGACGTCCTCGATCATGCCGCGTTGCGCCGCGCGCTGCGGGGCACGGAGGTCCTCTTCCACATCGCGGGCTACGTCCGCTCCTCCCCCGCCGAGCGGGTATGGGCGATGAACGCGCACGCGCCTCTCGTCGCCGTGGAGGCCGCGGCCGCCGAGGGCCTGGAGCGGGTCGTGCTCACCTCGACGATCTCGGCGATCGGCGTGCCCGGGGGCCGCGAGCCGGCCGACGAGCAGACGGAGTACCCCGAGGACTGGCTCGGCCTCGCCTACCCCGACGCCAAGCACGCCGGGGAGCACGCCGCGCTCGCGGCGGGCCGGCGCCACGGGATCGAGGTCGTCGTCGTCAACCCGGCCTACATCCTCGGCGTCCCCGTCGACCGCGCCCAGCCCGGCGAGACCTCCACCCGGACGATCGGCAACTACGTGCGCGGACGGCTTCCCGCGGTGGTGGCCGCAGCCATGACGTTCGCCGACGTCGAGGACGTCGCCGCGGGACACGTGCTCGCCGCCGAGCGGGGCCGCGACGGTGAGCGCTACATCCTCGGCGGCGACATCGTCACCTGGCCGCAGCTCATCGCGCGCACCGCCCGCGTCTCCGGCGTCTCGTTCCCCGTCGTCGTCCTGCCGCCCGCGCTGGCCCGCGTCGGGCGCATCCGCGAGGCCATGGGCCTCCCGGGCGTCCTGCCCGCCGAGGGGGTGGACCTGATGGGTCGCGACTGGCGCTTCTCCTCCGCGAAGGCCGAGCGCGAGCTCGGGTACGCGCCGCGGAGCCTCGACGACACCCTGCGCGAGACCGTCGCCTGGTACGAGGAGCTGATCGCGGGCGGCGCCTTCGCCGGCGAGCGCGGCTCGGGCCTCTCCCGCGTCGCCGGAGCCGTGGGGGTCGCGAACCGTCTGGGCCTGCTCACCCCGCTCGACCTCGCCCAGCGGATCGCCGGGCGCTCCGTGGTGGTCGGGCTGTGACGATCCTGTGGACGATCGGGTACGAGAAGCTCTCTCCGCAATCGCTGGCCGCCGAGCTCGCGGCCGCCGGGGTGCGGCGGGTGCTCGACGTGCGCCTGCGCCCCCAGTCGCGCAAGCCCGGGATGTCCAAGACGAAGCTGGGGCTCCTGCTCGGCGACCGCGGGATCGCCTACGAGCACCGGCGCGCGCTCGGGACGCCGCTCGAGATCCGCGGGCTCTACCGCAGCGGGCATCTGGAGGAGGCCGCCGCGGCGTACCGCGCGCACGTCGAGGCCCACGCCTCCGCGGAGCTCGACGCCCTCGCCGCCGAGCTCGACGCGGGCCCTCCCACCGCCCTGCTGTGCCTCGAGGCCGAGCCGCGCGGCTGCCACCGGCGCGTGGTCGCCGAGGCGCTGACCGAGCGCCGGCCCCGGCTCAGGGTGATCGACCTCTAGGCAGGCGGAGGCGGGGCACGACCGCGTTTCGCGTCCCTCACAGCGGGCACGAAACCCCCGATGAGCTCTTCTCGCACCCAGGTTCCGCCCATCTCCCTCCGGGGCGATGTCGACATCCCCCAGCTCGGGTTCGGCGTCTTCCAGGTCCCGCCGGGGGACACCGCGCAGGTCGTCACGCGCGCCTTCGAGACCGGCTACCGCCACATCGACACGGCCTCGGCCTATGCGAACGAGGCCGGGGTCGGCGAGGCGCTCCGCGCCGCCGACCTCCCGCGCGAGGAGGTGTTCATCACCACGAAGTGCTTCAACGACGACCATGGCTACGACGAGGCGACGAAGGCGCTCTCCACGAGCCTCGCGCGCCTGGGCCTCGACTTCGTCGACCTCTACCTGATCCACTGGCCCGTGCCGTCGCGCGACCGGTACGTCGACACGTGGAAGGCGTTCGTCGAGCTGCGCGCCCAGGGGCTGATCCGGGCGATCGGCGTCTCGAACTTCCAGGCGCCGCACCTCGAGCGCGTCATCGAGGCGACGGGCGTCGTCCCCGCGGTCAACCAGGTCGAGCTCCACCCGCGCCTCCAGCAGCCCGAGCTGCGCCGCGAGCACGAGGAGCTCGGCATCGTCACCGAGGCCTGGAGCCCGCTCGCCCAGGGTGAGGTGCTCGAGGACCCCGTCATCGTCCGGATCGCCGAGGCGCACGAGAAGACGCCCGGCCAGGCGGTCATCCGCTGGCACCTCCAGATCGGCAACGTCGTGATCCCGAAGTCGGTCACCCCCGAGCGGATCGAGCAGAACTTCGACGTGTTCGACTTCGAGCTGAGCGAGGAGGAGATGGACGCGATCGAGCAGCTCGACGCCGGCGAGCGCATCGGGCCGGATCCCGATACCTTCGTCGCACCATGAGTGAGGCGAACAACGTATGGCGGGTCGACCCGGACGGCAGAGAGCACGAGATCGAGGCCGAGCACAGCACCATGACCGGCAAGATCGTCGTGAAGCTCGACGGACAGGTGGTGGGCGAGGACCGCATGCTTCTGCGCCAGAAGCCGGTGGAGTTCGACGTCGGCGGCTACAGGGCCCGCGTGACGGTCGAGTTTCAAGTACGGGGGGTTCGCGGCCGGCAGCTCGCTGCACCTCGACGAGCGGTTCGTGGAGCCGATCAAGCTCTGAGCCGGGCTTCCGGCTCACCACGGGGACGCGGAACCTCACGGTCTCAGCGGTCGAGAGAACCAGATCCAGAAGGAGTCGAGATGAGTCTTCCCCCGGTCGTGTCGCGAGACGAATGGCTGGCCGCCCGCCCGGGCTGAGCGCTTGAGCCGGGCGGTCGAGGACACCAACCGTCGGCTGCTCCGCGCCCGCGACGCGATGGACCGGACCTACGCGCAGCCGCTCGACATCCGGACGCTGGCCCGGATCGCGCACGTCTCCGAGGCGCACTTCATCCGGACCTTCCGCGCGACCTTCGGCGAGACGCCGCACCGCTACCTCCAGCGCCGTCGTGTGGAGCGCTCCATGTTCCTGCTGCGCGAGACCGGCCTCAGCGTGACCGAGATCTGCCTCGACGTGGGGTTCACCAGCCTGGGCACGTTCAGCCGGATGTTCCGCGACATCGTCGGCGAGTCACCGTCCTCCTACCGCGGCCGCGCGGAGGTCAGAGCCGTCCCGAACTGCTTCGCGATGGCCTGGACGCGACCGAGCAGTTTCGGAGAAGCGCATGCGCCCGGCGGCGACTAGGTTCGCCTCCATGCTCAACAACATCACCCACTCATCCGTCTACGTCCTCGACCAGGACGAGGCGATCGCCTTCTACGTCGACAAGCTCGGCCTCGAGGTCACCGCCGATGTCGACATGGGCTTCATGCGCTGGCTGACGGTCAACGTCCCCGGCGCGCCCGGCCGCGAGATCCTCCTGGAGAAGCCCGGCGCGCCGGCCCACGACGACGCGACCGCCGAGCAGATCCGCGAGCTCGTGTCCAAGGGCGCGATGGGTCTCGCGTGCATCCTCACGACCGACGACTGCCGGAAGACCTACGAGGACCTGCGGGCCAAGGGCGTCGAGTTCACCGAGGAGCCGACGGAGCACTTCTACGGGACCGACTGCGCCCTGCGCGACCCCTTCGGCAACCACATCCGGATCAGCCAGCCGGCGCCGGCGGGAACGCCGACGCCGAGCCCCGAGGAGATCCGGGAGCACTTCAAGGTCGAGGCCTGATCGCCGGGCGGGCGGCGGGGCGGCGCGCACGCGTCGCCCCGCCCCCGGCGGTTCCCCCGGCGGGCTCGATCGCCAGGAGCTCGCCGCCTTCGTGATCGACCTGCAGCGTGGTGTGCTCGATCTCGTAGCGGTCACGGAGGACACGCTCGAGCCGGCGCCGGACGTCGTGGCAGTCGTCGGCGGCGCCCACGAGGACGTGAGCCGACAGCGCCGGGAAGCCGCTCGTGACCTCCCAGACGTGGAGATCATGGACCTCGTTCACGCCCACCTCCGCCAGGAGGGCCGGACCGATCTCGGCCGGGTCGAGGTGCTTCGGCGCCGCCTCGAGAAAGACACGCCCGGAGGCGGCGATCAGCGGGATGCCGGAGCGGAGCATGAGCCCCGCGACGAGCAGCGAGGCGATGGCGTCGGCCCGATCGAAGCCGGTGGTGAGGATCACGACCGCGGCGATGGCGGTGCCCACGAAGGCGTAGAGGTCGGTGACGATGTGCTGGAAGGAGCCCTCCATGTTGAGGCTCTGCCGGTTGGCCTGCGCCAGCACCCACAGCGCCGCGACGTTGACGGCGATCCCCAGCAGGGCGATCGCCAGCACCAGCGAGCCCCGGACGACCGGCGGATCGACGAGGCGCCGGATCGCCTCGTAGGCGATGAAGCAGGCCAGGACGCACAACGTCACGCCGTTGGCCTGCGCGGAGAGGATCTCGACCCGCTTGAGCCCGTAGGTCATCAGGCCCTTCGCCGGACGCTGCGCGAGCCGGACGGCGACGAGCGAGAAGGCGATCGCCGCCGCGTCGGTGAGCATGTGCCCCGCGTCGGAGAGCAGCGCCAGGGAGTGCGCGATCGCCCCGACCACGACCTCGACGGCCATGAAGCCGACGATCAGGCCCAGGGCGATCGAAAGCTTGCGGAAGTCGGCGTCCGCCGAGACGCCGTGCGCGTGCCCGCCTGCTCCGTGGCGGTGCCCGTGGTCGTGGGCCATCAGCAGCACCCGCAGCCCTCACCCCGCCAGGCCTCGCGTCCCTCCTTGACCGCGAGCCCCGAGATGCCGAGCGCGACGACCGGGTCAAGCCACCACCAACCCAGGAGGAGATTGGCCAGAAGCCCGACCAGAACCCCGGCGGCAAGGTAGGCGCAGAGCATGTTCTGCGCACCCTCGCCCGCCGTGGCCGCGGAACCGAGCCGGGCGCCGAGCTTCTGCTTGGCGCGACCCAGGAGCGGCATGAAGATCAGGCTGCCGAGCGAGAGTCCGATACCGACGTAGCTCGTCTCCGGATGGTCGCCGCCGGCGAGATCTGAGATCGCCTGGGCCGCGACGTAGGGAGCAAGCAGGAAGAAGCTCACCGCGACGAGCTTCTGCGCGCGCTCCTCGGCCTCCTCGGAGAGCCCGCGGCTGCCCGTGAAGCGCCAGATCACGATCACCGACGCGAGGCCCTCGATGGCCGAGTCGATCCCGAAGCCGGTCAACGCGACCGAGCCGGCGACGCTGCCGGCGATGATCCCGACGGCTCCCTCGGCGGTCATCCACGCGAGGCTCAACCAGGACAGCGCCTTGACGCGACGGACGAGCCGCGCGCGCGATCGCACGTCGCGCGCGCTCGGGGACGAGGCGACCGGGAGCCCGGCCGACGTGCTCACGCCCTCGCCCCTTCGGCAACCGGGGCCAGCGCGGTGGCGAGCAACCCGGCGCCGTCCGCGGCCAGCGCGTACATGACCATCTTGCCGTCGCGGCGCGAGCGCACGAGTCCGGCCGTCCGGAGCAGGCGGAGGTGATGCGAGACGAGGTTGTCCGCCCGCTCGACGATCCACGCCAGGTCGCAGACGCAGAGCTCGCCCCCGTCCCGGAGCGCCGCGAGCAGCGTCAGGCGGGTCGGGTCCGAGAGCGCCCGCAGGCGCTCGGCCACCGGCTCGGCGGTCCCGAGCGCGAGCCGGTCGCGCCGCAGCGCCTCCGCCCGCGGTAGGTCGAGACAGAGAAGATCGCAGTGGTCGTCAGCCATTATCGACATCCTAATGTCCATTGCTACGTCAGCGTCGCCAGTGGCGCCGCCATGGGCCGAGATCGGATCAACCCCCGCCGGACTCGGACCGATCGGGTCGCGAGGACGATGTCGACGGGGGGTCGGGGCGCCCCCATGGACGGAACCCCGCGACGAGCTGCTGATCGACGTCGTGGAGAAGACGGTGTTCGGCGTCGCCACCGGCGCGGTCGCCGACGCCCTCATCTCGCCGTCCCCGACGAGCTCGGCCCGGCACTCGGCGCCCGGCTCCAAGGGCTTCGCCTGAGCGGCCGTACGCTCACGCCGTGAGCATCGTCAAGATCAACGCCATCACCGTGCCGCGGGAGCGGTTCGACGAGTTCGCGGAGCGCTTCGCGTCGCGGGCGGGGAAGGTCTCGAGCGCGGAAGGTTTCGAGGCGTTCGAGCTCCTCCGTCCCAACGACAACCGCGAGGTCTGCCTGGTCATGACGCAATGGCGCTCGGAGGAGGACTTCCGCGCGTGGGTCTCGGGCCCGGACTTCGCCGCCGGCCACTCGCAGCACCGCGAGGCCGGCCCGGTGGGAACGGCGAGCGAGCTCTGGTCCTTCGACGTGCTCGAGCGCGAGGAGTCCGCCGGCGCCTGATCGGTCATCACTCCGCATATGAGCCTGCCCGAGGTCGTATCGCGAGACGAGTGGCTGGTCGCCCGCAAGGGGCTGCTGGCCGAGGAGAAGGAGCTCACCCGGCGGCGGGACGCGCTGAACGCCGAGCGCCGGCGACTCCCGATGGTCGAGGTCATCAAGGAGTACGTCTTCCACGGCCCGGAGGGCGAGGCCCGGCTGCTCGACCTCTTCGCGGGCCGCCGGCAGCTCGTAGTCGGGCACTCGGCGGGCGCCGACGAGGTCTCGCAGGGCCTGCTCGACCACCTGCACGCGCGCGAGACCACGCTGGCCTACGTCTCGCGCGCGCCCTGGAGAAGATCGAGCGCTACAAGGCGAAGAAGGGCTGGACCTTCCCCTGGTACTCGTCGCACGGCAGGACGCCGGAGAGGATGAGCTGGTGTCCTCCGGCCTTCCGCCCTTGAGCAAGTAATGGGTGAGGAGGATGAGCGAGGCGAGGTTCGCGAGGCTGACGAGCCCGCAGTCCCTCGAGGCTCGGGAGGAGCCATCTCGGTCCCAGCGTCAGCTTTTCCGGCAGCGCGACGTAGAGCACGATCGCGCCCAGGATCGTGACCTGCGCCGGCCAGAACGGGTCGCGGTCCGCGACGAGTTCCTCCAGGTACCGGCCCTGCGCGCGGCAGGCCTTGGCCATCTCGTGCTCCCCGTGCACCAACGCGTGCCGTTGCCAGCTAGAGCAGGCTCAACGCCGTCCCTTCTTCGCTTGCCGGCGGTTCCACAGCTTCTTGAGCGTGACGATCTCGATGATGCGCTTGAGCATCTTGTCTCCTCCTTCTCGCTTCGTGGGACTCACCGGGAGAACCGACGAAGGGCACACCAGCATACGTGATCGGGCTCAACGCGAGATAAGGGATGGCTGTCCCGCGACGCGACGACCCCGGTGCTGGACAGCGACGCGCCGAGCTGCCCTCAGGTCAACCGAGGAAGTGCTGCCGGCGTACCGCGCCTGGGAGCGAGGGCGCGCACGAACGCCCTCGTCCGAGAACACCAGGACCACTCCCGTAGAGCGACTTGAGCCGCGGCAGAGACGCGAGGCGACCGACGCCTCCGGTCGCTGAGAACGGCTCATCCCGCCCGGCAGGTTTCTGAGGCGCTGGACGCCAAGCCTGGAGCGAGCAGCCATGTAGTTGATGGGACGACTGTCGACCCTCAGGGCTGTTGAAACAGCGGGGCGAGCCCAGCGCCGAACGACGCGACCCTCAGACGTCGACCGCGACCTGAGGCGGCGGAAGCATCGAGAGGAAGGCATCGGGAAGGGCGTCACTCGCGCGCCAGTATTCCAGCCCCATCAGCGACCCGGTGTGCGGGTCGAACTCACGCAGACCGAAGTCGACCTCCTCACCCACGACCCTGTCGGCCGCGTAGCCCTCGAAGCGCAGCCAGGCGATGTCGGCGTCCCAGTCGTAGTGACCCTCGATCCGCATGAAGTCATGCTATCTCGACCGCCAGATCGTGACGACCCGCGCGGCCGGCTGGATCGTGAAGATGCGCCGGATCGTCAAGCAACCAGTGGAGCCGCGATTGCGCCTTGGCGAGCGCATGGTCGGTCCAGCGGATGGCGTGCGGAGTAGCCAGCACGAGCAGAGGCTACGTCCGCGGCGCGGAGCCGAACCGAGCGGCGCTCAGACGGTACTGCCGGGTCGCTACCGGGCCATACCCACCGAAGCGAGCAAGCATGGAGTTGATGGGACGGCTATAGAACCCTCGGCGTGTGGCTACGCGCTCGGTAACGCTCGTCGCCGTCCGAGCCGGCCGTCCAGCACTGTCGCCGCGGCCGCCAGGCCGAGCGTGAAGAGCGGTGGCGGGACGGAGTTGAGCAGGGCGCGGCCGTAACCGATTTGCGTGACATCGATGAACGGATACGGGTACCAGTCGACGATTGCTCCGCGGATTAGCGTGAACGCAAGCCAGCACACCGGGAAGATCACCGAAAGCCAGGCGACTCGACGGGAGACGATGCCTCGCGGCCCGATGAGGAGCCAGCCGACGACCGTCATCACCGGGACCACGGTGTGGAGGAGTGCGTTCCAGACCGCCTCCCAGCTCTTGAGGTCAAGCGTCTGGGCGAACTCTGCGTGGAAGCCGATGCCCGCGGCGATGATCGCGACAAGTCCGGAAAGGCGCAGGACAGCGAACGCCGTCGACGAGCGATCCAGGCGCACCGCGAGCAGCAGCGTCGCCACGCCGACGAGCAGACTCGACTGGATCGTAAAGAACGCGAACTCGTTGGCGGCACGGGCGGCGGCAGGGTGAAAGTGGCCCTCGTCGTCGTTAGCCGCCGTGATCATTGCGATCACGACGCCCGCAAGTACGCACGCCGCGGTCGCGCCGAACCACACGCGAGCCAACCTGGGCGCGATGACGGGGAGCCTCACGTCGAGGCGACAGATCGCGGGGCGTGTCGGCCTGCCAGCTCTGTCCGCTGCCTCATCAGTGGCGAGAACGGAGCTGTTCAGCCCCGCGCTGCCGTCGGCGCCGGGTTCAGGCGGGCGGACTCGTAGAGCGGTTCCGGTGCCAGATCCAAGCCGTTCGGCCAAGAGATGGTCCCCGACTCGGGGGCGACGGCTACACGCCCGAAGTACGCGGGATCGCCAAGCGGACGCAGCACGCCGCGCCACTCGCGACCACGACAGTCGACGTCGCCCACCGTCCCATCTTCGAAGGTCAGCCTCAAGCAGTGCTCGCCCACGACCTCCACCGCGACGACATCTATCAAGCGCTCCACGGCTCGATTCTAAGGGAGGGGGTCGATGGGCTGCAGCGGCTCCGATCGCCGCGCGCGCTCCCAGTTGCTTTCCAGCTCGCCCCGGTGGACCCGCGCCCAGTCCGCAACGAGGACGAGCGCGCGCGGCGGCAGGGCACCAGCGACCAGCTCGCCGTCAAAGTCGATCGAAGCCACGCGGCCCGCGTAACGCGCGTGGAAGTGAGGCCGCGCGTGGACGCCTTCGTTCCAGAACATCAGGACCGTGATCCCGTAGAAGGTGCTGAGCCGCAGCACACACGCCGAGCCGAAGCAAGCGGCCCCGGAGTCGGTAGAACCACAATGGAGCCCCTGCTAGTGGTCGGTCCGGTTAGTTGTTTGTCTCATCCGGCGAGCACTTTGCCGGTGTATGTCCATTTGAATTGCCGGGCGGTGAGGTTGTGATGCTCGACGAACGCCAGCATCTGGGTGGCGAGGTCGT
>JAABUN010005140.1_pt1 | contig 16665 bp, 16 predicted proteins | sample 5559311 | NCBI WGS metagenome assembly JAABUN01 (sample SAMN10711877, study PRJNA513370) | rock metagenome | isolation source: Antarctica rocks | place: Antarctica: Victoria Land, Siegfried Peak sud
AGGCGTGGCCGCGGAACTCCTCGTGTGCGGGGATGACCAGCTCGTCGCCGTGGCCCTGGGCCGGGGCGCTGGTGCTGGTGTCCTGATACTTGTTGGCGTAGAGCGCGGCCGAGTTCGGATTCGGCTGCGTATCCGTGTGATCGCCGGTGGCGCCGTAGCCGAGCGAGTTGAGCGCCGGCTTGGCGTAGGCGTAGGTCGTCGGATAGTTGTTGCCCATCCCGTCATTCGTGGTGCGCTTCGACACGCGGCGGCGATTCGGGAACGTCCGACCGCCGTCGATGAAGGAGTTATACGACAGGTTGGTCGGCGAGTTGACCGCCGCGCCGATCTGCTCATACGTGAAGGTCGTCGTGCCGCCCTGCCCGTTATCCGCGATCGTCAGGCGGTTCCAGTCGGCGTTCGCGTAGTCGCTCGTGCCCCGGGACGCGCCATAGGTGAACGCGGTGCGCGGCAGGGCGGAGGTGCCGTCATTGCCGACGAGGCGCACGCCGGTCAGGGTCAGCTTGTTGTAGACGGTGCCGCTGACGGCGGTCCAGCCCTGCACGTAGGGGTCGTAATCCTGGGTCTGGCATGTCCCGTCCTGGCCGCAAGTGGCGACGTAGCCGAGGTTATATTGGCGTACCAGTTCCCAGGTGCTCGCCTGCATGCTGTAGACCTGCACCGCGTCGAGACGTCGGGTCTCGCGCGCTTGGCCGTTCGTGCCGGCGTACTGCCGCGTCGGGTTGTCGTCCCACTGCGTGTCGTACGTCCGCGCGGGGACGAGAAACGTGACCTTATAGCGGTCGGGCGTCGCCGGGCTCGTGGTCGGGTTGCCGCCCCAGGTGATCTGCGTCGGCCAGACGTCCCGATCCACCGTCGCCAGGGCGGTCTGGTACGCATTGCTCGCGCAGGTCGACGCGTTCGCGGGGGTGTACGTGTCATGGCCGTAGCTGTAGGTGACCCGATTGCCGTGGGTGTCGGTCACCCGCGTCAGCATCCAGCGGTAGGACTCCAGGACATAGCCGCCAATCCCGGGGACGTCGCAGTCGTCCCAGCCCCACCAGAGATCCTCGCTGAACTCGTAGCGGGTGCCGTCCTTCGTGCGCAGCGCCCAGAGGGTGCGCCGCTGCGACTGGTTATTCACCGTGACGCTCCGCGGGCCGGTCCCGTCGGGCGCGGTCGTCCCGTCGGTCATGCCGTTGGCGAGGGCGCGCACCTTCAGGAACGACTCGTCGGCGGTGTTCCAATCCCAGTCCTCCGGGTGGTTCTGCTGCGGGTTGGCGACCAGCGGCATCCCGCGCACGAGATCGTAGGATTGGCCGTTGAGGACGAGGGTGTAGTAGACGCCGGAGTCGAACGCGATCTTGCGGAAGCCGATCGAGCCGGTATCGAGGCTCCAGCCCCGCCCGGCCCAGCCCGCCTGCTGCTTGTCGCGCTTGCCCTGCTTGCCATCGGTCGCCCGGCTGCTGTAGGCGAGGGCCAGCTGCGGTGCCAGGCCGCCCGCCCCGGTCGGCAACGTCATGGGTACGCTGTATTCTGCCGCGCCGGCATAGAGGCCGACCTGCGCGCCACGGACGGTTGGCAGGAAGGCGTCGGACGGCGAGGAGAGATCGGCGAGGGTATAGGCGCTGAAATGGTCCACCTGGGCGGTGGCGGTGTGGGCGGCGAGGTCGAGCGCGGTCGGTACCTCGCGCCAGCGCCCGGCGTCGGGATCGAACCAGGCGAGGGTCAGGTCATCCGCGACGATCCCGCGCGCGCGCAGCTGCTCGGGGGTGTAGCGCGCGACGATCGTCACGGGGGCGGCGAACCGGTGGACCGCCTGGCCGCGCGCGTCGTCGGCGTTGAGGAAGAAGGGCTCCAGGGCGCGCTTGAAGCTGGCCACGGTCGGCGGGGTCGGCTCGCCCGGGCGGGGGGACCGGACCACCGTCAACGACAACGGCGCGGCGGCGGCGGCACCGGGCACGCGCACCTCGACGCGCCCGTCGGCGCTCTTCAGGGTGGCGTCGACGCCGGGGATGAACGGCACCGACGACACCGGCGGGGCGACGGTCGCGGTAGCCGAGGCGGTCGGCGACGGCGAGGCCGCGGTCGGGGTGGCCTCGCCGGGGCTGGTGGCGCGTGTGGCGGTCGCGCCGACGGGGGCGGTCGCGTTCGGGGCGACGGCAGGCGCGGCTGCGGGCGTGACGGCGAGGGCACCGACGGGCGCGGCGATATCCGGGGCGAGCAGGGCCCCGCCCTCGTCGCGGATCGGGTCGCCGATCCCCCGCGCCGTCACCGCCGCCTGCGCCACGAGGGCGGCGCCGGGCGGCACCTGGGCGACGAGGACGGTGGCGGTGACGCTGGTGCTGGCGCGCCCGGCGAGTTGCGGCGGCGTCCAGCGCCAGCCGGCGGCGGCCGAGACGAGCCCAGGACCGGGCCGGGGGGTCGTACCCGCGAGCGGTGCCAGGGTGATGACCAGGTCGTTGGCGGGATCGGCCCCGCCATTCTCGACGGTGATGGTGACCGTGGCGAGCTGACCGACCGCGACCGGATCGGGCGCGACCACCAGGTGCAGACTGAGGCTCGGCAGGTGCGGATCGGCGACGGGCGGCACCCGCTCCAGCGCGGGCGGGGCGGGCGGGACGATCGGCGGGGGCAGCGTCGGGTCAGCGACGGCGCGCGCCGCCGGGCTCAGCCGTTGCAGCGGCGCGAGGCCGAGGACGAGCGCCAGGATCGTCGCCAGATACAGGAATCGTCGCCACGAATGAATACCATGCCGCATCGCCATCGCTCCCCGCGCACTGCGCCAGCGTCGAGCGCCCGCGCAATGGGGGCGCTCGACTCACCTCGATTGTCGCCACTGGTCGCAGCGTAGGGGGTTGCGAGGGGACAATACTATCCCCGGTGGGGGGGAATTTGTGTCACCCTCCGAGAGGAATCCATGTCACTCCACGGGGGACACCGTGTAACGGTCCCCCGGAGCGCGGCCATCAGGGCTGCGGTGGATCGGACGGGAGCCGGTCGAGCAGTCCCCGGGCGCTGGCCGCCGCGAGGACATCGTCGCGCCGTCGCCCGCAGCCCAGCTTCTCGCCGATCCGCCCCACGTGGGTCTTGACCGTCTCGCCGCCGATGTGCAGCCGGGTGCCGATAGTGTCGTAGGTCAGCCCCGCAGCGAGCAGGCGTAGCACGCGCCACTCCTGCGGCGACAGCCGGGCACCGCGGCGGCGCAGGTCGTCCGCCTGGCCCGCCAACTGTATCTGGGCGGCCGTCAGGTCGTCCGCCACCGCCCGGTGCGCCGTCAGATCCTCGACCATCCCGACGGCGCACAGGGGCGTGCCATCGGCGTCGCGGACCAGGGCCACGGTCAGGTGCCCCCACACCTCGGTCCCGTCGGGGCGCACGTAGCGCTTGTCGAGCGCGTACCCCGCGCGCCGCCCGGCGACCAGCTCGCGGTAGAGCGCGAGGTCGGGCGCGGCGTCCTCGAGGTGGGTGGCGACGGGGAACGGGCGACCCCGCAGCTCCCCCTCCTCGCGGCCGACGAGGCGCGCGTAGGCCGGGTTGCAGGCGAGGAGGCGGCGGTCGGGGTCGGCCAGGGCGATCCCGATCGGCGCGGCGTCGAAGAGGGCGCGGTAGCGCGCCGCGCTCGCCCGCAGCGCGTCCTCCGCCCGCCGCCGCTCGGTCACGTCGATCCCGGTGGCCACGACGTACTCGATCGCGCCCGCCCCGTCGAGGAGCGCGGTGTTGGCCCAGGCGATCGGGTGCCGGGCACCGTCGCGCGCGACCCAGTGGTTCTCGTGGGCGTTCGGGTAGCGCCCGGCGCACAGGTCGGCGAAGGCCGCCCGGACCCGCGCCGCCTCGTCGGGGGGGAGGAAGAGCTCCCAGAAGGGTCGCCCCATCACCTCGGCGGCGACGTGGCCGGTGAGCGCCTCGCAGGCGCGGTTGAAGCCGACGATGCGCCCGTGACGGTCGAGGACCAGGATCAGCGCGCCGGCCGTGCCGACGATCGCGTCGGCGAAGTCCCGCTCGCGGCGCAGGAGGGCCACCGCCCGGCGGGTCTCCCGCCAGCGGCGCCAGGCGTAGACCTTGAGGGCGAAGGCGAGCACCAGGATCGTCACGATGAGGTCCGGCGCGTCGGCGACCGCCCAGCGGCGCCCCCAGGCCACGAGGCGCTCGAAGAGGTCGAACCGGTGGGCGAGCACGAGCATCGCCGCCGCGACGAGCGCGAGGGCGAGCGCGTCTCGCCCGGCGGCGGACGACCCGCTGTCGGCGGCATACGGCGCGGCGAAGCGATCGGGCACGGGGACGGGCGGTCGGTGCGGCGATCGATCTGGCATCGCAACCTCCCCGACGAAGAGCGATCGTGATGTCTCGCCATGCCGCGAACGGCGGCACCAGCGCATCGGGATCGCGTCGTGTGGCACGGCCCGCAGGTATCAATGGGCGCGCCGAGGAAGCATGGGGTTGCCGGCGCATGGGGGAAGATCCCACGCAGAGTGGTAGGAGACTGGCAACCCCGGCTATCTCGGTACGCCGAGACCCGTAAGGCTTTGCGGCCCCGCCTCGCGACGGGTGTGCTCTGAGCAGCATGTTAATTGGTGTGCTACGGCGAGGATAGCACACCAGGGGTACGGGCGCATCGGCTAAACAGGCGATAGGGTGCCGCTTACGCACCCCTGCATACATCGGCGCATCAATCCCGAACCGATCCGTCAGTGTGATGGTCACCGGGAGACTATGCCACTATCGCTGGACAGCACGACGACATAGGACACCTCTCACGACCTGGGCATGGCAGCGATCACCAGCTACTCGTCACAACCGCAATGTTGCACCAAGAGGCATGCTGATGCGTTTCCCTTTCTATGGCTTGACATCTATCCCTCCCGAGTGGGACACTTCGCCGCACTGAACGTACACATCTTTTGGCAGGAGGAGTGACCGTGCGCGGAGACCAAGAGCACGCCGATCCGCCGACAAATGCGCGCGATGAGTCCGCCCGCTTCCGCACCACCGTCACCCTGACCGAGCAGGAGCTCAACTCGCTCGACGAGCTGCGCGTCCACTTTCGCACCGCGACGAAGCGCTCGATCGACCGCTCGGAGATCATCCGCGACGCGATCCGGCACTACTACCAGGATGTCCTGGCCCGTTGATCGATCGCCTGGTGGAGGAAACCCATGCCGCGGGACAAGGATCTCGCCGACAACCTGCCCGAGGTCGACTGGTCGCGCTTCGAGGGGATCGCCGCGCCCGCCTACACCCAGACGCCCGACGAGGTCTTCGACTGGATCATGGCCTACCTCAAGGGCGCGGAACTCAAGGTGTTGTTATACATCGTGCGGCGCACCTTCGGCTTCAAGAAGGCGGCCGACGCGATCAGCATCGACCAGCTCTGCAACGGGATCGTGCGGCGCGACGGCCGCCGCCTCGACCTGGGGACCGGGCTGAAGCGACCGACCGTCCTCACCGCCCTGCGCTCGCTGCGCGAGAAGAACCTGATCGTCTCGCTGCAGCAGTACGACGCCGCGAGCGGGTCGCGGCCGACCGTCTACGCCCTGAACATGCGCGCCGGGGATGGGGCCCGTGCCCCCCTGCAACTCTCGCGGGACGCGCAGATGGGGGAGTATCGCAGCGGAGACCCGGGGGTATATTCCGATGTACCCCCGGGTATGCCCTTGAAAACCCCGGAGTCTCTCGGGCGAGACGGGGAGGTCGATCGTGATGATCCCCGGGAGTATGCCGGGGGAGACCCACAAGAAACAGACGATCAAGAAACAGAAAAGCAACAGACCGCTATTTCGAAGTCTTCGAAAGGGACCCCCATCGAGAAAAATGTGGGGGACGGGGGACGCCTCTATTCGACCTATATCTCCCAGGTCATGGCCGACTTCTCTAAGCTCTTCCACGACGGAGCGCACGAGCGAAGCAATCGCACGCGTGCCATGCGGCTGTGGGCCGAGAGCGGCCTCGACGAGGAGACCTTCGTGGACATCCTCCAGGAGGCGCGCGCCATCACGCAGGCCCGCCCGGTCGAGCGCGAGGCGACGGACGGCAGCCCGGAGGGGACGAAGAACCGCATGCCGTACTACTTCCGCGTGGTCGAGGATCTGGTCGATATGGCCGTCGCCGGATAGGGCGGGGGCGGGGAGGAACATCATGCCCGGGCCGATCAAGATCGCTGTCGCCAACGCGAAGGGCGGGTGCGCCAAGACGACGACTGTGCTGCACCTGGCGGTGGCCTACGCGCGGCGGGGCATCCGCGTCCTGGTGGTGGACATGGACCCGCAGGGGACCCTGACGCGCCAGCTCGGGATCTCGGTGCGCGGCGTGCCCTCCGTGAAGGAGGTGCTCCTCGAGAAGCTGCCGGCCCGCGAGGCGATCGTGACCGCTAGGCCGAACCTCGACGTGCTCGGGGCCGACCTGCGCCTGGCGCTGGCCGACATCGACTTGGCCACCTCCCTGGGCGGGGATACGCGCCTGCGCCGCGCCCTGCAAGGGCTGGACTACGACCTGGTCCTGATCGACTGCCCGCCCGCGATCGCGCGCCTGACCGCGAACGCGCTGGTGGCGGCCGACGCCTTCCTGGTGCCGGTCGATCCCTCCCCCTACTCCCTGGAGGGGCTGGACATGCTCCAGCCGACGATCGAGGCGATCCGCGAGAACTACACGCCCGACCTGGCCTTCCTCGGTCCGGTGCTGGTGCTGGCGGAGCGTCGCACCGTGGGGACCCGGCTGGTGCGCGAGCAGCTGGACACCGAGTGGGGCGAGGTGGCGTTCAAGGCGATCATCCGCAAGAGCCAGCGGACCCGCGACGTCTCGTTCACGCAGGACACCCTGTACGATGGGGGCGAGGTCACGACCACGGGCAACGACTACCTGGAGCTGGCCGACGAGATCGCCGCGCGGGTAGGCCTGCCGGTCGCGGCGGGGGTGCGCTGATGGCGAAGGACATGCGCGCCGCGCTGGCCAATCGGGCGACCGCGCGCGACAAATTCGATTTCTCGCCGCTCATGGTGAAGCCGGGGCAGCGGGCGATGCCAGGGGCGCTGCTCGTCGAGCGCCGCTTCCTCATCCCGGACCCCGAGCAGCCGCGCAAGGTCTTCGACGAGGAGCGGCTCGCTGACCTGTCCGAGTCGTTCAAGCAGGTCGGCATCCTCCAGCCGCTGCGGGTCCGCTCGGCGGAGGAAGAAGGCTTCTATTTCATCGTCAACGGCGAGCGCCGCTGGCGGGCGGCGGGGCTGGCCGACATCAACGAAGTGCCGGTCGTCGTGCGGGACTCGCCGGCCGACGTGCGCGCGTTCGAGATGCTGGTCGAGAACCTGCAGCGCGAGAACCTCTCCGACGAGGAGGAGGCTGCGGCCTACACGATCCTGATCGACCAGGGGTACACCGTCGAGCAGATCGCGGCGCGGCTGGGGGTCAGCGCGGCGCGGGTCAGCCGCAACCACCGGATCTTCTCCCATGACCATCTCGCGCCGGCCGTGGTCGCGGGGCAGCTCACCAAGAGCCAGGCGCAGGAACTTCTGACCGCGCCGCACGATCTGCAGGCCGAGCTGGTCGAGCTGGTGGCCGGGACACAGGGGCGGGGACAGGCGATCCCGCAGACGGAGCTGCGGCTCGTCGTCCGCGAGATCAACGCCGCGCTCGATGCCGGGGAGACGCCGCAGGATGTTATGGAAAGCATTGCGCTGCGCAATGCTTTCCATAACGGCGGGACGCCGGTGGCGGCTCACGTCCGCCGCGCCCCGGCCGATCGGGCGGCCGACGAGCTGGCCGCGAAGCTCGACCTGTTCCTGCGCGGGTTCCGCGCCGAGCAGGTCGATCCGGGGCGGCTGGGGCAGCTGGACGCGCTCATCGAAGCCTATCGCAGTTGGCGCGGACCGGGTGAGGAGCAGGCGAAGCCGATCCGTCCCCGAGGGCGCTCGTCGCAGGGACGGATGGCCAACGACGAGCGGCGCGGGGAACGGTAGGGAGGCGAGCGCGGTGGTCGAGGGCAGCGTGACGGCGATTCGGTCTGGCGTGGCACATGAGCGGTGAACCCATACAAGCCCCGGTGCCTCGCGAGGGCGCGGAATACGCGCGGCTGCTGGCCGATATCCGTGCCATTATCGCGACCGGGCGCGGGCGCGCCGCCGCGGCGGTCAACCAGGAGCTGGTTGCGACGTACTGGGCGGTTGGTGAGCGGATCGTGCGCGAGGAGCAGGGCGGTGCCGACCGGGCAACCTATGGTGAGCAGACCCTGGTGCAGCTGGGCCGGGTACTCGGGCAGGAATTCGGTCGCGGTTTCGGGGAGCGCTCGTTGCGCTACATGCGGCAGTTCTACCTGGCGTACCCGATCCGGAACGCACTGCGTTCCGAATTGGGCTGGACCCACTACCGCGCCCTGATGCGCCTGCCCGATCCCGCGCAGCGGGAGTTCTACGGGCGGCTGGCGGCGACCGGGCGGTGGAGTTCGCGCCAGTTGGACCGCGAGATCAACGGGCACCTCTTCGAACGCGTCGGCCTCTCCCGGCAGGCCGGCGACCTCGCCGTGACCCTGCCAGCCCCCGCCGGTGATCGGGCGCTCGCCCCGGCCGACGTCTTCAAGGACCCGTACATCCTCGATTTCCTGGGGCTCGAGGACACCTACTCCGAGCGCGACCTGGAGGCCGCGATCCTCCGCAACATCGAGCGCTTCCTGCTGGAACTGGGGACCGACTTCTGCTTCGTGGCGCGCCAGCGGCGGCTGACGATCGACGGCGAGGACTACCACATCGACCTGGTCTTCTACCACCGCTCGTTGCGCTGCCTGGTGCTGGTGGACCTGAAGCTGGGGGCCTTCGCCCCGGCCGACGCCGCGCAGATGCAGCTCTACCTCGCATGGTCGAAGCGCCACGACCGCCGCGAGGGGGAGGAGGAGCCGATCGGGCTGATCCTCTGCGGCAGCCGCGGCGAGGAGGTGGTCGAGCTGCTGCTATCCAGCCAGACGAACCGGATGCGGGTGGCGCAGTACCTGCTGCCGGAAGACACGGCGGCGCTGCAGGCGCGGCTGGCGCGGATCACGGCGGCCTACGAGGAGTTGCACGAGGGGGCGGCGGACGGGGTGCCCGATGGTAGGACAGGCCGCTAATCGACCCGTCCGGGAGACATATCCCCCGCACATCCCGTATGTATAGACGAGGTAGGTATCCTGATCGCCGGGATCACCCTGTCGGCGCTGCTCTTCGTCGCGTTCGGCGTGCTGCTGGCCGTCGCGCTCATCGCGGCGGCGGCCTATGTCGGTGTCGCGTTGGCCCGCCGCTCGTCCGAGTCATGAGCCGAAGAAGCTGACGTATGGGTCACTTTATGCGTGGGCCTGGCGGCCCAGCTTGTCGTCCTCGTACGCGGGCCTGTCGCCAATGTGCTGTCCGCCGCGCCGCGCGGTGGGACTCGTGCCGACGACGGTCCCCTCTGTGTCGGCTGCGCGCCGCTGGCGCCAAGAGATGAGGCGCGGGGCGAGCAGGAAATAGATCGGGGCCAGGAGCAGCGGGGCCAGGGCCAGGTGTTTCATCGAACCTCCTCCTAATGGTCGGGGGGGACGCGCCCACCGGGGCGTGGCGCCGGGGTCGGACCTGCGGGACGGGTGTGGCGCCGGGGCACCCGCCATCAGGGCGCGACCGGCAGCGGGACGGGCAGTTGCCACGGCCCGTCCACCGCCACCAGGGGGTCGCGTAGGGTGATCGTCGCGGTGTCGCCTATACCGACGGGCAGGGGCACGCCGATCGCGTCGGCCTGTACGCTCGCGCCGGGCCGGGCATACTGTGTCGCGTTCGGGCTCGTCGTTTGGCCGTCGAGCGTCGCGCCCGCGAACCCGAGCAGCCGCCGCCCGGGCGGCCCGTCCCCGAGTTCCAGATGCAGCAGGAGCGTGCGCGTCCCCGCGCGATCGACGATCTCGGCCCCCGTGACATGCACCGGGTACGGGCCGACCGCCAGCGTCGCGTCGAGGGGGATGACGTCGCCCGACCGCGCGCCCGCCAGCGGGATCCGCAGCGGCGCGGTCTCGCCCGCCTCGGCCACGATCACCGTCGGCACGGTCAGCGTCGTGGCGCGGCTCCCCGGTGCCAGCGGCGGGAAGAGCATGTCGTCGGTGAGGATCCCGGCCGCGTCCGCGCCCGGCGCGCTGAAGGTGGGCGGGGTCTCGACCAATTCGCGCCCCCGCTCGTCGCGCAACGCCAGGCGGCGCGCCGGGTGGCCGACCTCCCCGAGCGCGCGGACCGCGCGCGCCCCCCCGCCGGGCTGGGCCGCGACCTGCACCGCCAGCCCGTGCTCGTCGGCCGCGACCCCGGCGACCCGCAGCGTGATCCCGCCGATCGTCACGCCCGCCCCGCCCGGTCCCGCGACGGCGAGGCCGCCCGCCGCGTCGGGGGCCACCGGGACGCGGACGACCCAGGTGCCCACGGGCGGCGGCGCGTCGACCCGCACCTCCACCGCCCGCACCGCCGGGTCGAGCGGGGCGAAGGGCTGCTCGACCCCCAGGGTGAGCGTCGCGGGCGGCGCGCCGGGCATGGCCGGGCCCTGGGGCACGATCCCCTGACCGGCGGGGCCGCCCCCGCTTGCTGGGTAGTCCCGCCCCGCCGCGTCGCGCAGGGTCAGCCGCAGCGCCCCGACCGGCGAGGCCTCCCCGGGGCGGGTGAACGGCACCCCGGCGATCTGGAGCCGGACCTGGGTCCGGCCGTCGGCGGAGCGCAGGCCGAGGACGGTCAGGGTCAGGCCGTCGCGCGCCGCGATCACCGGCGCGACGGACGTCAGCCCCGGCGTGTCCGCCGCGCGCAGCCCCAGCCCGGGCACGAGCCAGGCGACCCGCCCGAACTGCGCCCGCGCCGACGGCGACGCCCACATGCCGCCGCCGAGGAGGAGCAGCGCCACCAGGGCCGCGCCGACGGCGCGGAAGGCCGCGTGTGCCCGCAGGGGGGACCACCGGCGCGGGGCCGCGCCGGCCGACCCGGCCGGGGGGGCGGTGGCGGCGTGGCGCAGGCGCTCCTCCAGAGCGCGCGCGAATTGTGGGGCTGGGGTGATGTCCTCCCCGGCCGCGCAGAGGAGCCGCCCGACGCGGCCCCCCTCGGCGCGGGCGAGCGCCTCGTCGAGCGTCTCGGGGCCACGGCTGCGCTCACGATCGGTCATCGGGATACCTCCTCCTGAGGGTGTCGAGCGCCCGGTAGGCGAGCATCTTGACCGCCGGGGTGCGCTTGCCGACGACGCCCGCGATCGCGTCGTAGGGGAGCCCCGCGAAGAAGCGCAGGGCGAGGATCTCGCGCTGCGCGGGGCGCAACGCCGCCAGGAGTCGCGCGGCGAGCGCCCGCTCCTCGGCGGTGAGCGCCGCGGCCTCCGGCCCGGCGGCGGGATCGGGGAGCACCCCGGCCAGCGCCTCGACGGGCGTCGTATCCGGCCGGCCCTGACGCCACTGATCGACGACGGCGCGGTGCGCGATGCCGAAGAGCCAGCCCCGGTACGGGCCCGAGGCGTCGTAGCGCCCACGCTGCGCCCAGGCCCGCTCGAACGTGAGGGCCGCGAGGTCTTCCGCGTCCTGCCGATTGCCGAGGCGTGCGTACGCGTAGCGATAGACCGCGGGCAGGTGGCGCCGGTAGAGGGTGATGAAGCCCGCCGCGTCGCCCCGGGCGAGGCGCGCGTCGTCGGTGTCGGCGTCGCGCGCCAACCCGGCGTCCGGCGTGGCGGGGGCGGGGCGGCGCCTGCGGGCGGCCCAGTCACGTCCCGCCATGCCCGCCCCGCCGGTGATCCTCGCCGAGCATTATCCCCTACCCCTTCCCGCGCCCGACGGCTGTCGCCGGGGATCGTGCACACGAACAGCGTGCCACTGCGATGAGGATCGCGCGGTGGGCGAAAAAGTAACAGTACCCGGGCGGTGCGGCGCGGGATCACGGCCGGACGCGCGTTCTTGTACGTCTGTGGAAAGCTCCGCTGGTAGCAAAAGCGATATGTCGTATGTAAATGACGCTTGGCAATCTTTGCCATCGACCAAATGGGGGATGGTGCGCGGGCCATCCCCGGCGTATGCTGGGAGTGACGGCCGCACGTTGACGATCGCGCCGTCGCCCCCTTCCCTCCCCGAGGCCCCCTCGTCCCGCTACCCCCGTGCCCACCGGTCCTCCCAACCGGTGGGTGCATCCCTCGCGCATCGCCGTGTGGGGCGGTCGGCGGCACACCTCGCCATGCCATGCTTTCCGCAGGTGGATCATTGCCGTAGCAGAAAACCTCGCCTTTTTCGGCGTGTACCGCATCATATGGCGAGGTCTGGTGCCCTCCACGACACAAGCGGCATACCACGCTTCGCGCCTCAGCACCCACACATGCCTGGGGCATCCTTCCGTGCCTCCTCGGGCACTCTCGGCGCTCCTGACCCATCCTGCGCGGCCTGCATAGGGTTGACGGCGCATGATCGCCCCGCGCTGATCCGCCGTGGCCCTCGAAACGTGGAGGGCCACGGTGGGGTATCGCGAGCGTGCGTCATACCGGGGGCTGAGCGACCGGGGGCGGCGCTCACAGGAAGTGGTGACCACTGGCCTCGCTGACAGTCAGGGCCAGCCCTAACAGGGCCAGGACCATGCCGGCGATGAGTTCCGCGCTCGCCCCGAGCCGCGCGCCGAGGCGCGTGCCCAGGGCGAGCCCGATGAAGGTGAGCGCGCAGGCTTGCAGCGCGCTATACGCCAGCGGACGGGCCGAGCGGGACATGGAGCACGCCCAGTGCGAGGCCCACGGCCAGCTCGTCCAGACTGACGGAGAGGCCGCCGCTCGTCCCGCCCGGCGCTGATCCCCCCACACCCCGACCCGGGACGAGTTCGCGCGGGCGGACGAGCGGCGGCAGCGGCTGTGGGGCGGGCGCGCCGACGCGCGGCTCCGTCTCGCGGCGCAGCGTCGCGGCGAACCCACCCCCATTGCCACAGAGGAGGATCGTCAGCAGGATCCCGTAGATCGGCAGGTGCCCCAGCACGTCCGCCGCCCCCAGGAACGGCACCGCCAGATTGAACGGCACCCACGCCGCCAGCACCGCCAGCCGGGGGAACAGCCCCGTGACCAGCAAGGCCCCCAGCGACGCCTCCGCCAGCTCCGCCCCGATCACGAACTGCGCGTCGGTCAGCGGGAAGGGCGTCGCGGCGGTCACGTTGAACGGATGCGCCGCCAGGAAGTCCAGCCCCAGGCCGCGATCCCAGAGCTTCTCGGTGAAGCCGGTGATCACCGTCGCCAGCCCGAACGACACCCGCAACGCCGGGATCGCGTAGGGCAGCAGCCGTACCAGCGGCTTCCCCGGCCCGCGCAGCACCCGCTCCGTCGCGCCCAGCCCGCGCCCGGCGATGCAGAGGCAGATCGCGATCCCGAAGAAGTAGACGTGCTCGAGCACCAGCAGCGGCCCGAAGTACATCATCCCCAGCACCCCGGGCAGCGTCAGGCCGACCGCCGCCGGGCGTTTCAGCGCCCCCACCGCGATCCCCGCGCCCAGCGTGAAGGCCACGTCGTCCCCGGCCCCAACCGCGCCCCGCGCACCATGGGCCGCTCCACCGACCAACTCGTCGCCGCCGCCGCGATCGCCGCCTTCTTCGGCCTCGGCACACCGCGCCCCTGACGGCGCGCGCATCATGCGGGGAACGCTTGACACGGCGGAGCAGCGGCGCTACAATGAGTTTATATGTTTAGACGTATTTACGGATAAGGAAGGCACACCAGCTAGATGGCAACGCCACCGCCCGTCGGTTTCGACCGGACCCAACTCAAAGCCGCCACCCGCTTCCTGACCGCCCTCGGCGATCCGATGCGCCTGCAACTCCTCTACCTCCTCGGTGGCCAGGGACGCCGCAACGTCGGTGAGATCGCCGCGAACTTCCCGCTCAGTCGCCCCGCAATCTCTCATCACCTGAAGGTGCTCAAAGATGCCGGACTGGTCGACAGCGAGAAGGTCGGGCAGGAGGTCTACTACCGGCTCGAACGCGACCGGATCGTCGCCGAGTTGCAGTTCCTGCTGGACGTGGCGGTGGCCTGGCGCAACCCCGATTAGCGCCATCTTTTTTTACCCGATCGGTAAACGTGTCTGTATATCTTTACGCACGAACAGACGTAAGGAGGGTGCCATGAACATCGCGATCTTCGGCGCCACCGGCGGCACCGGTCGCCACCTCGTCGACCAGGCGCTCGCCGCCGGGCATCACGTCACCGCGCTGGCCCGCACACCCGCATCCCTGCCGCTGACGCACGGCCGACTCCGGGTCGTGCGGGGCGACGTCCGCGATCCCGACCAGGTGGCGGACGCCATCGCCGGGCAGGACGCCGTCGCGAGCGCGCTCGGCCCCAACCGGCGCGGGCCGGTGTCCCTCTGCACCGATGCGCTCGCGAACATCCTCCCCGCGATGGCCCGCCACGGGGTGCGCCGCCTCGTCGTCCTCAGCGCCTACGGGGCCGGCGACAGCCACCACCGCGATCTCTTCAACCGGCTGCTCTGGCTGATGCAGGGCGAGAAGATGCTGGACAAGGAGCGGATGGAGGCGCTGATCGGGCGGAGCGACACCGAATGGACGATCCTCCGCCCCTCCGCACTGTCGAACGGGCCGCGTACCGGACGCTACCGCCTCGGCACCGACCTGCGTATACGCATCACCTCGCGGATCTCGCGGGCCGATCTCGCCGACGGCCTGCTGCGGCAACTCGCGGACTCGACCTACCTGCGCCAGGCTCCGGCGATCACGGCCTGATCGTACGAACGGCGCACCGGCATGGTGCTGACACACGAAAGGGGGCCGGACATGCCGAACGACAAAGTCGCGCTGGTCACGGGCGCGAACGCCGGGATGGGTCGGGCGATCGCCACCGCGCTCGCCCGGCAAGGCGCGACCGTCGTACTGGTCTGCCGCGACCCCGGCAAGGGGGAGGAGGCCCGCCGCGCGATCGCGCAAGAGACCGGGAACCCGGCCATCGAGCTGCTGGTCGCCGACCTCGCCTCCCAGGACGCGATCCGCGCGGTCGTTCGGCAGTTCCGCGAGCGCCACGACCGCCTGCACCTCCTGGTGAACAACGCGGGCGCGCACATCCAGGAGCGCCGCCTGAGCCCGGACGGCATCGAGCTGAACCTGGCGGTCAATCACCTCGCGGCCTTCCTGCTCACGAACCTACTCCTCGACACCCTGCGGGCGAGCGCCCCGGCGCGGATCGTCAACGTCGCTTCCGCGTCCATGACCAAGGCGATCGATCCCACCGATCTCCAGAGCGCGCGGGCGTTCGTGCCCTTCGAGGCGTATGGCCGGGCGAAACTCGCGATGGTGCTCTGCACCTACGCCCTGGCCCGGCGGCTCGCGGGGTCGGGCGTCACGGTGAACGCGCTGCACCCGGGCATCACCGCCACGGGCATCGTGGACGACGTGGCCCCGCCGCGCGTGCGCCCCTTCCTGGGGCTGATCAAGCGCTTCCTGCTCACGCCCGAGCAAGGGGCGCGGACCGCGCTCTACCTGGCGACCTCGCCCGCCGTGGCGGGGGTGAGCGGCAAATACTTCGTCCGTAGGAAGGCGCGACGCTCCGTGCCGATCTCCTACGACGTGGCGCTGCAAGAGCGCCTCTGGGCGAGCAGCGTGGCGCTGACCGGCCTGGCGGCATAATGCGACGCGGGGGCAGCAGCGACCGGGCGGGGTTCGTGCGGTTCCGGCACTGGCGCGGCGACGACGAAGCAGGAGTAGCGGGTAACCAGGCCGTCGTCCGGCGCTACGGGGAGCGCCAGACGGTGGGGTTCGCCGACGAGCCGCTCGCCCGGTAGCGCGTCACCTACCAGCCCGACACACGACACCTCGCCTCATCAGCGGTGACGCCGACGTGTACCCGAGCTGGCAGCGGGTCTGCCAGACGAGGTCGAGGGCGGGCCGATTTTCCAGCACCTCCGCTGGCGGGACGAGGATGATGCGCGCTTGGCCGACATCGATCGCGTCGTGCGTAGGGTACCCCCTTGCGCCGCAGCACCGTGGCGTCGGGATCGGTCCGGCTGGCCTGGGAGTCCGCCTTGCGCCGGTCGTCGTTGTGGGTCACCTCCCGCTGCTGCCGCCCGGTGTTCGCCGTGGCGGGGGCGACCCGGGTCGCGGGCGCGAGGGTGACCGGGAGCGGTATGGGTGCCGTCCGGCGTCGCGCGTGTTGTCCGCCGCCCCCGACGGCCCGGGGGAGGGAGGCGGCGGCCGCATCCGCCTCGCCACCCTCTGCACGGCCGTCGGGTACCGCAACCCCGCGCCCCGCGCCAAGATCGCGGCGCGCGTCGACCTGATCGGCGGGGGCCGACTGACCCTCGGCGTCGGTGTCGGCTTCTTCGAGGAGGAATACCGGCAATACGGCTGGGACTTCCCGCCCCTCCCGGCGAGGCACACCCAGCAAATGGAGGAGGCGATCCGGCTGATCCCGGCGCTTCTGTGCCAGGCGGGTTGTCAGTAGCCGGAGCCGGTGACAGGTGAGCGGCCCCGTGCGTCGGTGCGTCGTCGATAGCCGCCGCGCGCAGACGCGGCGGCTAAACAGGACCGGGGACAGGCGTCGCGCTGCGCACGTTCCTCATCCATGCAAGCGGCCGGTCAGATCGTGAAGACGACGCGGCTGTGGTCGTGGTCGGCGGCCCAGGCCTCCGCGACCCGGGCCAGCGGCACCGCGGTCAGGTCGATGCGCAGGTTCGCCGACCCGGCGATCTGCAGGGCCTCCCGAGCAGACCGCACGATCTCGGGC
>JAABUN010005141.1_pt1 | contig 16658 bp, 17 predicted proteins | sample 5559311 | NCBI WGS metagenome assembly JAABUN01 (sample SAMN10711877, study PRJNA513370) | rock metagenome | isolation source: Antarctica rocks | place: Antarctica: Victoria Land, Siegfried Peak sud
GGATCGCAGCGCAATGACGCAGATGAGCCGCGAAAACCCGAGGCAACTGGACGAACAGGTCGCCCAGATGAAGGGAGAACTACAGAAGGCCGTAGCAGACCACAGCAGCATGTAAGGTCTGACCTTCGTCGGGTGGTAGAGGACCAGCGGTTTCCGAGAGAACCCGCTGATCCTCAGCCGCTTCGGTCAATGAAGCTTCGCCTCGCAACTCGTTCGGGTTGGTCTAGCTCCGACGGTTCTGAAGCTTCTCTATCTCAAAGCCCATCACATGCCCGCAGTTCTCGCATACGAGTTGCGCGCGCTGCAAGCGGTAGTTTCCGTAGTGTTGTCCCTTCCCGGAGCCCCGAAGCGAGGCCTCCTCCATAGAAAACTCCTCGCGTCCGCAGATCGTGCAGGCAAGGCTCACGTCCTTCTCGCGCAGAGCACCTCGCAACTCATCCACCGAAGGGTGGGATTTGATCTCCATGACCTTCGCCTCCTTTGGTCTAGCCCCGCTCCCCATCAACTCATCATCCTGGGAGCTTCCTTGTGCTCCACTGGATTGACACTATTGCTACACAGTCTAGCACTTCCCGGACTCGCAGCAACCATGCGGATCTAGCAGGGACCGTGGGCTATCCGGGAGAGTTAGGGGCTATCAGCCGCCGAAGAGCCGGGACCAGAAGCCGCGATTCTTGAGCGCGTTCAGCTCCGCCTGCACGCGGATGTGTTCTTCGGAGAGTGTGGATTTCTCTTCGGTGAGCTTCATCTGCTCGTTCATCAGGCGTTCGCGATCGGCTTCGAGTTTCGCTTTCTCCTCTTCGAGGGTGGAGATGGTCTTCTCCTGGAGTTCGCGTTGAAACTCTATGAGGTTGAGGCGTTCGATCTCGGACCACAGGCGATCCATCTCGACGCGGGCGGCGTCGCGCTCGACCCGAACTTCCTCGATCTGGCGGTTCCGTTCTTCGAGGCGCGTCTTGTAATCTTGCCCCTGCTGCAACAGCCGCTCGTACCGCTCGAAAGGAACCGCTGGGAGCCGCGAGGCTGTATAATCATCGTGCGGTATCTCACCCTCGAACACTTCGCCCTCTACTTCCTCGGCCTGAAGCTCCCGCACCAGTCCCTCGACTTCAGACAACAAGAGCGAGTATCCGCCCTCCGCGCCACGCTCGGCCATCAGACGGCCCTCCGCCACAAAACGCCGCACCGCCCCCGGCGGCACGCCAAGCACAGCTGCCGCTCCGTTCAGCCCAATACGCTCCTCGCCAGATTCCATGACCGCATTCTATAGTAGCCGTCGGCAATGAGCTATCGGGGATACTATCCTAGATGAAGACTAAGCCTTGACCACGTTGCCGTCCTGAACTTTTACCGCGATTTCCGGCAGCGGTTGGTTCGCCGGGCCGGTAACAACTTCTCCGCCGTTTGCGGGATCAAAGACCGACCCGTGGCACGGACAGGCGAGCCGTCCATCCTTGAAAGCCACGACGCACCCCTGATGAGTGCAAATCGCCGAATAAGCGACGAAGTCTCCGTTTTCCAGATGCACGAGAACCGCGTCCTCGCCGCCGTCCTTGAACTTCGCCGCGCTACCCGGCTTCACGTCCGACTCAGCCGCGATCCCAGAGCCGCCAGAGCTACCGGATTTTTCCGAAGTCGTCTTCGCGGCGCTCTTTTCGCCGTCGGATCCGGAGTCTCCGGATCCGCCACTTTCGGAACCGCTGGAGCTTCCGCAGGCCGAAATAGAGGCTGCTGCCACGCCGACACCGACGGTACCGGCCAGTCGGACGAACTTTTCGCGTGATATCTTCTCCAAAACATCCTCCTTCTTGGCAGTATTGCTCTAGAGTTTATACGTTGCGGTCAGCCTATCGGTTCAAGCTAGGGTCTTTTTACTCTTCTGGTTCTTCAGCGTCGGAGATGAACTTATCGTAGAGCAGCGCGGCAAGAACACCACCGACTATTGGGGCGATTGTGTAGATTGGGGAGAGTTCCAGCCGGTCGAGTGAGACGAGCATCGGTCCCAGGGCACGAGCCGGGTTCACAGAACCGCCCGTGACGGGTCCGCCGATAAATACAGCGGCTGCCAGGGCGAAGCCTACTGCTACAGGGGCTATAGCGGCGGGGACGCGGTCATCGGTTGCTACCGAGACGATCACGAAGACCAGGATAAACGTGATGATCGCCTCTATAAAAAATCCTTGCAGAAGACTGGCATCCGGCGGTATGCCGGGTGCTGCGAGAGACGCCTCGCTTCGGGCTACGGAGCCGAAGGTGATCCAGGTGCTAAACGCCGCCAGTATCGCACCCAAAACTGAGCCCCAACATAAGCCGGTACGTAATTCCACGGAAACTTCCCTATGGACGCAAGACCTATCGTAACGGCGGGATTGAGATGCGCCCCGGAGACATGCCCGAGAGCCGCGACCAACGCAACCAGCACAAGACCGAACGCCAGAGCGATGGCGAGAGAGTCGTAAGCGGCGCCGACTATGGGTATGTCCTGGGCCGCTGCGATGGCTACGGACGTACCCGTGAAGACGAGGATAAAAGTACCGACCACCTCGGCAACTCCGGCCCGCAACATGTTAGATCCAATATCGCTCCCGTACAATCCAGCCCCGGAACCCGATGATTTCGACTCGCCACCACGACTCTGCGAGCTACGGCTGCTCGTTCTAGTGGACCCTCCGCGTGATACGCGCTCGCCTGCGGGTCGAACTTCTCGCTCGTCGGAGGAAGACGCTCCTCCAGAACCTTTGCGGACTTCGCGTCCACGCTGGCTTTCAGAATCTCCGAGCTGTGCATCATCCCACTTTGGGACATCTCTCCGGTCGCCTCTATCCGTCATATCTTTCTCCTTTTTCTTCTGGATCGCGCAATGTATAGGATGCAAGGGGCGTCCTTTACCCTATATTTCGCATCGTCACACTTTCTTGTGTCTATCCATCCAGATGACTCACAGGTAAGATGGACGCGACGCACTGACGACTTGGGAGGATCCAACCATGAACGCCATGACTTGGGTACGTATCGTCACCGGGGCCGTCTGGCTCAATGGCGGTACCGAGAAGATTCTGAACGCAGATTTCCCGACGCAATTCGCCGACAGCCTCGCCGCCGGAGGATTCGTCGCACAAGCTCCCCCATTCTTCCAGGACTTTATGAAGAACACCGTCATCCCGAACGCCGAACTCTTCGCTCAGGTAGTACGGGTAAGTGAACTCGCGCTGGGACTCGCCTTGATCCTCGGCCTGCTAACAAACCTCGCCGCCCTCGGCAGCATCGCCCTGAGCGTGATGGTCCTGCTCTCCCAGGGAGGCGTGAGTCTCGGGACCGGCCTCGGAGCACCGGAGTTCATCACCATCAACGTCCTGGTAGCGGTGCTCTCACTGGTCATACTACTGAGCCCCGCCGCTAAAGTCTACGCGCTCGACTCCGGCCTCGCCCGGCGGCGACCTTCACTCTCCCCTATCCTAACCAACCATCGCAAACGCTCCTGACCCCTCAAACTCCGGCGGGGATGGCGTGCTCGCGCAGTCGCTCATAAAAAGGCTGACATTCTTCGAGGAGTGGCGTCAATTCTTTGGGGAAAGGCTCGGTCTTTGGACGATACTCTCCGAAGCCGGTCGAGGCATGGACATTCTTGTACCAGTGTTCCGCCCAGACTCCGTCTTCGGGCTTGGGTCCGGCGGGCCAATGGAGCATCGCGTCTTCGAAAGGTATCTGGAGTCGTTCGCACGTTTGTCTGAGAACGCCAGGTGGGTCTAGCAGTAGGTCTTTGGCGTCCAGCACGACGGGACGCTCGTGGCGGGCGATCATTCTATCCAGTATCTCGATTTGTTGAGCTAGGCCGGTGTCGCGGATGGTTGGGTTTGGGAGTTGTTTATTTAGGGATGGAAGCATCTCTTTTGGGTTCCGGATCAAGCACACATTCGTCACCTCGCCCAAAAATCCTCGGTCTAACCCAACGAGATGATGGGCCATGTTCTTGAAGAAGTGAACCGGCTTCCCGCACGGCCCCAGCAAAACTTCCCGCACGACACGCTCGCCGTCGCGATCCATGTCGTCCAGCACCTCCCTCTCTCCTGGATGTCCCGGCCCAACGCTCGCCAGATAATGCCCGTAGAGCGGCTCGTCCACCACCAGAGTATCGGAGCGTTGGCGAAAGGCATACATCAGGGCCGTTGAGACATTGCGCGGCCCGGACCACATCGAGAGCTTCAGGCAATCGTCCACGGCTACATCCCGGTCGATTGTTCGACGGCCTCGGCGTACAGGTCACTCAAACGCTCTGTCATTGCACCGCGAACACCCGCACCGATGGTTCGTCCATCCACCTCGACCACGGGTGTCAGGCTTCCGAAGGTCCCGGTGACGAAAGCTTCATCGGCACCGTATACGTCCGTCAGGGAGAAAGATTTCTCGTGAATGGGAATGTCGCGCCCCCGGCACAACTCGATGACGAGGCGGCGCGTGATGCCCCCGAGAGAGTAATGTCCTGTGGAGGTCCATACTTCGCCGTGTCGCACGAGGAAGAAGTTCGTGGCGTTGCAAGTCGCTACCGCGCCTGTGGGATCCAGCATCAAAGCCTCGTCAGCACCAGCTTTCAACGCCTGTATGAGCGCGACCACTTCGTGCAGCTTGCTATGACAGTTCAGGCGCTGATCCAGGGTATCCGGCGGCGGTCGCCGCACCGTCGAAGTGAAAAGCCGAATACCCTCCTGCTTTACTTCCGGATCAGCGATCTTATGCTCAGCGATAATTACTACGTTCGGCCCCGAAATCGCCAGTCGTGGATCCTGAGAGGGTGTCTTCTTGTCGCCACGAGTGACCATCAGGCGCACGTGGATACCAGTGTGCATTTCGTTCTCACGGACTGTCGCGTAGAGTGCTTCCGTCAACTCCTCGCGGGTCATCCCGATGTCGAGGTCTATGGATTTCGCGCCTTCGAGGAGTCGGTCGAGGTGAGAACCGAGGAACGCGAACGAGCCTTCGTGCAGTCGTATGCCCTCCCATATGCCGTCACCGACGAGAAAGCCCGAGTCGAAAACGGAGATCTTGGCTTCATCTCTGGGGTAGAACTCGCCGTTTACGTAGACAACGACGCTCGCGTTACGTTCGTCTGTCAGTGCTTCGTGCGTGCCTCTAGCCATTCAACCTCCACTTTCGATAAGATGACTCATCCAGACATTCGGTTCTTCGTAGATACCCATATCCGACTCTAAGTTCATGTCGACGGGTGTTAGAGCGCCCGGTACGATGTATGGACCACTCTCCGGGAAACTCATGCCGGTCCAGCCCTCCCACTCGGAGATGCTTCCGGTGATGGTCATGGATTTTGGGGCAATGCTTAGGAACTCAGCACCAAGCCTAGCATGGACGCGGAGCCACGGGTCGAAAGGTAGGCCGTCGTTTCGCCACCATTCGGCGTAGCGGTTCATGGGGGTTAGGGGGTAGAGGTGTTTGAGGGTTGGTCTCACTGGTGCGATCAGGGCTCGAAGGCCACGTTTTCCGGCGGCATGCTTCATCTCTCGCAGCACGGAACCACTGAGACCCCGTCCCTGCTCGCCGGACGACACGAGTGCTAAAAGAGCGGAGGCCACGTTCGGCTCGCGACCGCTTTCGAGACCCACGATAGCCCGTGCGACCGTATCGCCTACACCACCTGGCAATCCCTCGATGCTCCCGTCCCAGAACAACGGAACGGAGTTTCCGGCTGCGACGGCGAGATCTCCTCCATCAACTATGACGATCTGGAAATCCGCGAAGTCCGTGAACAGCCGGTCCCAGGAACGATTGGCCCCCGTGTCGTGGTGCATGAACTCCGGCAGCAAACCAGCGCTCATGGACCGGACTTCGGCTTCGAGATCCGGCCTCTGTGTCAGCGTTAGCGCAGAGAGTGCGTCAGGGAGCATCACAGCGACAAGCTACAAGAAAGCCGGGACTAGCTCGCCTTTTATGAGGTCGGCCTGGCTCTCGCGCTCGCGGACAACGGACCAGCGATCTCCCCGGACCATCACCTCGGCGGGACGGGGACGGGAGTTGTAGTTGGAGGCCATTGAGAAGCCGTAGGCTCCGGCGTGCATGACGGCGAGAACGTCGTCTTCGGCTGCGTCGGGGAGCTGGCGGTCGCGGGCAAAGTAGTCGCCGGATTCGCACACAGGACCGACGAGATCCGCGTTTACTAGCGCCTCGGTCTCTTTTAGGGGTTTTATTTCGTGGTGGGCTCCGTAAAGGCTAGGGCGTAGAAGATCGTTCATGCCCGCGTCGGCGATGATGAAGCTCTTTTCGCCGCTCTTTTTACGGTAGATGACGCGGGTTAGGAGCACGCCCGCGGCAGCGGCTATGTAGCGGCCCATCTCACAGAGTATCTTCGTTCCGGTAGCTTCCAGGGTTGGGCGGATGGCGTCTACGAGCTGTTTGGGGGTGGGGAGTTCCTCGCCCTCGTAGGGGACGCCGAGGCCGCCGCCGATGTTGAAGTATTGGATGTCGAAGTTGCGGTCCTTTAGCTCATTGACCAGACCGGCGGAGCGCTCGACGGACGCGCTGAAGGGGTCTAACTTGGTGATCTGGGATCCAATATGCTGATGCACCCCGATGAGGTCCACACACTTATAATCCCGCACTCGCTCGGCGAGCGCCAGGGCTTCATCCAACGGTATGCCGAACTTGTCACGCTCTCTACCAGTAGTTATGTGATCGTGGGAACCCGCATCCACATTAGGATTCACTCGCAGGGAGACCCGCGCCCGCTTGCCAAACCGCGACGCGACTTGCTCCAGATGCTCTAGCTCCGAGACCGACTCCACGTTGAAGAGCAGGATGCGCTCCCCGAGACCAGCCATCAACTCAGCCTCGGTCTTACCAACCCCGGCGAAGACGACCTTCTTGGAATCGAAACCGGCCCGCATCGACCGGTAGAGTTCGCCCCCGGACACGATATCCGCTCCCGCCCCAAAAGAAGACAGAGCCCGAAGCACCGCAAGGTTTCCGTTTGCTTTCACGGCGAAGCAGACTAGATGGTCCAGGCCCGAGAACGCCTGGTCCAATTCGCGGTACGCACGTTCGAGGGCGGCGTAGCTATAGACATATGTGGGGCTTCCAGCACTCGCGACGACCTCGTCGAGCTGAACGCCTTCGCAGCGCAACGCCCCACCTTCGTAGTGAAATTCGTCCAACGCCTACCTCCTCGCTCCCCGCGTGTAAGTGCTATATTTTCGGCTCCTGCAAACCATACCTTGAGGGGCAATATACCCCGTGACGCGATCACATGCGACATCATCGGACTTGGCACCTGCGGAGGCCCCGCTTCTTTTGAACCCGATCCTGTCAAACCAGGGCGCGTATCCGCTACTCCGCCTGGACGAACGTCGCGAGGAACTTCGCCGGGAAGGCCACGCTCTCTACGACTTTGGTACTGGTGACCCCCGCGAACCCACCGACCCAAACATCCAGCAAGCCCTGAAGGACGGCGTCAAGCCCGTCAGCCAGTATCCGAGCGCGGCGGGTAAACCCGAGCATCGGGAAGCCTTCACCGGCTGGATGCTCCGCCGCCACAACGTCGCGCTCGATGCGGCGACCGAGGTGATCCCCGCCGCAGGCTCCAAAGAGGCCATCTTCCACGCCCCGCTCGCGTTCTTGCATCACTCGCACGCCCGGTGCGGCGTCGCCTACGGAACACCCGGCTATCCCGTCTACGAACGTGGAACGCTCTACGCCGGAGGCGAGCCAATGCCCGTGAGGCTATGTCGTGAGGATGGATTCTTGCTGCCGCTGGAGGAAGTGGATCCCGAGAAGACTCGGATACTCTGGATCAACTACCCCCACAACCCAACCGCCGCGACCGCAACCCACGATTACCTGGAGCGCGTCGCGACATTCTGCCAGAAACACAACATACTGCTCTTCTCCGACGAATGCTACAACGACGTTTATTCAGAAGATCCCCCTCCATCAATCCTGGAGATAACGAAGAAACGGACCCTGGCATTCTGCTCCCTCTCCAAGCGCAGCGGCATGACCGGCTACCGCTCCGCGATGGTGGCCGGAGACCCCGAGCTAGTAGCGGCTCTGAAAAAGCTACGCCCCTCCATCGGCACGGCATCGCAAGCGTTCGTCCAAGACGCAGCCACCGCCGCCTGGAAAAACGACAGCCACGTAGAAGAACGTCGCGAAATCTTCGCCGGGAAACGCAAACTTTTCACGGACTTCTTCAACCGAGCGGGCCTCGACTACCAAAAGACCGACGCTAGCTTCTATCTTTGGGTATCGGTCCCCGGCGGGGACGATGAAGCGTATGCGTCACGGTTGATGGAACGAAGGATAATCGTCGCTCCAGGACGGTCCTTCGGGGCGGGTGGCGAAGGATATATAAGGGTCGCGCTCGTACCGGGGCTTGAGGAGTGTCGGGAAGCTATATCATTGTGGGAGAAGCTAGATAGTTAGGGGAATAGGGTATCAGGCAACATGAGATAGAGTCGTGGGCATTGAGTGTTATAGAGCGCGTCAAGTCGGGCCAGCCCATTGAAGATGCAAGAGTTGAACTGAAGGCCGAGTGGCCGGAGGCTGAGAAAGTACCACGCCGTATCGCTGGTCACGCTAATGCTGCTCGTGGAGCCTCAATCTTGTGGTTGATTGGAGTAGACGAAAAGATGGGTGTAGTGGGCGCACAAGTCAACGAACTTGCTACTTGGTTCCCGAAAGTGGAGAGTCACTTCGACGGTTTGGCCCCGGAACATGTGGACTTGAATGTTCCAGTAGATGAGGAAACAGTGGTGGCGTTGCACTTTGAGACAGAGCGAGCGCCATTCGTGGTCAAGAATGCTGCATTTGGTCAGAAGGGCGGAGGACCGGTAGAGTTGGAGGTTCCCTGGAGAGACGGAACTTCTGTTAGGTCTGCCCGGAGATCGGAGATGGCAAGGATGCTGTCCCCCCTTGCATCTAGCCCAGGAATAGAAGTGCTAGCTGCGTTGTTGGAAACCTCGCCAAAACAAGGCAGCAATGAACAACGGATGTCTTGGCAACTGGTGCTACTCTTGTATATCACTGCCCAATCAGAAGACCACACGATCGTACCCGGTCACCACTACAGTGTTTCAATGCAGGAAGTTCATAGAACCTCAGCAGATATTGTGCTGAACAAGACAATCTTTGAGTGGATAACGGTCAGTTCTCCGCGGAATACGGCCACTCGGCCACAGCTTGGCTACGGCTGCAATCCGCTGCTCTTGGTTGATAACGCATCAACTGAGGAGCTTCGTATGAGGGGATCTGGAGAAATCACGTTGCGTGCTATGTGCGATACAGAGACGTTCGACCTGAGCACAGTCGAGGAAATAGCTATCATGGCTGAACCGCGCCCGGTCAATACCGAGGTGCCAGTTGCAGCAAGAGCTTCAGTAAGCAAAGTAGATGGGGGAACTATGAACGCCAAGACATCGTGGATTTATGAGATTAAGCCAGGAATGGTAGAGCTGTAGATATGAGAGAGAAGATAGAAGCCGCGTTCGATAACCGCGAGTTGCTGAAGCAGGATGAGTACCGCACGGCGGTATTCGACACTATAGCCGCGCTCGACTCGGGCGAGTTGCGAGTTGCGGAGAAGAATAGCGGTGAGTGGGAATCGAACGCCTGGGTGATGAAGGCAATCAACCTGTACTTCGGGGTCGCGGAGATGGAAACCATTGAGTCCGGGCCATTCGAGTACCACGATAAGATCCCCACCAAGAGGAACCTTGCCGAAGCCGGTGTGCGCGTCGTGCCGCCGGGGACGGTACGCTACGGCGCTTTCGTGGAGCCAGGTGTCGTGGTGATGCCGGGCTACGTAAATATTGGGGCGCACGTTGGGAGCGGCACGATGGTTGATACATGGGCGACGGTTGGCTCTGGAGCCCAGATCGGCAAGAACGTCCATCTAGCAGGCGGTGTCGGTATCGGCGGCGTGCTGGAGCCACCAGGCGCAATGCCCGTCGTCATAGAAGACGGAGCTTTCGTCGGCTCGCGAGCTATCGTGGTCGAAGGTGTCCGAGTCGAGGAGGAAGCGGTGCTCGGAGCCAACGTAGTCCTTACAGGCTCCACCCAGATCATCGACGTAACGGGCGAAGAGGAGATCATCCACAAGGGCCGCGTCCCGGCCCGCTCGGTCGTAGTAGCCGGTACCCGCACAAAGCAGTTCCCAGCCGGTTACTACCAACTCCAAACCGCCCTAATCATCGGTCAACGCCGAGCATCCACCGACCAGAAAACCTCTCTGAACGATGCTCTGCGCGAGTTCGGCGTGAGCGTTTGAGGGAGAAACTACTCGAAGCACTCATGTTTTTTCTCGAACGCCCGAGCGTCATCGGCGACGAGAAACGACTCTGCGACGATCTCGAAGGCCGCATCACGCACCTTTCCGAGTGGGATGTAACCCGTGTGGGCAACAACCTCGCGTTGCGCCGGAGGAGTGAGGATCCTTCGCGCCCCAAGCTCGTCTTCGCCGGACATTTGGATACTGTCCCGGATCCGGAGTCCCCAATAGAAGTGCGAATAGAGGGAGACAAAGTGTTCGGTCGCGGCGCATCGGACATGAAAGCCGGAGACGCGGTGATGCTAGCGCTGCTGGAAGATTTCGATTGGACTGCTAGCTGGGCCGAGCCCTTGTTCGTGTTCTACGAGCGCGAGGAGGGGCCCTATGCCGAGAACGGTCTGGAGGTTGTATTCGACGAGATACCGTGGGTTCTGGAGGGGGATCTCGCCTTGGTTCCGGAGCCAACCGCCGGGGCCATCGAAGCGGGTTGCGTGGGAACAGCCCAGGTGGAGATCACGTTCGTCGGCAGACCAGCGCACGCGGCCCGACCCTGGCAAGGCGAGAACGCCCTGACGAAAGCCGGTGAGTTTTTAGAAGCCCTACACAAACGACCCGCCGGAGAGGTAATAGTAGATGGTCTGGCGTTCTACGAAGTCCTGACGCCGACGATGGCGCGGGCCGGAAGAGCCAAGAACATCGTGCCGGATTCGTTCTGGATCAACGTAAACCACCGCTTCGCTCCCGGTAAGGATCGCTCGGACGTAGAGAAGCTCTTCGAGGATCTAGTCGGCGAAGACGCCTCCTACGAGATAGTGGACTTTGCCCCTAGCGGCCCGGTCGAGCTAGACAACCCGCACCTGCAACGCTTGATAGCCACCGGCCTCGAAGTGCGCCCCAAACAAGCCTGGACCGATGTGGCTCGTTTCGCCGGGCGCGGGGTGGCGGCAGTCAATTACGGGCCGGGCCTACCAGCGCAGGCGCACCAGCCCCAGGAATACGCGGAGCTTTCGTTCTTGATCGAATGCCACGAGCGGCTAGAGGCTTTCCTGCGGCACCAGTAAGACTCTTCAGGCATAATAATTGACCGGCGTGGGGTCGGGGGGATATAGGTGAAGGGAAGGAGTGGACGTGCCGAACGTGCGTGTTGCAAGAGAGATAAGTCGTGGCAGCTTCTTGCGGATGGGTGGGGTCGGACTCGCGGGGGCGGCGTTTTTGGGGAGTGGAGCATCGGCCGGTTGCGGCGGTGGGAGCGAGGGAGGCGAGGGTGAGATCGTGTTTTCCTGGATCCCCGAGCAGACCGGGACTCTGGAGAAAATGATCCAGCGCTACAACCAGGAAAACAAAGATGGTGTCACCGTCAAGTTCCGTGAGATGCCGACTGACAGTACCCAGCACTTCGACAAGCTCCGCACCGAGTTTCAAGCGGGTAGCGACGATGTAGATGTGATCGGGGGCGATGTCATCTGGCCCGCCCAGTTCGCCGCGCCCGGCTACTACCTCGATCTCTCCGACCGTTTCACAGAGGAGATGCGAGACGAATACCTCGACGAAGCAATTCAACAATAATGTCAACAAGGAAGTTTCCCCCGAAAAAGCTCTCACAGCACTCCAAACCGAGATGCAAAAAGTCATCGAACAAGGCGAGAGCCAGGGTTAAAACTCGCAGCTAGCTAGTACGGTCCAGTTCGGAGTCCAGAAATTCGGACGCATCTTCCGGGGAGAGAGGTTCCGAGAAGACGTAGCCTTGGGCCAGGTCACAATTCAATCGTCGGACGTGGTCGAGTTGTTCCTTCGTCTCGATCCCGTGGGCGACCACGTTCCACCCGAGGATTCCCGCGAGTTTCACGACGAACTCCACGATCATCTCGTTCGCGGGCTCTGTGTCTATGTCCCGGAACAACTGTTGGTCCAGTTTTATAAAGTCCAGCGGCAGGCGCTTGAGGTAGGTCAACGAGGAATAGGCCAATCCGAAACCATCCATGACGATGTTAACGCCGGTCTCCTCGATGTCCCGCAGTCTCTCAACAGCGTCTTCGGCATCGTACATCAGGGCTTTCTCTGAGATCTCCAGCGATACGAGCTCTGGACGGGCGCCACTCTCCTTGAGCGCCGCGACGACGCTAGAAGGCAGCTTGCCTTGACGGAAATGGCGGGGCGAGAGATTGGCGCACACTCTCGGAATGGAATGACCAGCGTATCTGTCTTGCCACTTCTTTCCCTGGAGGCAGACCTCGCGCAAAACCCACTCTCCAAGCAATACATCCAGACCTATCTCTTCGACCACTGGGAGGAACTCTCTAGGCTCTAGCAGACCTCGCTCGGGATGCCACCAGCGCAGAAGGGCTTCCATTGAGACGGTCCTCCCAGTCTCCAGTGATATCTTGGGCTGATAGTAGAGTTGAAATTCCTCTCGCTCCAGAGCTCTCCGGAGCCCGCCTTCCACATCAAGGCGTTCCAGGGCATCGTTGCTCATATTCGTGTCAAAGATCTCGAAGCGTCCCTTGCCTTGCTGTTTTGCGGAGTAGAGCGCCCGGTCGGCATCCTTCAGAAGTTCTTCTGGTTCGTAAGGTGGGGTGTCGGCGATGGCTATGCCGATACTTGTCCCAGTGTACACCTCGTGCCCGTCTACCTCGAAAGGTTCGAAGAAACGAGCCGTTATACGTTCAGCCGCTCTTGATATATCGTTCGTGTTGGCGACGTTGCCCAGCAGGACAGCGAACTCGTCTCCTCCCAAACGGGCTACTGTGTCCTCGGGCCTCACGCAGTCCTTGAGCTTCTGACCCACCTCCACCAGCAGTTTGTCACCAACATCATGGCCCAAAGAGTCGTTTACCGCCTTGAAGTTGTCCAAGTCTATGAACAGCACGGCCATGAGCTCCCGGTGACGTTCCAGGCGGGCGATCGCGAGATCAAGCCGGTCTCTAAACAGCGAACGGTTGGCAAGGCCGGTAAGAGGGTCGTGGAACGCCCGCTCCTCCATACGCTGCTCCAAGTGCTTGCGATCCGTTATGTCCTGATAGAACGAGACGAAGTGATCCGGGTTGCCTTCGGAGTCCCGTACCAGGGTGATGCTGGAAATTGCCCAGACTTCGCGTCCGTCGGATCTCACGTAGCGTTTCTCAATAGCGTGCGTGTCTTTGTCATCTTTGAGAGCCAGGTAAAAGCGATTCACGCTAACCGCTTTATCTTTGGGATGCGTTACCTCGGTGGTGGTCTTTGTGAGAAGCTCTTCTTCAGAGTAGCCGAGAATACGGCACAGCGAACTATTAACGCGCAGATAACGCCGGTCGAGGTTGATCAGCGCTACGCCGAGAGGAGCGTTCTCGAAAGCCCCCCGGAAACGCTCCTCGCTCCCACGAAGCTGCGCCTCGGCTTCCTTGAGTTGTGTGATATCAGAGAGCACGCCCTGCCAGTGTAGAGGCTTGCCCTCAGCATCGCGCACCAAGACCGCCGCATCCTGCAGCCACACCGTGCGACCATCGGCGGCGAATACCCGGTACTCGTGGTCGAAGAAACCTCTCTCTTTATCCGCAGCTTCACGCTCCAACACCCGATCACGGTCTTCGGGGTGCAGGATCTTCGACCAGTAAAAAGGGTCATTTTGGCAGGTGTCTGGAGGGTATCCGAGCATCTGCTCTATCCTGGGACTATCGTATAGCGTGGCTGAGGTCTCTACGTCCGTAATGTAAACGACCACCGGTACGTGCTCGACTAGAGTACGAAAACGAAGTTCGGCCTCTCTTAACCGCCGCTCGTCGAGCTTGCGTTTGGTGATGTCCCGCGAGTTGACGACCATGCCACCGACGACACCTTGCAACTGGTTGCTGGCGACCGACTCTACGTAGCGCCAGTCGCCGTTTGCGGCCTTAAAACGATACTCCTCATGTGTACTGGTGGATGAGCCAACCACCATATGCTTGAAGCTCTCGCGAACATGCTCAACATCATCCGGATGGATGAAATCGAATACGTTGTAATCGACGAGATCCTCGCTCGCGTATCCCAGTATCCTCTCTACGGACGGGCTTATGTAGCTCATAGTTCCATCGGCGGAGACCACCGAAACCACGTCGGAGGCATTCTGTATAAGCGTGCGGAACCGCTCCTCACTCTCTCTTAGGGACTCCTGAAACTCTATACGCTCGGTAATGTCCGAGAAGATACCTTGCCAGAATGCTGGTCGCCCATCAGGATGGCGCTTGAGTATGGCCTCGTCCCGTACCCATACGGAGTGGCCGTTGGCGTGGAGCATACGATACTCCATCCGGAACGGTTCTCCGGTTTCGTTGGTTCGTTCGTTTTCGGCCAACACGCGCTCGCGGTCGTCGGGGTGAAGGAGATCATGCCAAAAATACGGCTCCGTGCAGAACGCCTCGGGAGGGTAGCCCAGCATCTCTTCGACGTGAGGGCTCCGGTATAGAGCTGTATTAGAAGCGTCGACATCGTCTATGTACAGGACAACAGGCATATGGTCGACCAACGACCGGTAGGGCTCCTCGGCATTCTCCAAGACATCCTGAGCCTTCTTACGCTCGGTCACATCCTCCAGCATCAGCGCAACCTCGAACACGCTACCGTCTTCGTCCACTACCGGATGTACGAACCCCCGGATCCAACGCTTCTCCCCCTTAGAACCGAACTTTGCTGGATCGTACAAGAGCATCGGTGTGATGACGGTCTCACCTTCGGTGCCACGCCTCACATACTCCAACAATCCCGTGTCGCGCAGCCGCTCGTCCTCGAATAGATTGACACTTCTTTCATCCCCAGGTTCTATCCCCCACAACTCGTCCCAAGAATCATTGGTGAGTAGAGAGCGTCCCTCCCGGGTGGCGACGTGAACACTCAAAGGCGACTGCTGGATCAGCTTTCGCATACTATCTTCAGTGGTATTTTTCGGTTGGTTTTCCAACTTCTCTCGCTCCACTTTCAAAGACATTCGTACTTGTGGCTACAAACTTGCAAGCGCGTTTATTTCGGGCTGACATGATTCGCGATCTTCCGCCCAAAGTACCGACCACAATGGTCAGAACTTCATGTGAAAGTTCCCCGTATCGCAAAATACAATCGCCTTACATTTTACACGGCGGCACTGTAAAGTCCTATACAGAATTGTATAAACAAATCCATACGGTTTTGCAGTGTTTCCCCAGATCACGAGATGTTAACATTGTTTTGAGACGGTTGTGTGGCTTCGGGCCGGGTCGTTTTCCCGGCTAGTTTCAAGAATGACATATCCACTGATCTTTGGTCGCGCACGGCGCGTATACTTTTAGATACAAAGAGAAGTTCGGGGACAAAAGTTATAAAAACAGAACCACGCGAATATATGGACAACACGGATAGGAATGAGCTTACTCGTCTGTTTTGGGTGGATTGCCCTTACCCTCTTCTGAGAGTAGGGCTCTCCAGTGCTTTGGCGGAATTAGCCCGCATACATGCCAGTTCCGAGTTGCCAGCCACGGCTCCCGACGCCATTATCTTCGGTGTTGGGGGTGTGGAAGGTTTGCTGGAAGGCATGAAGCGGCACCGCAAGCTCCATCCTCAAGCCATAGTGCTCGTACTGGGCTTATATCTGGATCTTTCGGCGGCCCGCAGCGCGTTGCGAGCCGGGGCAAGAGGCTACATACACGCCGGCATGACGCCGGATCAGATCATGCGTGCCGTGGAGATCGCGATGCGAGGCGAAATCGTCGCTCCGCAGGCGCTCCTGGAGTACTTGATCTCGGATCCCGAAATCCCCAATATCAACATCCTGTCACCTCGCCAGCGTGAGATCATGGACCTCGTAGTCGAGGGCATGAGCAATGCCCAGATCGCAAGCCGCGGCCTTTTTCGCGAGGGAGGACGGGATTCGGTGAAGCTTTTCAGGCTCATCGACGCGGAGAAGGCCAGCTACCCCATCTCACTATTGTGCCGGGTACTGAAGGTTTCAAGGAGTGGCTACTACGACTGGAAGGGCAGGCCACCCTCAAAGAGGACCCGCGAAAATGACGCTCTCACCGAAAAGATTCGGGAGATCCATGAGCGCAGCCGCGAAACCTACGGTTCTCCGAGGGTGCGCGCCGAGTTGAGAACGCTTGGGAGCTACTGTAGCCGTAAACGGGTGGCCAGGCTCATGCGCCAAGCCGGGCTACGCGGCTGTATGAGAGGGCGTAGGAAGCGCACCACCCGTCGGAGCGGAAGAGCCGTCCCCGCCGAGGATCTCCTGCACAGGAGCTTCGCGGCCACCCAGGTAGACAGGGTCTGGGTGGCGGACATCACCCACGTTTCCACACGAGAACATAGCTTAGTATAGTGGAGGCTCGAGTTCCGCTCAAAACACAGCAGACGTATTCGTACCACCGTTCGATTCAGGATGCTTTCGAAAACCTTTGATTCGCCATCA
>JAABUN010005143.1_pt1 | contig 16651 bp, 16 predicted proteins | sample 5559311 | NCBI WGS metagenome assembly JAABUN01 (sample SAMN10711877, study PRJNA513370) | rock metagenome | isolation source: Antarctica rocks | place: Antarctica: Victoria Land, Siegfried Peak sud
CGGAATGCCGCCATCCAGGCCATTGACTGGCAGTTCACGACCGAGGACGCCCGGATCAAGCTCCGGCGCCTCTATCCGGCATTTGATGCCTGACAGAGCACTAGTGGTCTGTCAGGGCTGATCTGCCGGTGGCAGGGCGGGTGCGGAGGGGAGGCCATTGCCCCGTCAGCAGACGTCTGGAGATGCCCCCGCCATGGCCACATCCTACCGGATCGAGCTGACCGAAGACGAACGCGCCCAGTTGCGTGGGCTGGCCGGTGCTGGCGTCGCCCCCGCCCGGATGCTGCTCAAGGCCGATCACGGCGAAGGTGGTCCCGGCTGGTCGGACGCCGCGATTGCCGGCGCGCTCGACATCAATCCAAGCACCGTGCCGCGCGTGCGGCGCCAGTTCGTGGCGGAGGGGCTGGCGGCCACCCTGGAACGGAAACGGCCCGATCGCGTCTCTGCCCGGTCGCTCGACGGGGACGCCGAGGCCCATCTGATTGTGGTGGCGTGGGGCACACCCCCGGAGGCCAGGTCCGCTGGACCCTGCGCCTGCTGGCCGACGAGCTGGTGCGGCGGGAGGTCGTGGCGACGATCTCCCATGAGACGGTCCGTCAGACGCTCAAAAAAACGAGCTCAAGCCGCATCTGAGCGAGCAGTGGTGCTTTGCTCCGACCGCCGACCCGGCGTTCGTCTGGCACATGGAAGATGTGCTCGACGTGTATGCCCGTCCCGCCCGGTCGTCTGCCTCGACGAGACGAGCCGCCAGTTGCTCGGGGACGTGCGTTCCCCGCGGCCCATGGCGGCCGGTCGGCTGGCTCGCCACGACCCGGAATACGTCCGGGGTGGCGTGGTCAACCTGTTCCTGGTCACCGAGCCGCTGCGCGGCTGGCGGCATGTCACGCTCAGCGACCAGCGGACCCGGCTCGATTTCGCCGCCTGCGTCAAGCAGTTGGTCGATGTGCACGATCCGGACGCCGAGCGGATCGTGCTGGTCATGGATCAGCTCACCACCCATACCCCGGCCTCCCTCGACGCCGCCTTCGCCCCGGATAAAGCGAAACGGCTCGCCGACCGGCTGGAGATTCACCACACGCCCAAGCACGGGAGCTGGCTGAACATGGCCGAGCTCGAGCTCAGCGTGCTCGCGCGCCAGTGTCTGGGGCAGCGGCTTGGCGATCGGGCGGCGATGGAGTACGCCGTATCCACCTGGGCCGATCGGCGCAACGCCGCCATCTCCACCATCGACTGGCAGTTCACGACCGCCGGCGCCCGTACCAAACTGCGCCGCTTGTACCCGGCATGTGACGCCTGACAGACCACTAGCCGTGGTGGAGCTTTTCTGCCGCGTCGGCTTCGGCCTTGGTCTTGTGAACTGTGCCGTCCGGATGCTCGGGTGGCGAATAGATCGTATAAAGGCGCAGGGCGTCGGCGTCCGAGGTGTTGACCACGTTGTGCTCGGTGCCCGCCGGGACGATCACGACGACGCCGTCGGAGAGCGGGAACGTCTGGCCGTCGACGATCGCCTCGCCGGTGCCGGTCTCGACCCGGAAGAACTGGTCGCGGTCGTCGTGGGTCTCGGTGCCGATCTCGTCGCCGGGCTTGAGCGTCATCAGCACCAGCTGGCTGTGGGGCGCGGTGAAGAGAACCTGGCGGAAGTTCTCGTTGGCGAGGGTGTCGGTCTCGATGTTCGTGCTATAGCCAGCCATGATGATGCGTCTCCTTGTTCGTCATTTGTCCTTCGTTCGTGTGACGTTGGGCGTTGACCGGTTGTATTGTGACGCATTGGTCAATCCGGCGAGGGCATCGTGGGTATGGGTCGGTGGGCCGGGGGCATTGCATGGGGTGGCGGGTGACAGGCCGAGGGTCGTGAATGCGAAAGCCGGGCGGATACATGGGGAGCGGCGGAATAAGCCGGAGCCGTTGGGTGGGTGAGTGATGGGAATGGGGAAGCGGGTAAGATCAGCGGAGACGGTGCGCGTCAGGGAACGGTTCGCCGGCGCCGGACCACGTCGATCGCCAGGGAGGATGCTCACGATGCGGGTCGCGGTCTTTTCGGATGTTCATGGCAACCCGCTCGCGCTCGACGCGGTGCTGGCCGATATCGAGGCGGCGGGCGGCGTCGAGGCGCACTGGTTCGTCGGCGACGCGGCGGCGATGGGGTACGATCCGGCGGGCGCGGTGGAGCGGATCCGGACGCTGCCGGAGCTTGTTTCGGTTCGCGGCAACACCGACCGCTACACGGTCGATGACGCCTGGGGGATCGATCAGGTGATGAAGGAGGCGGGCAATTCCTCCCGCGATGAGGTACGCGACTTCCTGGGGATGGTCCGCTCGTTCGCCTGGACGCGCGGCGCGTTGCAGGTCTCTGACGGGTACGACTGGGTGGCCGCGCTGCCGACCGAGATGCGGATGACGCTTCCGGATGGGACACGGGTGCTGCTGGTCCACGCCGCGCCGGGAACGGACGACGGAGCGGGGTTCAAGCCGGGGATGAGCGAGGATGAGCTGCGGGCATCGCTGGCCGGGGCCGAGGCGGACCTGGTCTTCGTCGGCCATACCCATCAGCCGATGGACGAGACGGTCGATGGCGTGCGGCTGCTGAACTTGGGAAGCGTCAGCAATCCGGTGACGGCCGATACGCGGGCGATGTGGACGCTGCTGGACGCGGACGCATCCGGCTACCGGATCGAGCGGCGGTTCGCGGCGTACGACGTAGCGGAGGTGATCGCGGAGATCGCGGCGGCGCACCACCCGTCGCGGCGGTTCGTGACCAGTTTCTTCGACGGTTCCCGGGCGGAATCGAAACGGTGAACGCCGCGCCGCCGTTTCCGGGTATGCTGCTCGCTCTTCTGCATGGGCGAAAAATGTACACGGCACGGCCACGAGTGTCTGCCGGGGAAGAATAGCAATGGGTACGGTGCCAGGGGATAGAGTGGTCGTGCCGAACCTGTGGCGGAACCCGGCGTTCGTGCGGCTCTGGATCGCGCGGGCGATCTCGTCGCTGGGGTCGCGGGTGACGGCGACCGCGATCCCGCTCACCGCGGCCTTCGTGCTCGATGCAACGCCGGGCCAGATGGCGGCGCTGGTCATCGCGGGGCAACTTCCTGATGTCCTCTTCGGCCTGGTCGCCGGCGCTTGGGTCGACCGGCATCGCCACGGTTCGTTGCTGGCCGCTGCCGAGCTCGCCCGAGCGGTGGTGCTCGGCTTGATCCCGCTCGCCGCCGTCCTCGGTGCGCTGACCTTTCCGCTGCTCTGGGCCGTGGCATTCATGAGCGGTGTCCTGGGCCTGGTGTTCTCGATCGCGTCGGTCGCGATCCTGCCCGCCGTGGTCTCGCGGGCGCAGATCGTCAATGCGAACGCAAGACTCTCGATGAGCGACGCTGTGATCGGCGTGATCGCCCCGGGCATGGGCGGCGCGCTGGTCCAGCTGGTCGGGGCGCCGAAGGCGATCCTCGCCCAATCGGGCTCCGCGCTCCTCTCCGGCCTCTCGCTCCGCGGCATCGCCGGTCCGGGATCGACCTCGCCAGACCGATCGCGACGCGGCGATCTGTGGCGTGATGTGCGGGATGGCCTGAGCCAGAACGTTGCATCTCCGATCCTCCGTGCGCTGACGATCGCCTCGGCGATCTTCGCGATCGGTCTGGCGATGCAGGCGACGGTCACGATCCTGTTCCTGACGCGGACGCTCGGATTGTCACCGGCCGCGATCGGCGCGATCGTGGCGGTGGGTGGGATCGGCTCGGTTGCCGGTGCCGCTTTCGCGTCCCGGATCGCGGCACGAATCGGGATCGGGCGAGCGATCATCGGTGGCACGCTGATCGAGGTGGTCGCGGCGCTGGCGGTGCCGGTCGCGGGGATGTTCCCGTTCACGATGGCGGTGCTGCTCGCCGGTCAGCTGATCAACGGGATCGGACTCTCCGTTTATTCGGTCAACAACGTCAGCCTCCGCCAGCAGATCGTGGAACCGGAATTCCTGGGCCGGATCACCTCGGCTCGGCGCTTCCTCACGTTCTGCGTGGCCCCGATCGGCGCGGTGGTCGGCGGCTGGCTCGGAAGCGCGATCGGTCTCGGTCCCACGCTCATCGCGGCGACCGGCGTACTGGCGCTCGGGGTAATGGTGATGTGGTGGTCACCGATTCGCTCGGCGACCGCGTAAGGAGACGACGATCAATACCAATTGCCATAACTCGAAGCGGCAATCATCCTGTGCCGCTTCTTGTCAACCTGACCGGGCCAGTGAGGATCAGTGTCCGGCAGCGATCGGCCAAGGCGGTTGGGCACGAACTGGTAATGGCTATTGGAATGACATGTAAGGATCGTTGAGACGCTTGACGAGACCCTTGGATTTGACACCTTCGCGAATCCAGGCCAGGCGGCCAAGGGTGGGTAATATGACGTGCTCGGCATCGTTCAGTGGCCGAACCGACTCGTACCCGTCCAGAAAGGGCATTCTCAGGTGTTTGCGTATGCGTGTGTAGTAGTAGGAGATGTCATAAGCTCTCCACCCATAGCCGCACAGGTCAAAATCAAAGACGGTGATGTGCTCGTCTGACGTGAAGTGAAAATTCAGTTCTTGCACGTCGCCGTGGATGATGCCCCAGCCACCCGGACCAGGATCGAACGCTCGCATGCGACGACGGATAGTCGCGATCTGCTCTCGGATGAACTGGACATCCGCTGGTTCGTCATCCCGCAACGACGGCTCCATTTCGCCCACGAATCGGTCCAGAAGGGTCCGCTCATCGAGTGCGTAACGGCGGTGCGTGGTCTGGTACCGATCGGCGGCCAAGTGGATCATGGCAAGGGTCCGGCCCAACAGTCGGGCTTTCGCCTGTGTCTTGCTGCCCGGATCACCAGGCGCCCAGGAAAAGAGGGAGAAATAACGTACTTGCCCAGATGTGCCAAATCGACCCAACACGTCCCCGTTGCGTCGCGGCAGCGGGAAGGATACGGGAACGTTCTCTCCGTGCAGGTGATTCAGCAAGTCCAGCTCAAACCGGAGATCACTCTCTCCAGCTATCCACCATTTGTCCCGCAACTCGTAGATGCGAAGTGCAAATCGTTGCCCGGCAATCTCAACCGCGTACGTGTCGTTACGATTCGCCTGCATCAGACGGCACGCGCCTGGTGCTCCAAAGCCATATTCCGCGGCGACCAAAGACGCGGCATCCGATGTGGACATCGTGGGCTTGTCAACGGCCATACGTACTCATCCCTTCCGTGTGGACTAACGGAGGGAATTAGGCGCGTGCCTTGAGGAACCCTTCCAAATATACCATGGGCTCGATCACAGCTTGATCGCTCTTTTCGAGTCGCTACCCAATGACTCTGGATGGGAGATGACGATGAATATGGCTCCTGCTAATGCAGCGCTCCCCAGCCTCTGGGCGAACCGGGCGTTCGTGCGGCTGTGGGTCGCGAAGACGGTCTCCGGGATCGGGTCGAGCATCACGGCGACGGCGATCCCGCTGACGGCGGCGTTCGCGCTCGACGCGACGCCGGGGCAGATGGCGGCGCTGGTCGTCGCCGGGCAACTTCCCGACCTGCTGTTCGGGCTGATCGCCGGGGTCTGGGTCGACCGGGTGCGACGACGGCCGATCCTCATCATCACCGATCTGGGACGGGCGCTGCTGCTGGCGGTGATCCCGATCGCGGCGTTTCTTGGCCTTCTCTCGATGCCGCTGCTGTGGCTGGTAGCGTTCGGCACCGCCGCGCTGACGCTCTTCTTCACGCTGGCCTCGGTCGCGGTGCTGCCGGCGATCGTGCGCCAGGATCAGCTCGTCGATGCCAATTCCAAACTCCACATGAGCGAGGCGGTGCTGACGCTGGCCGGACCCGGCGCGGCCGGGGCGCTGATCCAGCTCGTGACGGCGCCGAAGGCGATCATCGTCGACGTCGCCTCGTTCATCGTCTCGGCGTTCTCGCTGGGAGGGATCGCATCGGCCGAGCCGAAACCGGAGCGGCGGGAGTCCGGCTTGCGGGCGGTCGGGCGGGAGATCCGGGAGGGGATGGAGGAGCTGATCCGGACGCCACTGCTGCGGGCGCTGGCGCTCTCGATGGGCCTGATCGTGGTCGGAGGCGCGATGGTGGCGACGGTCGGCATCCTCTTCCTGGCGCGAACACTCCAGCTGTCGCCGGGGACGATCGCGCTGCTGCCGACATTCGCCGGGGTGGGGGCGATGATCGGCGCGGCAATCGCGAGCCGGGCGGCGAACCGGCTGACGCTGGGCGGGGCGATCGTGGGGGCGGGGTTCCTGGAGGCGTTCGCGATGCTGCTGACGCCCTTGGCGGCGCTCATGGCCCATCCGATCCCGTTGCTGATGGTGACCGGGGTGCTCTCGGGGGTTGCCTACAGCGTGCTCTCGATCAACCAGATCAGCCTGCGGCAGAGGATCACTCCGATCCGCCTGCTGGGCCGGGTGACGGCGGCGCGGCGGTTCCTGATCTTCTGCATGGCGCCGGCCGGGGCCACGGCGGGAGGGTGGATGGGGACGCATCTGGGCTACGAGACGACGATGCTGGCCGGTGGCGGCGTGACGCTGATCGCGGCGCTCTCCATGTGGGCGTCGCCGATCCGGGATGCGCGGTGAGGAGTAAGGGCGCGCGGCCAAGCGGCGGTGCCTGAACTTCGGCGTCCCGACGTGAGATGATAGGATCGCGATGTCGGCTCGCTCATGAGACCCGATGTGTCAGTGCCGTCCAGTCCAGGTACCGCTTTCATTTGATCCGCTGGAAGGAGATGCCCTGTGGCCTCGTGGAACTCCCGGCAGTCCTCAACCGCATCCTCCCTCGACCCGATGGTGGCCCCGGCCACGCTGGGACGCGGGCTCGCGGCGTTGCGGATCTTCATGGGCATCGTCTTCTTCGCGAATGGCTTCGCCAAGGTGACCGGCGAGCGCGTTCTCGATATTGGTTGGTATCTCGGCGTCCTGATCGTGCGCGGTGAGGCGCGCAATATCCTGGACTTCGAGGTCAACCAGCGCAATCGAACCGGAACACAGGTGCCGTACCTCAAGGAGGTTGTCAACGACGTCATTCTCCCGAATTGGGACACGTTTCAATGGGTTGTGACGTACACCGAAGTTGGCGTTGGCTTGCTGCTCATCCTTGGATTCGTCACCCGGGGAGCAGCTCTGATCGGATTGCTTTTCCAGCTCTTTCTCGCCCTGGTCTACGCGTCCAGCGGCCGGTGGATGTTCGAGCAGCCGCACGAATACATCCCCCTGTTCATTCTGGCAATCGTGCCGGCCGGCCGTTACTGGGGTGTCGATGGCCTGTTGCTCCGAAATCGACAATCGCTGAGACGCTGGCCATTCTGAAACAAGGCGGGACATTCCGATCACCATGGAGATCAGTCGCCCACAGCCCACTGGGGCCGCGTTCTTCGAGCGCGCCGATTATGATGAACCCTCGGTCTTCTTGCCCGAGAACATGCTTCGAGAGGCGCGCCGTCAACGTCGGCTCGCCACCGCCAAGGTTCCTGAGATCTGCCTTCTGGATCCTGACGGGGATATCGTTCGCCACCTGGTGCGTGAGGCCCGAGCGGAACGCTCGGCGTCCTGGGCGTGCTATCACACCGAGTTGTGGGAGACCGATTGCGACAACGTCCGGATCGGGATTGTCGGCTGTGCTGTTGGCGCGCCGTTCGCGGTGCTTGTCGCCGAGGAGTTGTTCGCCTCCGGCTGCGAGCTCATCGTCAGCATGACATCCGCTGGCCAGATCGCCCCTGACCTGGAGCTGCCGTGCGTGATCCTGATCGACCGGGCACTTCGCGGAGAAGGGACCAGCCACGCGTATATGCCACCCGCGCTCGCCGTCGATGCCGACCCGGACCTGATCACCGCGGTGAACGCCTGCCTGGAGGGTGTGGCGGTGCGGACGCTCCGCGGCACGACCTGGACGACTGATGCCCCGTTCCGCGAGACCAGGACGGCGCTTGCCGCCGCGCGGGCGGCTGGCGCCCTCGCGGCAGAAATGGAGGCCGCCGCTCTTTACGCGTTGGCGGCTGCCCGTGGCCTCCCGGTCGTCTGCTTCGCTCACGTCACGAACACGATGGCCGTCGCGGAAGGCGACTTCGAGAAGGGACCATCCGACGGCGCCGAGCAAGCGCTTGCGGTGGTCACTGCCGCCGCCAGGGGATGGTTGCGGCAGCATCAGGGGGACGAACGGTAACGACTGCGATCGTCGATCGCCCCAAATGTGGTTTCGTCGGCGTGCGGTCGTCCTCAAGAGGTCCATCGCTTCACTCTGGATGACAAGGGGAAGAAGATCGTCCGGACGGCAGCCTGCAACGGGCGTTTCGTCCCGTCCGCGGCGCTCAAGGCAGGATCCCGGTGTGGCTGTTCGACACAGCTGTTCGACACAGCTGTTCGGATGATGGTGCGGGGAGACGTGGGATGAAGGCGGTGGTCGACGCGGAGCGGGTCGTGGTGGCGTTGCGCGATGAGCTGGGGATCGGGCCGGTGTCGCGGATCGAGCCGGCCGACGACGGGTCGTTCAACGCGGTGTTCCGGGTCGTGGTCGTCGACCGGGGGCTCTACGTGCGGATCAACCGCGACCGCGATGCGTATCCCCGCGAGCTTTGCGCCTACCGGCTGGCCGCCGCGAGCGGCATGCCGGTGCCCAAGATCGTCGGATATCTCCCGGATGTACCCACGATCGACGCGGCGATGCTGGTCCTCGGCGAGATCGAGGGCGAATCCCTGGATACCGCGTCGCTCAGCGATAACGCGCGGCGGCGCGTGTACGAACACGCCGGGGCGATGCTGCACCGGTTGCACGAGGCGCCGGTCGATGGCTACGGGATGCTGACGGTCCGCGATGGCATGCTGCGCGGGGAGAGCGCGAGCTGGCGCGACTACTGGCTGGTCGACAATCCCTACGATCGAAACCTCGAGGACATCGCTCGTGACGGGCTCGTCAGCGGAGCGGTGTACGCGCGGGTCGAAGCGGCGATCGAGGCGATGCGCGCGGCGGAGATCGGGCCGGCGCGGCTGCTCCACAATGATTTCACCGGCGTGCACATCTTCACCGATGGCCGCAACGTGACGGGGGTGATTGACTTCGGCAATGCCCTGGCCGGGGATCCGCGGTACGACATCGCGATGGCCCGCTACTTCCGCGACGCGCTCGAGGCGGATGCGTTGACGCGGGGGTACGGCCCGCTCGCGCTCGATCCGATGGTCCATGAGTACGCCATCTACGTCGCGGCGATCAAGGTGCTCTGGAGCCACCGGAACGGGAACCTGGCTGAGGCGCGACGGCGCGCGGGCGCCCTTGGCGCGCTGGTCGCCAAGCCAGGAGCCAGGTCTTGCCGCTGATCCGGGTTGGCCCGCGACAGGGAACAAGATACGTCAGATGGGGCGGGTGCGGTCCATCAGGCCGAGGGCATCGGGGTCGAAGTCGCGGGCGGTCAGCGAGGCCTCGAAGTCGATCGCGGTGAAGGCGTTGCGGTGGAACACCTCGCCATCGATCAGGCCGTTCCATTCCAGGATCACGCCGTGCTCGTCGTCGATCACGATCTCGGCGGTCTCGGTGAAAAGATGCATCCACTCCGGGACGAGATCGTCGCCGTAGGATTGGGGATCGGACCACGGAAGCACGAGCACGAGCGGGACGCGCGTCCCACGGCGACCGGCTGTCGTGGTAGGCGTGGCGGCGTCCCATTGCGGGTTCCAGCCGTGGATCAGGCGTTGCGGAGCGAGCAGCGCGATCGCCTCCTCAAGCCAGTTCAACGTCAACAGATCATGGCTGGGATCGTGGGGTTGCTCCCTCCAGGCTCCTCCGCTGTTGTCAAGGGGAAGGAAAAAAATGCTCCGCTCGGTGACGATGTAGTCGACAGTGACACCATCTTCTCGATCCTGGGATGTGGAACGAAAGGTCAAGGGTGGAAACACGCTGATCTCCGATGACCAACGCCAATTCCAGGCCTTCGCCTCGTTGGAATCCGGGTGCGGCGGAATGTCGATGTGGAACACGCCGCCGCCTTGGGTCAGATGGTCGCGGTAGCGGAGCATGGTGATTCGCGTGAGCGCCGGGTCGAGCTCGCTCGTGATACGGCCCTTCGCGGGCGCCTGAAGTGGCCTGAGTTCAAGTTCCGGCATGGTGCTGTTCTCGTTCAAACCGGGGGCGTGTGCTGGCGATGCGGGGACCAGCGTGAAGCTTCGCTTCACATGGATGGTACGCGATCGTCCCCTACGATTGCCGCCCCGCATGATCTCCACAAAGGGGCGGAGGTCGACGGCCTCCGCCCCTTTGTCGTTGCGCCATGGTGTGCCGGGAAGACGTTACGGCCTGGAGCAGGTCGCCTTGTAGACGTCGCCGTTGCTGTTTTCCGGCATCAGGAGCGACCTGTCCAGGGCGGCGACGACCCCGGCGCCGCGCGCGGTGGTGCTGCTCGGAAGCGGCGAGGGAGCCGCATCCGGCAGCCGCTTCCGGGCATGCTGGCTAATTGAGGTAGGCCGTGGCGGCCCAGCCGGTGGTGCCCTTGAAGGTGACTTGGCGGAACCCGGGAGCGGTTCCCGCGTTGGCCTGAACGGTCGAGCCCTGGGGCATGATCAGCAGGACCCTGGCGCTGGTGCTCGGCTGTGCCCGGAGGTTGAGCCGGGCCGTGGTCGTGAAGGTCTCGCCGCCGTCCCATGGCCAGTAAAGAAACTGGTCCACGATCCAGCCCGCGAGTCCCTGGTGCACGACGTAGCGGAAGCCGTTGTGGAGCTGGCTGCTGGTATCGACCGTGGACCCGGCCGTCAGCACCCGCAGCACCCGGTGACCCGTCGAGGGGCCGGAGCGGAGGTTGACGGTGTACAGGGTTTTGGCCCGGCCGGTGATGACCGGATCGGGCGGCGGGCTGTATGGCCGGGCGATCACATAGTCACGGTGCGCCCAGCCGAGCTGGCCCTTGTAGCTGACGTAGTGGTAGTCGTTGCTGATCACGCGCTGGAGGGTGATCGTCGCGCCCTTGGGCATGACCGTGATGACGCGGTAGTTGGGGCCCGCCCCACTGCGCAAATTGAGCGCGGCGGTCGTCATGGCGAGCGTGTCTTCCGCGCCGGTGTCGTTGGCGGTGGCACCGCGTGCGCCGACGGCGGTGGCCGCAATCACGACGGCGCCGGCGACGAGGCCCTTGCCGATCACGGCGCGGCGGCTCAGGAAGTTGTCCGTGGCGCGGTCGTCGGCATGCCGCTCGATGTGTTCGGAAACGTACGGCACTGTATGGTTCCCTTCCTCTCCGGCTTGACCGGAGACTGACTGGTGAATACGGATGACGATAAGGGAGCGATCGCCGCGCGGCACGGTGCACCATACCGATTCGGGCGATCCGCCGGGTCGTGGGGTCGATGAATGGATGACCCCGGTGAACGCGTGGCGACCGGTCGGTCGCGCTGGACGGTCGTGTCCCTGGTCCCGCGGTCACCGATGTCCGCTGTCACCCGCGGTGGCGCGGGTCGGTTGTGTCCATCGGTCTGGTTTCCAGCATAGGGGGACGGCTGGACGCCGACATCCGTAAATATACGGATGTCGGCGAATACGTAGGTCAAGGCCGTGGTAAGCACGGGCATTTCGGCGAACGAAGCGGCACCCGATGGATAAGGAGGGGTTTCTTGAATGAACCGCTCATGGCAGCGAGCGACGATGACCTGATCCGGCTCGTCGATCCGCGGCCGGGGCATTTCGCGCTGGAATCGGGCGATCATGGGGATCTGTGGCTGGACCTCAACCGGCCTTTCCTGACCCCTCATGCCGTCGCGCCGTTCGCGTCGCGGCTGGCGGAGCGCCTGTCCGCAATCGCGTTCGATGTCGTTTGCGGTCCGTTCGCGGGCGGGGCGTTCCTGGCGCGGATGATCGCGTTCGAGCTCGCTGTGCCGTTCTGCATGACGGAGCGGCTGATTCAGGGTCGTTCTCAGATCGCGAGCAACAGCGCCCGGCGGCTCATCAGGTACCGGCTTCCGGAGGACATGCGGGATGTGGTCGCCGCCAAGCGGATCACGGTAATCGATGACGCGATCAACGCCGGTCACGCGGTCGGCGGCACGATCGCGGCGTTGCGAGCGAGCGGAGCGGAGCCGGTGGTGGTAGGAGCGTTGCTCGTGCTGGAGGCAGCGGGAAGGTCGCGGGCGGTCCTCAACGGATTGCCGCTGATGACGCTCGTGACCTTGCCGAGCGCGCGGTGGAGAGCGGACGCCTGCCCGCTGTGCGCCGAAGGGGTGATGTTGGGGCATCCTGAGCGCTAGAACGGCACCACATTCGCTGCACAGCCGCGGTCAGCTACCAATGCCGCTGACGATGCCGCTTACAAAGGTGATTCCTGCGAAATGGCGTGCGTCCAGATACCTTACGAGGCAGGCTCGGGATCCTTGGTCCGGGTGGCCGCGTGCGCCGATTTTCCGGACCGGTTCTCGTACCATGCCATCAGGGGCGTGACCGTGATGCCATGGAGGATGATCGAGACGGCAATCGTGGTCAGCGTGATCGCGGCCAGCTCGGTCGCGATGTCCTCCGGCACGCCGTGGACGATCGCGTAGCTCAGGTAGTAGAGCGAGCCGATGCCACGAATCCCGAACCAGCTGACCAGCCGCTTCTGGACGGGATCGCTCTCTGCTCCGCGGAGGCCGATCCAGACCGCGAGCGGGCGAATCATGAAGAACAGCAGAGGCACGAACCAGATCGCCTGCCAGGGCAGGTAATCCGGCGCCAGCAGGGCTCCGACCAGCAGCACGACGGCCAGCTCGCCGAGACTGCCGAGCTTCTCGTTGAATCCCAGGATCGCTTCCGCCATATGCGCTGGCGCGGTTTCCTCCCCGGTCGCCCGCTCCTCCTCATCGCCGTGCGCGAGTTGTTCGATGGCGGCATCGAAGTCGCCGGGGGTGAGCCTCGCTTCGATCCAGCGCAGCCCCAGCCCGGCCGCGAACACCGCCAGGAACCCATAGGTGTGGAGCAGGAGCGCGATCCCGTAGGCGAAGGCGATCAAGCCGAGGGTCAGGAATTCGTCGCGGCCGGTGGCGTGATTTCGATCGCGCCGCAGATGCACGACCACGTACCCGATCAGCGCGCCAAGGACGGCGCCGATCGCGATTCCGCCGAACACGGACCAGAAGAGATCGACCGCGACCCAGCGCAAGCCCAGCGGGCCCATCTCGTGCAGGCCCATGATCCCGAGCCCGAGCATGACGAACGGGAAGGCGGTGCCGTCGTTGAGACCAGCCTCGCCCGTAAGGCTGAACCGAAGGCGGTCCTGGTCGCGAGCATCCGCGACTTCGACCTCGGAGGCGAGGACGGGATCCGTCGGCGCGAGCACCGCTCCGAGGATGATCGCCGCGCCGAGCGGCAGCCCGAGCCCGATCACGCCGGCGAGCGTAACCATCGCGATCGTGGCGGTCATCGTGATCAGGGCGAGGCGGAGCGGCAGATGCCAGCGCTCGTCGTGCCACTCGAACCGGAGCTTGAGCCCGGCCGCGAAGAGGGAGACGATCACGGCGATCTCGGTGATCCGCTCCAGCAGCTCGGCGTTCTCGATGGCATCGATGGTCAGGAAGCCGGTGCCATAGGCACCGATCGCCAGGCCGGAGACGAGGTAGAGAATGGACGTCGTAAGCGGCAGCCGCTGTATCAGGGATCCGGAAACGGCCATCGCGATCAGCAGAAAACCGGCAATGATGAACCAGATCGTGAACGTGAGCGTCAAGGCAGGTCCCAGGCGCGATGATCGGGAAGGAGGCTGTGCGAGGCGCCGCGATCGAGCATCGCGCGTCGCCTTGAGGAGACCGGGCAATTTTGGAAACGTGACATCCGCCAACGGCGGCTCAAGCGGGGTCAGCCGGGTCACCCTGAGGCGAGCGATTCCCCGTGCCTGCTATCGCACCGAGCATGCCGCGCCCCGAGAAAACGATGCTTCTGTCGGATGTGTCGTTGTGATCCGGCGCCCGTCATGTGGATCGCGCGATCCGGGTCTCACGCGTACGCATTCGCGGGATTCGAGACCGACAGCTCAAGAACGCGGCATACTGCTCACGACATCGTATTGCACGACACTTGGAGAGCCGGGATGAGTGACGGCACACCCGTCAGAAAAGATGTTCACCGGATGATGCCACGGTGGCAGTGGCGGACCTGGGCGTTTTTGCTTGTCGTGGTGAGCATCGTGGCCGGGCTGCTCTTCGATGCGCTCTTCGGCCGAATCATCCCGCTCCGGCCAGAGGGCATCCGTGACTGGCTCGATGGCCTTGGACCATGGGGTCCACTTGTGTTCGTCGTTCTCCTGATGGCGGCGGTCGTGGTCTCGCCGGTACCCTCCGTACCATTGGACATCGCCGCCGGTTTGACGTTCGGGCTCTTCTGGGGAACGGTCTACGTCCTGATCGGAGCCGAGCTTGGAGCAATCATCGCGTTCCTGATCGCGCGGCGTTTGGGACGCCCACGGCTGGCTCGACGGCTGCCGGCGGCGGCAATGGCGAGCATCGACACGTTGACCGCACGACGTGGCGTTCGGGCACTGATCCTGATGCGACTGCTTCCGGTCTTCAACTTCGATTGGGTCAGCTATGCGGCAGGGCTGACCTCACTATCCGCTCGAGCCTTCGCGCTCGCGACGTTCGTGGGCATGATCCCTCCCGTCGTGGCGATCGTCGCGGTCGGGGCAACCCTTCCGGGGAATCCTGTGCTGGCCGGTACGATCTTGGCGATCCTGGTTCTGGCCGTGCTGATCCCGCTGGCGATGCCGGGGTTTGCGCGACCGGGACGGGCGCGAGACGAGGGATGAGATGACAAGCCCCGCTATGGATTCACTCTTCGACATGATCGTGATCGGCGGCGGCACGGCGGGGATGACCGCCGCCCGGCAGGTGGCCAGAGCCGGCAAGCGGGTGATGCTGGTTGAGGCCGATCGGACGGGCGGTGAGTGCCTCTATACCGGGTGCGTGCCGAGCAAGTCGCTCCTGGCCTCCGCGAAGCGCCTGCATCACATCCGGCAGGCACGAGCCTTCGGCATCGAGGTCGGTGAGGTCTCGCTGGACTGGACCGCGGTGCAGACACGTCGCCGGCGGGCCATCGCCACGATCGAGGTCCACGACACACCCGAAGCGCTCGAGAGGGCCGGGATTAAGGTTCTCACTGGGTCTGCGCGGTTGAGCGGAGAGCGGACCGTGGTGGTCGGGGACCGGCAGTTTCGGGCCGGGGCGATCCTCATTGCCACCGGGTCGGTTTCCACCGTGCCCGACATTGCGGGGCTGGATGAAACTGATCCATGCGTCCACACCAGCGAGCGATTGATGGAGACCACGACGCTGCCGAAGCAACTGGCGGTCATCGGAGGCGGCCCGGTGGGTGTCGAACTGGGGCAGGCCTTCAGCCGCTTCGGCAGTGAGGTAACGATTCTGGGGCGCAATCAGCGGCTGCTCCCTGGAGACGATCCGGAGATCAGCGCGTTGCTCACTGACGTCTTGCGGGATGAGGGGATCATGGTCCGGACCGGTGCGGAGGTGACCCGGGTCGAGCATGGTCCGGTGGGCCGCATCGTGACCTTCCGCGATCTGTCCGGGGAAGAGAAATCAATCAGTGTTGATGCGATTCTCGTCGCCACGGGACGGACGCCGAGAACCGCCGGGCTGGATCTCGACATCGCAGGGGTGGAACAGAACGGCCAAGGGGTGATCGTTGATAAGCGCCTCCGGACCCGGGCACCGGGAATCTGGGCGTGTGGTGATGTGATCGGGCCTCCCTTTTACACGCATGTGGCGGACGATCAGGCGCGGACTGTTGCACGGAACATGCTCGGCGGGCGGGCAACATGGAGCGGTGACACGATCGCCTGGGCGACGTTCTGTGATCCGGAGTGCGCCGGTGTCGGGCTTTCGGAAGATGTCGCCCGCGCGCGCTACGGCGATCGACTGGAGGTCCTGCGCTTTCCCTACAGCGCCCTCGACCGCGCGGTCACCGATGGAGTCGATACCGGTATGATCAAGGTACTCCTTGCGCCAGGCTGGACCTGCGGCAGGCTGGGTGGGTTGATCGTGGGAGCGCACGTCTGCGGAGAACGCGCGAGCGAGGTTGTCCAGCAATTCGCGTTTCTGATGTCTTGGAAGCTCCCGGCCGGATTGCTTGCCAGGACCGTGCAGGCTTACCCTTCGTACGGTCTTGGCGCACGGCAGGCGATCGGCATGCACTGGCTCACCAAGGCACCCCGATCACCATCACTCTTTAGCAGAATCCGGCAATTGCTCCTGTAGCAGGGCATAGAGCCGCATACCGTAAAATTGCATGGGCGACCGCTGGAAGGGCTTTATCGACTCCATTGGCGCCTTGTCCTGAATGAGATGTCGATCATCAGCCCTCTGGAGGTGGAGGGCTGGCCATAACATGAGCCGTAGTGATCGCCTTGCTTTCTTACCCTCGCCATTGCCTCAGCACTAGCCGCGCCGCGCCGGCGGGTACGCAACGGAGCACACCACAATGATCATCATCATGAAGACCGGCTCATCCCCCGCGAATGTCCAGACCGTGGTCGACCGGGTCGAGGAGGTCGGGTTGACCACCCATCTCAGCACGGGCGAGGAGCGGACGATCATCGGGGTCGTCGGGCTGCCCCTCCCGCCGAGCCTCGACGACATGTTCGCGGTCCTGCCCGGCGTCGAGCAGGTCGTCCGCGTCACCAAGAAGTTCAAGCTCGCCGGCT
>JAABUN010005144.1_pt1 | contig 16648 bp, 17 predicted proteins | sample 5559311 | NCBI WGS metagenome assembly JAABUN01 (sample SAMN10711877, study PRJNA513370) | rock metagenome | isolation source: Antarctica rocks | place: Antarctica: Victoria Land, Siegfried Peak sud
GGCAATCGAAGCGTCTGCTACGGTCAGGACCTGAGCGAATGTTGGCCTCCGCAAGAGCAGGCATATGCGCGTGCAACTCGCGTTGCAGGGCTGCCGAGATCGCGTTTACCTCGGCGACAGTGAGAACATAAAACCACGCCATGTTGGCGGCCGGCTCACGCCGCTCAAGCACGAGGAACTAGACTGAGGGAAGCGCTTTCGACATGCAGGATCATCGGAAGCCGATGCGACCACGTCCAACGACTTTCCTGAATCGATCTCTGCCGACCGATTCACGCGCGTGATCCCGCTGTAGGAACGCCCGTGCGGTAGACCTGACGGGCTTGACGAAGTGGCGCAACCTGACGAATTGTAGATCAGGAGAGGTGCCGTGGCTGCTACGAAGACAAGGAGCCGGTCCGGCGTGGGGCGGCCGACGGGTGGGCGAAATGTGATGCGCTTGGCGTCGACGGGGAGGTTTGTCGAGGCTGACACCGGCGCTGCCGAGATCACCCTTGCGCCGGGAGTGTTTGGCGAGATCGTCGGCCGGAAAGGGACGGCAAAGGGCCTGCTCACCGGCTTCGGCAAGGCCGTTCATCGCGCCGAGCGGTCGGGGAGGGCGGTTCGGCTGACGATGCTCGTCGAGCCAGGGAAGCCGGTGTCGAAGGTGGCTGTCGAGGACGCCGCCGAGCAGCGCCCCCGTGACGAGCTCGACGAAGCTCTAGCCGAGGCACGTCAGCGCGGAGCGAGGCGCGCGGCCGAGATCCTAAACGCCCCCGACATGCTGAGCGCCGACCAGTTCGCGACGGCGATCGGCGCGACCCGGGAGACGGTGCACCAGAAGCGCCGTCGCGGCGAGGTTCTGGGCCTCGAGGGCGCGAAGCGCGGCGTCCGCTTTCCGGAATGGCAGATCGGCGCCGACGGCCGACTTCTGTCCGGGCTTCCTCGGCTCATCGAGGCGCTCGGCAAGCACCCGTGGGCTGTGCACCGCTTCCTGCTTCAGCACCATCCGGAGCTCAACGGGCAGAGCGCGCTCGAGGCTCTTCGGCGTGGCCGGGTCGATGACGTGCTCGCGACAGCGCGAAGCGTGGGAGAGGGCGCGTTCGCGTGATCGCCGTCACGGGCTGAAGCCGTGCTTCCGCCCGCCGGCCTCGGGTCACGTCCGCTCGACCTCCACGAGGGCGTTCCCGGAAGCATCTGGCGACGCCTCTACCAGACGCGCCACCCGGATCCGCTCGGCTTCGGCCGTGCGAGCCGCTTCAGCGACGCGCGTGCGGGCGTCCTGGACGCCGATCGCTTCGGCGTCCTGTATCTCGGGAGCACGCTCAAGGTGTGCTTCCTCGAAACGATCCTCCGCGACCGCGGCAACGGGCGGCTCGGCGACTGGCTCGTCGAGGTAGCCGAACTCGACCTCTGGAGCTGCGCCGAGATCGTGGTCGAGGTCCCGCTCAGGCTCGTCGAGCTGCGCGGCGATGCGGCGGCGCGTATGGGCATCCCGTCAGATGCCCTGCGGGCGTCCTCGCACGGACTCGGGCAGGCTTGGTCGGCCGCGCTCTGGTCGCATGAAGAGCGGCCGGACGGGCTGATCTACTCGTCCCGTCTCAACGAGGATACGAATGTCGTGATTTACGATCGCGCGCTCCCGAAGCTTCGCGCCACCGCAACCCCGCTGCTGCTCGAGTGCCGCTCGGAGCTCGCGGGCGTCTTGAGAGACCTCGCGGTCGCCCTGGTCTGAGCGGACCGGGACGTCAGTTCGACCGCCTTAAGGCTGGAACCGTGGCGGCCAGCACTTCGTCGAGGATCTCGGCATCCTCCGCTCCCTCGAACCTGGCGAACGCGACCGACCAGAACAGGAGCTCGCTCGGGTCGCGGGCGACGAAAGCCTCAATCAGGCGCCAGCCGAGATGGCGCTCGGCCAGCTCCTCCGGCAAGGCTTCGAGCTTGGCGAGCTCGGCTTCGATGTGGAGGCGAGGGTCACGACAGGTCACGGGCAAACTCTCGTGTTGGTCGGTGCGGTCGGGGATGGTCAGCGACGGCGCTGGGCGGCGAGGAAGATTACGTGTTATCCGGGTCATGTATTCTCGTCCGATCGCCTCCGCACCGAGGAACTTGAACCGGGCTGCGGAGCTTGTGCGGAAGACGTGTTAAGGTTAATGACGTCCACCCGTTCTCCGCTAAGCCCTTGTGGTACTTCACTGGAGAGTCGATCCAAGTTCCATAAGATATATTATGCGAATCGGAATCTAGAGAGAGCGCGGCGAGACGCATCAACGACTTAGCTCGCTGCGGAACGCCCCGTCCCGCTCCGCCGTTAGTTTCTATCCCAGAGTCGCCCGGCCGATCTCTGAAAAGATCGGGCTCTTCACGCACAATCTGAACGCGTTCTCGAGCTGAGACGCACATTGCCTGACGCTGGCGTGTTCAGCCGCCCTGTCGCGACCGCGCCGCGCGAATCGCCTGCCGCTTCGTCAAACCCCGACGCGCCGGCCGGCCCGGCTCCGTGCCGGACGATGGATCGGGTGGGACCTCCTCGAGCAGGTCGACCGGCTTGGCGTCAAGGGCGCTGGCGATCTCCCACAGACTGACCACCGTCGGATTGCGCTTGCCCGTCTCCAAGCCGCTGAGATAGGCACGCCCGAAGCCGGATCGGAAGGACAACTCCTCCTGCGAGATGCCACGCTCGCGCCGAAGGCGGAGCACGTTCAGGCCCACGACCTTGCGCATGTCCATGCGGCGAGGTCGCCATGGCGTGCATTCCTGTGCGACACACTCTAGTGAACATGATCGGCTGCCATGGACAGGTACGGACAGGATTAGCGGTGCCAGAACTTTCAGATCAGTCCGTTGACGAGGCAAACGAGATCGTGAGCGATCTCGCGCACTGGATCGGCTCGTCCGATCCCGGTGCCGTGCTCCGCATCGCCGAGGGGTTCGGAGCGGCGTTGTCGATGGCCGCGTCAATGCGGGCGGGCGGGTCGAACGCGGACGCGATCGCCCTGGCTCTGGCGGAAAAGGCTCATGTCCTCGGAGAGATGAGAGATGCACGCCACGTCGGCTGGCTTCTGCTCTCCGTGAAGCTCGAACTCCTTCACCTGGCCTCAACGCACCCGCCGACCTCAACCGAAAGGGAGGCGGCCGGCCTCCTACGGGAAATCGAGCAACTCATCACGGAGCTGTTGCGCAAATCGGCGGCCGCATTGCGCTGACGGGAGCGCTCGGGGCGCCCTCCCCGACCGCGCCTAAGTCAGCCCGACCTGCCCTCCCCTGACCTACGTCTTCGTGCGCTTCGGGCGGGTCGCCTCGACCGGGATGACGAGCCCGCGCTTGATCTCCTCGAGGACGGCGAAGCTCGTCAGGTTCGTCATGCTCGGAAACGCCTCCGTGTAGCGCCGCACAAGCTCGGCGAAAGCCTCCATGCTTCGGGCTACCACCGTGAACGTGAAGTCGGCTTTCCCCATCACGCAATCAGCGCTGATCACCGCGGGGTCCGACCGGAGCGCCTCCGTGAACTGGCGGTAGGTGTCAGGATTCTCGCGTCCGATCGAGCAGGAGATGTTCACGCGAATAGGATACCCGACCGCCGCAGCCGAGACGACGGCGACCTCGGCGGTGATGACCGCCCTCTCCCGCAACCGCTTCAGCCGCCGCATGACGGCGGTGTGAGACAGACCAATCTGATCCCCGATCTGTGCTGCCGTAAGCCGATTGTCGACCTGTATCAGAGCCAGGATCTGGGCGTCTTTTCCATCTATTTGCATCGGAGACACCCGAGAATCATGACGGCTCTCGATCTTCGGCAGTAAACTCGCGACCGTGGGACTTGCATGCTCAGGGCGTCTAATCAGGTTTGGTCATCCGCGCCTCCCCGTCCCAATTCCCGACCAGACCCGCGGCCGTAAATCCGCCATCGACACAGATTGTCTGGCCCGTGACGAAGCTCGCGCGGACCTCGTCGAGCAGGTAGGAGATCGTGCCAGCGACCTCCTCAGGCGCTGCGTAGCGGCGCTGCGGCACAGCTCGCATCCAGCCTGACCGGGACTCGTCAGTGTGCATCAGCTTCACGAGCGGCGTCTCAATCGGGCCAGGCGCTACGGCATTCACCCGGATGCGGTCGGCGGCGAGTTCGACCGCCATCACCTGCGTCAGCGTGATCACCCCGCCCTTCGAAGCGCCGTAGGCGGACCGGCCGTGGTTGCCCTTGATGCCAGAAACCGAGGCGATATTGACGACGGCGCCGCCGCCATGGGCCCTCATACATTTTGTAACCTCGCGTGCCACGACGAACGTGCCGACCAAGTTCACCTCCAGGAGCTTGCGGAGAAGGTCGGTCGAAGTCTCGAGGAACGGCACGTCGCGTCCGATACCGGCGGAGTTGACGAGCCCCCGTATTGGGCCAAACGCGCGGTCGCACTCGGTCACCACGCGCACGACCTCCGTCTCATCGCAGACGTCGAGGCGCGCGAACTGAACTCGGTCCTGGCCGAACGGCGTCAAGCTTTCGCGCGCGGCGTCGAGGTTCTCGGTCAGGAGGTCAGCGACGAGCACGCGCCACCCCTCGTGCAGCAGCAACCGAGCCGCCGCGAGCCCAATGCCGGACGCTCCCCCCGTAACAAGCGCCACTCCCCGGTCGAGCATGAGCCTACTCTCCCTTTTCCGTTCAGGTCGCCTTCTGCCGAGATGCGGGCAACCATTCCTCAAGAGTGACTTCGAAGGTCACGCAGACGGGATTCGCGCCGGCGATAAAAGGCCCGCCGTAAACGTTGCCGTCCGGGTCGGCCACGACGCCCGAGAGCGCCGCGCTCAAGCATCCGTCGGACCCGGAGCGTACCTCTCCCGCAAGGCTGACCACCTCAACGGCGGGGCCTTTGATATGGAGGTACTTGCCGTCGCGGGTGCCCAAGGAAGCGTCGATTAGGCTGCCAAGCGCGCCACGCACGAAGGCGTTCCTGAACCCTTCTGCGAGACACAACTTCTCGACGCCCTGGCAGAGATCCTCGTTCGGCGCGATCCGGGCGTAGGCAACGCGCCCCATCGCGCCCGCTTCTACCACGGTGGGCTCATTCACCGGCGGATCTCCTCTTGTGGCTGCAACAGAGGCATGTTCGTTTCCGGGTCGTAGGCTTGGAGCAACTCGAACCCGTCGAGCGCGGTAACAAGAACAGTGATCGGCTCCGGGCCGATGACGGAGCGCTCAGTCAGGATATGCCCCCCCTTCACGCATCCGCGCTCAGTTCGAAGGGTGCCGTGGCAATGCACGAGGGGACGCCGCTCGAGAGTCTTGCCGAGCGTAGCGTTGCCGAAGACGAGGTACGCTCGCCCGGCGCCAATTGGCTCGGAATAGGCCACCACGGCTCGCCCGGAGGGGTCGGGTGGGGCCACGCAGTATTGGATGTCATCGAACCAGCCGCCGAGAATGGTCGTCGAGGCGCTCCGAACGTCGGCTTCAGAGAGCGGCCCTACCAAGGCGGCGAACAGCGTGAGGCCGGGCTGGAGTGCGAGGCGGAAATGTCGCCCCCGCGGCGCGTGCCGGCTCTGGATGCGCACCGGGTTTAACCGTCCCGGGTGGATCAGGGTTCGCGGCCGCGGGTTAAGCGTCAGCGCGGTCGCGGTCATGACAGTCCTCCCGGGCACGGGGCTATCGCTTGAAAGGCGCTCGGCGCGGCGCTCTCGGGACAGCGCCTACTCGTGTGTGGTCGCATGGCCGCTCCTCGCGTGATCAGGCAAGGCCTGGGCCGGACGGTCGGGCGACAAGCAGCCGCGCGCCTCCAGCTCATCCTTGATGATCGTCTTCGTGATCTTGCCGTAGGCGGATTTTGGAAGGGCGTTCCAAACGAAGACGCGCTTCGGGATCTTGTAGCGGGCGACCTTGCCTTCGAGCCACGTCAGGAGCTCGGGCTCGTTGAGGGCGGAGCCCTCGCGCGGCACGCAGACGGCGATGCCCACCTCGCCCCAGGTCGGATCGGGCACCCCGACGATTGCGACCTCCGCGACCGACGAATGTTGAAGCACCTTCTCCTCAACCTCGCGAGGGTACACGTTCGACCCGCCGGAGATGTACATGTCAGAGGCGCGACCGGTGATGAAGAGAAAACCTTCTGCATCCATGTGTCCGAGGTCGCCGGTGCGGAACCAGCCGTTCCGGAATGCTTTGGCGTTTGCCTCCGGATTTTCGTAGTAGCCAGCGAACACTGCCGGCCCGCAAACGCAGATCTCGCCGGTATTGCCAGGCTGGAGCTCCTGACCAGCGTCATCCTGGATAGACACCTGCATGCCGGTACGCTCGATGCCGCAGGTCCCCACCTTCGCATGTGGGCCATCGTCCGACTCGTGCATCTCGGCAGGCAGCACCGTGATGTTGCCCGTCACTTCGCCGAGACCGAAATACTGCACCAGCACGCGTCCAAGCTTGACGAGCGCCCGCTTCTGGTCTTCGCGGTACATCGGCGCGCCGGCATAGATCACATAGCGTAGCGAAGCGTGATCGTGCTGATCGACAGAGGGGTGTTCGACCAGCATCTTGAGGATGGTCGGCACCGTGAAGACGTTCGTCACCCGCCAGCGCTGAACGAGCGACCAGGCCTCCACCGGGTCGAAGCGCTCCTTGGTGGGGAGGATAGTCTTCACCGCCCGCGCCGTTTGCACGAGTTGGTGGATGCCGGCCCCGTGCGAGAGCGGCGCCACGACAAGCGAGGCGTCGCGGTGCGTCGTGCCGGGCATCAAGTCGCACAGGTGGTTCGTCACAACGAAGGCCATCTGCCCGTGAGTGAGCACCGCTGCCTTCGGGCGGCCTGTCGTGCCGGAGGTGAAGAAGTACCAGCACGGGTCGTCGTGCACGACGTCGGCCACAGGAGCCGCCTCTCCGATGTGCTTGGCGACAAGGGCGTCGTAGCTCCCGTCACTCTGGCCCGGCCCGATTATGACCACGTCGTGTAGAGTCGAAGACTCTCGTAGCGCCGCCTCGGCGTGCGCTGGAAAATCGGCGTGGCAGACCATGAGCGAGGCTCCGCTCGCCTTGGCGAGATAGGCCACCTCGTCTGGAGTTTGGCGGAAATTCGTTGGCACCCAGACCGCGCCGAGACGAAAACAGACGAACATCGACTCGAACATCTGATTGCAGTTCTTTGACTGGACCAGGATGCGGTCGCCCTTTTTGACTCCACGCTTCTCGAGCGCCGCACACATCGCACTGACGCGAGCGTCTAGATCACGCCAGCTCCAGGTAACGTCACCCCAGACAAAGCCGATCTCATCGGGGAAGCGTCGCGCTGCTTGCCGCAGCACGTTGGATAGATTCATCACCCGTCGTGAGCAGGGCGCGACCCCACCTTTCGGCGCGGATTGATTGGTGAGGTCGCCGGAAGCGATCACTTCACGCGCTCCAGAACGGAGACGTAATTGGCGACGGCCGCACCTCCCATGTTGAAGACCCCAGCTGTTGTTGCCCGCGGGATTTGCATCACGCCCGGAGCCTCGCCTGTGAGCTGGAGCGCAGCCATGACGTGCATGGAGACGCCCGTGGCACCGATCGGATGGCCCTTGGCCTTGAGACCGCCCGAGGGATTGATCGGCAATCGACCATCCTTCTGGGCCAAGCCCTCCCGGACCACGCGATAACCTTGACCGGGTTCCGCGAGGCCCATCGCCTCGTACTCGATCAATTCGGCAATGGTGAAGCAGTCGTGCGTCTCGATGAGGTCGAGGTCATCAAGCGTCATCTCGGCGTCGGCCAGCGCAGTCTTCCAGGCGCGCCGCGCGCCCTCGAAGGCGGTGGGATCGCGCCGGCTTAAAGGCAGGAAGTCGTTGAAGTGGCGCCGGGCCCGAAAGCCGACCGCGCGCGGGAGCGTCCTGGCGATCTCCTCGTCCGCGACGACGAGTGCCGCCGCACCGTCTGAAATCAGTGAGCAGTCGGTTCGCCGCAGTGGCGGGGCAACATAGGGGTTCTTTTCGGAGAGCGTGTTACAAAACTCGAAGCCGACGTCTTTGCGCATGTGGGCGTAAGGATTCGCCGCGCCGTTCTTGTGATTTTTGGCGGCGATGCGAGCCAAGTCCTCCGAGCGGTCGCCGTAGCGCTGAAAGTAGTTCTGCGCGATGCGCCCGAATATTCCAGCGAAGCCGCCGTCGACCTCCGCTTCCTCCTTTCGGTAACTCGCCCCGAGAAGCACGTCGCCGGCCTGAGCAGTCGGCACGCCCGTCATCTTCTCGGCCCCAACGACGAGTGCTATCCGGCCGCGACCCGACTCTACGAAGTCGAGCGCAGCATAGAGGGCAGCCGATCCAGTTGCGCAGGCGTTCTCGACACGTGTCGCGGGTGTGTAGGCGAGTCGCTCGTCTGCGAGCGCGACGAGTGCGGCCTGGAAGTCCTGTTTCGAAAAGCCGTTGTTCATCACGCCGACGTAGATGCCGTCGACCGCTTCAGGCGTGATTGCGGCATGGGCGAGCGCCTCGCCCGAGACACGGGCCATCAGGCTTTCGGTGTCGGGGTCTTCGACCTTGCCGAACGGCGTGTGAGCCCAGCCCACGATGAAGGCTCGTCTCATGGGTTCTCTTCCTCACCTGTGCTGAAGGCGACGCTCTGCCGACGTCGCGCGCGAGGTTTGCCGCTTGGCGGGTTTCGTCGGAGGAGCTTTGGCCCGAACGACTCTGTTCTCACCTGATAGGCTCGCAGGTTGGCGCAGTTGCGCCTCTAAGCGCTGAGCCTCTCGCTTGAGCAACGGCACGAGTTCGTGCCGCCGGAGATCGTCCAGGCGGTTCTCGACCGCAGCAAGCGAAACGGCCCCGGCCGGACGCCCATCAGGCCCGCGCACCGCGACGCCGATGCCCCAAGATCCGGACATCAGCATTCCCGGATTGAGCGCGTACCCCTGGACTCGCGTGCGCTCGACAAGAGCGCGAAGCACTAAAGGCGAGTAGTTTTTGTAGCGCTCTGCGATTACTTTGGCGTTCGCCTCAATGGCGTGCTCGACCTCGTTCTCGTCTAGCGCGGCGAGGAGCGCGAGGCTGCCCGCGCCGACACCAAGCGGATGCCGGTCGCCAGCCTGAAGGACGTGCGTGCGGATCGGGTACGAGCCTTCCTCGCGGTGCAGGCACACTGCGTAGGAGTCCCGTGCCACCGATAAGAAGACGGTGTCGCCCGTTTCTCTGCTGAGGCGAGAAAGGGAGCCCTGGGCGAGAGCGTGGATACCGAAGCGGCTGCTGGCGAGCGTGCCAAGCACGAAGGTCTCCGGCCCGATATGATAACGGCGGCTCTCCGGCTCCTGCTCGAGTAGGCCCGATCGAACCAAGGCGAGCAGAACGCGTCGCACCGTCGGCTTAGTGAGCCCCGCCCCTGCGACGAGATCAGACAGTCGCAGACCGTCGGGGCCTGCACGGGCGACGCGCAGCAGCAACGCGACAGCGCGCTCGATGCTCTGGGTACCCCCTGGGCTGCTATCGTCGTCCAACGTCATCGCCGACAGGTCCACAATGTGGACTCTCCAGAAATACCGCCTCCGAGCCGCAGAACTCTCCGCGGCTCAAGGTCGGTCGCTTGACACCGGACGTAAGTGATTTAACAAGCCTGCGCAAGTGGGGCATCACACCTCAAGAATGGTCCACACTATGGACCTATCGAGGAGCGCCGACCCTTGGGGTCGAACATAGGAGGGTTTTAATGACTCGCTTCACACGTCGCACCGTGCTGGCCGGTACCGCGGGTCTCGCGGTGGGCAGCATTGCATCGACACATCGCGTCAACTCTCAAGCGGCCGAGTTCACCTACAAATACGCCAATAACCTGCCCGACACGCATCCGATGAACGGTCGCGCTCGCGAAATGTCGGCAGCGATCAAGGCAGAGACAAATGGGCGCGTCGACCTTCAGGTCTTTCCGAACAACCAGCTCGGCGGCGACACGGACATGCTGAGCCAAGTGAGGTCGGGAGGTATCGACTTTTTTACTTTGTCAGGGCTCATTTTGTCGACCCTGGTGCCGGCCGCCTCGATCAACGGCATTGGCTTTGCCTTCCCCGACTACGACACAGTCTGGAAGGCGATGGATGGCGAGCTCGGTGCATATGTTCGCGCCCAGATCGCCAAGGCCAACCTCGTCACCATGGAGAAGATTTGGGACAATGGCTTCCGTCAGACCACGTCCTCGACGAAGCCGATCAACGGACCCGACGACCTGAAGGGCTTCAAAATCCGGGTTCCGGTCTCGCCACTCTGGACCTCGATGTACAAGGCCTTCGACGCGGCACCGGCATCGATCAACTTCTCGGAAGTCTACTCCTCGCTACAGACCAAGGTGGTGGAAGGTCAAGAGAACCCGCTGGCCATCATCTCGACGGCGAAACTCTACGAGGTTCAGAAATTCTGCTCCCTTACGAACCATATGTGGGACGGATTTTGGTTCCTCGCCAACCGCCGGGCCTGGGAGCGTCTGCCTGAGGACCTGCGCACCATTGTCGCCAAGCATATCAATGCGGCGGCCCTAAAGGAGCGTGAGGATGTCGCGAAGCTGAATGCCGGCCTGCAACAGGAACTTGCCGGTAAAGGCTTGACCTTCAACCAGCCGAGCATCGCTCCATTCCGCGACAAGTTGCGCCAAGCGGGCTTCTACGCCGAGTGGAAGGGCAAGTACGGTGAGGAGGCCTGGGCGCTCCTCGAGAAGGCTACCGGCAAGTTGGCCTAACGTCATGCAGGTCAAAGCTTTGGCCGACGATGCACGCGTCGCGCGAGACGCGGCGTCGTCTCGCCATCGCTCGTGGGCGGCGTCGCTGGACGCCGTTCTGGGCGCCCTCGTTGAAATCCCGGTCGCCATCTTGGTGGCGGCCGAGGTTGCAATCCTCTTCGCTGGCATCCTGGCGCGCTACGTGTTCCATCAACCGCTGATCTGGTCGGACGAGCTCGCCTCCATCCTTTTTCTCTGGCTCGCCATGTTGGGCGCCGTCGTCGCGTTCCGTCGCAACGAGCACATGAGAATGACGGCCGTAGTAGCCAAAGCGACGCCTGCGACTCGCGCCTTCCTCGACGTGATCGCGACCTGGGCGGCGCTTGCTTTCCTCGTGCTCATCGCCTGGCCGGCCTATGAGTACGCACACGAGGAAACGTCCATTACGACGCCCGCGCTCGAGATCACCAACGCGTGGCGCGCTGCGGCGCTGCCGGTCGGCATCGGCCTGATGGGTATGTTCGCTGTCCTGCGCCTGGCATGGGTCGGATCGGTGCGGACAGTTGCTGCCGCGCTGGTGACCGTAGCGTCGCTTGTCGGTCTGTTCTGGCTCGCTGGTCCGCTATTTCGTCAGCTCGGCAATCTGAACCTCGTCATCTTCTTTGTCGGTGTGGTCGGCGCCTCGGTGTTCGCCGGTGTTCCCATCGCCTTCGCCTTCGGCCTCGCGATCTTCGGTTATCTAACCCTCACCACTGAGACGCCCCTCTTAGTGCTGGTCGGGCGGATGGACGAGGGAATGAGCCACCTCATCCTGCTCTCCGTGCCTCTGTTCGTCTTCCTCGGCCTGCTCATCGAGATGACCGGCATGGCCCGCGCTATGGTCGCGTTCCTAGCATCGCTGCTCGGCCATGTCCGGGGCGGCCTCCACTACGTGCTGGTCGGCGCGATGTACCTCGTCTCAGGGATATCTGGATCCAAGGCCGCCGACATGGCGGCCGTGGCGCCCGTGCTCTTCCCGGAGATGAAGGAGCGTGGCGCCAAGCCGGGCGACCTCGTCGCCCTCCTCTCGGCAACGGGAGCGCAGACCGAGACCATCCCGCCCAGCCTTGTCCTCATCACGATCGGCTCGGTAACGGGCGTGTCGATCGCGGCCTTGTTCACGGGCGGGCTCTTACCAGGCGTCGTGCTCGCTTTTACGCTATGCGCCGTGGTGTGGTGGCGTTATCGGGGTGAAGATCTGACCCAAGTAAAGCGCGCCAGCAAACGCGAGATCGGACGGACGTTCCTCGTCGCACTTCCGGCTGTGGCGCTGCCCTTTGTGATCCGGGCGGCGGTGGTGGAAGGGGTCGCCACCGCGACCGAAGTGTCCACGATCGGTATCGTGTACGCGATTTTTGCCGGGCTCCTAATCTACCGACAGTTTGATTGGGCGCGCCTAAAGCCCATGCTCGTCGACACGGCCTGTTTATCGGGAGCAATTCTGCTTATCATCGGAACGGCAACTGCTATGGCTTGGGGCCTTACGCAGTCCGGCTTCTCCCGTTCGCTTGCCGCCGCAATGACCGGTCTGCCCGGCGGGGCCGCCTCCTTCATGGCCGTATCGGTGGTCGCCTTCATCGTGTTGGGCTCGGTCCTTGAGGGCATCCCCGCTATCGTGCTGTTCGGGCCTCTTCTATTCCCAATCGCTCGGGCTGTCGGGATTCACGAGGTCCACTACGCTATGGTGGTAGTCCTCGCGATGGGCATTGGCCTGTTCGCACCGCCGTTTGGTGTCGGCTACTACGCCGCCTGCGCCATCGGTCGCGTCGACCCGTCCGAGGGTATTCGCCCGATCTGGGGGTACATGCTTGCCCTCCTCGTAGGCACAATCATCGTGGCGGCCGTACCTTGGATTTCGATCGGTTTCTTGTAGGGTCATTCGAGAGCTCCTTTGAGATCGCGCCCGTCTCCCAGCCGCCTCCTCACCTGAGATCGGGCTTCCGGCTCGCCTATCCGACTTGAGCCGGTGCAAGCTGTGGACCTGACTGACATCGCTCTGCTCGCCGGCGCTGGGGTCGTCGCGGGTGCCGTCAACGCGGTAGCTGGTGGCGGCACGTTTTTCACCTTTCCGGCCCTCCTCGCGGTCGGCCTACCACCGGTGGTCGCGAACGCCTCGAACGCCGTTGCTGTGTGGCCGGGTCATGCCGCAGCGATCCCGGCCTCTTGGGACCGACTGGGCACGCGCCGTTCAGGCCTTCTTCTTCGCTGCGCCCTCGCCCTGGTGGGAGGCTTTCTGGGTTCCTGGCTGGTCCTGCTTACAGGAGATCGCCTGTTTGGTGCGCTCATCCCTTGGCTCTTGATGTTCGCCACACTCCTGTTCGCTTCAGGCGCCTGGCTGCGGTCATTTCTTCCCGCGCGTACTGCGGGCGCCAAGCTCAGCCCGGCGGCGCTCGCCGTCGAGTTCGTGTTCGCGATCTACGGTGGGTACTTCGGCGCGGGTCTGGGCGTACTGCTCATGGCCTGCCTCGCTCTTCTCGGTCACGACGACCTCCACGAAGCGAACGCGCTTAAGAACCTGCTCGCGACGATCATTACGAGCGTCGCGGTGGCAGTCTTCGTCTTTGCCGGTGTCGTCGCCTGGGTGCCGACACTCTGCACCCTTATCGGGGCCGCGACAGGCGGTTTCATTGGCGCCCGCTTGGCCCAGCGCGTCTCCGCCGTATGGCTGCGCCGGGCGGTGATCGCCGTCGGATCACTCCTCACAGCGTATTTCTTTTGGCGAACCTACCGACCTTGAAACCCCTTGGGCACGCTCGTGTCCGACCACGATAAGCCGTATGGGCTCTTCGTGATCACGCCCAGAATGGGACCGGCCTTCGTCGGACAAGCGCGAGGATGCCAGTAACCGACAGGTCATCGCGCGCAACGTCCTAACGGGATTGACCGTGGTCGGCGATCCACGAGCCTATCATCTTTGGATGGAGCTCGCGGAGGCGTGGCGAGCGGAGTCCTATGCGGCCGCGGCGGCGAGGCTCGGCATCGCCGTGACGGCTGCCAGCGCGTTCGCAGTGACCCCTGGCCACGCCCCCAATGCTGTTAGGCTCGCGCTGGCGTCGCCGCCGCTACAAGCCCTCGAAAACGCCCTAAAAACTCTACGACAATTGGCGCACTCTGATCCAATGCCGCGGCCGAGATACATCGGCGAAAGCGAACGCCGCTCGAAGCCAGTGGATTCCTCGGTGAAGACGGGTTGGCCCATGCGCGGAACGTGCAGCACCGGCTCGCCGCGGCGGCCACCGATCAATTGCGAAATACTGAGGTCGAGGGCCTCGGCCAGCCTTCCCAGGACGGGTGTCGAAGCGCTGCTATCGCCACGCTCGATCTTGGAAATGGCAGCGCGGCTGACCCCGCTCTTCTCAGAGAGCTGTTCAAGGGTCAGCTTCTGTTCTTGCCGCCGGCGTTTGAGCGCATCGCCGAGTTTCGATTCATCCGCCACTTGTGGGCTCGGGTCCGTGTTGCCGATTACGACCACCCTTCAAGGGTTGGCGCGCCGATGGCAAGAGTCACAATGTCTGCGGGCGGCTGCATCCCTTGAGCGCGCGACCCGTCACCGTTTGGAGAAAACGCGACGTCCGCGTCCCGGGAAACGGCTTCGCGTCGTCGGTTCTGGCCGTCAGAGGTGCCGGGTCTCCGCCGGCGGCTTCCACCAAAGGTTGTCCCGCCGGTTGCCGAAGTTGACCGGAGCCTCGATCAGCTCCGTTGGCGTGGCGTCATCCAGGCACGCGACCTGCACGGACACGAAAGGTCCGCCGATCCGATCTCCTCGACATGGCCTTCGCTGAAAGGCGCCACGCCGCAGGTGCGGCAGAAGCGATGATGTCCCTGCATCGAGCCGAACTGATAATCAGAGAGCGCGTCCTGGCCAGCAATCAGGCGGAATTGCTCCGGCTTCAACAGAAGTGGTCCGAGGAATCTGGATAGCTGCGATAAGTGGAGTTTCTGCCTGACGGCGGCCAGGATGGCTGCAGAGCAGGAGAGACGATGAGCAAACGACCGCGCCGGAACCATTCCCCGGCATTCAAGACGAAGGTGGCCCTGGCTGCCGTGAGAGGCGAGAAGACGCTGGCGGAGCTGGCGCAATCCGCGGCAGCCTGAACCCAGCGGGATTCCACTTGTCGCAGCGCCAGCTGCTGTTCAGACAAACCGAGCCACCTCTCCATACGTTTAAGCCGCACGGTCCGCCGAGGCGGAGATCGCCGCCGGCCGCTATCGCGGGACCCTGCACGGGGTGCCGATCGCCGTGAAGGATTTGTTCTGGACCAAGGATGTCCCGACGGCAGCCGGCATGGCGATTCACAAGGGTTTCCGCCCGGACGAGGACGCCACCGTGGTCCGCCGCCTGAACGAAGCCGGTGCGGTGCTCCTGGGCAAACTGCAACTTACGGAAGGCGCCTACTCCGATCACCATCCCTCCGTGACGCCGCCCAAGAATCCCTGGGACGCCGAGTACTGGCCCGGCATCTCGTCGAGCGGCCCGGGCGCGGCGACATCGGCGGGTTTGTGCTACGGCTCCATCGCTTCGGATACCGGCGGATCGATCCGCTGGCCGTCCGCCGCCAACGGCGTCACCGGGCTGAAACCGAGCTGGGGCCGCGTCAGCCGCCACGGCGTATTCGAGCTAGCGGCGACGCTGGATCATGTGGGACCGATAGCCCGCAGCGCGGTCGATGCCGCCGTGCTGCTGAGCGCGATCGCCGGCAGCGATCCGAAGGACCCGACGGCGAGGCTCGATCCGGTTCCCGACTATTCGGCGGCGGCGCGACAGGGCATGCGGGGGCTGCGGATCGGGATCGACCCCGCGTGGAACGGCGACGGCGTGGAGGCGACCACCCGAGCCATGCTGTCGGAGGCCGTCGAGGTCTTCCGAGCGCTCGGCGCGGCGATCGTCGAGGTCCGATGTCCCGACATGACTCAGACAATAGCCGACTGGTCTCTCAATTGCGCGGTCGAAGCGGCCGTCGCACACGAGGTCACCTATCCGGCCCGCAAGGATGAGTATGGTCCCGTCCTGGCGTCGGTCATCGAGACCGGGCGCGCCCTGTCCGGCATCGACTACCAGAGAATCCTGCTGCGGCGCCTGGACCTTCGCGGCCGCGTGGCCGGCTTGTTCGGCACGATCCACCTCTTGCTGACCCCGGTGCATCCGTTCGCGCCCCCAACCCTCGCCATGATCGCGACGCTGGGCGAGCAGCCGGAGCTCATCCTCGCGCTGCAGCGGTACACCTGCCCGTTCAATATGACCGGGAACCCCACGATCACGCTGCCCGGGGGCGCCTCGGAGGCGGGGCTTCCGATCGGTTTCCAGCTCGTCGCCGCGGACCTCGGCGAGGCGACGCTGGTTCGCGCCGGCGCCGCGTTCCAGGGCGTCACCTCCTGGCACCACCGCCACCCGGCCCCCATCGATCGCCGACCCGAAGGGCAAGGGAGGCAGCCATGAGCGCGACGCTGGGGCGGTCGAAGCCCCGCATTTTCTACGGCTGGTTCGTGGTGGCGGGCGCGTTCGCCGTGACCTTCGTCGGCTTCGGCAGCGCATACACCTTCAGCGCGTTCGTGGCGTCTCTGGAGGCGGATTTCGCGGCTTCGCGCGGCTCGGTCTCCCTCGTCTTCTCTCTCGCCGGCTTCCTCTATTTCGGCCTCGGCGTCGTGAGCGGTCCCCTCGCCGACCGCTGGGGCGCGCGCCGGCTCGCCGTCGCCGGCATGATCCTGACCGGAACGGGCCTGGCGGCCGCGAGCGCGGCGCGCAGCTTGGGCGAGGTCTACGCGGCCTACGGGCTCGGTGTCGGGCTCGGAATAGGCCTCTCCTACGTGCCCGCCGTGGGGGCGATCCAGCGATGGTTCGCCCGACGGCGCGGGCTCGCGTCCGGCCTCGCGGTCAGCGGCATCGGAATCGGCACGCTCGTCATGCCGCCGCTCGCGTCGCTCCTCATCGACGCTCTGGGATGGCGCCAGGCCTACCTCGTCCTCGGCGCGCTAGCTGCCATC
>JAABUN010005145.1_pt1 | contig 16645 bp, 18 predicted proteins | sample 5559311 | NCBI WGS metagenome assembly JAABUN01 (sample SAMN10711877, study PRJNA513370) | rock metagenome | isolation source: Antarctica rocks | place: Antarctica: Victoria Land, Siegfried Peak sud
CGTCCCGCCGCCGCAGCCGCGACACGCGATCAGCCCCGGCACCGAGGACGGCGCCCAGTCGTGCGCAGCTGCGCTCGGAGGCCAGGACGACCCCGAGGGCGACCAGCCCGACCACCGCGGCACCGACCAGCCAGCCGAGCGAGGCCGCGCTCACCGCACCCGGGCGCGCCACGAGCAGCAGGCCGATGCCCAGTGCCCCACCCACGAGCCGGGCCAGCACGTTCCAGGCGGTGCTGACGGCCAGGAACGCACCCAGCGCCGGGGGGCTGAAGCCCCACGAGGTGGCCATCGCCGAGGTCAACCCCACGCTCACCGGCCCGCCCATCGGGACCGTGTTGGCGACGGCGCTGCCGGCCAGGTTCAGGCTCAGGGCCCGCCGGACGCTGAGGCCGGGCAGGGCCGAGGTGAGCACCGCGCTGTGGGCGTACAACCCGAGCCACCACACCAGGGCGATCGGCGCCAGCCACCACACCCGGACGTCGCGCACCGCCCCGGCCACCGCCGCCCACCCCGAACCGGCCAGCCCCGGTCCGGCGGCCACCAGCGACACCGGCACCGCGAGCAGCGCGATGGCCACCAGGGCTCGGACGACCCGCCGTCGTCGGGCGGAGGTGGCGGATGCGGAAATGGTCACCCGGTGAGTATCCCGGTTCATCGCTGAACGGCACCTGAGAGCGGGAAGGACACGCCCACAGGTCACGGTGGGATGCTCACCCGGTGCCTGCCCGGACCCTGGTCTCGTTCCACGCCCACCCCGACGACGAGGCCCTGTTCACCGGGGGCACCCTGGCCCGCGCGGCGGCCCAGGGACACCGCGTGGTGCTGGTGGTGGCCACGGACGGCGAGAGCGGCCTGGCCGCGCCGGAGGTCGGACGGCTGGGCGCGGCGCGGGTGCGCGAGCTGGCGGCCTCGGCGCGCGCTCTGGGGTGCGCACGCGTCGTGCGGCTTGGCTTCGCCGACTCGGGCTGGCGGGACAGCGCCCGCGAGGAGCCGACGGTCTTCAGCCGGCTGCCGGTGGCCGAGGCCGCCGAGCCGCTGGCCGACGTCCTGCGGCAGGAGCGGGCCGACGTCCTCACCACCTACGACCGCGCAGGTGGTTACGGGCACCCCGACCACCAGCAGGTGCACCGGGTGGGCGCCGAGGCTGCCCGGGCCGCCGGCACCCCTGTCGTCCTGGAGGCGACGCTGCCGCGCGAGATCCTGCACCGCACGGTGCGGGCCGCGGCCCTGGTGCCAGGGCTGCTCGACAACGTGGACCCACGCTCGTTCGCCGACGCGTTCACCCCCCGGGCGCAGATCACCCACCGGATCGACGTCCGCGCCCACCTGGGGGCCAAGCGCGCTGCGATGGCGGCGCACGCCAGCCAGTCCACCTCCGACGCCGGGCTGCGCACCCTGGCCCTGCTGCTGCGCCTGCCCCCTCCCCTGTTCAGCCTGGTCGCGGGGCACGAGTACTTCGTCCGGTCCGGCTCAGGCCGGCGCGCCTGACCTGCGGCGCAACCGCCGGGCGATCAGCCAGAGCAGCCCGAGGGCCAGGATGGCGACCACGGCGTAGCTGATCGGTTGCAGCCAGGTGGCGACCTGGTCGTACCGGTCACCGAGCTGGTACCCGGCGAAGATGAAGATCGCGTTCCACACCCCGCTGCCGAGCAGGGTCAGCGCGGTGAACTTCCACAGCGGCATCCGCTCCAGGCCCGCCGGCACCGACACCACCGAGCGCACCAACGGGATGCACCGCCCGAACAGCACCATCTTGGCGCCGTGGCGCTCGAAGACCCGCTCACCGCGGTCCAGGTCGCTCGTGCTGACCAGGATGAACCAGCGGCGGCTGGCGAGGTGGCGCAGGCGCTCGTAGCTGATCAGCGCGCCCACCGCGTAGAGGACATAGGCACCGACCAGGGCCCCGATCGTCGCGGCCACCCACGCGAGCACGACGTTCAGGTCACCGCGCGCGGCGGCGAACCCGGCGAACGGCAGGATCACCTCGGAGGGGATCGGGGGCACGATGTTCTCCAGGGCGATGAGCGCGCCGACGCCCGGCTCGCCCACCCGGTTGATGATGTCGATGACCCACCCACCGATGCCGCCTACGTTCGCCTGCGCCATGACCGTCCTCTCGATTCGCGTGCCGTGTCGGGCACCAGGATGCCCTGTCGTCCGCCAGGGTGCCGCCGCCTCACAGGTCCCGCAGCCGTGAGGGGTCGACCCGACCGGCCCATCGGGCCGACAGCGCGGTCGCCACCGCTGCGCTGCCGACGACGGTAACCAGGACGGCGGCGCCGAACGCCCACGGGATGGCCGGGTACTGCGGTGGCGGGTCGAAGATGCCGTTGAGCACCTTGACCAGCTCGGCGGCGATCAGGGCCCCGGTGGCCAGACCCCCGAGCAGACCGGCGGCGACGATCCAGCGGGCCTCGGTCCACAAGAACCCCGCCCGTTGCCTGGCGTTCGCCCCCAGGACCGCGAGGGCCACCAGCGACCGACGCCGTTGGGCGGCACCCACCACGAGCACCAGTCCGGCGCTGGCGACGGCCAGCAGGACGCCGAAACCCAGGGTCAGCCTCGCCAGCCCGGCCAGGCTGCCGGCCGCCAGCCCCGACGCGGACGGCACGGCGACCTTGGGTGCGCTGATGTCGTTGACCAGGGCACCGACGGGCGGGTGGATGGCCGCGGCGACCTGTGCCGGGTGGTCGGTGCGCACGAGCAGCGTCTGCACGTCGGCCAGGCCCGTCTGGGCGCTCAGGTAGGACCGGTTGGCCAGCACGAAGCTGTCCCGCGGCGCCGTGGCGAACTCGGTGACCACGCCGACGACGTGGAACGGGACCACGGCGTACGCCCCCGTGCTGTTCTTCAGCCTCAGCCGGATGGCGTCGCCGGTGTGCAGCTGGTAGTCGTGCAGGGTCTCCTGCGACAGCAGCACCCCGTCGGGGGTCTTGGCCAGCGCGCGCAGCACAGCACGCACCGAGCTGCCCGGCGTGAAGGCGTCCTGAAGCGGTGCGGCCCGACCCACGGTCGCCGGGTCGACGCCGTACAGGTCCTGCAGGTCGGGGCCGACGTACGCCAGGCGGTGCGCGACCTGCTCGACGGCCAGCACACCCGGGACGCCGGCGATAGCAGGGGCCAACGAGGTAGCTGCGTCGGGCGGCAGGGTCACCGCGACGTCGGAGCCCACCGTCAGCGCGGTGTCGACGCGGGCCTGCTGGTCATAGGTGGTGGTGAAGACTGCTGCCGACACGGTGACAGCCACCGCGACGGCCAGACCCGTGGTGCCCCGGGCGACGAGGCGCCGACGGCGCCGGACGACGTCACGCCGCAGGTCGGGCATCCGGCCGGCCGCGTCGGTCACCGGTGTCGCCGAGCTGCGGTGCAGGGCCAGCGCGGTCAGCCGCCAGACCAGCAGCGCCATGCCCGGCCAGGCGAGCGCCGGCGCCAGCAGGGCGGCGTAGTTCACCGACGCGACCGGCACCCCCTCGGGCACGACCACGACCTGGTAGCCACCGCGCGAGGTCAGCCAGAACACCACCCCGGACGCAGCCAGCAGCAGCACGTCCAGACCCAGCCGCAGGGCCAGCGGGGTCCGCGTCGTCACGGTCGTGCTCACCTGGTCGGCCACGGTGGGTGACTCACCGCGCAGCAGCCGGGCGACCGGTGCGAGCTCGGTGACCACGGCGAGCACGACACCGACGAGGGCACCGGTAGCCAGCCAGGTCGGCGACAGCCGCGACCCGGCCCCCAGGGCCAGCCGGTTCGCCACGAGCGCGACCAGTAACCCGACTGCGGCGCCGATCACCCCGTCCAGCAGGGCGGTCAGCCCGAGCAGGACCCCGGCGCGGCGGGGGGTGGCACCACGCAGCCGCAACAGGGCCAGGTCGCGGCGCTGGCGGTCGTTACGCATCGAGATGACCAGGGCGGTCACCACTCCCGAGAGCAGCAGTCCGGGCAGGCCGAGCAGCAGCACCAGCAGGCGGGAGTAGACGGCGTCCTCACGTGCTGCCGACAGGGCGATCCCGAGGTCGTCACCGACCAGCGCGCTGCCGGCCACCGCGTTCACGTAGTGGTTGGCGCGCTGGGTGACCTCGTCGGCGGCCTTGGCCGGGTCGGTGGGCAGCGACCGGTGGTCCAGCCGCACGTGCAGCTGGTGGACGACGCTGCCTGCGGTGACCAGAGTGCGGAACGTCGCCGGCGGCACGAGCAGCACGTTGTCGGGCGGTGCGCTCGCACCGGACCCGGCTGGCGCGCCGACGACCTGGAAGAACGAGTCGGCGTTGGGCAGGTCGACGACCCCACCGACGGTGACGCTGCGCCCGGACCCCAGCACCGTCACCCGCGCACCGGGCCCGGCAGCGAGGTTGGACGCGGTCTGCTGCTGGAGGACCGCGCCGGTGGTGTCGCCGACCAGGCTGCGGATCTGGCTGGGCGCGAAGCCCGGATAGTCGGCCGGCAGCGACACGACGAAGGCCGCGCCCGTGGTCCGGGTGCCGGTGGGTGAGACCGAGCGCAGCCCGGCGACCCTGGCGTAGTCGACCGACCGGGCGCCGACGAACCCGGGGACACCGCTGAGCGCCTTCAGGGCCGTGGCCGGGTCGGCACCGGGAGTCACTTGCACCTGCCAGTCGACGGGCACCCGAGCCGCGGCGAGCAGGGTCAGCCTGGACCCTGTCTGGGCCACGAAGGAGCCCAGCGACGCCAGGAAGGCGACGGTCAGGGCGACGGCCACCGCGGCGGCCCAGGTCTCGGCCGGGCGCCGGCGCAGCGCCGACAGGACGTAGCGAAGCGTCATCGAACGGTTTCCTTCTGCATCGAGAGCTGGCGGTCGAACCGGTCGGCGACGTCCAGGTCGTGGGTGGCCACGACCAGGGCTGCGCCGGTGCGTGTCGCCTGGGCGGTCAGCACCTCCATCACGCGGGTGCCGGTGGTCTGGTCGAGGGCACCCGTCGGCTCGTCGACCAGCAGCAGGGCCGGTTCGATGGCCAACGCGCGGGCCAGGGCGACCCGCTGCTGCATCCCGCCGGACAGCTGGGCGGGCAGGGCGTGGTCGGCATCCAGCCCCAGGGCGCGTAGGTGCTCGCGACCGCGGTCGTGCGCTTGCTGTGGCGGCACCCCCCTCACCCGCAACCCCAGCGAGGCGTTCTGGACGGCGGTCAGCTCGGGCACCAGGGACGGTGCCTGCGGCACATAGACCACCTCGTGCGGCGGCAGCTGCAGGTCGACGCTCCCGCCGCTCGGGGTGAGGAGCCCCGCCAGCACCAGCAGGAGGGTGGTCTTGCCCGACCCGGACCGGCCGGTCAGGGCGGCCTGGTCACCCGCGGCCAGGGCGAGGCTGAAACCGTCGACCACCACCCGGCTGGCGAAGCGGACCGTGACATCGCGCGCCGACAGGATCATCCGACCCGCCCGTCCACGAGGTGCACGACCCGGTCGGCGTGCGCCGCGACGGCGGGTGAGTGCGTCACGATCACCGTGGCACTGTGCGCTGGGCGTAGCTGGTGCAACAGGTCCAGGATGGTGCGCTCCTCGGTGCTGCTGACCTCTGCGGTGGGTTCGTCCGCGAGCAGGACGGCTGGTGCACCGGCCAGGGCGACGGCCAGCCCTGCCCGGGCGGTCTCACCACCGGACAGCGTGCGGGTCGAGGACGTGCGCACGGCACTCAGGCCCAGGCCGTCCACCAGCTCCTCGGGGGAAGGGCCGGTCCCTGGCCGCAGCGACGCCGCGAACCGGACGTTGTCCAGGACGCTGAGGTGGCCGAGCAGCCCGCTCGCCTGGGTGAGCATCCCGACGTGGGCGGCGCGCAGCCGCGCCGCTCCGGTCGCGCTGAGGTGGCTCAGCCGCTGTCCCCGGACGTGCACCGTCCCGCCGTCCGGGTCGTCGAGCCCGGACCCGGACGGCCCGGTCACCGCGACGGTCTCGCCGGCTTCGGCGTCCAGCGACACGTCCAGGAGGGCAGCGACCTCGGTGTCACCGCGCCGGTAGAACCGGTGCAACCCGCGTGCCTGCAACGGTCTCACGACAGCCGCAGACTCTGCACCATGGTGCGATAGGCGTCCACGTTGTCCGCACCGACCGGGCCGAACAGCTCCATGACCACCTGGTGACCGTTCGAGACCAGCTCGTAGCGCTCGACCTCGTCGCGGTACTGGCGGCCGGTCACCTGGTCCGGCGCCGAGTTGCGGCGGTACACCACCCGCACGCCCTTACCTCCGGGCACGGTCACCGCGCTGACGCCCCGCAGCTCGAAGGCGGCCTGGCTTCCCGAAAGGGCCGGGACGTCGACCCGCTTGGCCGAGTCGACGGTCGGCTGCGCGGCCGCCGAGGTCGGCTGGACCTGCACGCCGTTCAGCTTGTCGGTGAAGGTGGCGGTGCCGGCGCGGGTCGTCTCCGACCAGCCCTCGGGGTGGGTGAAGGAGTACCGCCCGACCGCGTTGCGATAGGTGACGAACGCGACGTTGTCGGGGATGTCACCGGGCGGGTTCTTCTCCGCCGGTACGGCCGCCTGGCTCGCACCGGAAGGTGGCTGCGTCGTTGCGGACGCCGGAGCCGACGGCGGTGTGGACGCAGCCCCGCCCGAGGCAGAGACCGACGGCACCGGCTGGCTGGGGCTCGAGACCCCGGCGGCCGACCCGGCGCTGCAGCCGGCGACGAGCAGGAGGATCAACGCGATGGGTCGCTTCATGGCCAGAACGCTAAGAACGGTTGCCACAGCGCGGTCCCAACGTCGGGCCAACGCGGTGTTTACCTTTCCCGGCCTACGCTCAGCGCATGCCACGCACCAGGACGCGGACGCTGCGCACCCAGGTGCGCAACGCGATTGCCGCGATCGTGGTCACGGCCGTGCTGCTGTTCGGCATCCCGTTGGCCGTGGTGCTGGGTCGGCTGATCGAGAGTCGTGCGCTGACCGGGTTGCAGCGCGACGCCACCCGCGCGGTGGCCAGCGTCCCCGACAACGTGCTGCAGCGAGGCAGCGCCGTGCGGGTGCCCGCGGGGTCCAGCGGCACCCGGATCGGCGTCTACGACGCGCAGGGTTCGGTCGTGGCCGGTCGTGGGCCGGTCCGCTCCGCGCTGGCGGCCAGGGCCGGCGACGGTCGTGAGCATGACGCGCACGACGGGGGCGACCTGGCTGTGGTCGTTCCCGTGCTCTCTGACACGACGGTGGCAGGCAGTGTGCGGGCGGCCGTGCCGCTGACGACGCTGCGCGGCCGGGTGGCCCAGGCGTGGGGCCTGCTCGCCGCGCTGGCGCTCGCGGTGATCGCCGTCGCCATCCCGCTCGCCCGGCGCGCGGCGCGGCGGATCTCGAGCCCGTTCGAGCAGATCACTGCTGCCGCGCGAAACCTGGGGGCCGGGAACTACCAACTCGACCTAGCGCCCTCGGGCATCGCCGAAGCCGATGCCGCCGGGGAAGCGTTGCGCGACAGCGCAATCCGGATCGACCAGCTCGTCGCTCATGAACGCACCTTCGTGCGCGACGCGTCCCACCAGCTGCGGACCCCACTGGCCGGGCTGCTGCTCCACCTGGAGCGGGAACCCCCGGACCTACCTGCGGCGCTGGCGGGGGCCCAGCACCTGCAGACCACCATCGCCGACCTGCTCGCTCTTCGTTCGGTCACGGCAAGGGGTTCGTGCAGCCCCTACGACGTCGCGGCGCAGGCGGTCCGGCGGTGGAGTACTGCCGCCCGCCCGGTGACGTTGCGTGCCGACACCAGACAGCCAGTGGCGATCACCGCGCCCGCACTGCGCCAGAGCCTGGATGTCTTGCTGGACAACGCGATACGGCACGGCGCGGGTGAGGTGACCGTAACCGTCGAACCGTTGGGCGAGGACGTTGTGGTCGAGGTGGCCGACCACGGGCCCGGGTTCTCGGACGCCGACGTTCCGGGCACCGGCCTCTCGCTCGCGACCGACATCGTCGAGCGCGCCGGTGGGGCGCTGCTCATCCGCCGCCGCGCACCCCACGCACGCATCGCGCTGCTGCTCAAGCCCACCCTCGCTCAGCCACCGTCGACGTCGAACCGGTAACCGTGGCCCCGCAACGTGACGATCCGGTCCCAGCGGTCACCAGCATCGGCCAGCTTGCGGCGCAGGTTGGCGACGTGGACGTCCAGCGTCTTGGTCGACCGGTGCCAGTTCTCGTCCCACACCTGGTCCATCAACTGCTCCCTGCGCACGGCCTGCCCGGCTGAGACGACCAGCACCGACAGCAGCTCGTGCTCCTTGGGGCGCAGGGCGAGCTCGACGTCGCCGAACCAGGCGCGGCGCGCACGCTGGTCGAGCCTGAGCAGCCCCGACCGCAGTTCGTCGGGGCCGGTCACCTCCCTGCGGCGCAGATGGGCGCGCAGTCGGGCCAACAGCTCCGTGGGTCGAAACGGCTTGAGCACGAAGTCGTCCGCGCCGCCGTCCAGGGCCCGGACGGCGTCCGCCTCCTCGGTGCGTGCCGTCACGACCACGATCACCACACCAGCGTGCTGCGCCCGGATCTCCCGGCACAGCTCGAGCCCGTCCCCGTCGGGCAGCCCGAGATCCAGTAGCACGAGGTCGACGGGCGCCTCGGCGAGCAGGCTGCGGGCCCGCGCGGCGGTCTGCGCCCAACGCACCTCGTGACCGTCACCGGCGAGGACGCCCACCAGGCCGCCTCCGAGGCTGACGTCGTCCTCGACGACCAGGACGCGTGAGGGGGCGGACGGCACCGGTCCAGGTTAGGGCCGCGCGGTCGTTCAGGAGGTTCTCAGTACCTCGCCCCTACCGTCGGGACACATGACGACCAACTCTCGCCTGGGTTCGCCGCGCTCGCTGCGCCGACAGATGCTCAACAAGGTGCCCGAGGTCACCATCTGGTTCTGGGTGATCAAGATCCTGGCCACCACCGTCGGTGAGACCGCCGCCGACTTCCTCAACACCAACCTGGGGCTGGGCCTGAACGGCACCAGCATCCTGATGGGCGTGCTGTTGCTCGTAGTGCTGACGTTCCAGTTCCGCGCCCGACAGTACGTGCCGGGCATCTACTGGTTGACGGTGGTGCTGATCAGCGTCGTCGGCACCCTGATCACCGACAACCTGACCGACAACCTCGGGATCTCCCTGATCGCCACCACGATCACCTTCGCGGTCGTCCTCGCCGTGGTCTTTGCGGCGTGGTACGCGAGCGAGCGCACGCTGTCGATCCACACCATCCACACCACCCGCCGGGAAGCCTTCTACTGGTTGGCGATCCTGTTCACCTTCGCCCTGGGGACCGCGGCCGGCGACCTCACCGCCGAGCGGCTCAGCGTCGGTTACTTCCTGTCCGCCGTCCTGTTCGCCGGTCTGATCGCGCTCGTCGCGCTCGCGCGCTTCGGATTCGGCGCCGGCGCCGTCCTGACCTTCTGGCTCGCCTACATCCTGACCCGTCCGCTCGGCGCCTCGCTGGGTGACTACCTCTCCCAGGCGAAGGCGGACGGCGGTCTCGGCCTGGGCTCCACGGTCACCAGCGCGATCTTCCTGGTGACCATCCTGGCCGTGGTGACCTACCTGACCCGCACCCGGCGCGACCAGTCACCACCGACCGTCACGACCTCGGGTGACGTGGCCGCGTGACGACTGATCTGACCTACCTGCAGTCCATCACGATCGGTGCCCTGCAAGGCGTGACCGAGCTGTTCCCCATCTCGAGTCTCGGGCACTCGGTGCTGGTGCCGGCCCTGATCGGCGGCTCGTGGCAGCACCTGGTGACCGAGAGCTCCACCGCCACCAGCGAGGGATCGCCGTACCTGGCGTTCGTGGTGGCCCTGCACGTGGCCACCGCCTGTGCGTTGCTGCTCTTCTACTGGCGCGACTGGGTGCGCATCATCGGGGCCTTCTTTCACACCCTGCGGGTGCGGCGGATCGAGACGTCGGCCGACCGGCTGGCCTGGATCATCGTCGTCGCCACGATCCCGGTCGGCATCACCGGGCTCGCGCTGGAGCACACCTTCCGCACCCTGTTCGCCAAACCCGTTGCCGCGGCAGCGTTCCTGACGGTCAATGGCGTCATCCTGCTGGCCGGTGAGCGCTTGCGGCGACGGGCCGAGACGCGAGATCCGGTGTACGCCGGTGTGGGTACCACGGACGTGCCAGTGGGGAGTGCCGCTGCCGGTTCGGCGCGGGTCGGGACCTCGCGCTCGCTGGACACGTTGTCGCTGCGTGAAGCCGGCATCGTCGGCCTGTTCCAGACTCTGGCGCTGTTTGCCGGGATCTCCCGCTCCGGGGTGACGATCGTCGCCGGACTGCTGCGCGGGCTCGACCACGAGGATGCGGCCAAGCTGTCGTTCCTGCTCGCCACACCGGTCATCTTCGCGGCGGGCGTCCTCAAGGTGCCCAGCCTGTTCGGGCCGGCCGGTGATGGCATCCACGGCCAAGTGCTCGTCGGCGCGGCTGTCGCGTTCGTGGCCGCCCTGTTGGCGATCACGTTCCTGACCCGGTGGTTCACGACCCGGACACTGACCCCGTTCGCGATCTACTGCCTGATCTTCGGCGGGATCTGCCTGGCCCGTTTCGCCTGACGGCACGCCGCTGCGGTAGACGCTCGTTGGCACGAACGTCTACCGCAGGGACGCTGTCGAACGACTACCGCAGGACGAGGTTGAGCACGACGGTCAGGAGCACGGAGGCGATGATCGAGAACAAGATCATCCCCAGGCATCCCGCCCCGCCACCGGCGAACCTCATCTGCCTGCCCGATCCGACCCGTGCAGGATGATCAGCGCGAGTGCCGGTCGACGCCGTCGTCGGTGGTGCGGCGCTTGGCCAGACCGGCCAGACCCAGCAGCCCGAGCAGGCCCCACAGGCCGGTCTTGTCCCCGCTGTCGTTGGTCTTGGTGGTGTTGTTCGTCGTCGTTTGGACGGCGGCCGCGGGCCGCGCTGCGGCACCGTTCTCCGCATGGGCTGCCGCGGCGGGCACGAGCAGGAAGGTGGCGGTCGATGCCAGGACAACCAGGGTCTTACGCATGAGGAACTCCTTGTTCAGTACGGGTGGGGTGTGATGGACGACGTGCTCAGGCGCGGGTGCTGCCGGTGGTGCCGGTGTCGCGGCCGTTGCGCGGGGTCGCCCGCAGATCGCGGTACTTCTTGTACCCGAACAGGCCGAACAGGCCGGTGAGTCCGGCCAGGCCCCACTTGCCGCTGTCGTTGTTGCCGTCGCCCTCGACCGGGTCGCCGTCGGTGGGCGCGGTTGTGCTGGTCGCCGACAGGTGCACGGGGGCGGCCTGGGCCGGCGCGAGGCCGAGGGTGAGACCGGACAGACCCATCGTTCCAGCGATGGCGACGCCGGCAAGAGCGTGTCGAAGGACGTTCGTGGTCACGGGCAGGATGGATTTGGTCACGGGCATGGTGGACTCCTGTGGCTCGAGTGGTTGAGGAGTATCAGGCTCGGCACATGGCTTGACCGGCTCAGGGAAGCGGAGCACCGTCGTGGCGGGGGCTAGGCCAGGCACGCAGGGCGCCGCGGTAAGGGTAACTATCTCGGCCCGCCACGAGCGTGTCAACCGGAAGCGCCGGTTCGGTTGCACAGCGGTGGTGAACACTGCGTGGATGAGCGAACGCAGATCCTGGGTCTACCGTCATGGCCTGCTGTTGGCGAACGCGGCCCTTTTCGTCCTGTTCTTCGTCGGCATGGTCCTGACCGGCTTGCAGACATACAACGGTGACCAGGTCGCACACGGCGAGGCGGCAGTGTCGCTGCTCGGGTATCTGGGCACTGGCGACTTCGTCGAAGCGACCTTCGAGAACTGGGAGTCCGAGTTCCTCCAGATGGCCATGTATGTCCTGCTGACCGTGTACCTGTTCCAGCAGGGTTCCTCGGAGTCCAAGCCCATCGGCGAGCACCCGCCTCAGGACGACGATCCCCGCCATGGGACAGCGGCTTCCGATGAGCCGTGGCCAGTTCGCCGGGGTGGCTGGGTGCTTGCCGTCTATGAGAACTCCCTGCTGCTGCTCTTCGGCGTGCTGTTCCTGGCCTCGGTGGCCCTGCACGCTGCTGGCGGTGCGTCCGCCTACAGCGCCGAACAGCAGGCGCACGGTCAACCCGGCGTCAGCGTCCTGGGATATGTCGGCACGTTGCAGTTCTGGTTCGAGTCGTTCCAGAACTGGCAGAGCGAGTTTCTCGCCGTCGCGGTGCTCGTGGGAGGTTCGGTCTACCTGCGTCAGCGCGGGTCACCGGAGTCCAAACCGGTTTCAGCCCCCCATGCCGCCACCGGGGCCTGACCGCCCGTCATTGACCGAGCAGGCCATGCAGCTCGATGGCCAGCAGGCACAGATCCGGTCGACCCAGGCCTCCGGCGCCCGAAGTCGCTTGGCGTGGGTCAGACCACGAGGCGCCTTGACCGACACCTGGAACCCGTCGGGCAGACGCCCCCGCCAGCCGGCGAAGCTGCGGTCACTGGGCCACCGGTAGAAGCTTGCGTTGAGCTCCACGGTCGTGAACCGGCTGGTGTACACGTCCAATCGGGCGGCGGGCCGAGTGCCGGCCGCGTACAGCCCGTCGTCCCAATGGCCATAGCTCCAACCCGACGTTCCCACCTGCAGGGCCACGTCCTCACCACCTCGCCGTCACAGGATCGGCTTCCCACCGGTCACGGCGACCCGTGCGCCCGAGACGTAGCTGGCCTCGTCGCTGGCCAACATGACGTAGACCGGCGCCAGCTCGGCCGGCTGGGCGGGACGCCCCATCGGCACCTGGGCGCCGAAGTCGGCTACCTTCTCCGGCGGCATCGTGGAGGGGATGAGCGGGGTCCACACCGGGCCGGGCGCCACGCTGTTCGCCCGGATCCCCCGGTCTGCAAGCAGCTGGGCCAGGCTCGCGGTCATATTGGCGATAGCCGCCTTCGTCGCCGCGTACGGCAGCAGCTGGGGGCTCGGAGCGTCCGAGTTCACCGACGACGAACCGATGATCGACGCGCCCTTGTGCAGGTGGGGCAGGGCCGCCTTGACCAGGTGGAAGAACGCGCTGAGATTCGTCGCGAGCGTGCGGTCCCACTCCTCGTCGCTGACCTCCTCCAGGCTCTCGTGGCTCATCTGGAACGCGGCGTTGCTCACCAGGACGTCGAGACCGCCCAGCTGCTCGACCGTGCTGGCGACCAGCTCACGGCAGCGCGCGGGGTCAGCCAGGTCGCCGCGCACGACCCAGGCCCGGCGCCCGGCTTTCTCGATCCAGGCTGCGGTGTCGCGGGCGTCCCCGTCCTCCATCTCGCTGAGGTAGGAGATGGCTACGTCCGCACCCTCGCGGGCGTACGCGATCGCCACCGCCTTGCCGATGCCGCTGTCACCCCCGGTCACCAGAGCGACCTTGCCGGTCAACCGGCCGGACCCCACGTAGCTGCTCTCACCGTGGTCGGCGCGAGGACGCAGTGCGCCCTCGGTGCCGGGAAACTCCTGCTGCTGCTCGTCCTGTGCCATGGCCTGCTCCATCGGTCGTCGACGACAAGGGACACTTCACTCTGCCCACTGAATCACCGGCTCAAACGTGGCGATCCGCCGGGCGGACAACCGGGGGTGCGGGGTAGTCGGTGCCTCAGTCCACCGAAGGTACGTCCGCTGCACTGCACCGTGAGGAGCAACCATGACCGACCCCGCGTTCACGACGCGTCCCGAGCTGCGCGGCGATCTCGGGATGGTGGCCAGCACGCACTGGCTGGCCTCTACCGCGGGGATGAGCGTTCTCGAACGAGGGGGCAACGCGGCCGATGCGGCCGTGGCCACCGGGTTCGTCCTGCAGGTCGTCGAACCGCACCTGAACGGCCCCGGCGGTGAGGTGCCGATCCTGCTGTGGGACCCAGCCGAGCAGCAGGTGAGGGTCGTGGCGGGCCAGGGGGTTACACCGGCCGCCGCCACCCCCGCGCACTTCGCGTCGCTGGGCCTCGACCTGGTGCCTGGCACCGGGCCGCTCGCGGCCACCGTCCCCGGGGCGTTCGGGGCCTGGTTGCTACTGCTCGAACGGTGGGGCACCTGGCGGCTGCGTGACGTTCTCGAGCCGGCCATCGGGTACGCCGAGAACGGCTGGCCGGTGCTGCCCGCGATCGCCGAGACCATCCGCGAGGTCGAGCAGCTGTTCCAGCAGGACTGGCCCACCTCGGCGCACACCTGGCTGGACGCCGGGGGTCGCCCACGTGCGGGCACTCGCCTGCGCAGTCCTGTCCTGGCGACCACCTGGCGTCGCCTGCTCGAGGAGGCCGAGGCGGCGACGTCCAGCCGCGAGGGGCAGATCGAGGCCGCCCGGGCGGTGTTCTACGCGGGCTTCGTCGCCGAGGCGATCGACTCCCACGTACGCCGGCCCGTCCGCGACAGCTCCGGATCGGTGCACGCAGGCCTGCTGACCGCCGACGACCTGGCCGCCTGGCGGTGCCCGATCGAGGCGCCGACCACGTTTGACTACGGCGAGTACACCGTCGCCAAGACCGCCCCGTGGGCGCAGGGACCGGTGTTCCTGCAGCAGCTGGCCCTGCTGTCGCGCTTCGACCTCACCGGCGCCGGCCACCTGACGCCCGACTACGTGCACCTGGTCGTCGAGGCGAGCAAGCTGGCCTTCGCCGACCGCGAGGCCTGGTACGGCGACCCGGACGTCGTCGACGTCCCCATCCAGGCGCTGCTGGCCGACTCCTACAACGACGAGCGGGCCGCACTGATCGGTGACACGGCGTCCTACGCGCTTCGGCCCGGCGCACCCGACGGGCGTGAGCCCCGATTGCGCGCACCTGTGGTCGGCACCACTGCGGACGTCAGCGGCGCCGGTGAACCGACCGTGGCGCGCGACGGCGTCACCCTCGGTGACACCTGCCACCTCGACGTCGTCGACCGGCACGGGATGCTGATCTCGGCCACGCCCAGCGGCGGCTGGCTGCAGAGCTCGCCGACCATCGAGAGCCTCGGCTGGTGCCTCGGGACGCGCGCCCAGATGACATGGGTCGAGCCCGGGCTCGCCTCGACGCTGCGTCCGGGAACCCGTCCGCGCAGCACCCTGTCCCCCACGCTGGCCCTGCGGGACGGCCGCCCCTACCTGGCCTTCGGCACGCCAGGCGGCGACCAGCAGGACCAGTGGTCGCTGCTGTTCTTCCTGGCGCACGTGCACTTCGGCCTCGACCTGCAGGCCGCCATCGACTCCCCCAGCCTGCACAGCACGCACTTCCCGAGCTCGTTCTGGCCGCGCACCGCCGAGCCCGGCGGCCTGGTGGTCGAGGACCGCATCGGTGCCGCGACCGTCGAGGAGCTGCACCGGCGTGGGCACCGGGTGACCGTCACCGACGGTTGGAGCCTGGGTCGGCTCAGCGCGGCGGGTTTCGAACCGTCGACCGGCTTTCTGCGCGCCGCAGCGAACCCGCGCGGCGGGCAGGGGTACGCCGTCGGACGGTGAGCGGCGGTCGGCTACCCACCGAGTCCGGCCACCAGGTTGATGGTGGCCGCGATGATCACGACCCCGAACAGGTAGGACAACAGTGCGTGGCGCAACACCGTCCGGCGGATGTCGCGGCTCTTGATGTCGGTGTCGGAGACCTGGAACGTCATGCCCAAGGTGAAGGCCAGGTAGGCGAAGTCGCTGTACTGCGGCGGGTCGTCCTGGTTGAAGTCGATACCACCGGCGTCGTCCGTGTAGTACAGCCGGGCGTAGCGGGTGGTGAACATCGTGTGCACCGTCCCCCAGGCCAACGCGACGCTCACCAGACTGGTCGCCGCCGCCAGGTCCTTGTTGCCCCCGGAGCCCCCGGTGAGCAGCAGGGTGACGGCGCCCAGGCTGGCCACCGCAGCAACCAGCACCAGGACGTCGGTGGCCCCGCGGGCCGGGTCGTCACGGACCGCGTGGGCGGCCGTCTCCTGCGGGTCCATGGGCCAGATGGTGAGCCACACCCAGGTCACGAACGAGGCGGCGCCCGCCATCCAGCCGGCGAGCACGCCGTACTGCCAGGTGCCGCCGACCGAAGCGACCACCCCGATGACGAGTCCGACGGCCGCGCAGACCAGCAGGCGCGTGGTCGCGGCCGGACCACCCGCCGCGGCGCGACCGGAGGTGCCCGGGGGCTGTTGGGGACCGGACATGAGCACAGGCTAGGGGTGGTGAGGTCCCGCTCACGCCGCCGCGTGCAGCTCGGCATGCAGGCCACGTCCTCGACGATCTCCAAACGTCACGTCTCAGGTCACCCCGCAGCTCGGCGACGCGTTCACCCCTTCGATCCCGCTGGTGACCGCCGAGCTACCCAAGGTCGGCGGGCCCGAGGGCCAGTTGACCTGGCCGAGCCACCCGTGGTCGGGCGGAACCAGCCGACAACGCGGCCGGGCCGCCACTCGTCCTGGGTGTAGGCGACGACCATGCGGTTGCCTGCGGCGCGGGACTTCCGGGATTTACACCCCGCGATGCTGGCGTGAGGTGGTGACAGCACCAATTGTGCTGATCGGGGGATCCATTCGGCCCCGCCCGACGTTCAGACGTGCGTAGGCTCCATGCGTGTCGATCCGTATCCGCGAGGTCGACACGAGCGCTTGGGCGGACCGCCACATTAACGGCAAGCACGGTGTGACCCTGGACGAGGTAGAGCAGGTGCTTGAACCTCCGTACCAGGCGAAGTGGATCTTCGATGAAGCCCGAGGACAGCGCCTCGCCGTCCTCGGAACCACAGAGACCGGCCGAAGGCTCCAGGTCATCCTCTTCCCTGTC
>JAABUN010005146.1_pt1 | contig 16643 bp, 5 predicted proteins | sample 5559311 | NCBI WGS metagenome assembly JAABUN01 (sample SAMN10711877, study PRJNA513370) | rock metagenome | isolation source: Antarctica rocks | place: Antarctica: Victoria Land, Siegfried Peak sud
ATAGTATTCCTTATAATATTACCTACTATAGCTATAGTATTACTTATAGTATAGTTATAGTATAACTTATAGTATAGCTATAGCATTCCCTATAGTATTAACTACTATAGCTATAGTATAGCTTATAGTATAGTTATAGTATAGCTATAATATTCCTTATAGTATAGCTATAGTATAGCTAGAGTATAGCTAGAGTATTCTTTATAGTATAGCTATAATAAGATAATAGCATAGCTATAGTATTACTTATAGTATAGCTATAGTATAACTATAGTATAGCTATAGTATTCCTTATAGTATAGCTATAGTATAACTATAGTATAGCTATAGTATTCCTTATAGTATAGCTATAGTAAGATAATAGTATAGCTAGAGTATTCCTTATAGTATAGCTATAATATAGCTATAGTAAGATAATAGTATAGCTAGAGTATTCCTTATAGTATAGCTATAATATAGCTATAGTATTCCCTATAGTATAGCTATAGTATTCCCTATAGCATAGCTATTATAAATGATAGCATGGCTAGAGTATTCCTTATAGTATAGCTATAGTATAGCTATAGCATTCCTTATAGTATAGCTATAGTAAGATAATAGTATAGCTAGAGTATTCCTTATAGTATAGCTATAGTATAGCTATAGTATTCCCTATAGTATAGCTATAATATAGCTATAGCATTCCCTATAGTATAGCTATAATATTCCTTATAGTATAGCTATTATAAGATAATAGTATAGCTAGAGTATTCCTTATAGTATAGCTATAGTATTCCTTATAGCATAGCTATTATAAGATAATAGTATAGCTAGAGTATTCCTTATAGTATAGCTATATTAAGATAATAGTATAGCTATAGTATTACTTATAGTATAGCTATAATAAGATAATAGTATAATAATAGTATAGACTATAGTATAGCTAATAGTATAGCTATAGTATTACTTATAATATAGCTATAGTATAGCTTATAGCATAGCTATAGTATAGGTATAGCATAGTAATAGTACTATAATAGTACCCCTAGAATTATAGATCTTAGGGAGTCTTAGAAGACTTAGCCCCCTAGTATTATAAGTCTTAGTAGGTTTTTAGGGAGCTTAGCCCCTAGAGTAGTTAGGTTTCTAGGGAGTATATACTTAAAAGACCCCTAGCTTAATTACTAATCTTATACTAAGATAGTAACCCTCTAGTCTATATAGTATTAGATATTAGTATCAGCCCTATATACTTATCAGTAATATGCAGATCAAGAGTCTAATATCCTAATTATTCGTAGAATTTGTTGATAAAGAACCTCTTTCCCATCCCACTCATCTGAGCCGTACAATTCCTATCCATCAATGACCTCCCAGCCCACCAACTTGCAAATCCAAGCAGACGCCCAAATTGTATGATCATCCACCCAATCCTTCTTTCAACAAAGGAACCTTCTGAACGCTACCATAGATCCTGACCAATCTGCGAAATGCCAAATATACATGGGGCGAAAACGGTCAACAATTCCAGATCTGCAAGGAAACAGCACTATTATACTTGCAAAACACGGCCACTGTTCCTGCAGTTCTGGAGGATGACATCGTCACCAAGATGGAATCAATGGTTTTGGAACAACGTCCCATGAAATGTACCGCTAATGAAGCTGCATCTTGAAAGGACAACGGTTGTAAACATGTGAAACTCTGTTGAGTTATCTTTGAAATGGTATTTCAATTCTCACTGTTCTGAAAATGGACATAAAATGGCCTCTGGCAATATGTGCAATGTTGGAACCCAACCGCGGACATTGGTATTCGGTGCAACGCCTGCTCAAATTCCTTTATCCCTCCGTCCATGGAAATCGTCTCTTCATAATCGCCATAACGCCGTCAATGTGGATGATGGGAAAGCTGAGTGACAATACAGACCCAGCGGGCCCCGCTGCCGGGCGCCAAACCTCCATCCCTTCAATAGTTGCACCCAGCTGTAAGTAAGCTGGCACCGTAGATATTCATTCGATCAATGGTTTCCGTGTGGTCCCTACCATGGTCATACCCAGCGTATGCAATGCTTTGTAATCGTTGACCCTTACGATGGTTGGCGCAGGCAGCATGGGATTGTCCGGTTTGACGCCCACGGCATCTTTCGCTGCCTGTTCGATAGCTTCCATTTCCTCTTTGCAAGCGGTGTGGTCAAGGGGACAGACGATGATGGGTTGACGAAGGAGAATGTCTTTCGCTGAAGTCATATGAGCCTGCAGGACGTTAGCAGACATTTCCATGTACGTAAAGTTGGTGGTGCTTGCAGACGTACTTTAACAGTCAGGAAATATTCGATCTTGTACAAGCTCCCCGTTGTCGTGAATCCGGTCACGGAATACATGGGAAAAGCCTGCTTTCCCCTCGGTAATATGCCATCGCTATCCCTGGAATCCTTGGCCGGAAATACCAGTCCCAAATTCGTGAAGTAACCAGCCTCCGGCATCTTCACACCCACCGTTTGAGTCTGCTTAGCTATCGTTTTGACCTTGCGCTGCGGTTCATCTCCTTCGTGATTGTAGACGATTTCCTCGTCTATGCCTATCGTTATTTTATTGATCGTTACTCTTTTAGCTTTGATCAACCAGTCTGGATTCGGAGACAATTTGATGTAGACACTGACGGGATCCAGAGGGCCGTATGACCAGCGCGGCAGCGAAATCCCCAGGGTCACCAGATGGTCCGTTATACGCTCGGCTGACTCAGGTCTGTTGTACATGCCAAATGTAGAGAGTGTGTCGTATCTCGTTAAGGGAACGGGGAACGCATATTTCTTCTGCTCTATATGGCCTTGTTGAACCGTGACCACCATTTCATAGTATGTCTCCACCGTTCTGCTCGCCAATTGTAGGCTTGCAGGAGGTACCTTCCTGGCGGTCTCTTCACCCCCTTTTCCGTAGGGAATAAATATCACGAATGGTAGGTCCATCGAGAACACACTCTCGTACTCTTTGCCCACTGGACTGTGGAATAGCAGCATTTCTCTTCCAACTATATCCGTAATTTCCTTTCGCGGCGCTGCCAGGTGCTTTTTTGTAACGGAGTCGGCAGAGGGATGTATCGTCTCTCGTCGTTGAAGACATATTGTGACTAGCGAGATTGAAACTGGAGCAGAGACTCCTATGGTCGGCCGGATCTCAACTGTACCTTTTATTCGGGGCTGTAGGAATACGAGCTTAGCAGGAATCCTCAGAAAGTTCAGTCATGACGGAATTGGGTGCTTACCAGTGTCGCCGATATGCCAGGGTATCCAACCAGGAACGCACTGTTTGGCGGGCCACAGACGCGGACGAAGGCTGTCATTGCGGCTCAGATGATAGCTTGACTCGCCCATAGCATTCTGCAAGGAATGTTTGCAGTGATTCTTATCCTGTGTAGCGATCCTGGGGATCTCCTGGGTATGATGCCCTTTTAGCTTTCCCCAGTTAGCGCAGATGCCCGCATGCGGTGGTGTTTGTTATACCGCAAGGCTAGTAGATCACAAAGCAGTCAAAAGAAGATGAGAAGTCTCCGCCGATGAGTTTCGACTGCGATGAGAGGAGGTATCATTAGATAATGGTTACACGCTTAAGTTCCTTTGCTTGTTGTTGAAACTTGGTTGCCCTATTCTTGCATTGACCACCTGCCAAGACTTACCTGTATTACTTCTTTAGGTTTCACTAATTCTAGCTCTATACTAGCGCATGCGGCGGCTAGATTAGATCTTATGAGATAACTAAAGTAGGCCAAGATGTACGATGTGTTCGCTAATCTATTTCTCAATCCTTCATTTTCCGTCATGGGCTGATCAATACGTATTGTGGCCTCACGCCATGTCTGTAACGCTACACACCAACCTCGGTGACATCAAGATAGAGGTATTTTGCGAATCTGTGCCCAAGACAGCCGAAGTGAGTCTTACGAGCTCCCTTTTGTATTGACGTATTGACATGCCAAAGAATTTCCTTGCCCTTTGCGCCTCGGCTGCATATAATGGCTCACCTTTCCACCGCTCCATCCCCACGTTCATGGTCCAAGCCGGCAGCCCCGCCGCTGCAACACCGAAAGTATCTACCTCAATCTGGGGCAGTGACTTTGACGACGAGATCCGGCCTTCGCTACGGCATAACGCGCGTGGCATAGTAAGCATGGCCAACAAAGGACCTGGGACAAATGGGAGTCAATTTTTCATCCTCTATGGGCCGGCGCCGCATTTGGATGGGAAGAATTCTGTGTTTGGTCATGTCATTGGAGACGAAGGGCTGCGGACTCTGTCAAAATTGGAAGAGAGGGAGACGGACAAGAAGGGAAGGATGAAAGGGGAGGAAGTCAGGATTGAAAGGGTCACGATGCATGCGAATCCAATTGCTGGATGAGGGTTCTTGAGTGCGGGCCATCACCATCGATCTTGAGACGACCACGGCCAGATGGAACCTCAAGTAATAAAACCTACATACGGAAGACAGCAGTATTACTCTCAATAACCTGCCGCTCACAATCATAAGGTCTTGCGATAGTGTGGAACATTTGCTAGGGCGCTCGAAATCAGTGCTCTCGCCCCGCAATTATATCCTCAATATCAGGTAAGAGTGGAAATCCACGAACTTACGACATGATTGACTGCATAAATTGGAGGCATGGAGCTTTACGGTCGCACATAGTATCATATGTTTATCGCCGCTGGGGTACGAGCAGCTAGAGTTCACCAAATCTTACAAGGTGCTGAACGTGTGACTGAGTGTGGAGCCCGGGCCCGTATTTCGGCAATGTTTCCCTCGTCTGTTCACGTTGCAGCATTTTCCCCTTGATTTGCTTCAAGGTTATCTTGTCTGCAAAACGTTTCACTGTTCTGTCTACCATTCATGATTCTACCTAGCTGTCCTCTATATCATTGATGTCCTTTTAACGTTTTCGCGAGATCATATATGCTTCTATATCATTACTGCCGTACATCTCCTTTGGATGGTTCGGTTGAGCAGCAACAAATGTTTTGCCGTTTCCTCTTTTCCAACCCAATCAAGAGCCGCGAGTCATGTCTTCATCAATATCGGCTCCGAGAATCATGCCATCTGTATCAAGAGAGATCAAGTCTTGATCATGATCCTTGGTTTTCTCTTCCACCACGGGCTTGGCTAGTGTGCTTGTCTTCTTTTCTGCCAAGAACCTATCCATTGGTGTCATGCCTCGTGTACGTTCACGCTCCTCTTCGAAGAGCCCGAGTGCAGTCATCCCAAGGCTGCGCGCAGCGTCATCCAGTGTTGCCATTGTCTCGACGCTTTGGAGTTCTGTCATGCTGACGGAGGTCTGCTGGCGGTCATGCTCAGCTAAGTTGGCGATGGTGAGATGTCCGGAGGAAGTTGATTGATGGTCGTCAAGAGAATCCGTGGTATGCGCTTGGGTAGCTCGAGTGGAGCTTGAGTGACCTGAGCAGGGGCAATGAGAGACGTTGCTGGTAAGGAAAGCATCATTAAATCAGCACATAGGTTTTGCAACACAAGATCAAGAGAGTCAGGTCATACGAGGATTGACAAGACTCTTGCCCTCCATGGTCAGAGGGCACATTTGAGGCTTCGGGAGCAGGGAGGTAAGACATGATGAGGGCTCAAGCTTGTTTTTGGTAATACAGAGTACGTGTGCAAGTATTATAATGAATCAATAGACCAATGTCTTCTTTTACAATACAAGCTGCAATTCAGATACTGCGTGATACGCTCAAAGACAGGAACGGGAAATCAGACAGCTGAGAATCAAAGCTTTTATAAACATTGCAGAGACTACGCCAGTATCCACCAACTCCGCACACGCAAAGAAGGTCCCATCAAATTGGATTAGCGAATGTCAGATCTGGCCTGGACATTCCATCCAAGCATCCAATCACTGCAGTGGATCCCATGTTCGGCAGGCAGGATGAGCGTCTCCTGAGCGATATGCCTGATCAATTGACATAATGTGGATTGACGTTGACCATACAGATCGCGCTTAAAAGGGCAAAGTGCACTTTTGACCACTGTCAGGTACCGTCACAACCAAGAGGCAGCGGAATATCAAGCTTAAAGTGCAGATTAGAAGTGCATTTTGCCCTTTTATCCCTGTATGTGCATCACACTAGGTGCTTTCTGTGACGCTAACGCGGCTATGGCTTGAGCTAGCGGGCTGCCTAGTTTGCCTAGTGTTGGACAAGGTGTTGGACAATAGACTAGAGGGTCGCCATCTCGGTACGAGATTAGTAATTAAGCTAGGGGTCTTTTAGGTATACACTCTCTAGAAACCTAACTACTCTAGGGGCTAAGCTCCCTAAAAACCTGCTAAGACCTATAATACTAGGGGGCTAAGTCCTCTAAGACCCCCTAAGATCTATAATTCTAGGGGTACTATTATAGTATTATTACTATACTATACCTATACTATAGCTATGCTATAAGCTATACTATAACTATACTATAAGTAATATTATAGCTATGCTATAAGTTATACTATAAGCTATACTATTATTATACTATTATTTTACTATAAGTTATATTATAGGCTATATTATTATTATACTATTATCTTACTATAGCTATACTATAGCTATACTATAAAGAATACTATAGCTATACTATAAGTAATACTATAGCTATACTATAATAATACTATAGCTATACTATAAGGAATACTATAGCTATACTATTATCTTACTATAGCTATACTATAAGGAATACTATAACGATGCTATAAGAAATACTATAGCTATGCTATAGCTATGCCGTAGAGAATACTATAGCTATACTATAAAGAATACTATAGCTATACTATAGCTAATACTATAGCTATGCCGTAGGGAATAATATAGCTATACTATAGGAAATACTACATCGGCAAACTAGGAAACCTGTAAAATATAAAAATATGCGCATTATGCGTACATAACTAATGCGCTTATATGTCAGCCCTGGAGCTCGAAATGACACCGTAAGTTGTAAAATGCGCATTTAGCTAGATTTAGTAACTTTTAGAAATACTAGGTAATAGGACTAATAGGGGATAAGTCCTACTAATTAGCTATAATATAACTATATTAGGCTAGTACTAACTAGGTAATTATAATAAGGTATTAAGTCTTATTAATAATTAGTACTACTAGTACTTAATAAGAGAATTAATCGCAGGCGTAATATAGGGATAGGATACGGGGCTAGGGTAAAGGGGGATACTCTGCGCGTATATAAATTACGTGAATCGACTGTATTTAAAACCTATATTACGCTAGCGTTGATAACGTAGCCGCTATAACTCTAGCGAGCTTCCCGTTTCTTCCCGGCGCTAGAGGAAAATCACGGATTTAAGGCCTTAAATCCGGATTTTCTATATTTAGGGTTTTTAGGCTAAAATAAAAAAAACCCTAAAATTTTCCTATTTATTACCTGCATTTTGCCTGAAAAATACGCTTTTAGCGGAATTAGCAGGTTTATTTATTTTACGCGGGTTCCTAGTTTGCCGATGTATAGCTATACTATAACTAATACTATAAGTAATACTATAGCTATACTATAAGGAATACTATAGCTATACTATAGGGAATACTATAATATAGCTATACTAGAAAATGCCTGTAAAAATTCAAGATTTTTACTTAGGAAAAGTATATTTAAAAGTGTAATTCTTTTATTTATTAGTAAGTAATAATAGTAATAAGGTAAATTAAAGTCTAAATATTATAGATATTCGTACGAACTTTTATAGATACTAAGACCCCCCTTAAGTATTATAGGAGATATAGGGTAAATATTACTAAAAATATTAATTTTAGATCTAAGGGATTATTTATAATAGTTACCTAGTATTAGAGTATTAACGAATAGTTATTAGGCCTACTTATATTATAACTCTACTATAATATTACTATTTAGGACTAATAGGGTATAACTATATATACTATTATTAGACGACTTATTATATTAATTATTATTAGGAAAAGACGTTATTATTATTAAGATAGAAGTATTAAAAGACTAACGCTATCTACTAGGTACCCGACTAACTACGGGATATCTAGTATAGTAATATTCTATTCTACTAATAACTTCTACGTTACTAGACTATTTAACGTAATTCTTAAATTATCGTATCCCTTATATTATAACGTATCTTTTATACTCTTATAATAACTATTAATGGTCCTACTAGATTTATCGCGTTAATATAAAGGAATTTATTAGACGTAGGAGTTAGTATAGCCTAGTATTCATCTAGCCCTCTAAAGTTTAACCGGTAGTATTTAACAAACTAAATAATAGAATAGCTTATTTTTATTATTAGAAAGTCTAATATTACAGTCTAATATAAAGACTAAACTATATAACTAAGTATAGTATTAGGCCGTTTTTATACTTCTAATATTATAATTAGTATTCTTATAAGCCGCTAAGTAGCTATTAATAGGATCTAGGCGTTAATAATAAGTTATAACTAATATATTAGGGGTAGTCTACCTATTATCTAATAGTACCTACTTATATATAACGTTTCTTATTATTTGGCTAGATATATATTTAGGAGTTTTAGGCCTAATAATATAGAGGTTTCCCTATCTTATTACCTATAATAGAGCTACGTATAACTAACTATAACTAAAAGTAGGCCTAGTCTATAAGTTAATACCTATATACTTTATTAATTAGCCTTATAATTTATTAATAGTTATAGTAAATACTAGTTAGATAGGGTACTACTTATAGATAAAGGGGGTAGGAATCTACCTATTATTTTCTTTAGACTATAACGGCGTCTTAAATAGTATTACCTTCTCGCCGTTATAGGTACTACCTATAATCTCCCCCTTAAATATATACTTACTATATCTTATTACCCGTAGTTAGGTCCTATTATATAGATATAACGGATTAAGGTTCCTTAGTAGTATAACTAGTACGCCTAGCTTAACGAATAACTTATAAAACGGTAGGGAGGGTTTATAAAACCTATAAAAGTACTTAGGGGGGAAGAGTTTATTATCTTCTTCTAATATAGTATAATTAATACTCTAGTATATTATTATATCGCTAGGGATACGCGATATTATCTTAGTATTAATACTAGTAATATCTTTATTAGTAATAGTAAGAATAACCCGTTCTAATAGATAAACCCTCTAAGAGATATTTATCCTAATATTAGTATAGATATTCTTAACTAAATTATTAATAGCGTTTCTAGGGGTATAACTATATTTCTAATATAATACATCTTTATTAGTAGTAGGGCTTTTCCGGATATTAATACTATTACTAATAGCGAGGAGATTACTTATAAATAGTCCTATTTTATAACGTATAATATCTATTAGGTTAGGATTATTAAGTCGCTTATTAATAGTAAGATTTAAATATATAATCTTATTCTAGAAATAGGCCTTCTAAAGATACGCCTTAATAACCTAGCTACTAGATCCTCCTAGAATAACTAGGAGTATTTATTAGAAGTTACTATAAAAGTAGACTACCTTACCCCTAAAATAAGCGTAGTCGTTACTATAAATATCTTAAAGGCTATAACTAATAGCTTCTATATTATATTAACTTTATATAGGAGACTTATCTTAAAAGATAATATAAGCTCGCTTAATTAGCTTAGCGAGATTAGTCTCCTTCTTAATCCTATATAAGGAGGTAGTATTAGAGTCTAGGGGTATCTTAAACTATAAGTAAGTAGTCTAACCTCCCTATAATAGTATTAATATAATACTAGAAGACGCTATAGCTAAAGTAACCTTTTACTAAGAATATAGCCTTTCTATAATAGTATTTTAAACTATTATCTTACTAGTCCCCCTAGTACTATTAAGGAAGAATAGTATACCTGGAGTACTAAATTCATTATTAGTATTAGCGTTAATAGCGGTAACGATCTAATTAGTAGCGTAGTATTAGTTAGCATTTAGCCTATTCTATAAGACCTCGGCCTTATTAGAGGTAATTTAGTAAGATATTTCTTCCCGTAAAAGTCTATTTAGAATGTCGTTAAAATTATTAAATAGAATAGTTAGAATAGGTAGGCTATATTAGGCTAGATCCTTAGTATATTTAAGGGTTAATTAATATTCTAATTAGCCGTTAATTAGGTAAAGGGCGTACTATTTAATAAATAACTATTACTTATAGTAATTATCTGGGATCTAAAGCATTAAAAAATCCCGTTATAAGAGGTATAAGTAGTTATTTAAGATATACTCCTTATACTTATTCTATAAGGTAAGGGCGTTAGTAGGTTAGAGTTTAACTAATACTAATATAAAAAGACTACGTAGCTTATAACCTCCCTAAAAATCCTTTCCCTTATTAAAGATCTTATTAGTATATCTATTATTTTTAGTTAACCTAAGCTTTATATAAGCCTCCTTCTAACCTATTAGCTAGCCGTCTACTATCCGGAGGTTATTAAATAATATAGCCCTATTAACGTAATAGAGGAGTAGTTAGTAATAGTAGAGATCCTTTATTTTCGGACTAATAAAATTAATACGTCTAAGAGTCTCCCCCTTTTTATAGATTTTCTATTATTTATTTCTTTTATTCCACGTAAAGAACTTAGGAAAATCCGTATATAGATAGTTAAGTAGATCCCTTATAATAGCTAGACGTTTCCCGTTCTATTTTATAAAAGGTAATAGCTAACTATTATTATAAGCTTCCTTAGTAAGATAGTTTATATTAAAAAACTCTATTAATATAGTCCTACGGAGCTTATTACTATCTATTAGCTTTTATTTAGTAGCCTTATTAGTAGCCTAGTTATCAGCCGGCTTAAAAAGGGTATACTATTAGTCTAGGAGGTAGATTTATAGACGCTTTATATAAGGCTTTATAATACCTATACTAAATAAGAGTATCTTCTAGATAGCCTTAGTAGACCTAATCTAGTAAGTAGACTAATACTTTATAATCTTATCTACGAACTCCCTTTACTATCGCGGCTAGCTATCAGGAGCGTGTTACGACCCGTCGTCTTCTTACTAGAAGGCTCCGGAGTCTAGGTAGATCTCGTAGAGAGGAGTGTTAAGGACTAAGGTAAATAGGCTTCGTACTAAACTAGTCTAATATAGGTAGAGTATTATATTTAGTATCTAAGAGATATCTAGGTTAATAATATAAGTTAAGCACGAAGCTCCTATCTAAGGGAAAGATTACGCTCTTTATATAGATATAGGAAAGTCTACGCTCGCGCTAGTCGTTAGTAATCGACCCGCGTTAACTAGAGCGATCAGGTTAAGTAATCGCTCGACCCGTTATATTAAGGCATGTTCGACTTTAGTAAGCGCCTATAACGTCCGCTAAGGCTCTACTACTAAGGTTATAACATTACCCCTTATCCCCTAAACCTTTATCTTAAAGGTTAGATAAATATTTATATCATCTCGTCCGTAGTAACGCTATACTAAGCTATTAGATCGAGTGGCTTATAAGGGAGTAATTGTAATAGTGTCGTGTCTACGATGCGCAAGGTCTTAAAAGGAGTATTAGGTATCTTCTCTTTCTCGAAGGTACGCGGAATATATTCGGCTCGGAAAATAATACGAACCGGCCGTACCTGTCGTCCACTTCTCTAGTATTAATAAAGCCATGGAGAAGCTTAAACGCGAAGAGATAGAGATAGAGGTAGCGTAGGAGGCCGCTAATAAAATCGCTTGTTAAAAATAGATAAAGCTGAAACGCCTTCGTTAATAGAAGCGTTTCTTAAAAGAGAAGGAATAACGGATATTTAATAAGGGTCTTAACGATATTAAGGAGTTGGAACGTTTAGAAGAGCTTAAGAAGGCCGGTGAAGTTAAACGGGTACTCGCAGAGTGTCCTACCTTTTCGGAGTTCGAGGGTTCCGGAACTCTCTCGCCTGGAGCTCTCGAGTGGATCGCTTAGGGTATGCCTAGGTTTAGTAATACTACTGGAGGAGCTCTTGATAGTTTATAAGATTTATAACTGGTTCCCAGGTATTTTCTAAGTCCTCGTATCCTTTCTATTTTACTAGGTAGCTCTAACCTCGTTATAATAGAATCCTTTCGGCTTCGAATTTATTCTCTTCTTCTATCTAGAAGTAGAAGGTTTCTTATAAAGGTGTGTTAGGGTCTACTAGTTCTAATATTAAGATATAGAATACTAGGTAGATTTTAGCGTTAGGTAGAAGCTATAATTTATAGTTAATAGGCCCTTTATTTCTAATAACTAAAAATGGTCCGACTTTAATATAGTCTAGTTTCCTACTTAGTCTTATACCTTTTAAATTCTTTATAAGGAGGTATACTTTATCCCCCTTCTTTAGCTAAGGACCTAATTTTCTTTTCTTATTAACTAACTTCTCTATAGTAATATTAGCCTTACTAATCGTGTACTATATATCTTTATACAGGCTTTTTATATTAGAAGTTAATACCAAGGCTTTTTCGGCATCTAGTCCTTATTAAGGATCTAGGAATAAGTTTACGTGTCGACCGTAGTTTATAAAAAACGGTAATAGCCTTATTATATCTAACCTTTTATCGTTATATACTAACTATACTATTAGGAGTAACGTAACCTAATTATTTTGCCTTTTATTAACGTAGTATCTAAGGTATACTTCTATTATCTAATTAGTACGTTTAGTCTATCTATCCGTTTAAGGGTAATAGGCTATTAATATTCGTAGTTTAGTTCCTATTAACGCGATTAAAGTCTTCTAATAATTTAATATAAAGAGTTTATCTCTATCTGAAGTTATTAATTCTAGTATGCCATGATCTCTAATTAGTCTGTCTAATAAAATGAATCTAAGCTAACTAGCGTTATAGGATTCCTTATATAGGATTATAATAGTATATTTAGTAAGTTTATCGACGATAACTATTATTAAGTCGTACTTGTTATTAGTTACTAGGTTAACTAACTAAGGTAGTTTTATAATAAAGTCCATCGTAACGTCTTTCTATAATACGTCTAGAACTTCGGTAAACTAAATTTATCTGTACTTAGCATGCCTTATAGATTTATTCTGCTAGTAGCATATATATTCCCTGATATATTACTCGACTAACGCTCGCAGGTTTAGTACGGCGTATACTCTTTAAATGAGTTCTAATATTTTAGATACTCCTAGATGTCCTAGTAAAGGATTATTATAGTAATCCCTAATTACTTCTTCTATTACTTTCGGTGGTAAGTATAGTTTCTATTTATATAGTAACAGGTCCCGGCTAGGCTGTTCCTTCCTAAGTTGTCCGGCTAGATTATTATTCTCGTACGCTTCCTTTAAATTAGGAACCGCATATGTCGTGACTCGTATAGTCGTAGCTAGATTCCTTACTAGTACTAACGACCTATCGTTTTTTTATTTCAAGATAGGTTAAGTAGTAATGTCTTTTACTTATATATAGTTAGATCGCCTACTTAAAGCGTCTGCTCGTCTATTATCTTTTCCTAGGGTATACTAAATTTTAAACTTATATTATCTAAGGAGTTTAGACTATTAAACTTGTCGTCGATTTAATTCTTTTATAGTCGTAAAACCTACTAGATTTTTATAATCGGTGAAGATAGTAAGTTCCGAACAGCTTTTAGTATATACTCTCTAATACTATAGAGAATAGACGACTACTAAAAGCTCTTTATTATATATATTATAGTTCTGTTCTACTAGAGATATCTTACGTAAGTAGTATACTACTAGATACTACTTGCCGTCTTTCTACTAATAGAGGCATGCTCCGATTATAAGATCCGAAGCATCTATTTTAATACGTACTAGTTCTTCGTTATAAAACGTGTAGAGTACCGGAGGATCTATATAAGCTTGCTTCAGTTCTTTAAATACTTTCTTCTAGTTAGTATCCTATTGAAATCCCGTATCTTTCTTGGTGATTTCTATTAGTGGTAAGGCTTTCTTAGAGTAGCCTTCTATAAAACGTCTATTAAAGTTAGCGAATCCTAAGAATCCTTATACTAATTTAATATCGTGTGGTATAAGCCATTCTTATATAGCCTGAATCTTCTTAGGGCTTATACGAACGCCTTTAGTTATTACTATAAACCCTAAGAACTCGACTAAGGTCTTATAAAACTCGCATTTCTCTGGTTTTAGGAGGAGTCCCGCTTATAATAGACATGTTAATACATCCTGTATATAAGGGATATATTCCCTAAGAGTCTTAGAGTAGATTAATATATTATCGAGGTATATAATCGCTGTAAGATCTAAATAAGCTCGTATAATATTATTAACTAATGCCTAGCAGGTTACTAGTACGTTGGTGAGACTAAACGGCATGACTAGGTACTCGTAATATCTATACCGAGTCCTGAATACTATTTTCTATTCGTCACCTTCTTTTATTTAAATTAAGTTATACGCTCCTCGAAGATCTAACTTTATAAAGATCTTTACTTTAGCTAGCCGGTCCTACAGCTCGCTAATATTTGGTAGCGGGTAATAATTCTTAATCGTTATATTATTTAACTTTCGATAGTCTACGTATAGTCGTAGTAACCCGTCTTTCTTCTTTATAAAGAGGATCGGATATCCTGCTAGTAATTTAGATTCTCGAATAAATCCCTTTTTTAGGTTCTTATTAAGGTACCCGCGTAGTACTATAAGTTCCTTTTTAGATAACGTATAGATAGGTCCAAACGTTAGTTCCTTCCCTAGTTCGAGTTCAACCTTATAATCCCAAGGTTAGTGTTTAGGCAGAGCTTTTACTATTATCTCTTTTATAAAGAGGCGTTTCTATCTTTAATACTCTTATAAGATGTTAGGAGTACTATTAGTTACTCTAAGAACTCTAACTTATTAACCTAGCGGACCGCTGCTAGTATCTATTAAGTCGGATCCTTATATTTTAAGGTTATCCTTATTTAAAATTAAGGTAATATATACCTTAACCGTTCTTTAGTTCGATTTCTTATCTACCGTCATCTACTATCGACGTGTAGGTTAGAATCTAGTGATATCGCCAGTTCGCTTAAACTTAAGTACTTTTCTTCTCCAGTTAATCGCTAGGTTATGCTTTTCTAACTAAGGCATGCCTAATATAATATAATAGGTGGCTATCCCTATAATATTAAAGGACATTTCCTTATAGTATCATTAAATTATAAATGGTAGCGAGGTTATCTCCTCGTCTACGCTTCCTTTTAATAGCGTTAACCCGTCGGCCATTCGTAAGTCATATAGATCCTTCTTTCTTCGCGTTAGTAGGCCTACTAACCGTACTAATACTTTAGAGATAAAGTTTCTAGATACTCTAGAGTCTATTATTATTATAATCCGCTAACTATCTATTTTAACCGGTACGTTTATATATATTACGTAGTTCGTTAAATATAGCTGATATATTTTTAGGGTAAGGATATTAATCTCCTTATACTTCCCCTTAGTATAAGGGATTACTCTTTTCCTGAAAAGGATAGGAATCCGGTAGTTCTTTTCATGTATATATGCTTCCTGTAGTTGTCGTGGAAATAGGTATACTAATTATCTAAGTAGCACTCTAATATATACTCGTCATGCTTAAGGTACTTATAAAGACTACTATACCATCTTTAGTTATAGTTCGGAAACTACTTCCTTAATCTTTTAGTTACTAAATGCTAATAATAACTTATATTATTATAACTTAACTAAATCTTTCTATACGTTTAGATCCTAATAGATTTTCCTAAGTTTATCTTTACTTAGTAGTAAACTATATATGTTTCGTCGGCGTAGGCTAACTAGTATATTACTCCATGCTATAGATATACTAAGTCGTTCCTAAACTCCTTCTATAGAAGTCCTCCTACTACTTTTTCTTAGTAGAACTCTACCCGTTCCTCGAGTTTTATCTGTGGATCTTTTGATATAGAAGCTCGAGATGCTGCTCTATTACCTTCTTCCTTAGAAGTCTGGCTGAGGTTTTCCTAGTCGGAATCATCCTCGCTTTCTCGGCTTTATTCGGGTTTTCCCTTCTAAATATAACTACTATTATATTTATTATTAGAGTCTAACTCCTTAAGTTATTCGTGAATATCCGCTAGCCTTTATTTAATCTTCGCGATATTTCTCTATTTCTTAGCTATTTCTTCGCGTAATTCTTCTTTTCTAGATTATAGTTCTCTATTAATAGGTGGATTGACGAGGGCTAGTAAATCATCTATAATTATATCTAGCTCGGTGTCGTCGTACTCCGTTTCTTATTAATCCCTTAGAGGTTTAGTCTTCCTAACTAGAACTCTTTCTAATATATTTAACTGAGGTCGTTTTACCATGTTTTTTAACCTATAGTCTCTAGCGATATAGCCCGGCTTGCTATAGCCATAGTAATTCATTGCTTTCTTACCCCCTTACTATTTCTTACCTCTAAACGGTTTCTTTTTTTTAGTAAAGTCCAACTCTATTAGCATCGGACCGTAAGGATCGCGTGAGAATCATTTCTTCCTATAACTTCCTCCGGAATAGAGTCCTATATAACTGAGTCTAGAAACTCTACTATTATAACGTAGTTCTATTACTAACTCGTGGATCTAGTTATCGACTCGTGTTAAGGCTCTTATTAATAAGTCTAAGTTATTATAAACGGCTCCGTCTCGTATAAGTTCCTTCTTTACCTAAGGTTTTAATCCTCTCCGATATATTACTATTAGCGCGTTATTATCCTAGTCGGTTCT
>JAABUN010005147.1_pt1 | contig 16639 bp, 15 predicted proteins | sample 5559311 | NCBI WGS metagenome assembly JAABUN01 (sample SAMN10711877, study PRJNA513370) | rock metagenome | isolation source: Antarctica rocks | place: Antarctica: Victoria Land, Siegfried Peak sud
AAAGCAACGCGGGTTTTGCCAAATCTCCAACACATACCATTAAGACACAAACCAACCATTTTATGTTATCCATTTTAGCTTATGCAAAATTAGAATGACTAAAAGAGAGAAACAATATGAATCATTTTGCTATGAAAACTAAAATTTACCAGGCAGCACTCAAAGCTGCTTACGAAGAACTTAAAAACTTATCCACACCTAAAGCTGCATAAATGATTTTTATAACATTACGGTGCGTAAGGTGAGTAAGAAAGATACTATTGCTGCCTAAAGTTGGCTGTGTTTCATTTCAGGGTTTTTATTAAGGGCAATATTTGTGGTATCGCGTTTTTTGAATAACATATTTATATATTTCACCCTTACTTTGCTGCATGAAGTTTCGAAATCAACAATATAAAACAAGACCTAAGAAAAGTTCTTTAATTATTGGCAGGAGCAAAGTAATTGAAGCCATTAAACAAGGTAAACAGTTAGAAAGAATCTACCTGACAAGTACTATTCACGGAGATGCGATTGATGAGATAAAAGACCTTGCAGCGGCAAACGAAATTCCTGTAAACAAAGTACCTGTAGAAAAAATAGACAGCTTCAATGTAAGTAATCACGAAGGCTGTGTTGCAGTAATTTCAAAAATTCAATATCAAAACTTACAGGAGACAATCTCATTCATAGTTGAAAAAGGCCACACTCCTTTGTTGCTGATGTTAGATGGGATAACCGATATAAGGAACATTGGCGCCATTGCACGAACGGCTTATTGTTGCGAAGTTCATGCCATCATCATCCCTGAAAAAGGTGTTGGAGCATTAAATGAAGATGCGATTGCAACTTCAGCAGGTGCGTTGGAAAAAATTGCAGTTTGTCGTGTAAACAGTTTAATGAAAGCAGTTGATGAATTACATCTTAATGGCATAAAAGTTTTTGCCAGTGAAATGACTGCAGAGAAAAATATCTTCGATCTTACACTTACCGAACCTTGTGCCGTGGTAATGGGAAGCGAGGATAAAGGAATTTATCCTGCACTAATGAAAATTTGTGATGAACAATTTAAAATTCCGATGAAGGAAGATTTTGAATCGCTAAATGTTTCTGTTGCGGCAGGAATAATATTGTATGAGGCTATGAAGCAGAGATTGCAGTAATTATTTAAATTCTGTTTGATAAAGAAAAGCCGCTCTTAGTTGTTTTATCATAAGCAGTATTTTTGCTGTAAACACAAGCTTTGATAGGAGAAAGAGAAATACATTTAGTTGAATGCACCCGCGATGCAATGCAGGGATGGAAAATTTTTATTCCCACTGAAAAGAAAGTTGAGTACTTAAAAAGTTTATTAAAGGTTGGCTTTCATACTTTAGATTGCGGCAGTTTTGTATCTGCCAAAGCCATCCCTCAAATGGCTGATACCGGAAAAGTTCTACGTCAATTGTCTTTAAATGGTAGTAAAACTAAATTACTTGTTATAGTAGCCAATTTGCGCGGTGCAGAAGAAGCTATCACTTACGAAAATATTTCCTGTCTCGGCTTTCCATTTTCCATCTCGCCAACTTTTCAGTTACGAAACACAAATAGTACAATAGAGGAAAGTTTACAAAGAGTAGAAGACATACAAAACCTTTGCCTAAAGAATAGAAAACAATTGGTTGTATATTTAAGTATGGGCTTTGGTAACCCTTATGGCGACGAATATAACGCAGATATTTTATTGAAATGGGCAAATGTGATGGTTCAAAGAGATATAAAAACCATTTCGTTAGCTGACACTGTTGGTGTTTCCACTCCGGAGCAAATAAACTTTGCTTTAAGAACACTCATTCCTAAATACCCTCAGGCTGAGTTTGGAGTTCACTTACATTCAACTGCAGTTAACTGGCAACAGAAATTGGAGGCTGCAGTTAACGCAGGTTGCACAAGATTTGATGGAGCACTAAAAGGTATAGGCGGATGCCCTATGGCAAATGACGAACTGGTTGGCAATATGAACACAGAATGGATGATCACTTATTTGAGAAAAGAAAAAGTTTTACAATCTTTTAATGAGGAATCATTGCAGAAATGTACACAAATTGCAGATGAAATTTTTGTAAGCTAAAGAGATGCCTTTATGAAAATGATGCTGGACATTGATATTAAATCCCCTGCTGAAAAAATCAATTATTCGCATAAGATTTTTTTAATAGGCTCTTGTTTTACTGAACATATTGGTGGACGCCTGCAGGATTTTAAGTTTCCAGTTATTCAAAATCCTAACGGAATTTTGTTCGACCCTCTTAGTGTAAGTAAAAGCCTGCTGTCGTACATAGAGCAAAAGAGATATAATAAGAACGACCTTTTATATTTAAACGAATTATGGCAAAGCTGGAGTCATCATTCAAAGTTTTCCGGAATGGAGGCGGCAGAGGTATTAATTGATATCAATAGTTCGCAGCAAAAAGCACACGACTTTTTAAAACAGGCTGACTGGTTAATCATTACCCTGGGTTCATCCTTTTTGTACCGCTTGAATGAAGCTGGTCAATCTGTTGCCAATTGTCATCGTGCCCCTGCGGAATGGTTTAAAAAACATTTATTGTCAATAGAAGAAACAGAAACATCGTTAATTGAGGCTATAGATCAGTTACAGTCTTTCAACCCGAAATTAAAGATCATACTTACCATCAGTCCGGTTCGTCATATTCGCGATGGCGTAGTTGAAAACAACCGAAGTAAAGCAAGGCTGATTGAATCTGTACAAAGCATCATCGAAAAATATACGCATTGTTATTACTTTGCCGCTTATGAATTAATTATTGATGTATTGCGTGATTATCGTTTTTACGATGTTGATCTCGTACATCCGAATTATGCAGCTACAGATTTTGTGTTTGATACCTTTAAAGAACACTTTATAGAAGAAGAAGCACAAACATTAATGGAAGAGATAAAGAACATTATTACAGGCTATAAGCATAAGCCCTTTCAGCCCGAAACGATGTCTCATCAATCTTTCTTAAAGAGCTATAGTGAGAAGGTGATGCAATTACAACAAAAATACCCGCACCTCAATTTTGAAAAAGAGCTGTGCTATTTTGCGAAAAGAAAAGTGTAGGTACAGAAATGCTAATTTTCTTTTGCAGAAGAAGAAATAGATTTTAATTTTTTTCGTGCTCCTTTCGATTGGCATATATCTGCATAAGTACCAGTGTACATTACCCCAAATTCCTTATGAGGAACAAATTTTTTAAGTCTAAAGTTTTTACTTGTAACTTCTCCAATATCAGTAAAAGCATTTACACAAATCTCGTTAACTACACGCCCGGTAAGAGTTTCTTCAAATGGTAACGGTAACGGTAACTCTGATATAAGAAAGCATAGCGTGAAAAATTAAGAGATATATATACAAAGTCAAAATTCCTGTTCTTTTAAACATCTTTCAAGTGCATGATCCCATGATGGTAATTCAAATCCCTTCTCCGTATTCAGCACGCTGTATGATGGTCTTTTTGCAACCCATCCCATTGATGCCAATGGCAGAGGTTTAAAGTTTTTTGGGTTATGGTATCCGCTTCTTTGTGCAACTTCACTTGCTAATATTGCCCAGCTTATGCTTCCTTTATTTGAGATGTTCCAAATTCCATTTGCTTCATCCAATAACAAGTCTATGGTAGTATCAACCAGGTCAGGAACATAAGTGGGAGATATAATTACATCTTCAGCAGCAGAAAATTCTTCGTTGTTTTTTAAAGACTGAAGTGTATAATAAACAAAATTATATTTATCCCACGGTCCAAAAAAGGCGCTGGTCCGAATGATTAATGCGGAGGGATTATTTTTTAAAACCACTTCTTCAGCCATAGCCTTACTTTCGCCATAAATGTTTAATGGCGAAACCAAATCGCTTTCGAGGTACGGATGGTTCTTAGCTCCATCAAATACAAGGTCAGATGAAAAAGTAACAAATTGAATACCTTGTCTTTCGCATACCCGCGACATTAATTCCGGTGCTTTTGTATTTGCCCGGAAGCAATTATTTGCATCTTTTTCTGCATCATCTACCCTTACATAACCCGCGGTATTTATTATTGCCCAGGGTTTATATTGCTTTACCATTTCTTCTATTTCAAGTTCATCAGCAATATTCAAATCCTCTCTTCCTAATACAATATTATGAATGCCGCGAAAAGAATATATGCGTTCCATTGCTCTGCCCAATGTTCCTGTTTTGCCAATAATTATTAAGGGGCGTTCTGTTTTGTTACGGATGTTGTATTGTTTTTTTGACTGTCCATCCAGATTATAAATAACTGCACAAGGTCTTTTCCACCAGCCTTCTTCTTCAAGCACAGGATGATAGTAATCGCCGTTGTTTGCCAATGCTTTTACCATTTTAGCTAATGCGGTTGGCCTTGGTGTAAAGCTTCTTACATCAAACAATCCGGGCTCATAAATTCCACATTGTTTAATGAGCAGGTTACACCAGTCGAAAGAGCCTAAAATAGCCCATGCTGTAACAGCGCGTATGTCAACTCCTTCTTCTTTTAACTCGTTTGCAGCTTTGTAAATTGATAAGAACCATCTCAATTGCTCTTCGCGGCCGCACTGTAAATGAACTTCTGTTACAGCGATTGGTAATGAGAACCTTTCCCATAATTCCTGTAGAAGCGCTTTGGTGCCTATATGCCTGCCAACTCTTACAGCCTCCACATCAGCATAAGTATCAATGCCGTTGCCGCCAAGGGTGTGGGGTGGGAAGTTTTCAACCCGTTGATCAATATAACGTTCGGAGGTTAAATAGTGGTTGATACCGATAATATAAGGCGGGCAAGGATTTTCAATAAAAAAGGTAAGTTCTTCTGGAGAAATACCTTCTCCAAGTAAGTAGCTCCATAACGGGTGTTGATTATTAACCATGCCGCACAACAAATCTATTGATAGCCACCGTCTTTCATTTTCGAATCTTGCCTGGTATTCTAATTCAGGGGTGCTATAAGTTTTCCCGAGGTCTTCTGTTTGTATAAGCTTTGCATCTGGATTTACTTTCCTGATCTCCTGCATTGCAAGAATGGTGGCTTTACATTCTTCAACCAGTATTTTAAGAAACTGCTTTGAAGTTTTGCCATGCGGATACCAATGTCCGTATAATCCGCAAAAACGTGCAGTGGTTAAAGGTTCGTTTACAGGAGTATAATATTCAATCCAGGGAAATTGTGAGACTACTTTGGCTGCGTAAGCTGCTAAACCTTTTGAAAAACTTCCATCATAAAAATCAGCATATACGGGTCCGCTGCCATGATGTACCAAACCGGCAATAAGTTTAATACCTGCTTCTCTTATTTCGTCTAATTTTTTTTGGGAATGTTCCCAATTAATTTCAGCCTTTAATTCGGGTGCGTGTTTTTCCCATAAAAGAGGATAGCGTAATGCTTTAAAACCTAACGCTGCTATGCGTTGGATGTCGTCGAGCCTTTCATAGTGTCCTGAAAGGTGCAACTGATCCATATATCTATCTTCAACCCGGTTAAATGAACATTCAATTCCTGCCCAAATATCAACTCCGTTTCTCGAGTATCCGTTCATCATCTGTTGGTAATTTAGCAGACAAGTCTGCCTGGGTAATCTTTTTAAAAGTTGTTAAAGCCTGTGCCACTACCTGATCCATATTATAATACCGATAAGTTGCTAATCTTCCAACAAAGTAAGTATTGGTTAGCTGGTTTGCCAGGGCTGCATACTTTTTATATAACAAGTCGTTTTCGGGGCGTGGCACAGGATAATAGGGATCGCCGGTAGCTTCAGGAAACTCGTACACCAAAGTGGTTTTATCGTGTTTCTGACCTGTCAAGTGCTTAAACTCAGTTATGCGGGTAAAGGCATAATCATTAGGATAATTAATAGTTCCGGTTTCCTGAAAGTTTGAACTTTCTATTGTTTCAAATTTAAAGCGGAGAGACCGGTAAGGAAGTTTGCCGAATTTAAAGTTGAAGTACTCATCTACAGGCCCTGTGAAAATCAGCTTTTTATAATTTACTTCGTTCATCACTTCCTGGTAATCTGTATTCAGCATGATCTTGATATTTGGATGCGAAAGCATCTTTTCGAACATCTTTGTATAACCATGTAAAGGCATTGCCTGAAAAGTATCAGTAAAATAACGGTCGTCTTTATTGGTGCGTGTTGGTACCCTTGCTGTAACAGATGCATCTAATTCTGACGGATCCAAATCCCATTGTTTGCGGGTGTATCCTCTAAAAAATTTTTCATATAATTCTCTGCCCACTTTACTTACCACTACATCTTCAGAAGTTTTAACGGGGTAAACTTTTTCGGCTCTTGAAGCAAGAAATTCTTCCACTTCAAGCCCGTTTAAATTCAGGCCGTAATACTTGTTAACCGTATTTAAGTTTATAGGAATGGGGAGCAGTTGGCCATCAACACTTGCCAATACTTTATGCTGGTAGTTACGCCAGGGCGTAAACTTGCTTAAATAATTAAATACATCGGCAGAGTTTGTATGAAAAATGTGTGGGCCATATTTATGTATTAAAATACCATCCTCGTTGTAATAATCATATGCATTGCCACCAATATGGGTTCTTTTATCTATGATTAATATTTTTTTGTTTCCTACAGAAGCAAGTCTTTCTGCTAATACACTTCCAGCAAATCCGGCTCCTACTATCAAGAAATCGTACATAAGTTTTAAGTTTAAATGATTTGTTTGTTTTTAATAGTTGTGTTTATTTTCTTCATCATATCGGTGAAAGTTGCGCTCCAGCTTTTATCAGCAATAAATTCATCAATAACAGGAAGCCATTTGGTTTTATCCATCTGCATATATTGTTCAGCAGCTTCAATAAAACCGGCGGCATCGGTGGCAATTTTTACAATGCCTTTTTCGCCATAAGGATGAACTACATCGGTAATTGGTGTGGAAACTACAGGAACGCCTGCGGCGAGATACTCGGGAGTTTTGGTGGGACTAATAAAGCGCGTGGCATCGTTAAGAAGGAAAGGAATTAAGGCTACGCTCCATCCTGAAACATATTTGGGCAACTCGTTGTATGATTTACCGCCTAAGTAATGTATGTTATGAAGACGTGGAAGATGATTGTGGTCTATTTTAACTACAGGACCAAGTAATACAAAGTTCCACCCGGGTTTTTGCAGCGCCATTTGTTCAATTAGGCCTAAATCGAACCGCTCGTCAATCACTCCATAAAAACCTAATTTAGGGCCTGGTATGCGTTTTTGATCTTCAGGTTCTTCTGTAATAGTGCGGGCCTGTTCGAAATGTTTTTTATCAATACTGCTTGGGAAAGGATATATGTTGTGATGCTTATTTTTCTTAAACTCGTATAAGCTTTGCCCTCCTGTAAATACTATATCTGCCTTCTTCAATAGTGTTTCTTCAAGTTCCTTCAATTGAGGAGGAGGGTTTTTAAACATAGAAAGCTCATCCATGCAATCGTATATTACAATTCCCGGTTCTAAGTGTTCAGTAAAAGTAAGAGGCATGGGAGTGTAATACCAGAAAATAAATTCTTCTAAATTTTTGGTTCTAAAAAACTTGTCTATTAAATCTTTCTGCATTTTATCTGCCTGTTCCTGATTAGTTCCATCAGGCAGGTGGGGTTCAACAACCCAAAGATTATCTGCTTTAGAAGTGATAGCTAATACCGGTTCTCCCGGCGCATCCCAATAAGGTTCTTCAACATATAAAACTGTAAATTTTGTGGCAAAGCGCGAAAGCAGGTGTTGCGGCCGCTGATAAACAAAGTTCCATCGAAGGTGGGAAAAACAAATTAAGGTATAGGGTGTTTTTGAATGAGTTTCGTTACTCAAGCTAAGGTTGTTGTTTTTTAAAATTTTGCTAATTTCATCCATGGATGTACCGAAACATATTTTAAGGAAAAGTGATTAATACAGGTATAATATATTAATTACGTGCCATAATACTACACCTGTTTTTAAGGCTAAGCAGATTAATAAAATTAATAGGTGAAGATAGGTAAAAAATGGTTTGGGGAAATAACTTCACATTTGTTTAATCTAAAAGTAGTAAAAGTAAAACAAATCTAATTTTCAATTTCACCTTTAAACACCTTTAAAATTGAAGTTTTAAGCCGTGTAAACAGTAGTAACTCTAAATAAGGATATAATACAATATACAGAATCAGTATAAAGGAACACCAAAGCTTTCATCCGAAATAACATCTTTCCACTGTTTAATAAGGCTAATATATTCTCTGCCTAAAGGCCTTATTTTTCTATTAAGATCATACATTCCTAAAGAATTAACTATACCTGCGTCATTTCTTAAAGCACTGTCCCAATCCACCTGGTCTATAAGGCTATACCAAGTAAAACCTATTACCGGAACGCCATCTTCTTTTAACCGGTAAACATTTGCCCATTGTTTTTTTAACCAATGTACAGATAACGGTTCGGTGATATTGGTTTCGGTATGCATTACGGGCAGCTTATAACGCCGGAAGTATTGATGGGTGATAACGTAATAACCAAAGATTTCGCCGGCGGGAGAGGTGCTCCCGTTTGAATGAACCATGTGCTCGTTGGTAATGTAATAATCGTTGCCCATTACACAATTACACTGCGTTTTTAACCGGTGATTACCAAACCACTTGTATTCTTCATCGGTCATTCCATTCTCTATAAGATATTTATACATGTCGGCATCAAGTGAATAGCCGTAAGTAAAATCAAGAGATAAAAATCTTTTTTGATTAAGAAAATCGCAAAGCGGTCTTACATCCGGATTTTCTGCGTGAAAGTATTCGCTCGATTCGCTCTGTATAAAAACAGCATCGTTACGAAGTTTATGTATAGCCTGCATGGCAAGTATGTTTGCCTTACAAAGATTTTTTAGTGCGATTACAAACGTACGGTCAGAGGTTTTGCATTCATTCCACCATCCATACTGCCCCGAAAACATGGCAGTAATAAAAATTTCATTTACCGGGGTATAATATTGTAGGTGAGGATAGCGCCTGGCAAAAGCTTCAGCATATTCAGCAAAATAGTAAGGCCAGTCAGTATTTTGAAAATTACCAATCCAATTGGGTACTCCGAAATGGCAAAGGTCAACAATTGGCTCAATTTGTAACCTTTTCAGTTCATTAAAGGCAGCGTCAGAAAAGCTCCAGTCGTATTTTCCCGGGGCTATGTGGCACCTGTAATAGGGTGGCCCGTATCTCAGGTGTTCCATTCCCGATTCTTTTACAAGTGCAAAGTCTTGTTTCCAGTGTTTATAATGCCCGGTCTTCTCCATCTCGTCTATTCTTTTCGTCTTTCCGTTGGGCAGGATTATGTTAGGGTAGCTATTCTCGATACCCGTTGCAAACATAAATCTGTTTTTATTCATTTTCTGTTGGTTATATTTTGCCTTTATAATGATATACGGTTATTATATATCAAGTAGTTAACTGTATAAAATTTACTTTAAATTATTATTAAGGCTGTAAGTTGAAAGGGGTTAATCAATAATACTGCCACGAAGTGATCTATTTTGAGAACGCTGAAAAAATTGAATATAGAAGGAAGGTTGCAATAATTAGAAAGTATTGCTGATACCCACTCTGTGATTTATATATTGGTTTTTATCTGCTTCAGAAACCATAAATAAAGCAAGGTCACCGGCGTTTATTTTTCCTTTGTTTGTAGCAGGTGGATGGTTGGCAGCAGTTATGTAGTCGCCTGTAGCTTCTGCGTCTAATATGTCTGGTGCACCTACAACTGTCCAGTTAAGGTTACTTTCCTTTAAATATAAGTATGCTTGTAAATGTTCTTTGCCAACAGGTAAAAACGCCTTGGGGTACAAAGGTTTGTCTATTATTAAAGTATTATCATCAGCATTTAATAAGCCCATGCCACCTAAAGCCACAATTCTCTCTACGCCCGTTTTTTCATTTGGGTGATGATATTTTTAATGCCCAGAGAGCGGGTTTTATCAATACCGTCAAAGCTGCCACCTAAAGCAGAAAGAACAGCATCACTTCCTTTTACAGCGTCAAATACATCATCTTCATTAAATACATATCCTTTAACTGTTTCAAGATTGTAGTTGCGTAAATCTTCATCAATTAAACTTTCCACATTTCGACCAAATGCTTTTACATTGTGGCCTAACGACAAAGCATATCTTACTATATGTTTGCCTACCATGCCTGTTGCTCCAAAAACAGTTATTTTCATATTCAGTGATTGAAATAGGGGTTGAAAGGATTTTAATGATTGCAGCGATTAAAACAGGGATTGAAATGATTGGAAGGATTATAATGATTTTTGGCAAAAGAATAATATTTATTGCATAAAATGAAAACGTAATTGTTTGTAAATAAAAAGCACCTCCAAAAAAGAGATGCTTTTTATTTATTGTTCAAAAAATGGTTGAATTTTTAATATTACTGCTTACTAATCCTACAATCGGTTCAATCCTTAAAATCCCTGTTCTAAACCATTACCTGTTCCTTAATTTCGTCCATGGTGATAGAGCCATGACTTTCGTCATACACACATTCACCATTTTTAATAACAATGATTTGCGGACTTTCATGAAAAACATGAAAATCTTTAGCAATTTTGTTACTAATATCTCTATAGCTAATAAGGTCGAGGAAATAGAAATCTGCATCATCAGGTGCGCTGCTTCTTTCAAGTCTTCCTTTGGCCATACTGCTGATGCTGCACCGTGTACTATGCTTAAATATTACCTGCGGTTTTTGTTTCGACTTTTCTTTTATTTCCGCTAATTGATTAGGGCTATTTAATTGTATCCAATTCATATTTTGGTTTTCTTCTGCTACATTAAAAATTATGCCTATGCCCTGAAATAACGGGGATTATGAGATGGGCAACCGCCTTTGCGATAAGACGAGCACGATGTGAAGGAAACTGCTGATAAAACTACCAGCATAATTACGGCGAATGTCTTTTTCATGGAAACGATTATTAACTAAATAAACTTATTTTGCACAGTTATTTCAAAGATAAAGATTTTAATGAAAGTTCACTTTATATCTATTGGTGGCAGTGTAATGCACCAGTTGGCAATTGCTCTAAAAAGAAAAGGTTACCAGGTAACCGGAACAGATGATGAGATTTTTGAACCTAGCCGTACCAACCTGCAAAATGAAGGTTTATTACCGCAAAGCATTGGATGGAATACTGATTCAATTACCACTGATATTGATGCAGTTATTTTAGGAATGCATGCAAAAAACGATAATCCTGAAATAGAAAAAGCAAGGGATTTGGGGTTGCCTGTGTACTCTTTTCCTGAATATATTTTTGAGGAAAGTAAGCAAAAAACAAGGGTTGTTGTAGGCGGAAGTCATGGAAAAACCACTACAACAAGCATGATAATGCACGTGTTAAAAATTGCACAAAAACAGTTTGATTACCTGGTAGGAGCACGTTTAGAAGGGTTCGATCAATCAGTTAATATTTCTGATGCTCCTGTTATTGTTTGCGAGGGCGATGAGTACCCCGCCAGTGCAATTGAAAAACGTCCTAAGTTTCATTTTCTTTTTCCTCATATTGCCATTATTACCGGCATTGCCTGGGATCATATCAATGTATTTCCAACCTTCGAAAGTTATCTTGCGCAATTCAAAATATTTATTGATAAGGTAGAGCCCGGAGGCGTTTTAATTTATAACGAAACAGATGAAGTTTTAAAACAGTTAGTAGCCACTCATCGTCGAAACAATATTTCTTACCAGCCTTACGGCATACCAGCCCATACTATTAACAACGGCAAAACCACTGTAAAAATTGAAGATGCAGAAGGTGAACTAAAGGTTTTTGGAGATCATAACCTGTTAAACCTTCATGCGGGGTGGTTCGTTTGTAAACATTTGGGGATAACTGCTGAAACTTTTGTAAAAGCAATCAGTAATTTTACAGGAGCCAGCAAGCGGTTAGAGAAAATGTATGAAAACTACAATACAACTGTTTACCGCGATTTTGCACATGCACCAAGTAAAGTAAAAGCCACCATCGAAGCAGTAAAACAACAATATCCCAACCGCAATTTAATAGCAGTGCTCGAACTTCACACCTTTAGCAGTTTAAACGAAAACTTTATGAACGAATATAAAGGCGCAATGGATAAGGCAGATGAAGCTGCCGTGTTCTATTCAAAGCATGCACTGGAGCTAAAAAGAATGCCTGACCTGCCAAAGGAAGCTGTTTTACAAGGTTTTTGTAAGCAGAACCTGCAGGTAATTAACGATAAAAATGAATTTGAAAAATGGCTGTCCAGCCAATCTTACCACAACGCCAACCTCGTATTAATGAGCAGCGGAAATTACGACGGACTTGATGTAAACGCCTTCGCTAAAAAAATAACAGCTTCCTGATAGTATCACCAGTCTTTAAAACCCTCTTATAATTATCGTATAACCTATTTTGAATTTTTCTTCAAATGAAATTACAGTTAAAACGCCCCATTGCTTTTATAGACCTTGAAACAACCGGTACAAACCTCGCTACAGATCGCATAGTTGAAATAGCCATAGTTAAAGTAGGTGTTGAGGGTTTGCGACAAGCTAAGCGCAAGCTGATAAATCCGCAAATGCCTATCCCAAAAGGGGCAAGCGATGTTCATGGAATCACAAATGAAATGGTAAAAGATGCACCGGTTTTTAAACAGGTTGCAAACGAGATAAAACAATTTATTAATCATTGCGATATTGGCGGTTATAACAGCAACCGTTTTGATGTTCCTTTACTGGTTGAAGAATTTTTGCGGGCCGGATTGGAGTTTAGCGTTGAAGGCAGAAAACTGATTGATGTACAGCGCGTGTTTCACATGATGGAACAAAGAACACTAAGTGCTGCGTATAAATTCTACTGCGAAAAAACTTTAGATGGTGCGCACAGCGCCGAAATTGACGCCATTGCCACCTGGGAAGTTTTACAGGCACAAATTGAAAGATACCCGCAAATAGGGGTAACACTCGAAGAGATTTGCACCTTCTGCGGAGAAGAAGATGTAGTTGATTTTGCCCGCCGCTTTATTAAAGTTGATTGCAAAGAGGTTTTCAATTTTGGTAAACATAAAGGCAAATGTGTAGAGGAAATTTTAAAGGCTGAACCGCAATACTACGACTGGATGATGAAAGGGGATTTTCCATTACACACCAAACAAAAACTAACAGAAATTATGAACCGGACCCTGCTTAAAAAAGCTTAACGGCTTTTTAAGTACGAAGAAAGCTGTACTAAAAACTAAAATTGTATTTTCGACATTTACCCACATTCTGTTGGAAAAAATAGTAATCATACCTACTTACAATGAAAAAGAAAATATCGCCGGTATTTTAACCGAAATTTTTTCTTTAAACCAGGGCTATCATGTTTTAGTAATAGACGATGGTTCGCCTGATGGTACCGCCAATATTGTAAAAACCCTTCAGGATGAATATTCAGGTCAATTATTTTTAGAGGAAAGAAAAGGGAAGTTAGGCTTAGGCACTGCTTATATACACGGTTTTAAGTGGAGCACAAAAAAAGGCTACAAATTTATTTTTGAGATGGATGCAGACTTTTCTCACAGGCCGTCCCAACTCGAAAGGCTTTATAAAGCATGTAAATACGATGGTGCAGATGTGGCTGTAGGAAGTCGTTATGTACCGGGCGGAAGGATAGAGAATTGGCCCTGGGACAGGAGATTTTATTCAAAGGGTGGTGCTCTATACACAAAGCTTATTACATGGATGCCCATTAACGACCCAACTGCCGGATTTATTTGCTATAAAAAAGAAGTGCTGCAAACCATTAACCTTGATGAAATAAAGTTTGTAGGCTATGCTTTTCAAATTGAAATGAAATTTGCTGCGTGGAAATTAGGTTTTAAAATAAAAGAAGTTCCCATAACTTTTATTGACCGCAAGGAAGGCTCTTCAAAAATGAATAAAGGTATTTTAAAAGAAGGCGTATTGGGCGTTCTTAAAATACAATTTCAAAGTGTTTTTAAAAATTACAGGCGCAGGGTTAAAAATCCTTCTGAAGCCGTTACCGTGTAATTGTTAGTAATCTCTCTTCATATATACGGTACAAACGCTACCGTTACATGCCGCAAAATAACCAGTGGAAAGCTATTTTATATAAACATTATCTGCCTTATTTATATCAGGAACATATAAGCTTCCTAAAGTGATTGCAGAAACAGTTTTATCTGCAGGAATGGTAATGGTAACTGTATTGCTGCCACTTTCCCAAACGCCAACATTGCGATGTTCTTTTCTTATTGAATTATCTGTAAACTTTATATCTAAGTCAATTGGGACTGGTTTCGTTCCTTTTGCTTCAATAATTATTTCGTAGTTCTTTCCTCTTTTATTTACGTTCTTTATTGCAAGATCAGGTACACCATAATCTAAGAACCAACGCTTCCAAAACCAGTTTAAATTTCTTCCTGAGCCGGTATTCATGCAATTGAAAAAGTCGTAAGGCATAGGATGTTTGCCCTGCCACTGATTAATATAAAAATGCAAGGCTTTTGTAAATAATTCATCTTGCAGTAGATCTTTTACATATAGGTAACCGAGTGCGGGTTTGGGATATGAATTTAAAAACATGGACAGGCCATTTTGCTGCGTTGTTAAGGTAGTGATGGGAAGGTCAGCTTCAGTACCAGCATATTTTTCGTAACGTGCCACTCCATAATCATCCTTAATTGTGGAATCGATCATGGACGAAATAAGCCATTCGCCAATAGTAGCCCAGCCCTCATCCATCCATCCGTACTTGGTTTCGTTAATGCCTATGTAAAACGGGAACATGGTATGAAATATTTCGTGATCGGTTAATGTAATAGCATCAGTACGGTTTTCTACTGGGTTGTCATTTACCATCATTGGATATTCCATCTGATCAAGCCCGTCAAAAACAGTTTCGTGAGGGTAGGGGAAGGGCCATTTTGGAAACACATAACTCATTGCCTTTACAGTTTCCCTGCTAAAATCAATCACCTCATAATAATCTTTGTGCTTAGGATTGAAAACTGCATCCACTCTTGTACGTCGCCCTGTTGTTTTATCTGCTACAAGGCTTGATGATTTCCAGATGTAATGATCGCTTGTTGCAAAAACAAAATCAGTAACATTATTTGCTTCAAAGTTCCAGGTATTAAGTGCGTTATCAGCAGTGATGATTTCGTTTGTAAGGTCAGTTGTATCTATGATAGTTGTTATAGCATCGTTTGTTTCTGCCTGCTTAATTCTTGTGCAGTAGCGTTGATTAAACACTTCGCTGCAATTTTGTAAATCGCCGGTTGCCCATACAACAAAATTTTTGGGAACAGTAATAGAAGCTTTGAAATTGCAGAAGTCGTTATAAAATTCCTGCGTGCCGAGGTATTGGTTTTTGTTCCAGCCGTCAATGTCATCATACACCGCAATCCTGGGAAAGAAATATGCGATGAACGCTGCATTGTTTTCAACCATTCCTGTGCGCATGTGTGAGCCTTTGTTTAAGATATAATGATAAGTAATATCGAAATGAATGGTGTGCTTAGGCATCACCCCCGGAACGGTTGCAGTCATGTTGGTTGCATCTGTTTTATAAGTTATGGAAGGAGTTTTAGGTACAGAGAGGCTGTCTATTTCAATGCCTTCTCCTATGTCTGCCGGGTTTACAGTGTGTAACCGTTGTGATCCTTTTTTGTAGTAATCGGGATAAAGCTTAAAAAGGATTTCGTCTAAAGTATCAGGACTATTATTATAGTAATCAACAGAAACGCGGCCTTTAACAAGGCGGCTTACCGGATCAAAAGTTACATTGAGGTTATAGTTAGCAGTATTTTGCCAGTACTTTTTGCCTGGTCTTCCGTCAACAGAGCGTGTGGCTTTGTTATAAGTATGTTGCAGGTTTCGCGGTACAAAAAGTTGGGTTTGAGCGCTTACCCCAAAGGAAATATTTAAAGTGATTACTAATAGAAACAACAGTTGTTTTTGCATGCGTTTTCTTAGATAAAGCGGCAAATTACAGCAATCTTTTGCGATACTTTTGATAGAGAAATAGAACATATTTTATTGCCTACTATTATTTGTGCATTTTTTATGGCTATTCTAAAATGTCCGGATTAAGTATAAAGCCGGAGAATTGCATAATTTTCGTGTATGAAACGCTTAATAACTATTTCTTGTTTTATCCTTTGCATTTCGGTTTCAGCACAAATAAAACCTTTTCGTTTTGCTTTTATTTCCGACACCCATATTGGTTCGCCTGATGGTGCTGCTGAACAGGATTTAAGACGCACAGTAAGCGATATTAATCAAATGAAAGATGTTGCCTTTGTTGTTATAACAGGCGACATAACTGAATTAGGCACCAATGCAGAATTGCAGTTAGCAAAGAAATTATTGGATAGTTTAAAAATCACCTGGTACATAATTCCCGGTAATCACGATACCGGCTGGAGCGAGAGTGGTGGCTTAAGTTTTACAAAGGTTTTTGGTAACGATAAGTTCTTGTTTACGTACAATGGCATTCATTTTATTGGTTGCGCTTCGGGTCCTTATGTTAGGATGAGTGATGGTCATGTACCACGTGATGCAATGAACTGGATGAAAGAAAAACTATCGAAGCTTGATAAGAATGAACCTTTAATCTTTTTGAATCATTATCCTTTAGAATC
>JAABUN010005148.1_pt1 | contig 16638 bp, 18 predicted proteins | sample 5559311 | NCBI WGS metagenome assembly JAABUN01 (sample SAMN10711877, study PRJNA513370) | rock metagenome | isolation source: Antarctica rocks | place: Antarctica: Victoria Land, Siegfried Peak sud
CTCGCTCTTCGCGGCGTGGCCCGGTGCGAGCACGACATACAGTGTCGTGGTGAGCCCGAGCCCGACTCCCCTGCGTGACCTCGTGCACCCGAGCTGGGCCGACGCGCTCGCACCCGCAGAGGGCACGGTCGCCGAGCTGGGCGCCTTCTTGCGCGAGGAGGTCGCGTCGGGCAGGGGATATCTGCCCTCGGGCCCGCAGGTGCTGCGGGCCTTCGCCCAGCCGCTGGGTGAGGTGCGAGTGCTCGTGGTCGGCCAGGACCCCTATCCCACGCCCGGCCACGCGGTCGGGCTCAGCTTTTCCGTGGCGCCCGACGTGCGCCCGGTCCCGCGCAGCCTGCACAACATCTACACCGAGCTGGTCTCGGACCTGGGAGTGCCGATGCCCACGAGCGGCGACCTGACCTCCTGGACGCAGCGTGGGGTGATGCTGCTCAACCGGGTGCTGACCGTGCGCGCCGGAGCCCCGGCCAGCCATCGAGGCAAGGGGTGGGAGCAGGTCACCGCACTGGCCATCGACGCGCTGGTCGGGCGAGGTGGGCCCCTCGTCGCGATCCTGTGGGGGCGCGACGCCCGCTCTCTGGCTCCCTCCCTGGGTGATGTGCCGACGGTGCAGAGCGCGCACCCCTCGCCGCTGTCCGCACGCGGCGGGTTCTTCGGCTCCGCCCCGTTCAGCCGCACCAACGACCTGCTCCGCGCCCAGGGCGGCGAGCCCATCGACTGGAGGTTGCCGTGAGTCCCACCGAGTCCGGTATGCCGTCGCAGGCCTTCGCAGGTCGCGGCAGCGTGCGCCCGCAGCCCTGGTCCTGGAGCCGTTACGTCGCCATCGGGGACAGCTTCACCGAGGGCATGTGCGACCTGGACCCGCAGGCGCCGGGCCACTTCGTCGGGTGGGCGGACCGGCTTGCGGCGCTGCTGGCACCGCATACCGAGCAGGAGTTCGGCTACGCCAACCTCGCGGTGCGTGGCCGGATGCTCACCCGGATCGCCGGCGAGCAGACGGCCAGCGCCCTGGAGCTCAAGCCCGACCTGGTCAGCATCGTCGGCGGGGGCAACGACATCCTGCGTCCACGCGCCGACCTCGACTCCCTCGCCGCGCAGCTGGAGGACGCCGTCGTGCGTCTGCGCGCCACCGGTGCCGATGTGCTGATGGCCACCCCCACCGACCCCAGGGACGCCCCGGTCATCAAGGCCACCCGGGGGCGGATGGCGATCTACAGCGCCCATATCTGGAAGATCGCGCAAAGGCACGGCTGCTACGTGCTCAACCAGTGGTCCCTGGACTTCCTGCGCGACTGGCGGATGTGGGCGCAGGACCGGATCCACATGACCTCGGAGGCGCACCGTCGAGTTGCCCTGGCGGCGTACGCCACGCTGGGGCACGACCCCGCTGACGCCGACTGGGCGGTCCCGCTGCCACCCGAGCCGGCGCCGGGCCGCCTGGAGGTGATCCGGGACAACGCGGAATGGGCCCGCAGCCATGCCGGGCCGTGGGTGGCCCGTCGCTTCCAGGGGCGGTCCTCCGGAGATGCTGTCCTGCCCAAGCGCCCGCAGGTGACTCCGCTTGTCGGGAGCCGTCCCCCTTCTCAATAACGGCGCACATGCTTACGTATGCTGCACCTTATGACGCATCTGCGTGTTTCTGAGGTCGCCGCTCTGCTCGGGGTATCCCCCGATACCGTGCGCCGAGCGATCGACGGCGGCCGACTGAGCGCGACCCAGGACGGGTCCGGGCCCATGGTGGTGGCCGGCGCCGACGTCGCCGCGCTCGCGCAGGAGCTGTCCCACCCGCCGGAGGTGGGCGTCCTGGGGCGCAGCTCCGCCCGCAACCAGATGCGCGGGATCGTCACCCGCGTGGTCACGGACACGGTGATGGCACAAGTCGAGATCCAGGCCGGGCCGTTCCGCCTGGTCTCCCTGCTGAGCGCCGAGTCGGTGCACGAGATGGACCTGCAGGTCGGCTCGGTCGCCGTGGCCTCGATCAAAGCCACCCATGTGACGGTCGGCGTGCCGCAGTGAACCGCGGCGCAGGGAGTCGCGCCGGACTCGCGATCCCGGTGGCCGTCATGCTGACCTGTGCCGCCTGTGGCAGTGCAGACGGCACCGTGACCGTGCTGGCTGCTTCCTCGCTTACCGACGTCATGAGCGAGGTCGAGTCGCAGCTGGAGAGCGCTGACCCCGGTTTGGACCTGCAGATCAGCTACGCCGGGTCCTCCCAGATCGTGCAGCAGGTCAACGAAGGGATCGATGCCGACGTGCTGCTCCTGGCCGGTGAGACGGCTCTTGCCGGTCTGGACGCAGGAGCTCAGGTGGCTGAGCCGGTCTACTTCGCGACCAACACCTTGGCGATTGCCGTGGCCCCGGGCAACCCGGCCGGTGTGACCAGCGTGGCCGACCTCGGCCGCGACGATGTGCTCGTCGTGCTCTGCGCGGAGCAGGTGCCCTGCGGAGCCGCCGCCGCGACCATGTTCGAGCAAGCAGGAGCAACGCCCGGTGTGGACTCCTACGAGCCCGACGTGCGCGCCGTCCTGAGCAAGATCGCCGCGGGTGAGGCCGACGCCGGCATTGTCTACGTCACGGACGTCGGTGCGGCCACCCCACCGGTCGAGGCCATCGACATCCCCGATGACGTCAACGTCGTCAACCGCTACCCGGCTCTGGTCGTCGGTGACAGCGAGGCCGGCGCCGCCGTCGTGGCAGACCTGCAGACCCCGCAGGTCACGGCGCTGTTCGAGCAGGCCGGTTTCGGCCTCCCATGATCGGGCAGGGAGCTCGGGCCTCGCGCTCGACCAGCTGGGCACTGCGCATCGCCGCCTGGCTGGCGGTGGTCGTTCTGGCCCTGCCTCTGTTGGCACTGCTGGTGCGGGTCGACTGGGCCGGGCTGCCTGCCGACCTGTCCACCCCCACGGCATGGCAGGCGGTGCGGCTGTCCGGGCTCACCACCGCGACGACCCTGCTCGTGGTGCTCGTGCTGGGCACCCCGCTGGCGTGGCTGCTCGCTCGCGGCACCCACCCCTTGCTGCCGTGGCTGCGCGCCGTGGTGACCGTCCCCCTGGTGTTGCCGCCCGTCGTCGGCGGCGTAGCGCTGCTGGCCACGTGGGGACGCCGGGGGGTGCTCGGTGGGCCGCTGCACGAGCTCACCGGCCTCAGCCTGCCGTTCACCACTGCCGCGGTCGTGATCGCGGAGGTGTTCGTGGCGATGCCCTTCTACGTCATCTCCGTCGAAGGGGCGATGCGGGGTCTTGACCCCCGCTTCGACGGGATCGCCGCGACCCTGGGGGCCTCCCCGCTGCGTACGTTCGTGACGGTGGTCGTCCCGATGGTGGTGCCCGGGATCGCCGCCGGGGCGGCCCTGGCCTGGGCCCGCGCGCTGGGCGAGTTCGGTGCCACCATCACCTTCGCCGGCAACTTCCCGGGCCGCACCCAGACCGTGCCGTTGGCCGTGTTCACCGCACTGGAGCAGGACCCGGACGCTGCCCTGGCCCTGTCGGTGCTGATGCTGACGATCTGCGTCATCGTGCTGGGCGTGCTTCGCAGCAGGTGGCTGCCGTGAGCACGGCGCAGGTGCCTGCCTCCCCCGAGAGCAGTCCATCGCAGGCGCCCCGCTCCGTGCACGCCGATGTCCTCGTCCGTCGCGGGGCGTTCACGTTGCGGGCCGACCTGCACCTGGCGGCGGGCAGTGTCACCGCGGTGCTCGGTCCCAACGGGTCCGGCAAGTCGACGCTGCTGCTTGCCCTGGCCGGTCTGCTGGCCGCGGGGCAAGGACCGCAGGTCCCCGCTGCGCGCCGCAACGTCGGTCTGGTGCTGGCCGAGCCGTTGCTCTTCCCGCACCTGAGCCTTCGTGACAACGTCGCGTTCGGCCCCCGATCCCGGGGCCTGGACCGGCCGGCTGCCCGCATCCGGGCCGATCAGGAGCTGCGCAGGGTCGGCCTGGGCGAGCTGAGCGACCGGCGACCGGCAACCCTGTCCACCGGTCAGGCGCAGCGGGTGGCGCTGGCGCGGGCCCTGGCCACTGATCCTGCGTTGTTGTTGCTGGACGAGCCACTGTCGGCGCTGGACCCCGCCACCCGCTCGCGCACCCGAGCCGACCTGCACCACCGCCTTGGTGACTTCGTTGGAGCGACCGTGCTGGTCACCCATGACCCGCTCGACGCGCTGACGCTGGCCCAGCAGCTGGTCTTCCTCGACGACGGCCAGGTGGTGCAGGTGGACACACCCGCCGCGGCGATCGCCCGGCCGCGCAGCCCGTATGTGGCGCGCATCGTCGGTCTCAACCTGCTCTCCGGCCGGGCCCGGGTCGCTGAGCAGGTGCGCGTGGACCTCGGCAACGAGCAGATCGTCACCGCCGAGGACCCGAGCTCAGTGCTCGACGGGACTCCCCTGTGGGTGGCGATCGACCCCGCGGCCGTCGCCCTCTACGACGCACCCGCCCACGGGTCGACGCGCAACACCTGGCCGGTCACGGTGGCTGAGGTCACGATCTCCGGGCAGCGCGCCCGGGTCGGCCTGCACGGTCCCGTGCCGTTGGTCGCCGAGGTCACCACCGGTGCCGTGGCCGACCTCGGGCTTCGCGCCGGACGCTCACTGTGGGCCGGTGTCAAGGCCACCGAGGTGCGCACCTACCCCGCCTGAGCGCGCTACCCCGACCAGACTCCCGGTGGTGCGTCGGCCAGGTCCGGTGTCTACAGTGCGGCCATGGCCGTGCAGCGACTGCTCCCCACCGACGAGGCGCACGACCTGCTGGCGTTGGTCCGCGAGATCGCCACCGAGCAGCTGCAACCACGTGCCGACAAGGCCGAGGCTGCGGCCCAGCTGCCCCGCGACATCTACGCCATGCTCGGTCAGACCGGGCTGCTCTCGCTGCCCTACCCCGAGGAGCTCGGCGGTGGCGGGCAGCCCTACGAGGTCTATCTACAGGTGCTCGAAGAGCTGGCGCACGCATGGATGTCGGTGGGGGTCGGGGTCTCGGTGCACGGGCTGACCTGCTTCCCCGTGGCCGCGTTCGGGACCACGGAGCAGCAGGAGGCGCTGCTGACCGGGATGCTCTCGGGTGCGCAGCTGGGCGCCTACTGCCTGTCCGAGTCGCAGGCCGGCTCCGACGTGGCCAGCATGCGCACCCGAGCGGTCCGCACCGACACCGGGTATGCCGTGTCCGGCACCAAGGCCTGGATCAGCCACGCGGCGCATGCCGACTTCTACACCACCTTCGTGCGCACCAGCGACGACGGCGCCAAAGGGCTGTCCTGCCTGGTCGTGCCCGGTGACGCAGCAGGCCTGAGCTTCGGTGCGCCGGAGCGCAAGATGGGGCTGCACGCCGACCCTGTGGCCGACGTGGTCTTCGAGGATGTCCAGGTCGGCACCGACCGGCTGGTCGGGGCCGAGGGTCAGGGTATGCAGATCGCGATGGGCGCCCTGGATGGTGGCCGGCTCGGGATCGCGGCCTGCGCCACCGGGCTGGCCCAGCGCGCCCTGGACGAGGCGACGGCATACGCCTGCGAGCGCGAGCAGTTCGGCAAGCCGGTCATCGCCAACCAGGGGCTGGCCTTTTTGCTGGCCGACATGGCCGCGGCGGTCGGCTCCGCCCGCGCCACCTACCTGCACGCTGCCCGGCTCAAGGACGCCGGCCTACCGCATACCCGGGAGGCCTCCATCGCCAAGCTGGTCGCCACCGACGCGGCGATGAAGGTGACGACCGACGCGGTGCAGGTGCTCGGCGGCTACGGCTACACCCAGGACTTCCCGGTCGAGCGGTTCATGCGCGAGGCCAAGGTGACCCAGATCTTCGAGGGCACCAACCAGATCCAGCGGCTGGTCATCTCCCGGCAGCTGCCGCAGAACACCTGAGCGCGGCAAAGGAGCACCTTGACATGGACGTCACGACACGCACCGTCGCCCTGGTCACCGGCGGAGCCAGCGGGCTCGGCGAGGCAACGGCCCGGCGGTTCCTGGCCGACGGCGGTGCGGTGGTCCTCGCTGACCTGCCCGGCAGCCATGGTGCAGACCTTGCCGAGGAGCTGGGTGACCGGGCCCGGTTCGCTGCGGCCGATGTGCGCGACGAGGAGCAGGTGCGCGCCGCCATCACGACGGCCGGTGAGCTTGGTGAGCTGCGGGTGGTCGTCAACTGTGCCGGCGTCGCGACACCGGGACGCATCCTGTCCAAGCGCGGCACGCTGGACCTGGAGACCTACCGCACGGTGGTCGAGATCAACCTGATCGGCACCTTCAACGTGCTGCGCCTGGCCGCGGAGCAGATGGCGACCCTCGAGCCGGTCGACGGCGACCGCGGGGTGATCGTGCTGACCGCGTCGGTCGCGGCGTTCGACGGGCAGATCGGGCAGGCGGCCTACGCCTCGTCCAAGGCCGGTGTCGCAGGGCTGACCCTCACCGCGGCACGCGACCTGGCCGACAAGGCCATCCGGGTGATGACCATCGCCCCCGGCGTGTTTGAGACGCCGATGATGGCCGGGATGCCGGGCGAGGTGAAACAGACCCTCGAGGCCCTGGTGCCGCACCCCTCCCGGCTGGGCAGACCGCAGGAGTATGCAGCGCTGGTCGCCCACATCGTGGACAACCCGCTGCTCAACGGCGAGGTGATCCGCCTCGACGGCGCGCTGCGGATGCCGCCACGCTGACGGTCGGTCTACTCAGCTGACAGCGGGTCTGCTCAGCCGAGAGCACCGAGCCGCTCTCAGCCAACAGCGCTGAGAAGATCGTTGCAGGCCTGCTCGCACCGACGGCAGGCCTGCGCGCACACCTTGCAGTGCTCGTGCATGTCCTTGTGCTCCTCGCACCCTTGGGCACACTCACCACAGACGGTCGCGCACGCCTGCAGGACGGCCCGCTGGATCACGGTGTTGGGTTCGGTGAGCCGGGTCAGCACTGCCCCGGTGGCGGCACAGATGGCGGCGCAGTCCAGGTCGGTCCGGATGCATTGCCTCAGGTCGGCGACCATGTCCTCGGCCAGGCAGGCGTCGGCGCACGCCGTGCAGGTCTGCGCGCACTCCAGGCAGGCGTCGATGCAGGCCTGCAGGGCATCCGTCTGGCTCGTCCCAGGATTGGGGTGGCTCTTGATCATCTGTGCGGTGGTGCTCATGCCGCTCAACTCCTCGTGGGGGTTCGGTCACTGCAGGCAACCACGCCATCGACGGCCCCGCAATCGCAACGGCGTTGAGGCCGTGCGCCGGCATACCCTCACGACAGCGCACCCTTGGTCGACAGGGACAGTGCGTAGTCGCCGTCGGGGTCGGTCCACCACTGGGCCAGCTCGAGCCCGGCGGCCCCGACCTCCGACTGCACGCGGCCCCTACGGAACTTGGCGCTGATCTCGGTGCGCATCTCCTCCCCCGCAGCGAACGGCACGGACAGGCCCAGCACCCGCACCACCTGGTCGGTGAGCGAGCGCAGCCGCATCTCGATCCACTCGTGCTCGGCGTCCCACACCACGACGTGCGCGAAGGCTTCCGGGTCGACGTCGGCGCCCAGCTCGCGGGCCAGCACGTGCAGCACGTTGCGGTTGAACTGCGCGGTCACACCGGCGGCGTCGTCGTAGGCGGCGACCAGGCGCTGCGGGTCCTTGACCAGGTCGGTCCCCAACAGCAAGCTGTCACCGGGAGCCATCGTCGAGGCCAAGGTATGCAGAAATGCGGCTCGCTGCACCGGCATCAGGTTGCCGATGGTGCCGCCGAGGAAGGCGATCAGCCGCCGGCCGTCCGTAGGCAGCAACGGCAGGTGGTGCTCGAAGTCGCCGAGCACCGCATGCACACCGACCTCGGGATACTCCTGCGCGACCGCTTTGCCCGCCTGCTGCAGGACACTCTCGTCGACGTCGAACGGCACGTAGCGCGCCAAAGTGCCAGCCTCGGCCAGGGCGTCGAGCAGCATCCGAGTCTTCTCCGAGGTGCCACTGCCGAGCTCGATCAGCGTGTCGGCACGAGTCAGCTCGGCAATCTGCGCCGAGTGCGCCCGCAGCAGGTCGCGCTCACGTCGGGTCGGGTAGTACTCCGCCAGCGTGGTGATCTGGCTGAACAGCTCAGACCCGCGTGCGTCGTAGAACCACTTCGGGGGCAGCGTCTTGGGACGCGCGCTCAGGCCGCCGCGGACGTCGGACTCCAGGGCAACCCGCATCGACGAGGGCAACAGGTGCCGGTCGAGCCTAAACCGAGCGGACGGCATACGGAGGGCTCGTCCCTGCCCGCCCTCGTCCTCATCCGGATCGGGGGCGGCGGGCAGGGCGCTCACGAACGAGCCAGCCGAAGCCCGGAGAACGCCCAGCGTGAGCCGCCCGGGAAGAAGTTGCGGTAGGTGAGCCGCTCGTGCCCCGCCGGGGTGGCACAGCTGGCGCCGCGCAGCACGTGCTGGTCGGACATGAACTTGCCGTTGTACTCCCCGATCGCGCCCTCCACGGGGTCGAAGCCCGGGTAGGGCAGGTAGGCACTGGAGGTCCACTCCCAGACATCGCCGACCATATGCGTGCCGGCGAGACCGGGGTGCAGCCGGTCGGGGTCGAGCAGCTGACCGCGAGCCTCGGCGACACCGCCGGCTGCCACCTCCCACTCGAACTCGGTGGGCAGCCGGGCACCGGCCCACCGGGCGAACGCGTCGGCCTCGTAGAACGAGACGTGACAGACCGGCTCGGCCTGACGGACGGGACGAGACCCGGCGGTGCCGAAGGCCACCCACTGCCCGTCCTGGTACGTCCAGTAGCCGGGGGCCTGCCAGGCGTGTTGTTGCATGGCGGCCCAACCGTCGGAGAGCCAGAACTCCGAGCGGGAGTAGCCCCCGTCGTCCATGAAGGCCAGCCAGTCGGCGTTGGTGACGGCTCGCTCGGCGATCTCGAACGGCTCGAGCCACACCCGGTGCACCCCGGTCTCGTTGTCGTAGGCAAAGCCGTGACCGTCGTGACCGATGGTATGCAGCCCGCCCTCCACCGCGCGCCAGGTCACCGGAACGCTGGAGGGGTCGTCCTCAAGGGGGCGCTGCAGCATCTCCGGCGCGAACGGATGCCCGGACAGCAGGTGCAGCGCGTCCATAACCAGCAGCTCCTGGTGCTGCTGCTCGTGGTTGATCCCCAGCTCCAGCACCTCGCACTGGGCGTCGTCGAGACCGGCGTCGACCAGCTCCGTGACCGCGTGATCGACATACTGGCGGTAGCGGCCGACCTCGCTGGCACTGGGCCGGGTGACCAGGCCCCGCTGCGGGCGCGGGTGACGCGGGCCGATCGCCTCGTAGTAGGAGTTGAACAGGTAGCCGAAGGTGGGGTCGAACGGCGCGTAGCCATCCGTCGGGCCGAGCAGGAACTCCTCGAAGAACCAGGTGACGTGCGCCCGGTGCCACTTGGTGGGGCTGGCATCGGGCATCGACTGTGCGGTCTGGTCCTCCGCTGACAGGGGAGAGGCCAGCCGTTCCGTCATTTGTCTCACCGCCTCGAACCGATCCAGGAGCACGGACGTGTCGGGGGTCGTGAGCGTCATGAGTGGTGTCCTCTGAGACGTGGTGATGTTGGTAAATGTGACCAACGCACGTCTCGAGCCTAACCGCGACCCGCGCTGAGCGCCCGCCCACCGGGGCCGGGTGATACGGCTCCTTGCTGCGGTTAGGAGCCGGCCCAGTACGGGTCGGTCTGCTCGCCGCCCGTGTGGCTCTGCACCCACGCTTGCAGCTCAGCGTCGGTGTCCTTGGGTCCGCTCGTGGCCCCGCAGGAGCAGCGGGCTGAGATCGCCGGCGGCAGGCTCTTGGTGATCCGGTGCTCGCTGGTCTGGTCGGCCATGGCTTCCTCTGTTCTCTCGACGCTCAGTCTGGGGCTGGGCGGTGCTTCCTGGCAAGGAGTCGGTATGGCCGTCCGTGATACGTCGGCGGGCAGCAGAACCCCGGTGGCCGCAGCCACCGGGGTTCGTGTCCCTACCTTCCCGATAGACCCATCAGGGGCCTGTTGGGATGATCAGGAGCCGGGGATGACCAGGGTCTGCCCGGGCAGGATCAGGTCGGGGTTGGCCAGGTCGTTGGCCGAGACGAGAGCGTCGACCGTGGTGCCCTGGTCGCTGGCGATGCGCCACAGCACGTCACCGGAGCGGACCGTGTAGTCCGAGGTCGTCGGAGCGGGGGCAGCGACGTTGCCGCCGGGGATGACCAGCGTCGTGCCGGGGAAGATCAGGCGACCCTGGTCCGACAGGCTGTTGGCGGAGACGATCGCGGAGATGCTGCTTCCGAAGCGGGCCGCAATCTTTGAGACGCTGTCGCCGGCGACAACGGTGTAGCTCGGGCCGGAGACCTGCTGGACCGGGGCCGACTGCGGGTGCGAGTGCGTGGGCGCCGGAGCGATCTTCTGCACCGGTGCCGGGGTGACCGTCTGCGGGTGCGAGTGCGTGGGCGCCGGAGCCACCCTCTGCACCGGCGTGCTCCGCGACGCGGACTGGTCGCGGTGCTCGTGGGTAGGCGCCGGGGCGGGCTGCGGAGCCGGGGCGGGCTGCGGAGCCGGGGCGGGCTGCGGAGCCGGGGCGGGTGCCGAGAAGGACGAAGAACCGCCGTTGCTGCGGGTCAGCCCGGCCTTGACGGAGCAGGTCGGCCAGGCGCCCGGGCCCTGACCGGCGAGCACCTTCTGGGCGATGGAGATCTGCTGGCTGCGGCTGGCCAGGTTGGCCTGCGAGGCGTACTGCTGCCCGCCGTAGCCGGCCCAGGTGGACTGCGAGAACTGCAGCCCACCGTAGTAGCCGTTGCCGGTGTTGGTGCTCCAGTTGCCACCAGACTCGCAGGCGGCGACGCGGTCCCAGACGCTTCCCTGGGCCTGAGCGGCTGGGGCGGTGACCATCAGACCGGCCACTACGGTGGTTGCACTGGCCAGGGTCAGACCGGCGACGCGACGGTTGCGCGAGCGCGGAGCAGAGTGCTTGGGGGTGTAGCGCATTGAGGGGGTGGTTCCTTCCTGACACACACGCGTGCGGGGTTAGCTGTCGGGTTCGGACGGTCAGCGCCCGGCCGCACTCTTGCGGCTTCACCCCGAGGCGCGCCAACAGTGGTAGGCGCCAGATCTGGGTCCCCCGCCCTCGTCTTGTGCCCGGACGTTCCGGCTCAGCACCCTGTGACGAGGCTAGGCGTCAGGGCACACACGTTGCTGCGGTGCGAGGCGGTACAGCTCCTACTAGGGGCGCAAGAACTGGCTCCGCTTCGCGGTCGTGACCAAATCGTTACATGCCAGCCCCAGGTATGTCCAGTCTCAGATACCGTCCGCTTTATCCGGCCGTGAGTCGCCTGTGAGTTCGCTGAACGTCGTCAGGGATGACGTTGCTCACGAGACCGACCACACGTCCCCGGGAAAGCGGACGGCTGCGATCGGCGCGCGGCCTGCCTCGGGGGGGCTCAGTCAGGCACGAGCCCGGTCAACCGATGTGTCCCCGGCTGCGGTCTCGACGTCGCGCCGGGTGACCGTCAGGTAGGCGACAGTAGCGGCGATCGCGAGCAGGAACAGCCCGCTGGTGGCTGTCGTGCCCAGGCCGAGGCCACCGTCGGCGGGGGCCTGAGCAAGGAGGTCGCCTACCGATGCGCCCAGCGGGCGGGTCAGGATGTAGGCCACCCAGAAGGCGAGCACCGGGTCGAGGTGCAGGGTGTAGTGCGCCAGCGCGATCACGGCGATGGCGGCAGCGAACAGGACAGCCGATGCGGCATACCCGATCCCGACCGACTCGGCCAACAGGTCGCCTGCTGCTGTGCCAAGGGCGAACGTGAACAGGATGGCGCTCCAGTAGAACGCCTCCCTCCTGGGCGTGGTCACTGTGTGGATGGAAAGGGTCCGCTCCGTGGCGTACCAGGCCGCGAAGGTAAGGGCGAGGGCGACCGAGAAGAAGGCGGTGGTGGCCCACAGCGATACGCCGTAGTCGTCGACCAGATTGTCGGTGATGAGCGTACCGGCCACGCTGATGAGGACAACGGCGAGCCAGTAGACGGGGGCGACATAGCGGTGCGTGCGGAACTGGGCGATCAGGACAGCCGCCAGCAGAGCGCCGACCGTGATGGATGCACTGTTGAGACTGAATCCCAGCGTCTCCGTGAGGAAGTCGGCGATGGTCTCACCGACCGTAGTGGCCAAGATCTTGATGACCCAGAAGTAGATCGTGATCTCGGGGACTTTGTTGAGCAGGGCACCTACGGGGAGAGGGCGGGCTGTGGGCCGCGTGTGGCTTGTCATGAGTGCCACTGTCATCCGGCGATGCTGAGGAACTGCTGAGGAACTCACCGGCGCTACCTGGGTCATTCACTCAGCGATCTTTCAGGACTTGTGCGTCATGCTGTGCGGATGGGACTCCTCACACGGCCGCCTCGTCCCGAACCGGGCACCCGTCCCGGGGGTTCGATGCTCGACGTCTCCATGCTTGCCCCTGTTACTGCGCTCATCCTCGGCGCGACTGCTGCCGCGGTACTGGTGGACGGGGCCAGAGAGAGCGGCGACCTGTCCGCCTACGACCCCGCGGCCAGCACGGCAGTCATCGCCGCGCGGTCGACGGGCTTCACGTGGGCAGCCCAAGCCCTCACGTTCGCAGGTAGCACGCTGGCGCTTGTGCCGCTGACAGCACTCCTCCTGGCGATCCTGGCCTTACGAGGTCGATGGCGGGCGATGGCGGCGGTCGCCATGGGCATGTCCCTCTCGCTCGGCTTGACGATCGTGCTGAAGACCACCGTCGGACGCTTGCGGCCCGCGGCGACCGACGTCCTCGGGACGGTCGACACCGGATATGCCTTTCCCTCTGGACACACGTTGAATGCCACCGTCTTCTACGGCCTCCTGGCGTGCCTGCTCATCCATGGGACTCGCCATCGTGGCGCACGTGTCGGGATCGCCGTCGGCTGGCTGGTGCTGGCGCTCGGGGTAGGTGTCAGCCGGATCTACCTGGGCTACCACTGGATGACCGACGTCATGGCCGGATGGTCCATCGGCATCGCGGTGTTGGGCAGTGTGCTCCTGGCGAGCATGCTGGTGCGGCGTGGGCGAGCCGGCCCCAGCTAGCCCTAGGGCTCGGCATACCCCACTTGACCCGGTCGCCGCCGAAGGGCGTCGGCGACCGGGGCCGAGCGACCACTCCCGACCTCGATGAACCATTCGTGCCCGAGCACCCGACGCAACAGCGGCGTCGGCAACCGAAGGAGGAGTCGCACCGTGCGCTGCTTGGCCCCAACCATCTGACTGTGATGCGCGGCCAGGGCAGCAGTCTTGGCCGGTAGGTGGTGGCTTACGTCCACGCGGTGGGTGATCTGCGCCGGATGGGAGTAAGCGTGCCTGAACGCACTCGGATCGACCGACAGGGACCGGGGCAGCAGCCGGAGCAGGCGGACGGCGCGCAGCAGGCGTCGTCGGTCGACGGTGGCCTCCAACAGCACGGGGGTACCAGCGATGCGAGCAGCCTGACGCGCGACAAGGTGCACCTGAACGTGATCGGGGTGTCCGTACCCGCCGGCTCGATCGTAGCCCGTCAGGACGTCGGCGCGTTCCTGGCGAAGCAGCTCGGCAAGGCGCTCGGCAGCTACGGCGACAGGCACGTCGCAGAACCCGCCGTCGGGATAGCCGAGAGCCACGACGCGGTGGACCCCGAGCCTGTCCGAGGCCTGTTGCAGCTCGCGCAGCCTGATGCGACCCAACGCGCCTTGAGCGTGCACACCGTCGGAGGTGAGGCCGGCCGCTCCGTCGGTCGCGGTGACGATCAGGACCCGGTGCCCTTGGCTGCTGAGCTTGGCCAGGGTGTCCCCGGTCAGCAGGGACTCGTCGTCGGGATGCGCGTGGAAGGAGACCACGGTCAAGGACATGCCCCCACCCTGACACCGAACCGGGACGTCCCCGTCTCTCAGCTTGCCCACAGCACCGGGCCGACACGATGGACAGACATCCGACGAAGGGACCATCCGGTGCAGCCACTCAGAGCGGTCGTCGCAACCTTGCGAACCACGGTCCTCGCGTGAGAATCCTGCATGTCACCGACTGCTACCTGCCCCGGCTCGGCGGGATCGAGATGCACGTCAGCGATCTGGCCGCCCGTCAGGCCGCCGATCGTCATCACGTGAACATCATGACCCGTACGCCGCCTACATCAGACTCCTGCCAGGACACCGGGCCTGTCCGGGTGGAGCAGCTGGCCTGCGGACCGTTCGCGCTGGCTGCTGGCAGACAGGTCGTCAGGTATGTCGAGCAGCACCGGGTGGACGTGGTCCACGCTCACTTCTCGGTGGCCTCCCCGCTGTCTGCGGCAGCCCTGCGCGCTGCGTCCGCCTAACCAGCGGTGGCCACCATGCACTCCGTCGTTCCCGACACCCCGGACCTGTTGCGTGCCGCGGCGGCGTTGACCGGCCTGCCGGCCCGATCGGTCACGTTCACCGCCGTCAGCGAGGTCGCCGCGGCGCCGTGGCGGCGGGCATTCGGTGACCAGATGCAGGTGCTGGTCCTTCCCAACGGAATCGACCCCGGCGAGTGGGCGGCACCTCATCTCGACTCTGCCGACGCGGACCTTGTGGTGGTGTCGGTGGGCCGCGTCGCGTCCCGCAAGCGGCTGCTTGCGCTGGTGCCGATGTTTGCAAACCTGCGCGACGAGCTCCCCCGGACCAGGATCCGGGCGATCCTGATCGGCGACGGCCCGCAGCTGCCGAAGCTGCGCCAAGAAGTGAGTCGGTGGGGTCTGCGCGATGTCGTCGACCTCCCGGGGAAGCTCACCCGCAGCCAGATCAAGCACATCCTGCACCGGGCGGACGTCTACCTGGCCCCGGCCACCCTGGAGTCGTTCGGCATAGCGGCACTCGAAGCACGGTGCGCCGGGGTGCCGGTCGTCGCCATGGCACGAGGCGGTGCCGGTGAGTTCATCGACGACGGACGCGAGGGTTTCCTGGTGTCCGGCGACACAGAGATGGTCAAGACCGTGCTCACACTGGCCCGGACCCGGCTTTGCGCCGGCGCATCCGTGGGCACAACGCCACGACGCGCCCGCCCATGGCGTGGCCTGAGGTGCTGACCCTGCACGACCACGTCTACGCGCTGGCCACCGCGGGCGTCAGCACAGGCCATCATTCTCCGGCCGGGGCTAGAGCCGCCATGGTGACTCCTGAGAGTTGCCACGGTGCTCACGTCGCGGTCCGCTGACCCGGCGACCACAAGAGGTCCCGTGCCCCGTCCCGCTGCACCGCTTGACCGACCTGGAGAGCAGCTTCTGCTGGTCGAGGATGATCTGCGCATCGGCTCACTCCTGTGTGCGGAGCTGGAGGCCAAGGGGCTCGACGTCACTTGGGGTCAGACGCTGGCCCGGGGGCGAGTCCTGGCCCAGGATCCCTTCGATCTGGCGCTGATCGATCTGGGTCTACCCGACGGCGACGGCACCGACCTGGTTCGAGAGCTGCGCAGCGCGAGTGCTGAGATCGTCATCGTGATCCTGACCGCACGCGACGAGGAGATCGACATTCTGGTCGGGCTGGATGCGGGTGCGGATGACTACCTGGTCAAGCCGGTGCGGTTGGCTGAGCTGACTGCCAGGGTGCAGGCGCACCTGCGACGGTCCTCTGGTCGACAGACCCCCCGCGGCTCCCTTCTGCACGTGGCCGGCCTGTCCGTGGATCTGGCGGCACGACGGGTACTCCTGGGCACGACCGAGCTGAAGCTCCGCCCTCGGGAGTACGACCTGCTGGTCCGGCTGGCCGGCAACGCCGGCGAGGCCGTGAGCCGCGAGACGTTGATGGATGACGTGTGGGACGTTAACTGGTTCGGGTCGACCAAGACCTTGGATGTGCACATCGCCGCCCTGCGCCGCGTCCTGGCGCAGGCGGCGCACGGGACGCCAGTCGCTTCGCCGACGATCACCGCGCTGCGGGGCTTCGGCTACCGGCTCGAGGCGTGAGCCCTCCCTGCCCCGGTCCGATACTCACTGGTCAGAGCTCTCGCAGGGTGGTCACATCGACCGTCCGGGACCGCCGCAGCATCTCGGCGACGACCAGGAGGACCAGACCCAGCACCACGACGACGACCATGGCCAGGTACCCCCACGGCACCGCGACCACCGCAGGGGGTGGGTCGAAGACGCCGGTGAGAACCTTGACCAGCATCCCGGTAAGCAGGGTGCCGGCCACGGCCCCGAAGGTGAGACCGGCGATCAGCACGACCGTGGCCTCGGCGACGATGAACCCGGCCAGCTGGCGGGCCCGGGCGCCCAACGCGGCGGCGATGCCGAAGGTGCGGCGCCGCTCGGCGAAGCCCAGGGCCAGCAGCAGGGCGCTGGCTGCGGCGGCCAGCAGCACCGCGAATCCCAGCTCGATGCGGGTGAGCCCGGCCAGGTCGACCGAGGTCAGGCTGGACCCGATGACACCGCGGCTGGTGCCGATCTGAGTGACCATTGCGTCGGTGCCTACGACCTTGGACACGTCGGCTGCGACGGTCGCTGTGTCCGTGCCGCCGACGTCGACCAGGAACGCGCCGACAGCGTCGCTGCCGGTCTGCTGGGCCACGTAGTCGGCGTTCGCGACCAGGAAGCTGTCCCTGGGTGCGGTCGGGAACTCGCGGACCACGCCGGCGTAGTGGAAACGGACCTCGGTGTAGTCCTTGGTGCGGCCGTCCTGCAGGCGCAGGGTCAGCTGGTCCCCGGGGTGGAGCTGGAAGTCCTTGACGGTCTCCTCCGAGACGAGGAT
>JAABUN010005150.1_pt1 | contig 16635 bp, 15 predicted proteins | sample 5559311 | NCBI WGS metagenome assembly JAABUN01 (sample SAMN10711877, study PRJNA513370) | rock metagenome | isolation source: Antarctica rocks | place: Antarctica: Victoria Land, Siegfried Peak sud
TATGGGAGAAGGGGGAGAACCACCGCAGGCACCGAGCGTTCCCGCTACGCCGCGATCTCGCAACGGTTCTCCCCCTTCCCCCATAGGGGAAGGGGGCCGGGAGGAGGGGCGCATTTTGCGAGAACGTATTCGCCTGCTCCGCTTCCCCGCGTGCGCTTGACAGTACATCCCCGCATCGCCTACGATGCCCACGCCATATCGGTACAGATAGCGGGGCGGTCGCAAGTGGTGGCGGGCGAACGGCGTGACGGCGATAGCCGCCCGCCGTTGCACACCCGCGCAACGGTGAGGATAATGTCCCGATGTCGGAAAGCGAGTCCGCCCGATGAGTACCCGTTCCGTGTCGCCGCCGCGCCCGCTCGCGGGGGGTAGGCAGGCACAGCCGAGCTTGCGCAGTCGCGCCGGTGCGCTTCTGGAAGGGCGGGCGTGGGCGTATTTCCTGCTCGCGCCGAGCATGTTGCTGCTCTTGGCGATCATCATCTACCCCATCGGCAGCGGCATCCTGCTCTCGTTCCGCGAGATGCGCCTCACCCGTGCCGACCTCGGCACGCCGTTCGTGGGCCTGAAGCACTATCAGGAACTGCTGTTCGAGGACGACGTGTTCCGCCTCTCGCTGCGCAACACCGCTGTATACGTCGCGGTGGGCGTGGTCAGTCAATTCCTCCTCGGCTTCGTGGCGGCCCTCGCCCTCAATCGCAACGTGCGCGGCGGTGGCTTCATGCGCGTGCTGATCCTCGTGCCGTGGTTCCTGCCCTCGGTGGTGGCGGGCCACATGTGGGCCTTGATGCTCGATTCGCGCCTCGGCGTCATCAACGACCTGCTCGTCAAAGTCGGCGCGTTGACGCAGTATCGGGCGTGGTTCGCCGACCCGAACACCTCGCTCTACACGGTCAGTACCGTGGAACTCTGGCGGCACTTCCCGTTCTTCACGCTGTTCCTTCTGGCGGGGTTGCAGGCGATCCCGGACGACCTCTACGAGGCCGCAACCACCGACGGGGCGAGTCGCTGGCAGCAGTTGCGCTTCATCACGCTGCCGCTGCTGACGCCGGTGATGGTCGCCACGGTGGTGTTGCGCGTGATCGGCCTCGTCAACTCGCCCGATCTGCTGATCGTGCTCACCAACGGTGGCCCCGGCAACTCCACGCAGGTGCTTTCGCTCTATGCCTTCCAGACCGCCTACACCTCGTTCAACTTCGGCTACGCCGCCAGCATCTCGGTGATGATGCTCCTGCTACTGATGGCCTTCACGGTGGTGTACGTGCGCGTCTCCGGCGCGACAAAGGAGTAATGCGCGATATGTTTGCCTCGCAACGCCGCACGAACACCGTGCTCGACGGCATCACGTACGCCATCCTCGGCACGATCATCCTGTTCGCCCTGCTGCCTATCCTCTGGACGGTCATCACGTCGTTCAAGGCGGAGAACGACATCATCTCGCCCGTGTTGCAGTACTTCCCGCAGCGGTTCACCTTCGAGAACTACGAGACGCTATGGCGGCGCAGCAGCTTCCCGAAGTTGATCGCCAACAGTGCCGTGACCTCGGTGATTACGGTGGCGATCTGCCTGCTGTTCGGCTCGTTCGCGGCCTACAGCGTCTCGCGCTACCGCTTTCCGGGGCGCACGCAACTGCTGCTCTTCTTCCTCGTGTCGCGCATGTTCCCGGCGGTGCTGCTGCTCATCCCCCTGTTCATCATGTTCAAGACGCTCAACCTGCTCGACAGCAGTTTCGGGCTGGCCCTCGCGTACGCCACGTTCCTGTTGCCGCTGACGATCTGGATGCTCAAGGGCTTCTTCGACGCCATCCCGGTGGATTTGGAGGACGCCGCCCGCATTGACGGCTGCTCGCGTGTCGGCACGCTCTTTCGCATCGTGCTGCCGCTCGCCCGGAGTGGGTTGGTCGCCACGGCGGTGTTCGTGGCGGTGAGCGCGTGGAACGAGTTCCTGCTTGCCCTGATGCTCACGACCAGTCAGGGGTCGCGCACATGGCCCGTGGGCCTGCAACTGATGGTGGGCGAGTTCCAGTTGCCGTGGGGCCAGCTCTGCGCCGGGGGCGTCATCAGCATCATCCCGATCATCGCGTTCTTCGCCTTCATCCAGCGGTCGCTTATCAGCGGGCTGACCGCCGGGGCGGTGAAGGGATAGGGTCTCCGGCGGTTCGTTGTTGTGACATCGAGAAGGGAACAGCACCATGAGTGACATGAGCGAGACGGGCAAGTGGTTCGGGCGACGGGGGTTCATTGCGGGGTTGGCGGCGACGAGCGGGGCAGCGATCCTCGCGGCGTGCGGCGGCGAGGAGATCGCTGCCACCGCGACACGGGCGGCGGTCAACCCGGCGGGCGCGGCCACGGCAGCGACCACCGCCGTGAGCGGTGCCGCCACGGCAGTGGCAACGGCGGCAGGCGGTGCGGCACCGACGGCGGCGAGCGGTGCCGCACCAACGGTTGCAGGCGGCGCGATGATGGCGGCGGCGAAGCCCGCGACGGGTACGATCAATTACTGGCACCACTTCACGAGCGAGACCGAGATGAAGGGGATGGAGAAGGTCATCAACTCCTTCAAGACCAAGAACCCCGGTGCGATGCTCGTGCAGGAGAACATCCCCAACGCCAGCTTCATGCAGAAGGTGACGGCGGGAACGCAGGCCAAGAGCCTGCCGGACACCCTGATGGTCTCCGCCGACCGCGTGAGCGACATGGTGGCGATGGGGGCCGTGAAGGACCTCACCGAGCGCGTGACGAGCACCGGCCTCAAGGCGCAGTTTCCCGACAACCGCTGGACGGTCGGCACCGTGAACGGCAAGATTTACGGCGTCCCCGCCTTCATGTTCGTGAACTGGTACTACTACCGCCCGGACTACTTCGCGGAGGCGGGCATCACGAAGGTACCGACGACGTGGGCCGAGTTCGCGGACGCGGCGCAGAAACTGAGCGACCCCGCGAAGAACCGCTACGGCTTCGGGATGCGCGGCGGCGACGGCGGCGAGGGCTTCGTGACGCTCATCATGCGCGGCTTCGGCTCGCCCATCGTGGACGACAAGGGCAAGCCCGCCATTGATGTGGCGAAGGCGACCGAAGCCCTCACGCTCTACACCGACATCTTCACGAAGCGCAAGGCCGCCCCGCCGAGCGCACCGAACGACAGCTACGCGCAACTGATGACCGCCTTCAAGACGGGCCAGACGGCGATGGTCCTGCACCACACCGGCAGCCTCAAGGAGGTGCGCGACGCGCTTGGCGACAAGTTCAAGACGGCGGTCTACCCCGCCGGTCCCGCCGCCCTGATCTCCGATGTGACGCCGCTCTACAACGGCATGAGTGCGACGATCCCGAACGACAAGCAGGACGCGGCGTGGTCGTGGATCACGCAGTGGACGGATGTGAACAGCGAGATTGACCTGTTGCAGGAGACGGGCTACTTCCCCGCGAACCCCGCCGCCGCGATGAGTACCCGTCTCACGGGCGACCCGATCTACGGCTCCGCCATCGAAGCCCTGAATAAGGGGACGATCCAGCCGCAGTTCGTCGGGCAGGCGGGCTGGCTCAAGCAGAGCGTGCTGCCCGCGTTCCAGAAGGTGCTGCTCGGCATGAGCACTCCGGCGCAGAGCGTGGAGGAGATGGTCGCGGGCTTGAAGAAGGCCACGTCGTAACGTAAAAATGCGCCCCTCCCCCCGGCCCCCTCCCCCTGCGGGGGAAGGGGGAGAACTACGGCAAGCACCGGGCATTTCTTGGAAGCCTCGGTGTCGCTACAGTTCTCCCCCTTCCCCCACAGGGGGAGGGGGCCGGGGGGAGGGGCTTCTTTGGGAGGCACGCATGAAGATCACGGGGGTGGAGGTCGCCGTCAGCGAGCGGCAGGGGCCGGTCTATCGCTGGCGGCAGGGGATACCGGGCGGGGACGGCAAACAGACCGTATCGAAACTGACGATCACCACGGACGCGGGGATCACGGGAACGGCGGCGGGGCCACGCGGGGCGATCATCACCGACCTCGTGGAGCGGCGACTGCGCGAGATGCTCGTCGGACACGACCCGCTGATGAAGGAATACCTCTGGCACCGGGCGTGGGAAGTGGACCGCATCGAGGAATTCCCGATCTACTTCCTCGGTCTGGCGGACATCGCCTTGTGGGACATCACGGCGCAGGTCGCGGGGTTGCCCCTGTACAAGGTGATCGGCGGTTTCCGCGACCGCATCCCGGCCTATGCCAGCACCGTCACCTTCGGCAGCATCGAAGAATTTCTCGATGTGGCCGATCAGTGCCTCGCTGCCGGGTTCCGAGCGATCAAGCTCCATGCGTGGGGCGATGCGCGGCGCGACGCTCGCTTGGGGGAGGCGTTGCGGGCGCACGTCGGCGACGAAATTGCCCTGATGTACGACGGCTCGGCGGGCTTCGACTTCGTGGACGCGCTCTATCTCGGCAAGGCGTTGGAGGCGGTCGGCTTCCTCTGGTACGAGGAGCCGATGCGCGAATTCTCGATAGACGCCTACCGCCGCCTTGCCACCGACCTGACGATCCCGCTGCTCTCCGGCGAGACGAGCGACGGGGCGCACTGGAACATCGCGGACTTCATCCAGTTCGGGGCGGCGGACATGGTGCGCACGAGCACGCACTACAAGGGCGGCGTCACGGGGGCGTTGCGCATCGCGCACCTCGCGGAGGCCCACCACCTGCGGGCGGAAGTCCACGGCGGCGGCTTGGCGAACCTGCACATCTGCTGCGCTATCCCGAACACCACGTACTACGAGTCGCTCGTCTACTCGAACCCGATCACGGTGGAGGCGGGCATCGGCCCGGACGGCTGCATCTCGCCCCCGGAGACCCCCGGCATCGGCTGGACGGAGTAGCACATGACGAACCGCCCCTACGAGGCGTCGTCCGTAAGCGGGATGAGCGCGGGCAGGGTGTCGAAAGGGACGTTTGCGGCATCGAGGCGGGCGCGGAAGGCGTCTACCCGTGCTGGTTCGCACTGAAACACGATATGGAACGGCGTCTGCATGATAGGCGGGAAGCCGTTGTCGTTCTTGCCCGAATCCGCCCAACGTCGCCCCGCGTCGTGGAGGATGCCGACGAAGGCGGCGAAATCCTCCGCGTCGCGCAGTATCCGTTCGGCATCGGTGACAAGGAACGCATGTGCACGGGCAGGCATCCACGAAAGATCGTTGATGCATTCCTCGAAAGCGTCCCAATTGCTGCCGAAATACCACGGAAATTGCAACGCCGCCGCCCATTCCCCAAGCATTTCGCGCTTTGTCCCGCACCGCTTCCCGCGTAACACCCGCGTTTGCATCCCCCAGAAATCGAGTGGCGAGAATTCAATGTCGGCTTCGCGCTCGGTAGCAACGAACAGATGCAGCCACGGGAGCGACGGCGTAAGCAGCGTGTTCCAACCGGGCCATGCCGTGTTCATGCGTCACCGCCCCTCGGAGATCGGGATAAAGGTGTCGTAGTGGTCGCCCGTGTAGTACGCCTGCCCGCTGCGCCGCTCGATCACGAGGCGTTCGGCGTTGCGCCCGCCGCCCGTGCGCGGGTCAACGTCGTATTCGCGGTACTGCCCCGGCGGCAACCGCCGTTCGCGGTTCCCGAACGTGCTGCCGCCGACATACCCCGGTGGCGGGTCGCCGTTGTGCGCCCGGATATAGCGCAGCGTCTCGAACGCCTTCGCGGGTATGTTCGTCTGCACCGCCACGGCAACGGTTGGAGTGGCGACCGGGGCGCGAGCGGTCGGCGTGCGTGCAATCGTGGCAGCGGCGGTCGCGGTGATCGCGGTGATCGCGGGAACGGGCGCGACGATGGGCGGCGGAAAGGCGGACACGGGCAGTGATGTGGGCGTCGGTCGCGCCGCCGCCCCGCATCCCGCAAGCAGGCCCGCGAGCAGCAGGAGCAACCCGCACACGCCGTATCGCCGCCACCGCCCGCTCACGCTTCTTGCCCCCTCATCGTACGTACTGCCATGAAGCCTACCCGAAGGGCGCGGCACCCGGCTTCCCTATCGCCCCAGTTCCGCCAGCACCGGCGCGAAGGCCTCGACTCCCGCCAGCGTACTCGGCGTGAGCCAGACATTCAGGTATTCCACCCCGGCCTCCGCGTAGGTGCGGATCGCCCCCGCAATTTCTTCCGGCGACCCCTGCAAGGCTTCCACACCCCCGGCGATCTGCTCGCCAAGCACCGCCACACGGACGCTGATCGTACGTCGCAAGGTGTGGGGGGCGCGACCGTGCGCCACGCACGCCGCGTCAATCGCGTCGCGCAGCGGCGGGTACACATCGGGCCAGCTTCGCCCGTAGCACAGGTAGCCGTTCCACATATCGGCGTACTGCGCCGTGAGGCGGAGCATCCGCTTCCCCGTGGCGAGCGTGCCGATGAGGATCGGTGGCCCTCCGGGGCGCGGGCCACGCGGTTCCAGCGTGAGGTCGTTGACCTCGTAGTGCGTGCCGTGGAAATCGCAGTGACCGTCGCGCAGCAGGCGCGTGACGATCTGTACGGCCTCCTCGAAGCGGCCCACCGGGCGGTCGAACGGGAAGCCGAAGGCGTGGTGTTCGTAGGCGACATCGCCGGAACCGAGACCGAGGATCAGCCGCCCGCCGCTGATGGCGTCCACCGTCTCGGCCATCTTGGCAAGCAGGGCCGGGTTGCGGAACCCGGTGCAGATGACCTGCGTGCCGAGTTCCACACGCGGCACCGCCATCGCCAGTGCGGAGAGCATGGACCACGTCTCCCACGCCCCCACGGGTGGCTCGTCCTCCACCCCCGGTGGCACGGGACGGCCCGCCGTGATCCACAACTGATCCCGCTTGAGGACGAGATGGTCCGGCAACCAGAGCGCGTCGAACCCAACGGCCTCCGCACGGCGGGCCACCGCGAGGATGTTCTCCCATCGGTCGGTAATCGAGAGTTGCAGGCCGATCTTCATGGCGGGCCGCGTGGGGTCAGTACCCAATACGGATGACACGGGCGACACGGATGACATGGGACGTTCCTTTCCACGGCGCACCGCGAACCCGCCGCGCCGCGATCTCGCCCGTGGGTGCGGCGGCGGCGCAACGGCAAAGGGCGCATACCCCACAGATGAGCGGTTTGCGCCCGCTGCCACCGCCCTACGCGAAGAAGTCCTGGTCTCCCTCGGAGAGGTACGCCTGCGCCTTCTCGACGATGAAGTCCACGCCCATGCCGGGGCGATCCCAGACCTCGATGTAGCTGTCCTTGACAATCGGGTTCGGCAGCCCCTCCACGATGTCGTACCACCAGTCCGGCTTGCCGACGGGGTACTCGAAGGCGATAAAGTTTTGCGGCAGCGTGGCGCAGACCTGCACGAGGGCGGCGAGGCCGAGCACGCCGTCGCCCGTGCCGTGCGGGGCCATGAGGATGCCGTGCAGGTCGGCGTACTCCGCGATCCACTTCAATTCGGCGATGCCGCCCACGTCCGCCGGGTCGGGGCCGATGATGTTCACCGCCTTGCGCTCGATCAGGTCCTTGAAGCCCTGCCGCAGGTAAATCTGCTCGCCCGTGTGGATGGGGGTGCTCGTGCTCGTCGTCACCTCGCGGTAGACATCGGCATTCACGTACGGCACGTAGTCGCCCGTGAGCAAGTCTTCGAGCCACATCACATTCAGCGGCTCCACCGCTTTGGCGAGGCGGATGGCGTCCGGGACCGTCCAGCCGGGGCCGCAGTCGAGGGCCAGACCCACGGTGTCGCCCGTGACCGCCTTCATCGCCTTGATACACTCCACCACATGCGCGAGGCCGCGCTCGGTGAGCAGGCCCGTCTCGCGGTTGCCGTGGAACCGCGCCGTGCTCAGGTCGCCGTAGAAGAAGTCCGGGACTTCGCGGGCCATCGGGCTGTGGAAGGCGATGCCCTGCTTGATGATCGAGAACTTCTCCGGCGAGGCCATCATCTTCCGCATGTTGTCGGCATAGTCGTCGGGGGTGTAGCCGCTCATCGGGTAGCGGATGGCACCGTTGTAGACGCGCACGCGGTCGCGCACTTTGCCGCCGAGCAGCTTGTAGACCGGCAACCCCGCAGCCTTGCCCGCGATGTCCCACAACGCCATTTCAATCGCACTGACCGCACTGCCCCACGGCTTGAAGCCGCCCCGGTGCCGGATGCGCAGCATCACGCGCTCCACATTCGTGGGGTCTTCCCCGACGATGTATTGCCCGAAATGCAGCACGGTGTCCTTCAGGTACGGCTTGAAACTCTCGATCTGCCCGTAACCGCTGATCCCCGCGTCGGTGACGATGCGCACCACGGGGTAATTGCCGATCACGGCGCACTTCAGCTCGGTGATCTTCACCCTGCCCTCCTCTGTTCGGTGAATCCGATTGGTTCCAGTGGGATGAGGGTAGGCGAGAACCGAGCGGCGGTCAAGCGGCGGAGGCGTCTGGGGGCAGGGCGTATGCGTTGTCCCGGAATGCACCCTACCCCCCGGTGCCAGCCCCACGGGACGGGGGTGACGTAGGGCAGAATCGGCGGCGTGTGGGGAGATGCGCGGCGTCGGTCTCTCTTGCTCCCCCTTCCCTATGGGGAAGGCGGGCGCCCTTTGGGCAGGTGGGGGGTTAGGTGCATTCCGGGACAACGCATACGCCCTAGCCGTCTGGAGGCAATGCGACAGCGCGGCGCACCGCCAACCCTACCGTCGCACCCGGCGCGGCATCTTCGGTGTTCGGCGTCAGCACGCGGAGCAGCAGTTCGCCCGCCCGCACGGTGTACGCCGCCCGGTCGCCGAGGTAGGTGCGCGTCTCCACCACGCCGATTACCGCCGCGCCTTTCGCCGGGAGCAGGGCGATATCCTCTGGGCGCACTGCGGCGCGGAAGCGCGGCGCGGTCGTCGGCGCGGGCGCATCGAGCGGCAGGGCGAGCGCGGGCAGGGCGGCGGCGTGCGTGTTGCCGCCTTCGGTCGTCGCGTCGAGCACGTTGACCGCACCCACGAAGGTGGCGACGAACAGCGTCGCGGGGTGTGCGTATACCTCCCGTGGCGTGCCGATCTGCGCGATGCTCCCGGCATCCATCACGGCGATGCGGTCGCTCACCGCCATCGCTTCGGTCTGGTCGTGCGTCACGAACAGCACGGTGGTGCCGACCTCGCGCTGCACGCGGCGAATCTCGCCGCGCAGTTCTTCGCGCAGTTGCGCGTCGAGGTTCGAGAGCGGCTCGTCCAGTAGCAGGATGTCCGGCTCGGCGACGAGGGCGCGGGCGAGTGCACCGCGCTGCTGCTGCCCGCCCGAAAGTTCGTGCGGGTACCGCCCCGCGAATGTGCCGAGGCCCACGAGTTCCAACGCCGTCCCGACGCGCCGCGTCGCCTCCGCCCCGCGCACGCGCCGAATCTTCAGCGGGTAGCGGACGTTCTCCGCGAGCGTCATGTGCGGCCACAGGGCGTACGACTGGAAGACCATGCCGAGGTTGCGCTTGTGCGGCGGCACGAACAGCCCGCGTGCGGCGTCCGCGACCGCCCGCCCACCCACGGTGATTGCCCCCCGCGTCGGCGCGATCAGCCCCGCGACCATGTGCAGCGTGGTCGTCTTGCCGCACCCGGAGGGGCCGAGCAGCGTCACGAACTCGCCGTCCGCGACTTGCAGCGACACATCGCGCACCGCCACCGTGGCACCGTACGTCTTCTCGATGCCCGCTAGCGTCACCTCAGCCACGGCGGCGGCTCCTCGCGCAGCTTGGGCGGTAGCATCGCCTCCAATTCCGCGATCAGTGCGGGAATGTCGTTGGTGACGGTTTCCCATACCTTTTCGTTGTTGATGCGGTCGTATCCGTGGACGAGATTGTTGCGCATTCTGACGATGCTTTGCCACGGGATGCCTAAGTAGGTCCGCAACTGATTCTGGACGGGATAGCGGCAGGTGAAAGCCCGCCGCATCGGGAGAAACCCGCAGGCGAAAGCCCGCCGATTCCGTCCAAATCTCGCTGCCGACCTACTTAGATGCTGGCTTCGCGTTTGTGGAGAGACGTTTCGCGCCGCTTCGCCGACCATCTGAATGAGATGCACGACCGAGAGGTAGAACATGCGATCCGAGAAGAGATCGGCGTACGACTTGCCTACGGCGAGTTCACGTACTTCCCGTGCGTTGTCGAGCATGTCCCCGATATACAACTGCTCGTCCTTCGGCATCTCGTCTCCTATCAGATCGTATGCGAACTGCGCTGCGATTACTTCCGGGGGCGGTTCGCCGAAAAGCGTCACCGCCTGCGCGAAGACACGAGACCGGATGCGCCACTTCAGGGTGTGGACGGAGATGAAATCTGCGTCGCGCCCACCAAACACCTGCGCGAGCGCGTCCTGTACGGCGAACGAGTTCGGCACTGTTTTCTGGTTGGGGACGTATGGCTCATAGAGTGCGTCTATATCGCTGGATGACGGGTCGAAGTCGTCGCGCAGCACGGAGCCGAATAGCGCGAGCCAGCGGATATTCCACCGTTCGCAGAAGGCCGTAATCTGCTCCGGCGTCGCGCCGATGCGCCCCCACACCGTCGCCATGTCCACGCGCTGCGTGACTTGTGCCATGCCCTCACCGCCCCCGTGTCATGTTGTCTGGGCAACGTAGTCGTTCCTCAATCGGCGGCAAGCGCGTCGCCCGTTGCCAGCACCAGACCATACGGACGCGGGGCCGGAACGGGCTGTCCGTGCCGCAACGCGGAAGCGATCCACGCTTCCTTCGCCCCTTGAAGCAAGCGCACCATCTCATCCAGCGTCTCACCGACCGCCATCACGCCGGGAAGGTCGGGAACGGTGGCGAGCCAGCCGTTGTCGTCCTCGTGCGCCACGACCATCACGTACGGACGCCACGCCAGTTCCCGCGCCGTGTCGGTGACGACGAGCGGTTCGCCCCGGTTCGTCGTCGTGTCGTCGTCGAGGTCAATCGGATAGTTCATCCGTTATCCTCCCGCGTCTTCGCGTCCTCGGTAGCGCGTGCGTTCACTCGATCAATGGCAGCGAGGGCGAGGCGCACCTATGCCGGGTTCATCTGCGTCGCGCCGCCGTGCGGCTTCACGACGGTGCAGCGAATATCGAGAGACGTTCGGTGCTGACAGGTGACATGGTTGCCAGTCTGCTCGTCGAGGAAATCGTACAAGCGCATCACGAGATCGAGGTCGGGAAACCGAACATTCTCTGCGTTCTGCCGCAACGCCTGCTCGCGCTTCTCGCTCTTGGTCATATGCTCTTTACCTCACGACACATTGTATTGTCGCACACTGCGATGCGTCAGGTGCGGGGGCGGGTGAGCCACTGCGCGAGGGTAGAGCCGCCGAGGGCAATCAGCATCAGGGTGAGGGCGAGGGCGGCGGCGGGGGCGACGATGCCCGTCTCCAGCAGGTTGAAGACCGCGACGCCCACGGTCTCGTTGCCCGCCGAGTACAGGAGTGCCGACACGGTGAGTTCCGCGAGGCACGGCACGAACACGAGCAGCCAGCCGCCGAGCAATGCCCCGCGCACGAGCGGGAACACCGTGTCGCGCTGCGCCTGCCACCACGACGCGCCGCTCATGCGGGCGGCGGCGGGCAGCGTCTCCGACACCGAGCGCAGGGCCGCCCCCGCCGCCGCGATGCCGAACGTGAGGAAGCGGGCGAGGTACGCGAGCAGGATCAGCCAGATCGTGTTGTACACCCCCACGCCGAAGACCGGGCGGGCGAAGGCGAGGATGAACGCCAGTGCCACCACCGTCCCCGGCACCGCGTATGGCACCGTGGCGACGAGTTCCAGCAGCCCGCTCCCCGGCAAGGTCGTGCGTTGCCGCGCATACGCGACCGCGAAACCGAGCACCGCGATGATCGTGGCACTGGCGGCGGCGAGGGCGAGGCTGTTGCGCAGGGCGCGGCCCGTGGCGGCATTCTCGATGAAGGCGATGCGGAAGTTGTCGAGCGAGAGGTTATCGGGCGTTGGCGGGTAGCCGGGAACTCGTGTCAGGGCGGCAAGGGCGGTCGCCGCCACGGGCGCGATCAGCACGACGAATACGACCAATACCGCGAGGGCAGTCACGGGGCCGCGCCACGCGCCGAGCGGTGCGCGATCCACGCCCCGCCCCTGCGCCCCCGCGAGGCTGTAGCGTCGCCCGCGCAACGCCCGCGCCTGCGCCGCGAGGGCGACCGCCGCGATTGCCACGAGCAGCATCCCCTGCGCGGCGGCAAAGGCGAGGTTGTTGCGCATGGAGGAGTCGAGCGCGACCTGATAGATGCGCGTGGTCAGCACGTAGTACCGCGCCTGAATGCCCATCACGGCGGGGATGCCGAAATCCGCGACATTCGTGACGAAGGCGAGAAAGCTGCCCGCGAGGATGCCTGGCCCCAGAAGCGGTAGCGAGATATCCCACAAGAGGCGGCGCGACCCCGCCCCCGCCACCCGCGCCGCGTCTTCCAGCACGGGCTGGAAGCGGTCGAGGGCCGCCGCCACGGGCAGGTAGACGAGCGGGTAGTGGTGCAGGGCGAGCAGGAAGACGATGCCGCCGGGGCCGTAGGGGCGAAAGAGCGGGTCGGGTCCCCCCGTGATCGCCTTGTACGCCTGATTGAAGTAGCCCACAGGGCCGATGATCTGCAACCATGCGATGGCCCCGATGAACGCGGGGATGTAGAACGGCAGCACAAAGGCGACGCGGAAGAACCGCGCCCCCGGTAGGTCGGTGCGCACCGTCAGCCACGCTAACGCGACGCCGATCACCGCGCAGAGCAGCGTCGAAAGCCCCCCCGTGACGAGCGTGTTGAGCAGGGCGGTGCGCGTGCGGGCGTCTTCCACGAGGACGCGGTACGGCTCCCACGTCACCGCGCCCGTGGCCCCGATGTGGAACGACCGCCACACGAGTTGCGCCGAGGGGTACAGCACCACTGCCCCGACGACGAGCGCGAGCAGCGCATACGGCACCGCCCCGGCCCGTACCGCCCCCCGCGCCCGCCGCGAGACGGACGCGCCGAATGCCCCGCCGCGTGGTCGTTCCGTGAGCGATGGCGGAAGGGGCGGGGGCGCGATCACGCCGGGGTTGAGGTTGTCGATCCGAGCCACGGAAGAACCCCTCCCCCGGCCCCTCCCCCATTTCCGCAATGGGGAGGGGTGATGTGCGGTGTGTCGAACTTTCCGCTTGCTGCACAATCCCGCGTAGGGGCGCGATGCTCTCCTGCCACGAACGGGCGTCTCCCTCGTGAGCGGGATGTAGCGTATCCTACCCGAAGATGTCCACGAATTGCTTCTTGCCGTCCGCGAGTTGCCCCGCGAGGGCTTTGTTGTCGAGCGGGAAGGGGCGGATGGTGGCGGGTGCGCCCGCCGGACGCATCGCTGTCGGGATGAGCGGCACGTACCCCTGCATCGAGGCGAGGTTCTGCCCGTCGGCACCGAGCACGAAATCTATCCACGCCTTCGCGGTGTCGAGGTTTTTCGTACCCGCCACCACCGCGACCGGCTCCGTGATCGGGATGGCACCGTCCGCCGGGTAGATGATCTCCACGGGCGACATCCGCACCCGCGCCGCCCGCACGCCGTTGTCGGTGACGATGCCCACGGGGAACTCGCCGGAGATAACGCGGTTCAGGGCATCGCCGTTGCTCATCACCACATTGAGGGTGTTCGCCTTGAGGGCCATGAGGGAGGCGGGGCCGTACTCGCGGTTGTTGAGGAAGGCGGTGTAGTTCAGGGCGGCGGCCCCGGAATACTGCGGGCTGGGCGAGATCAACTTGCCCCGATACTCCGGCTTGATGAGGTCTTTCCACACCATCGGCATCGGTGGGCGGGCGACGGTGTTCACGGCGATGCCCGTGTAGATCAGTTTCGTGCCGGTGTAGTAGCCCTCGGCCTCGGCGAACTCACGCGGCACGGCGGCGGCATTGGGCGAGATGTAGGGCTGGATCAGTCTGTCCGCCTTGAAAATCTCCATCGTCGGTGCGTCGGCGATGAAGACCACATCCGCCGCCACGGCCCGCGCCTCGGCCTCGGTGCGCAGGCGGGCGATGACGCGCTCGGTACCGTCGCGGTACACGCTCACCTCGACGCGGGGGTAGACCCGGTTGAACGCCGCTTTGAGGGCGTCAATGTCCGCCTGCACCTGCGACGTATAGACCGTGAGCCGCCCCGCGAGGTTCGGATTGACCATCGTCGCAGCCGTCATGCCGCTCGTGCCGGTCGTCGCGGCGGGCGCGGCGGCGGGCGTGTTCGCGGTTGTCGCGGCGACACCGGGCGTCCCCGCTCCCGCTGCGGTCGTTGCCGCAGTCGTGGCGGCGGGGGCGGCGGTACTGGCGGCGGTCGGAGCAACCGTGGCGGCAACCGTGGGTGCAGTCGCCGGAGCCGTGGTCGCGGCGGTCGTGGCAGCAACGGTTGGCGACGACGATGCAGGGGCGGCGGTGCCGCTCGTGCTGGCGGCGACGGCGGGCGTACTCGCAGCGGCGGCGGGGGCAGCGACCGTGGCGGCGGTGGTCGCCGGTCGGGTCGCGGCAGCGGCGGCAACCGTGGCGGCAGCCGTGGGAACGGTGGTCGCGGCGGTCTCGCCACAGGCGGCAAGGATTGCGGCGGCGGCACTGCCCGCGATGCCCCCGATCAGGGCGCGGCGGGTGAGGCGTGCGGTCATGGGAGGGGTCTCTCTTTCTCGTACGTATGTGTGCATACATAGGTGGTGGCGGGCCGCGTCCGCCGCGTCCCCGTGCCAAGTGCCGATGACCTCCGCGCAGGGTACGGAGCGAAGATGAGCGGGGTGTAAACGCCGCGATCTATTGTACGCCGGACGCGATGATGCAACGGCACAATAGTCGTACAGAAAAATCTCGTATAGCCTGCATCACCGCCAGAACGTTGCTCTTGTCGCGGCGTAATCTATCGTCGTGAGAAGCGAAGTGTGTCTGGGAAACGATGAGTGCGCTGTACGGCGAGGAAGACCAAAAATTGACGACGCAACGCTTATGCAGTAAACTAAAACATAACGTTGTTTGATTGCCTAGATTCTGTTGCTGTGACGATAGAAATCGCGGAGATGGGCAAGCACGCCGAATCGTAATCATTGCAACGCATACGGCTCCCACGGAGTCAACGGTGCGCCGAGAGTCCCGTGCCGGTGGTAGTCACGGGTGCGACGAGGAGTACACAATGCAACACGCGGATGCAACGACCGAGGAGCCGATACACAAACGACCGCTCCCCCCCCCGCAGGCGAGCGACGCGGTACCGCCGCAGGTGAGGGGTGCGCCGCCCGTGTCGTGGTTGAGCGAGGAGGAGATGCGCGGGCTGTTGCCCCTGCTGCGCGAGTTCACCGCCGAAGCTTCCGCCGCCTCCCCCGGCTGCCGCTGCACCATTCAGCTGCTCGAAGGGGCCGACACCCTGCGCACCGTGGTCGCCTCCGAGACGCGCCTCGGCCCGCTCAAGCGCACCACCTTCCCGGTGGGCGTCGGCATCGCGGGCTGGGTTGCCGAGAATCGCCGCCCCGTGGTCGTACCGGACGTGTCGCAGGAGCCGCAGTTCGCCGCCCTCGGCAGGTCGCGTCGGGGGGCGATGGCCTGCGTACCCGTGGCCGACCAGCACGCTTTCTACGGCACGCTCAGCGTCTCGTACCCCGACCCGCGCCCCCTGCCCCCGGCGGTGGTCGCCCTGCTCCGCGCCCACGCTCATGGGGCGGCGGTTGCCATCGCGCAGCACCGCGTGGAGCGTGCCCGCGCCGAGTTCACCGCCATCGTCTCGCACGAGTTGCGCAACCCCCTCGCCTCGGTCTACGGCTTCCTCGACATGGTGACGACGGAACTGCTCGGCCCCCTGAACGCCGAGCAGCGGGAGGCGTTGGAGGGCGCACGCTTCGGGGTGCGCCAGTTGCGGCGGCTCGCGGACGACATCACCGACCTGTTGCAGGCCGACCTCGACCGCCTCGTGCTGCGGCGAGCGGCAGTGGACGTAGGCGAGGAGATACGCATGGCGATAGGGGCGATGGCCCCCCTGCTCAAGCGGACGCGGCTGCGCATCGTCACGGACATCGCCGCCGCCCTGCCGACGGTGCAGGCGGACCGCGTGCGGCTGGGGCAGATACTGACGAACCTGCTGCTGAACGCCATGAAGTTCTCGCCGCCGGGGGTGACGGTCACGGTGGGGGCGCGGACGGAGGGGGACGCGCTGCGGGTGTGGGTGCGCGACGCGGGGGCGGGTATCCCGGAAGGGGAGCGCGAGCGCATCTTCGGGCGGTTCGTGAAGGGGGACAGCCCGCAACGCGACGCGCAGGGCATGGGGCTGGGGCTGGCGGTGGTGAAGCAACTGGCGGAGGCGCACGGGGGGCGGGCGTGGGCGGAGGACGCGCCGGGGGGCGGCACCGTGTTCGCCTTCACGCTGCCGCTGCGCGACGCCTCCGGCGGGGTAGACGAACCGGCGGCGGACGACACGGCGCGGCGGCGCGAGACGGGGCGGCAGACCCGCGCCCTGCACCAGGAACGTGCAGAGCAGGCGGCGAGCTGACCGGACGGTTCGTTCGCCTCTCCCGCCGCTATCCGTCTCGGCGGTGCTGCCCGTACTCGAACCCGCTGAGGCCGCTGGTAGCGACGCGAGGTGGGTATCCGTGGGGAGAGGATTCGGTTTTCCTCATCATGCAAAGGGTGTTTCGGGGGGTGGTGCCACAGGAGGGGTTCGAACCCTCATGGTTGCCCAGCGGAGTTTAAGTCCGCCGCGTATGCCAATTCCGCCACTGCGG
>JAABUN010005151.1_pt1 | contig 16634 bp, 11 predicted proteins | sample 5559311 | NCBI WGS metagenome assembly JAABUN01 (sample SAMN10711877, study PRJNA513370) | rock metagenome | isolation source: Antarctica rocks | place: Antarctica: Victoria Land, Siegfried Peak sud
AAGTGCTGGAACGGGTATCGTAAATCCGGCAGACAAACAAATAAAGTTGAATCAGTTGATTTTCCATAAGCAAGAAAATTCTACCAATCAACCTGTTTGTCTGTCTTTTCAACTACTGATTCGCATATGTCTGGATTTTAAGGAACGACGGATTTCAATAAGAAAAGATACGCGGCTATTAAATAACCGCGTATCTTTTTTCGTATCGCAAAACAAAATAGTTTAACGATTTAAGGGATGAAAGCGTTCGGCACGGGCTTGTCGGTCGAGAAGCCGAAACTGACAACTTGAGAACCGGCTTGCGTGTTTAATTGATACCAAGCCCTTTCGCTCGGTCTGAAAATGCCCAAATCCGTCTTGCCGTCGCCGTCGAAATCAGCCGGCACAGGAATGTCCGTAGCCGCTCCGAAATGCGCGCCGCCAAATCCTTCTCTGCTTCGCTGCAGATACCAGTTGCCTTCTTCGGGTCGATAGATGGCTTGGTCGGCTTTCCCGTCCCCGTCGTAATCGGCAGGCACGGGTTTGTCATTCGCCAGTCCGAAGCGGACGACACTAAATCCAGCCGTGCTTTGCTGCAGATACCAGTTGCCTTCGGACGGGCGATAGATAGCGTAATCGGCGCGCTTATCGCCGTCGTAGTCGGCAACAACCGGCTTGTCGGTCGCATTGCCGAATGGGACGCCCGTAAAATTGCTGTTCACTAAATTAAAAACATACCAGATGCCCTCAGACGGGCGATAAACGGCTAATTCGGATTTGCCGTCGCCGTCGAAATCCGCCGGTTGCGGAATGTCTTCCGGGTTGCCGAAATGAACTCCGCCGAAGCCGTCGCGGCTTCTTAAAAGATACCAGTTTCCTTCGCTCGGGCGAAAAATAGCCACGTCGGTTTTGCCGTCGCCGTCGTAATCAGCCGGAACTATTTTATCTTCGGCTAAACCGAAGCGAACGACCGAGAGCGCGCCGCCCGAACCGGAATTGGAGATATACCAGTTGCCTTCAGACGGGCGATAAACCGACACGTCCGCTTTGCCGTCGCCGTCAAAGTCAAAGGCGGTGCGGCGCGAAACAGTTGGCGGCGCTGGCGTCGGCGTCGGTGTTGGTGTCGGTGTTGGAGTAGGTGTCGGCGTTGGCGTTGGTGTCGGTGTTGCGGCAACGCCGATGGTGAAACTTGCTGCCGAAACGCCCAGCGGTTCGACGAAATCATATTCGCGGATGCGAACAACCGCCTGCGTCGTCATAGTGTTTGGAACTGTAAATGTATATGAACCTGTGTTGGCTATATTGGAAGCCAAAGTCGTGTAAGTCGCACCGCCGTCGCTGGAAATCTCGACGGTTACGTTGCGGTTGAATCCGCCCGTGTTTGTCCACGTAACGGTCGCCGAGCTTCCGACGATGAAATTGCCGCCGCTCGGCTGAACGTTTGTAATCGTGTCGGGAACAAGGTCGTTGGTCGTATCGCGATACCAGCCGATGTCGCGCATCTGCTGACGGGTTAAATCTAAAGTCAGCGGCAGACCGCCGGTGATATTCGGCTCCATCAGCAGATTCGGGAAACACGCGGTGTCCCAATGCGAAATCGACGCGCCTGTTTTATACGGGTCGGGCGCGAACATCTGTACTCGTCCGGTCGATGCTTCGCGCCCGCTCGTCAAAAAGCCGGAAGCGATTTTTACGTTTGCGCCGTCCCATAAAACATTGCCCGTGTTGAAACCCGAAGCCTTTCGCTCGGCGTCGGTCATCTGATACCAGTATTTGCCCGTCGTGCGGTCATACAAAAAGCGCGAGAAAATGTCGGGATATCTGCCGTTCGTGTCGCTGCCCGCATTTTGTCCCGTAACGTCGTCAACATAGCTGGAAAAGCCCAAACCGTGTCCGAGTTCGTGGAGCAGCACGACGAGCAGATTGATTCTGCCCGACGGCGTTGCGGTGTCCAGCCCGTAATAAAAAGTTCGTCCGTTGAGACAGCCCGTATCGACATCGCTGTTAAAAGTCGCGTTGATGTCGTTTTTCGCCGTGTTTAGGTCGGCGCCGTTCAATTTCGATGCCAGCGCTTTCGGATACCAGGTGTTCAGGAAAGGAGCGTTCGGAAAATCGCGGTAAATTGTCGTCGTGCCAGCCGAGCCGAGCGTGCCGCCGGTCGTCGAACACGGCGTCAGCGTATTGAATTGCGCGTTAACTTTAATCGGAGCGCGGCTGTCGAGATACGCGCCCCAGATGCTTGCGGCGTAGTTAAACAAATTAATTCGCTGCTCGCCGAGCGTCGCGCCGGAATTTCCGCCTTCGGGCGTTCTCGCCGTCGCGTCGTTAAAGCCTTCGCCCGCGCCGTCGCCGTTGACGATTGTGATTGTCGCATTCGTCGTGCTAAACGTCGCGTTCGATTCAGACGCTTTTGCAATTAAGCCGGTGTAAAACACATATTCGCTTTTCGACATTCCGCTTTGTGCCGCGAGCTGCTCGGTCGGGTCGTTTTGCGTTTTATCGGCGGTCGATGAAATCGGCTCGCCGGTTTCGAGATTTCTGCCGAAAAAAGCGTTTGCCTCCTCGATGCTCGTGATACAGGCGGCGGCAGGTTCGCCGTCATCACCGATTTTCGAGAGCATCATATTTTGAAGACGGTCTTTCAAATCGATGAAAACTCCGTTGCCGGCGCGCGTCCTCTCGGTCAGGTCGTCGGTCTCGCGGTTGGTAAGGCGGCGAATTTCCGCCGCCAATTGCAAATCTTTTTCACGATCGATTTGCGTCTCGAGCGAAATGATTTGTCCTCCTTCCTTGTCCTGCGCGGATACGGCTGAGAGACGAAATGGATTTTCAAGCAGTAGAAAAACTGCGGCGAATGCGAAAAGCGAATAGAATAATTTTTTCATTTTTTCCGGCTGTAAGCGTAGAGCAAATAAATTTTTTTAGAATAAGCGAATAATTGCGAACATTATTTAATGCAACGTCGTTCTGAAACGAAAAATTCTTTCTCAAGCTCGCTCCCGGCGAGAGCGCTGAGGGAAATCATTATAGAAAATCACGAACGTTTGATTAAAAAATTTTATTAGAAATCAAATCTTAAAGCAAGAAGAACAAAACAAACCGCCGCTTTGAAAACAAATTTAATGATTTTTTTTCGATTTGTTCATTGAAAAAGTATTTTTCCAACGAGAATTTGCCCGTTTATGATGCATAATTTTTGAGATGTGTTGTTCGTTATTTCAGGAGTTTCTTGAAAAAAAATTTAGTGCGACATTGGATTTTCAATTGTTGTGCAAAATTATTTTTTATCGAGCATTTGTTGAGCCTGCGATTAAATTATTCGTCCGAACTAGCAAAAGCCGTTTTAATTTTCTAAAATTAAAATCTTGGAGCTAATAAACGTTTATAGACTGCAAAACGAATTTCAGTAAAAAGAATTTTACCAACTAATATGCAAGAATTTTCAGACCAGATGCCGGCGGACATTACGCGCTATCCGATGGTTCCAATCCGCGATGTCGTGATTTTCCCGTTCACCAAAGTCGCCTTCAAAATTGGACGACCGAGTTCGGTGCGCGCTTTAGAACAAGTAATGGCGGGCGAGCGCAACATTTTTCTCGCAACCCAACACGACGCGACGGTTGACGAGCCGAACGCCGAGCAGATTTATAAAATCGGAACTTTAGGCAGAATTCTTCAGGCGCAAAAACAGGACAACGGGCAAATAAAAGTCGTCGTCGAAGGGCGCGAGCGCGGCGTCGCCGTCCGTTACGAGCAGGACGAGGAAGGCATTTTCACGGCGCTCGTCCGCAAAGTCCAATCGATTGACGAGTCCGGCTACAAAACCGACGGGTTGCTGCAAAAAATCGCCGCGCTCGTCGAACAATTTCTGCGCGCCTCGCCCGACGCATACAGCGACGCGCTGCACACCAGTTTGCGGGGCGTGTCAGCCGCCCAGATTGCCGACGCGATGAGTTCGCATCTGCGAATCGCCGTTGAAGAAAAACAACAGCTTCTCGAAACATTCTCCGTTCCCGAACGCCTGCAAAAACTGATTGATTTACTTGAGCTTGAAATCGACAAAAAACAACTAGACCGCTCGGTTCACTCGCGCACGAAAAAGCAGATGGACAAACATCAGCGCGAGTATTATCTGAACGAGCAGGTAAAGGCGATTCACAAAGAATTAGGGCGTAAAGACGATAAAGCCGAGCTTGAAGAATTGCGTAAAAAAATAGAAGAAGCCGGAATGAGCGAAGAAGCGCTTGAAAAGGCTTTGCAGGAATTTTCGCGGCTCGAAGCGATGCCGCCGATGTCCGCCGAATCGACCGTTTCGCGTTCTTACCTCGATTGGCTGATAAACGTTCCGTGGACGGAAGAATCCGAAGAAATCAACGACTTAAACGAAGCCGAGCGCGTTTTGAGCGAAGACCATTACGGACTTGAAAAAATCAAAGAACGCATTTTGGAATATCTCGCCGTGCGTCAGTTGGTTAAAAATCCGAAAGGCACAATCCTGTGTTTCGTCGGCGCTCCCGGCGTCGGAAAAACATCTTTGGGCAAATCAATCGCAAAAGCGACGGGCAGAAAATTCGTTCGTTTATCGCTCGGCGGCGTTCACGACGAAGCGGAAATTCGCGGACATCGACGAACATACATCGGCGCGCTGCCCGGACAAATCGTTCAATTGATGAAGCGCGCCGGAACGGTCAATCCCGTGATTTTGCTCGACGAAGTTGATAAATTGGGGAAGGATTTTCGCGGCGACCCGTCGGCTGCATTGCTCGAAGTTCTCGACCCGGAACAAAACAACACTTTCCGCGACCATTATTTAGATGTCGATTACGATTTGTCGCAAGTGTTTTTCATCGCAACGGCAAACGTTCTGCACACGATACCCGCGCCACTGCAAGACCGTCTGGAAATTTTAACTTTGTCCGGCTACACCGAGCGCGAAAAAGCGGAAATCGCCAAGCGGCATCTTATTCCGAAACAAGCCGAAGGCAACGGTTTGGAATTGGAAAACGTAAAATTCACCGACGACGGCGTTTCAGAAGTCATTCGCCATTACACGCGCGAAGCCGGCGTTCGCAACCTCGAAAGAGAAATCAGTTCCTGCCTGCGGAAAATCGCGCGCAAGTTCGTCGCGTCGGAAAAATCCAAAGACTTTAAGGAAGTAATCGACGCCGAAAAAGTGCGCGAGCTTCTCGGAACGATTCGTTTCCGCAAACAGGACATCGCCCGCAAATCTGAAATCGGCTTGGTCAACGGCTTGGCGTGGACGGAAGTCGGCGGCGAAGTTCTGCAAATCGAAGCGACTCTGGTAAAAGGTCGCGGCGCGGTTAGATTAACCGGAAAGCTCGGCGAAGTAATGCAGGAATCGGCGCACGCCGCCTTAACCTGTATTCGCACGCGCGCCGAAAGTCTCGGCATCGACCCGAAGGATTTTCACAAAAAAGACCTTCACATACACGTTCCCGAAGGCGCGATTCCGAAAGACGGTCCGAGCGCGGGCATCACTCTTGCGACGGCGATGGTTTCGGTTCTGACGGGAAAACCGGCGCGCCACGACGTTGCGATGACCGGCGAAATCACCTTGCGCGGAAAAGTTCTGCCAATCGGCGGACTCAAGGAAAAACTGCTCGCCGCCCATCGTTTCGGTTTCAAGACAATAATTATTTCAAAAGAAAATGAAAAGGATTTGACGGACGTGCCGGAAGAAGTGCGCGGCGATTTGACCGTTCACACGGTTGACACGATTGACGAAGTGTTGCCGCTCGCGCTGGAAACCGAAAAAATCGAAGAACCAATCGCAGCCGACGAAGCGCCGCATATTTGGACAGGCGACGCGCCTGCAAACGATATTTCGGCGGGCGTCGAATGATATAAAATTACATTCTTAAATTTAAAAAAGTAGAAATTTTGATTTTTTAAATCCAAAATTTCTACTTTTTATTTTTTTTAGTATGAAACTCTAACATTTTCGAGTTTTGTTGCTCCGTGAACTGATTGTCCGCTTCCGTTTAGAACATCGACCTCATAGCCAACATATAAAGATTTAAATCTTGTTGCCTTCCAATCAATTACGGTCATATCATCTTTAGCGGCTCGCTCAAATGTATATGGTGGCAGCCCTTCCAAATCATCTCTAATATTCCGCCCCTCTGCACTCAGAATAACTACGTTGAATCTTTCAAGGTCTCGTATTTTCTTTTCAACATTTTTTACTTTAGCCATATTTCTCTCCTTATTATCAAATTGATTCCAGAGCATTTTAGATTATGAAAGAATAGTTTCTACCGCAAACACTCAGGCTCGCATAATTAGAAATGTTCTAGAATATAAAATTCGGCGTGCAAATTTTGTATTCTACTTTAAATCTGTTTATATTCTACTTTAAATCTAAAGGTCAAGATTTCCGTGCTTTTCTTTGCTTGTTCAAATTGTTAAAATAATCGTTTCGCAAACAGCCCGAGAATTTTATCTATCACAAATGGGTATCAAACAAATCACGGTTCGCGGCGCGCGGCAGCATAATTTGAAGAATATTAACGTCGAGATTCCGCGCGATAAATTTACGGTTATCACAGGGCTTTCCGGTTCGGGTAAATCGAGTTTGGCGTTCGATACGATTTACGCCGAAGGTCAGCGCCGCTACGTCGAATCGCTGTCAGCGTATGCGCGGCAGTTTCTCGACCAGTTGGAAAAGCCGGACGTTGATTCGGTCGAAGGTCTTTCGCCCGCAATTTCGATTGAGCAGAAAACCGTTTCGCGCTCGCCCCGTTCGACCGTCGGAACGGTAACGGAAATTTACGATTATCTGCGTCTGCTTTTTTCGTCCGTCGGGCAACCGCATTGCCATCAGTGCGGCGCGCCGATTACAAAACAATCGCAGGAGCAAATCGTCGCAAACATTTTAATGCTACCCGAAGGCGAGCGCGTGATGATACTCGCTCCCGTCGTGCGCGGGCGCAAAGGCGAATTTAAAAAGGAACTCGAAAAACTTCACAAAGACGGTTTCGTGCGCGCGCGCATCGATGGGGAAATGCGCCAACTCGACGAAGAAATAAAACTGGACAAACGAAAAAATCACACGATTGAGGTCGTCGTTGACCGCGTTTTAATCAAAGAAGGAATAAAGGAACGCTTGAGCGAATCGGTCAAAACCGCTTTGAAGATGACCGACGGCGCGGTTCTCGTCTCAATTGTTGACGGCGAGGAAAAACTTTATTCCGAGCGAATGGCGTGCGTCAACTGCGGCATAAATATCGCGCCGCTTGAACCGCGCTCTTTTTCTTTTAACTCGGCTTACGGCGCGTGCAAAACCTGTCAGGGTTTGGGAACGGTAATGCAAATTGACGCCGGAAAAATCCTGCTCGACCAGAGCCAGCCGGCGAACAAATCAAAATTTTTGAACGACGTTGACAAACCCGGCGCGAAGTTTTTGCAGTCTGCTTTGACCGCGATAATCGAAAAGTTCGCGGGTGAAGATAAATTGCTTTCGCCGGAAGAAGAAAACGGAAATAAAAAGACAAAAGGTAAGAATTTAAAAAGCGAAACGACAGATTTGCTGAACGCCGCTTTTGCAGATTTGCCCGAAGAAATCTGCGATGTTTTTTGGAACGGAACGAAAAAACGCCTTACCTTTCGGCAGGGAACTTATAAATACGAATCGGACTGGAAAGGCGCGCTGCGCGTCGTGCGCGAGCGGATGGAAACGCCGCCTTCGGAGAAAATAAAGCTCGCGCTCGAAGAATTGGTTTCGCCCGCGCCGTGTCCGGCGTGCGAAGGAAAGCGTCTTCAGCCGGAAAGTCTTGCGGTCAAAGTCGGCGAATTGGGAATTGACGATTACGTTAATTTGCCGCTCGACGAATCGCTCTCAAATTTTGAAGCGATTAAATTTAACGAGCGCGAAGAAAAAATCGCGGGACTTGTTTTAAGAGAAATCAAAGACCGTCTTAGATTTTTGAATCAAGTCGGTTTAGGTTATTTAACTTTGGACAGAGCGTCGCAGTCTTTGAGCGGCGGCGAAGGTCAGCGCATCAGATTGGCGACGCAAATCGGTTCGCAGCTTCGCGGCGTTTTATATGTTTTGGACGAGCCTTCGATTGGACTTCATCCGCGAGACAATCAAAAACTTATCGAAACTCTGCACGCGCTTCGTGATTTGGGAAACACTGTCTTGGTCGTCGAACACGACGAAGAAACAATCGAGCGCGCCGATTACGTCGTCGATTTAGGACCGCTTGCCGGAACGCACGGCGGCGAAATCGTCGGCGTCGGAACGCCGAAAGACATTGAAAATAATGCCGATTCGCTGACCGGACAATATCTTTCCGGTGCGCTGAAAATAGAAATTCCAGACGTTAGAAGATTGACGAACGGCAAAAGAATAACGGTTAAAGGCGCGCGCGCTCATAACTTAAAAAACATCAACGTCGAATTTCCGCTCGGACTTTTTACAGTCGTTACGGGCGTTTCCGGTTCGGGAAAATCCACATTGGTCGACGATATTCTTTATCCGGCGCTGGCGCGATATGTGAATAAAAATTCGATGGAAGCGCTCGAACACGACTCGATTGATGGTTTAGAGTTTGTTGATAAAATTATCGAAATCGACCAGACGCCGATTGGCAGAACGCCGCGCTCAAATCCCGCAACTTACACCGGACTTTTTACGCCGATTCGAGAATTGTATGCGATGCTGCCCGAATCGAGAGAACGCGGCTACAAAGCCGGACGATTTTCGTTTAACGTCAAAGGCGGGCGCTGCGAAGCGTGCGAAGGCGACGGAATGAAGCGGATTGAAATGAATTTTCTGCCCGACGTTTATGTTCTTTGCGACGTTTGCAGAGGCGCGCGTTACAACCGCGAAACTTTGTCGGTCAAATATAAAGGTCTTTCAATCGCAAATTTATTAGATACGACAATCGAAGATGCTTTGCCGGTTTTAGAAAACATTCCGCAAATCAAACAGAAACTTTCAACTCTGCTTGATGTCGGTTTAGGTTACATAAAAATCGGTCAATCTTCGACGACATTATCCGGCGGCGAAGCGCAGCGCATCAAACTCGCCAAAGAATTATCAAAACGCGCGACGGGAAAAACCATTTACATTTTGGACGAGCCGACGACCGGCTTGCATTTCGCCGACGTTCATAAATTGCTTGAAGTTCTTCAAAGATTGGTTGACACAGGCAACACGGTTATCGTCATCGAACACAATCTCGACGTAATCAAATCAGCCGATTACATAATTGATTTAGGACCGGAAGGCGGCGCGGGCGGCGGGCGCGTCGTGGCGAAAGGAACGCCGGAAGAAGTCGCGCGCGTAAAAAAATCTTACACGGGACAAGCATTAAAAGGATTATTAAATTAACCGCAAAAAAAATTGATAAAAAGCGGATTTATTTTTGAGAAACGGCTTGCCGGAGTCTTTCGGCAAGCCGACCTTGCGGATTTATTTCTTCAAGTTGAGCGATAATCTTTTCGGTTTGCGCCGCCTCACCTTTTTTGGCATAAGCGATTCCCAGATTATAAAGCGCTGGTTCAAATTCGGGATTGGTTTCGAGCGCGGTTTGAAATTCCTTGACGGCGCGGTCATAATCGGGCGTTTCGCGCTCGACGAAAGTGATTCCCAAATCGGTTCTCACATTTAAATCTTCCGGCTTTTTATTTAACGCTTCGAGATACCATTTTTCCGCCTGCTCGAATTGTCCGATGTCGAAATAAGCGTCGCCGAGCTTTACAAAATTCTCGTATTCTTTCGGATTGAGACGCGCGGCGCGGTCGAAAAATTCACGTGCTTTGTCCATTCCTTTAATCTGCAAATATAAATTTCCGGCTTGCATTTGCACGTCGAAATTATTCGGTTCGCTGGTTGCTTTGTCCAGTTTTTCGGCAACTTCCGGCAGCGGTTTGCCTTGCGCCGGCTGCGACGGTTTGATGTCGGCGGCTTGCGTCTGTCCGTTTAGAAACGGCGGATTTGTCGCGGCGTTTCTCGCCAAAGAAGCGTTTTGCTGCGACGTTTCGCGCTTGTTCAAGCTGTTTGCCAGATAAAAACCCGCGAAGAATCCCGCGAAAATTCCGACGATGGCAAACAAGATATTTTCCTTTTTCATTCGATAATTTTGCGGCTGATTTTACTGCGCGAGACGTTTGAAATAAACGTTTGGCTTAACCTCTTTATTTGTTTGACCGATGTAGTAATTGCCTTGATTGTCGGGAATATAAACATCGAAATTGACCGATGGCTGACCGACGATTTCCCAACCTTCAGCGCCGAGTTTGGCGACCGCTTTCGTGTAAGCCAATTCTTTTGCGCGGCTGTATGCGAGATTTTTCGAGCTGCTCGTATTTTCCAATCTGTAATCCTGCAAAATTTTTGCGTAAATTACTTCGGCTTTCGCTTCTTCGTTACGGCAGCCGCTTTGCTGCAAATAGCAAACGTTGGCGACGCCGATTATAACCGCTTGATTTTCCGAATAATAGGGAATCGACGTGAAAGTTATCGCGGCGTATTCCCACTGGCTGACGTATTTTTTCTGCGCGGTTGACGGCGAGAAAATTGACGAAATGCCGAAAATCGAAAGTCCGATAAACAAGCCGACTGCCGTGAAAAGTGTTTTGTTCATAATTTTACTTTTTTCTTAACGAGATATTTTATAAAACTAAAAACCAACACGCCGGAAGTCCTTCAAAGTTTCGCTTTCTTAGGCGTAACTGTGCAATCCGGGCAATAAATAACTGACGCCCAAATACGTAAAAATCACGAGCAGAAATCCAACGACGGCGAAATAAGCCGAGCTTCTGCCCGACCAGCCGCGCGAAATTCTCGTGTGCAGAAACGCCGCGTAAGTCAGCCACGCGACGAGCGCGCCGGTTTCCTTTGAATCAAAACCCCACGGTCTGCCCCAAGATTCGTTCGCCCAAATCGCGCCCGTAATTAAAAGCATCGCAAGTCCGGCAAAGGCGAGACACGCAGTTTTATACATCAAGCCGTCGAGCGCTTCGAGCGACGGCAGGCGCTCGCGCAACTTTTCGGTGCGGAAGGCGAACAAAATCACGAAAAATGTTCCCGCCAGCGCCGTTATCAAACCGGCAAGCTCGACCGGATTTGTATTCAGGCTCAAAAACATTTTGTCGCCGTTCGTCTTCACGTATTGTTTGCCAGTCGTTTCAAACTGAGTCGGCGCGAGCGCGGCAAATTCCTGCGCAGAAAGTCCTTGTTTGGATGCAATCTCTTTTCCGGCAACAGTATATTGAGACGGATTTTGCGCTAACTGCGATTGCAGTTTCGTCGAAACGTCGTTTGTCGATTTAATGCCGGAAACAAGAAGCGCAATCGCCAGAATCTGCGCGACGAGCGACAGTTTTAATAGAACGTGTCCGATTTTTTTCGCCGCTTCGTTGTTTTGATAAACGTAAATCAAAAAGGAAACGATAACGCCGACAAGTAAAATGCCTGCAAGAACGAGCGCCTCGCCGACGTATGGAATCTCGATGCGGAACGGCGACGAAAACGGTTTTGCGCCGCTCGCGGGCGACGGCACGAAAAGTCCGGCGCGATAAACAAATTCGGTGAAAACGGAAAATTTGCTGACCGTTGCGATAACACAAAGGGCGAAAATGCTCGACCAAATCGCCATCGCTTCGACCTTTACTTTATCTTTTAATAAATAAATAACGGCGACGGCGAAACAGACGAGCGCGACGCCGTAACTCAAAGACGCAACGCCGACGTGAATCGGTCGCCAGTAAGAGTCGAGAACCGGCGGCAAATCGATAAATTCAGAGCCGATAAATCTCGCCAAAGTGAGAATAATCGCGGCGAGCGGCAAAGTGAAAGCGCTTAAAAATTGAAATTTTCTGCGGTTGCCGATTAAAAGCGTCGCAATGCCCGCGCCGAACGCGAACGCGAGGCTTAAATCATACAAATTGGCAAACGGAATGTAACGGAAAAACCAGGGCGTTATCATATTTCCGCTGTCGTGCAGTTTCGTGATTTCGCGGTCGTAAGCTCCGACCCAGCGCACAAGCCAGCTCGACAAATTGAAAAAAACGCCCAGCGCGCCGCTCCACAAGCCGATTTTTTCCGCCATCTGCGAAGGCGCGTAAAGATTGGTCAGTTGAAACAACGCGGCGAAAATATAACAGGCGAGCGCAATCATCATCAGCGCGCCGTCGGAGATGAACCGCGCGCCAATTTCGACGCGCAGAAACAGCATCAAAAACGCGCCGCCGACGGCTAAAATCGCCGGCAAATAGCCGAATCCGAAAGACTCGGCTTTCTTCGCGGCTGGAATTTCGTTAGCAGTTAAAACTTGCGACATAATTTTTTATATAGGTGATAGGTTTTAGATTTTTGTCTTTACCCAACACCTAACACCTGAAACCTAACACCTATTGTCTGATACCTTCTAAATTCTGCACTATTTTATTAAATTTATCGTCAAGACCCTGTTCGTTTCTGTTCGCGTCGCCGCCCAAAACGACTTCAAACGAATGTTCGCCTTTTCTCTCAATCAACGCCCAAACGCGCCTGTGCGAAATAAAGAAGACGAACATAAGCGCGCCGATTAAACCGAAGCCGCCGATATACCAAGCGATGAACGCGGCGTTATACGGGTCGTATTTTATCGAGAGAACGTGCGCGAGCGGCGATTTTTCAAACTCGGTCAGACGCCATTTGTAACCGGCAACGGGCGCGCCGACCGGAACATTGTCCGGCAGTTTTTTGCCGAAAGCATACGCCGATTTCATCTCGCCGTCCGTCGTTGTGATGTTTATTTTTACAGCCGGATTGTTGTATTCGGCGGAGCGTGTATCGGGCTTTGCGCCTTGCAGAACGAAATCCGGGAAAAACGCTTCGTAAGCGATTTTCGTCCCGTCCGGCAAACTTGCCGTGCCGTTTCTGGCTAAATTTATTTTTATCGGCTCGCTGCCAGTCGTTTGCGGCACGGCTTCCAAAGTCATATTGCGCGCGCTGCCGACGGTGATTGCGCTCGCTTGGAAAAATCTGTAACCGCGATATTCAAACGGTTTATTAAGACTGACATCGGCAAAGGTTGTGCCGTATTGCGGGTCGTCGATTGAAATGCGCGTGTGCCAGTTAAGCGTGTTGCCGATGTCAATCGAGCCTTTCGGGTCAATCAGATTCTGCTCGATGTCGGTGCAGTTTATCGTGAACGGCAGCGCGACGCTATAGCGTTCCTGCCGGTCGAGATTAAACTCAATCATCTCAATCTCGCTCGTCGCCTGTCCGGGCATCATTCGCACGTCGGCGTCAAAACCGCTTTGCAGCGCGACGAAATGACCGAGAAACAAAGTAAGGAGCGCGACGTGAACGATATACGCGCCGAGCCGATTGAAGCGTCCGCTTTCGCCGAAGACGAAAAGATTAGTTCGTGTTTCGGTTTTTGAAAAATTGCGCGCGCCCGTTTCGTCTTCGGCGTAAAAACTCGTTTTACTTTCGGAGATTTGCGGCTTTAGTCCGTTGGCTTTGAAAACGCCGCCGATACGTTCGGCGATTTCCTTTTCGTTTTCGCCGCCGATTTGCAAAACCGCCGTTTGCTTTTGCCGCGAAAGCCAGCCGCGCGTGGCGGAAATCTTCGGCTCGCGTATGTAACTCCAAGCCGACGGAAAGCGGTCAATCGATGCTAGAACGATATTCAACGACAATACGAGCAGCAGAAAATTGAAATACCAACCGTGATAAATATCGAAAAGCCCCAAAAAGCCGTAGACGGTTTTTTCAGCAGGCGTCAACGACGCGTAATAAGCGTCGAAACCGTTGACGTTTTGCTGAATTATCAGCATCCCGACCATCGCAAATGCGACCAGAAGGCACAACTGGACGACGCCGAAACGCACCGAGCTTAAAAAATCCAACGCGCGATTAAGTATCGGCGCAGAGGATAATTTCGCTCTTTCGGACTCGCTCCGTTTTTCGTGTAAAACTTCTTCGGCTGCGGCGGACATTTTTTTAATTTGTAATTGTTTTTGCTCGGACTGTTTTGATAATAAAAATCATAACTTAGCCGAATTTATTTGTCATCTGCCGAAAAATTAGTTTCGCTTTTTAGAAAAAGAAGTTTCGCTCCTTCGGTTTGAAGTTTGGAAATTTTCCAAAGGCAAGTTATTCTTTTATCTATCAAAGTTCAACACGCATCAACTCAGATGGAAGTAATCACCGCAGAAATTCAGGAAAGCAGTAACGCCGTAGCAGCAACGGCAATCAGCGCGCGCGAAAAGCTCGCCGCGTATGTCGAGTTGACGAAACCGCGCATCGCTTTTCTGCTCGTTCTGACGGCGGCGGCAGGTTTTTATCTCGGCTCGGACAAAGGTTTTAACTGGCTGCTTTTCGCCAATTCGATGATTGGCATCTCCTTGCTCGCTTTCGGCGTCGCAACCTTAAACCAATTTATCGAAAGAAAAACCGACAAACTGATGACGCGCACCGCCGTTCGTCCGCTGCCGACGGGGAAATTAACGCCGACCGAAGCGCTCATTTTCGGCGTTTCGCTGACGCTTGTCGCGGAAATCTATCTCGCGTTTCTTGTTAATAATCTGACGGCGTTTCTCGGTTTAATCGTCATCGTCGGCTACGTTTTTCTTTACACGCCCTTAAAAACAAGAACGAGCGCGTCGACGGCAATCGGCGCGCTGCCGGGCGCGTTGCCGCCTCTTATGGGTTTTACGGCGGCGGCGAACGAAATAACTTTAGGCGCTTGGGTTTTGTTTGCGATGCTTTTCTTGTGGCAGTTTCCGCATTTTCTGGCGATTGCGTGGATGTATCGGGAACAATACGCGAAGGCGGGAATTTTAATGCTGCCCGTTGTCGAGCCGGAAGGGAAAATCACGGCGCGCCAAATCGTTATTTTCACCGTTTTGCTTCTTCCCGTCAGTCTTGCGCCGTTTTTCTTAGGCGTTGCGGGCTGGATTTATTTAATCGGCGCGATTGTCCTTGGCGTTTGGTTTCTCGCGGCGAGCATCGAAGCGGCGCGCGCCAAGACAAACGAAAAAGCAAAAAAACTGCTGCTCGTTTCAGTTTTATACTTACCGATTATTTTCGCGCTGATGGTTCTAAATCATTAAATTAAGTGATAGGTGATAAGTGATAACTGATAAGTAAAAACAAAATCATTAGTTATCACTTATCACCTATCACTTATCACTTAACTTTATGAAAGTCGGCACAATCGAGACAATCGCGGAGAAAAAAGAAAGGTTGAAAAAACTTTCCGGCTTGAACAGCGGCGCGGGAACAAGCGGCGGGCGGCGTAATCGAGGCGGCGGCGGAGGCGGCGGAAATAACGGCGGCAGTGGAGGCGGAGACAATAACAATAATAATCAAGATTATTTGGGCGACACGGAGCGTTATTCTTCCGACAAATTTCGCATCGGAATGTGGTTTCTTCTGCTCGTCGTGCTGATGACGTTTGGCGGTTTAATCAGCGCGTATGTCGTGCTTGCGACGAATCGGGCGCTTGAATGGAAGCCGTTTGATTTGCCCGTTCAGGTCTGGATAAGCACCGCTTTGATTTTTGCAAGTAGTTTTACTTATTCAATTTCCCAAAAATACTTAAAATCCGAAAAACAAATTGAGGCGAAAAACTGGCTGCTCGCAACAACCGTTTTAGGCGCGATGTTTATCTCGTCGCAAATTCTCGCGTGGCTCGAACTCGTCGGACAAGGCATTTATCTGGCGAGCAATCCATACGCCGGATTTTTCTATATTTTAACCGCCGTTCACGCCCTACACGTTCTCGGCGGAATCTGCGTTCTCGGTTATATTCTTCTGCGAACGTGGCGAAAAACCGTTTCTGAAGACGAACTGACAAAACGCAAATCGATTGCGCGCGCCGTCGGCTGGTATTGGCATTTTATGGACGCTCTGTGGATTGTGCTTTTTCTGCTGCTCGGTTTTTGGAAATAAATTTATGCAAACCGTCGCAACCGAGTCGCGCGAAAAAAAATCGAGCCTTTTTATAAACGCGGTTTCGATAATCGTTCCGCTCATCGTCGCCATTCTTCTCGGCTTGCCCGCCAAACTGGATTTGGGCGCGTGGACGAAAACGCTGCCGCATTTTATCGGTTTAATCAACACCTTAACAACCGTCGTTTTATCTGTTGGTTTCGTTTTCATCAAACAAAATAAAATCGATTATCACCGAATTGCGATGACGATTGCCTTTCTACTCGGCGGCTTGTTTTTAATTTTTTACGTTACTTATCATCTGACAAATCCCGCGAATAAATTCGCGGGCGAAGGCTTTGCGCGATACGTTTATTTCTTTTTCCTTATCACGCACGTCGGTTTGTCGCTCGTCGTTCTGCCGCTCGTTCTGCGCGCGATGTTTTACGCCGTAACCGGACAATTTGAAAAACATAAAAAATTGACGAGATACGCTTTTCCGGTTTGGCTTTACGTTTCGACGACCGGCGTAATCGTTTACCTTATGCTTTATCAACTGTTTACCGTTAAATAAATTTTTTCTATTTATTCTTGCGAAAATAAATTTTCGGTGCTATATTAATTTTTGTTGAAAACTGAATCGCCGAAGTCGTCCCCATTAAAAAGGGAGGACGCGGGGGAACCAAAGCATTAAAATTTATTTTTAATGCACGGGGCGAAGCGTTTTGCTAAAGAAAACGCGGGGAGACCTTCTTCATTC
>JAABUN010005152.1_pt1 | contig 16632 bp, 16 predicted proteins | sample 5559311 | NCBI WGS metagenome assembly JAABUN01 (sample SAMN10711877, study PRJNA513370) | rock metagenome | isolation source: Antarctica rocks | place: Antarctica: Victoria Land, Siegfried Peak sud
GGCAACCTTCACGAACCACCTGCATTTCTTGACACTTGCAGCGTCTGTCTGGGCACCATTGGCGTGCTCTCAAATCTATCCGGGTGAGTAGCCGGGCAGCTAATACGAGGTCTTGTCCTCGACACCGGTGTCCGGCCCTCCCACGCTCATAAGTTGCTCGGCGTTCAAGCCCGTCAAATAAGCCAGAAACGAAGGCAGTAGTGGCAGCACACAGGGGGAGAGGAATGAAAGAGCGCCCGCGACAAAGGCCAGGACAAAACTTGGTTCTATCCCCGTGAGGAGCGCCGTTTCTCGCCCGGACAGTCCCGCGTGGCGGAAGTCTCGCGTCAGGCGCTGTACCCGTTCCGAGTCTTTCCAGTAGCTGTTCAGGGCTTCCGCGTGATGCTGAACGTAGTAGACGCAGCCGTTGGTCGCCGAAACCACCACCGCGATCAGCTCCCGCTCCGCACGCTTGAGCCCCGAGCGGCCGAACATCACGGCCAGATAAAGGTCCATGTGCGCCTGCATGGCGCGAGGGTTCAAGCTGTGCACCTTCATGATGTTGGCGACTTTGCCTCGGCTCCGCAGCAGCTTGTCGTAGACCTCTTCAAGCTCGCCGGTAGCAGCTTGCTCGTCGACCGTGTCGATAAAAGCCATTGCGCCTCCTCTAGATGGAACTAGCGTACCGTACGCTCCTGAACTTGGGGGAAGGACGACGCCAGGTTGCGCTGCGGGCGTTCAGTTTTCAAAAGCCAAGAACCAGAGGGTACGGCAAGCTCCCACTTACGATGCAGGAGCGTCTTCCTCGAGCGCCGCCTTCAGGTCGATGACCGCGCCGATAAAAGCGGCGTGGACGAAGGTCTGAGGAAAGTTGCCGAGCATCTCTCCCGAGTCCGGGTCGGCCTCTTCCGCGAAGAAGCCGAGGTCGTTTGCGTAGGCGAGGGCCGCGTCGAAGATCCTCCGGGCACGCGTTACGTCACGCATGATCCAGTACTGCGCGACCCAGAAGGTGCCTGCCAGAAAGGCCCCCTCACGCGCCGAGTCGAACCGCTCCAGGTGGCGGCGGTACAGCTGGCCTTCCGCAAGGTCACGCTCTATGGCCCGCATGGTGGCGAGCATCTCGGGCGTGTCCGGGTCCGTGTAGGTCCAAACGGGAAAGAGCGCGGCGGAGACGTCTACCGCTTCTCCCCCCGCGACCGCCGCGTATGCCCCTTCGGATGTCAGGCACCTCGCTTCGACGAACGTTCGGATGTCCTCGGCGGCTTTCCGCCAGCGGCGTGCCTGCGCCTCGTCCTCCGCGTAAGGCGCGATGAACTCCAGGCCGCAGGCGGCGATCACCTTGCTCGAGGTGTACTGCCTTTTGTCGCGCTCCTCCCAGATGCCGTAGTCGGGCTCCGCCCAGTTCTCCGCCAAGTAGTCGGCGACGCGCGCCACCACCTTCCAGTGTTCGCGGGTCTCGAAGCGCCCGTAGATGAGTTTGGCAGCGAGCAGCACGTTGCCGTAGGCGTCGAGTTGCAGCTGATCGTTGGCCCCGTTGCCGATCACCACGAGCCGACTGTTGCGGTAGCCCGCGAGCTCGAGCGTCTCTTCCTCGGGTGCGGCTTCCCCGTCGAGGCTGGTGAAAGGAGCCAGGGGGAGGTCCCCTATATCCCGGTTGGTCGCGCAGATAAACTCGAGAAACCGCCTTTCTTCCGTACCGTCGCTGCCCGCACGGGTGAGGGCGCTCACGATCATGCCGGCGTCGCGCAGCCACACGTAGCGGTAGTCGTAGTTGCGCTCGCCGCCGACGACCTCAGGCAGGCTGGTGGTGGGGGCTGCGATGATGCCACCGTTGTCCTCGAAGGTGAGCAGGCGCAATGCGCGCAAGCTCGCCGCCACTTCGTCCTCGTAAGGACCCCGGTAGGTGGTATGTGAGGCAACCTCGCGCCAACCCGTCAAGGTCTGCGCGAGCCAAGCCTCTACCTGCTCATGGGAGGGGGCATCGACCTCGCCCTCGAGCAACGCGGCCCAGCCCCTCTCACCAGCGGGCACCGTCCAGCGGACGGCACCCTCCACCACGTCCAAGGAGTGAGAAGCGTGTAAAACGTAGCGGTCATCGATCTGCACCGCTTTACCGGCTCCCTGGAGGGTGGCCTGCCGCCGCGCGTAGTCCGGGGCAGGGTGCAACGAGAAGGTAACGTCGCTCGGAGCAGATGAGAGGAGGCGGCAGATGCCGCGCGGTGCGCCGTCGCCGTACGGCATGAAGTCAGTCAGGGTGAGGGGGCCGTCCGGCGTTTTGAGCTGCGTCTCCAGCACGCTACTGTCCTCGATGTACCGCCTTCCGGTGGGTTCGGCCCCGGCTAGCTCGAGCCTCCAAGCCCCGCCGCACTCGGTGTCCAGCAGCGCAGCGAAGAGCGACGGCCTGTCGAAGCGGCCCGGGCAGTACCACACCACGTCGCCGTGGCGGGTGAGAAGGGCGGCGGTGCGGCGGTCGCCGATCAAAGTGAGGTCGCGGAGACGAAGGTGCGTCATGAGGCGACTATAGCAAGCACCGGTGGCACTGCCGTCAAGCGGTTGACCCAGCCGCTACGTCTCCTCCAAAAGCGCCTCGAGCGCAAGCACGTCGACCCGGTAACGCCCGCGCGCACCTTTGAGCATACCGGCGCGCCTCAGTTCGCCAACCGCTTTGGAGACGGCCACACGGGTCGCCGTGACAAGTGCCGCCACATCTTCATGGGTCGGGTGCGTGTCGAGCACGTACCGGCCCGGCTCCTCCGAGGTCGTCCCGAAACTCAACTCATCGCGTAATCCAGAAACACCTTGGCGACCCGCAGCTTGACCGAGTCGAAGCCGCCTCCGAGCAGGGTCCGGCAGCTCGCGAGCTGATCGGCCAACACCTCCGCGAAGACCAGCGCAAAGGTCGTGCTCGCTCCGGTCAGCTCGAGGAACTGGGCACGGCTCATGGCGCAGGTGACCGCTGTGGTCGCCGTAACGGCGCTTGCCTGATACCTCGGGGCGCCGCTCAGAAACGTCTCTCCAAGGAGATCGCCCGGACCGCACACGGCCAGGATGCGCTCTTTGCCCCCCTGCGTGGGCGCAACCAGCTTGACATGCCCCGCGTCAATCAGGTGCAGAGAGACCGCCGGGTCGCCCGCATGAAAGATGCAGCTGTTTTTGGACAAGCGGCGCGGCGGACAGATCCTCTGAAAGAGGGCACGATCAGCCGCTGTAAGGCGTTTCTGGAAACCCGTTTTTTCGGTAAACCACGGTCGCGTCATGGGTCGTTCTCCGCTTTGCGTTCGTCACTTGTATACCCCATGCGCGCGTCGCGCAAGAGGTGAGCACGTACTTAAGGCGTGCGTAAAACAGTTTACGAAACACGGGGGATGGGCAGCTGTATAATCTGAGGTGTTGGCCTAAAAAATGGGTGGCGGTTACGCGGGCAGGGTGGGCAGTGACAGGCCGGTTGCTCCCTCTCTGAGGTCAGCAAAAGAGTTGCTGCTGCCGCACCCGATAGCTTAGGGAGACAAGATGACCCCATTACGTCGAACGTACCGCCACCTGCCGATAGCTGTCGCACTTGTAGGCACCTTGACGCTCGCCGCCTGCTCGACGCGCGCTCCGGAGCCGACGCCGACTCCAACACCCACTCCAGGACCCGAAGGGGTAGTGCTTCCGGAAGGGTTCCAGATCGAGCAGGTCGCCACGGGCCTCACCTTCCCGACATCTGCCACTTGGGACGACCAAGGCCGGCTGTGGGTTGCCGAAGCGGGCGGCGGCTTCCAACCCGAGCAGCTCGAGCCCCCACGCCTGCTGCGCCTCGAAAACGGCAACGTCGCAGAGACCATCGAGCTGAGTGACAGTGTAGTCCCGCCTGTGGTGGGCCTGACCTTCTACGAGGGCAGCTTCTACATCACCCACCGCGACCCGGCTGATATGACGGGGGCCGTTTCGCGCGTCGGTATGGACGGCAGTGTGGAGCAGATCCTGACCGGATTTCAGGACGCGCGCGCCGAGCACTTCATGAACGGCATCGAGGTCGGCCCCGACGGTCGTCTCTACTTCGGCGTCGGCCAGGCGGGCAATGCGGGCGTGATGGGCATGGACGTCGGCCCCTTTATCGAGATGAATCCCGATCTGCACTCGGTCCCCTGCGAGAACCTCACCCTGACGGGCCTCAACGCCCAGACCGAGGACTTTCGCACCGACGCCGAGGGCGATATGGTCCTGACCGGCGCCTATGTGCCATTTGGTGAAGCTACACAGCCGGGCGACGTGGTCGAGGGCGAAGCCAAATGCGGCGGCGCGGTGTTCTCGTTCGACCCCGCAAACGCTGAGGGCACGCTCGAGCGCTACGCCTGGGGTATCCGTCAACCCATAGGTATCACTTGGGACGACGCCGGGCAAATGTACGTCGGTGAAAACGGCTACGACATCCGCGGCGCCCGCCCCGTCAACGACGAGTTCGACGCCACGCTGCGCGTCCAGCAGGACACCTGGTACGGCTTCCCCGACTTTTCCGCCGCAAGAGAGCCCCTGAGCGACCCTAAGTTCGAGCTTCCAGAGGCAGCAAAAGAGGAGTTTCAACCCATCGTCTTCGAAGGAACCGACACCGAACTGGGCCGAATTCTCGACTTCGTGATCGACCACGAGGCGAGCGGCCTCAGCGCCCCGCCGCAGGAGGACGTGGTGGGCCGCCACCCCGTCAACTCCTCGCCTTCGCAACTCGACATTGCCCCCCAAGGATGGGGCGAGTTTGCCGGACACCTCTTCGTCGCCGAGTGGGGCGACCTCGCACCACCTACGACACCTCTACGCGAAGAACCTGCGGGCTACCGGGTGGTCCGCATCGACCCCGAGACGGGCGAGCTGACACCCTTTGTGAGCAACGCCCAACCAGGTCCCGCTTCGGAGCAGGGCCTCCTGGGTGAGGGAATGGAGCGGCCCTTCGACGTGGCCTTCGGCCCAGATGAAAGCATGTACATCGTCGATTACGGCGTAGTTGAGATCGACATGGCGCTCATGCCCCCCTACGCCTACCAAGCGGGCACCGGCACGGTCTGGAAGGTTACGCGCAACGAGTAATGTTTAGACGCACCTAAAGCCGAACTACGCTTGGATTCGGGGGCTAGACGCGAGAGAACCGCTCTAGCCCCTTGATGTTTAAACCTGCAAAGGAGACACCGTGAACGAAACGAATCGCGAACCCAACCCCAGAGGCGGAGAAGCTACCTACTTATCAAAAGGGCAGGAAACCGTCACCTTTCCCCCCGATAGAACCGCGCTGCTCGTCATCGACCCGGTAAACGACTTTCTCTCCGAGGGTGGCGCTGGTTATGAAATGACCAAGTCCACGCTCGAGATGGTGAACGTCATCGAGAACTTAAAAACCGCCATCGAGGGGGCCAGGGAGCGGGGCATTCCGGTCCTCTACGGCCCTATGGCTTATACCGAAGAGGACTATAAAGAGCACCAGTTGCACCGCCGCAGCGGCATCAACCGCGTCATGTTCGAGCACAAGATGTTTCTGGCCGGCTCTTGGGGTGCCGACTTCCACCCCGACTTGCAGCCGCAGGAGGGCGACATTGTCCTGCTGCCGCATAAGACCTGTGACGTCTACGAGACCGACCTCCCCGAACACCTCGAGCGCTTAGGCATCACGCACCTGGTGATCGCCGGGATGACCGCCAACTTGTGTTGCGAGAGCACCGGTAGGCACGCCATGGAAAAGGGCTACGACGTCACCTTCCTCTCCGACGCCATCGGTTCGACCAGCGTCCCCTCTTACGAGGCTTCCGTCCACATCAACTTCCCAATGCTCGCCAACGGCATCATGAAGGCTGAGGAGTTTTTGGGCGCACTTGACGCTTCGGCTGAAGCTCGAGTCACAGCTCAGGAGGGCGACACCGTGCTCGGTTCGGACCACGGTGAAATAGGTACCGTCAAGGAGATCGTGCCGGCAAGTCCCGACATTGAGGGCTACCTGCTTGTGCCTCAGGGGATCTTGAAGTCCGACATCTATGTTCCTCTGGAGGCCGTAGTAAGGCGTTCGGGCAGTACCGTTTTCATCAACGTACCCAAGCTAGTGATTGCAACGATGCCCTGGAGCGAGCCGCCGACGCGCGAGGCCAAGCAGGAAAAAGAGGGTTCTCCAGCCGAAAGCGTCGATAAACTTTACCGTTCACGCGCGCCGACGGCTTTTTCCGGCTCCACACAGAGCCAGGATTGACGGAGGCACCACCTCAGCAGGCTCTTGCTCTGCCCTACAGTTGTGACGCCTCAAGCCACAGAGCTAACCTCCTTGCTCACGCTCGCCATGACCCGTAGATATCCTTTTACGCGCTCAGCGGCCCGATGATCAACTGCCCGGCCCCGATTGAAGCTACCGAAACGGTGTTAAGGAGCGAACGATGCCAAAAGCAGAACGCAACAGAACTGTAATTGCCCAAAGCGAGCACACGGAGCAGGTCGAAGGAAACTACTACTTTCCCAGGGAGAGTGTGGACATGTCCCACCTCACGCCAAGTGATACGCAGTACACCTGCCCCTGGAAGGGTAAGGCGTCGTATTTCAATTTAGAGCTTGACGGTGAAACGATCCAAGATGCCGCTTGGTCCTACCCTGAGCCCAAGGACGCAGCCAAAAACATCGCTGGTCACCTTGCGTTCGATACAAGCAAAGGCGTCACCGTTCACTGAAGTAATGGACATTGTCGATTTAGCGAAGTGACTGACAAGGCTCGGTGTGAAGCTACTTTTTCTGATGTAACGCCATTGGCCTCTTAGTATTGGTGTCCGTCTGCAACTGGCCGTCTCAGAAAAGCTAGCGTCACACTTGCTTCAAGTTGTTACGTGAGCCTTTAGCTCAATCAGAGTGAATGGCAAGAAAGGGAGGCACTATCAATGGCAAATAAGGTAACCGTACAGATGAACCAAATAAGCCCAACGACCTCGGAAGGTACGATCCGCCAGCATAAAGTGCTGATCGATAGGCCAGAAGCAAAGGGCGGTGAGGACAAGGGCGCTATGGGGGGCGAACTCCTGCTGGCTAGTTTGGGTGGCTGCTTCATGAGTACCCTGTTGGCGGCTATCAAGGCGCGTGAAGCTAATGTGTCGGATGTGCACATTGACATCAACGGAACCCTTGAAGAATCGCCAGAGAGATTCTCAGCTATCGAGATGACGGTGATGGCCACGTATGAGGACGAGGAACTCGTACGCAAGCTTGTCACCATTGCCGAGCGCTCCTGCATCGTCTCTAACACACTCAAAGAGGCGGTCGACCTCTCAGTTAACGTGAGAGCTAAGGCCGCAACTATCTAGCTGTCTTTTCGGCGGTGAGGTTTTGTTGTCAAGTTGGTTCAAACCTGCCTGTGGGTTATGCCGGTCCGGCTCTACTGCCAGAAACCTATCGGTTAGCTACGAGCCTTTAAAAAGATTTACAGATGTTTATGAAGGGCTAACGTCCTAAAAAGGAGTAGCACAGTGAAAAGGCTCGAGAACAAGGTTGCCATCGTCACCGGCTCGGATTCAGGCATGGGTCAAGCGATGGCGATAGAGTTTGCTAAAGAAGGTGCGGACGTCGTTGTCAACTACCTGCATGACAAGCAGGGTGCCGAGGAAACCAAGCGGCAGGTCGAGGCCGAGGGGCGGCGGGCGATCGTCGTCCAAGCGGATTTGCGAGAAGAACCGAACGTCGCCAGACTCTTCAGGGAGGCTGAAGAACAGCTCGGCACGCCGTATATCCTGGTCAACGACGCTGGCATCGACGCTACGGGTAAGTACGTAGCGGACATGAGCATCGAGGAATGGGACGACCGGATCAAGAGCAACCTCTATAACGCCTTCTACTGCTGTCAACACTTTATCCGGGCACGTCAACGGGCGGGCGGCAAGGGCAAAATCATCAACATCACCTCCGTACACCAGGAGATCCCGCGTGCTGGAGCGGCGGGTTACGACGTCTCCAAGGGCGGCCTGCGTAACCTTACCCGGACGCTCTGTCTCGAGCTCGCCCCGGATAAGATCAATGTCAACGACATCGCGCCAGGAATGGTGCTGACGCCGTTCAACCAGGCGGCAATAGATGATCCCAAGGTGCTCGAGCAGCAGGTGCAGTCGATCCCCTGGAAACGGGCGGCAGAGCCGTGGGAAATCGCTAAGCTGGCCGTCTACTTAGCCTCGGAAGACGCCGATTACGTGACTGGGCAGACTTTCACCATCGACGGTGGGCTGATGATGAACCAGGGGCAAGGGGCCTAGCTTTTGCCGAGCATGGCGGGTTGGGACATGTGCAGGCCTCGTCAGTAGCTCGAACTGCGGACATAACCGCCGAGTCAAGATACTGAAGGAGAAAACACCCAAAGGGGAATTTTGTGCATAAGAACATAGCAAAAACCCCACCTTCCCAGAGTAAGCTCTCCACAAATATGGTGATTGGAGCTTTGGGCGTTGGGGCGGTGCTGGCGATTGCAGTAGCCCAACGAAGGCGAGGGCAACACCACACGTACATTCCCAGAGAGGTGGCCGCCACCTTTGCCGAGAGGACGGCGCTTGTGCAGGGAATTCAGATGCGCTGGCTCGAGCACCCAAAACGCGTCTAGCACGCCACGAGCGCCCCGAAAGCGCTGCGCTCGTCTCGGGTCCCGCGGTAATAGAGGTGCTGTAGCCGAACGTGTGTTATAAAGATAAGTGAGGGGAGCTTCTGGCAAAGAGGCTGAGAGGGTGCTAAAGCCGCACCGACCCAAGAACCTGATCCGGATAATGCCGGCGGAGGGACGCTTGTGCAGCTTGTCATACCCAATTTTTTACAATTTAAGTTCGGGTCGAGCCTGTGGTTGAACTTGCGTATGCCCCTTTCGTCTGCCTCGGCGGGTCAAAAAGGAGGCACATCATGCCCGTGAAGCACCCTACAGCAACAGAGGCGTCGGTGACACAGCTTTTTCACGCGCGCCAGGGAACCATCACCGAGGCCATGCGCGTTGTGGCGGTTCGAGAGGAGCTACCGGCGGAAACGATCCGTGAGGAGGTCGCGCGTGGGCGGATGATCATCCCCGCTAACATTCATCACGCGGCGCTCGAGCCCATGTGCATCGGCAAAGCGGCGCGGGTCAAGATCAACGCCAACATCGGCAACTCGCAGACGACCTCGGAGATCGAAACGGAGCTGGAAAAACTCGCCACCTGCGTAAAGTATGGTGCAGATACCGTCATGGACCTCTCGTCGGGTGGCGACATTCCCCGCATCCGTCAGGCGATCATTGACGCGAGTCGCGTGCCTATCGGGACCGTGCCCATCTACGAGGCCATCATGCGAGTAAGCAGCCCCGAAGAGCTGAGTGGCGAGTTGCTGCTGGAGGTCATTCAGGAACAAGCCGAGCAGGGCGTGGACTATATGACCATCCACGCGGGCGTCTTGCTTCAGCACCTGCCGCTAGTACAGCCTCGCCTCACCGGGATCGTCTCGCGTGGCGGCGGGTTGCTGGCGCGGTGGATGGTCCATCACAAAAAGCAGAACCCGCTTTTTGAACGCTTCGACGAGATTCTGGAGGTCTGCCGCCGCTACGACGTGTCGCTGTCTTTGGGCGACGGCCTCCGGCCCGACTGCGTCGCCGACGCCTCAGACGCGGCGCAGTTTGCCGAGCTGAAAACGCTGGGCGAATTGACCCAGCGGGCCTGGGCGAAAGACGTGCAGGTGATGATCGAAGGCCCCGGTCACGTACCGATGGATCAGCTCGAGATGAACGTCAAAAAGCAGCAAGAGCTCTGCCATGAAGCCCCGTTTTACACGCTGGGGCCGCTGGTGACCGATATCGCACCAGGCTTTGATCACATCACCAGCGCCATCGGCGCGGCTATCGTGGGCTGGCACGGCACCTCGATGCTCTGCTACGTCACACCCAAAGAGCATTTGGGGCTGCCCAACGCCGAAGACGTCAAACAGGGCCTGATCGCCTACCGCATCGCCGCGCACGCCGCCGACCTCGCCCGGGGCCGCCCGGGTGCCCGCAAATGGGACGACGACCTCTCCCGCGCCCGCTTCGCCTTCGACTGGAACCGGCAGTTCGAGCTGGCGCTCGACCCGGATACGGCGCGGGCGATGCACGACGAGACCCTGCCCGACGAGTTTTTCAAAACCGCCGAGTTTTGTTCGATGTGCGGGCCGAAGTTCTGCCCTATGCACAACTTTCGTGACGTGGACTGGGGGGAGCTCGAGCGGGCAGCCGAGCAGCTCGCCAATGACCGCTAATTTTGGGCAGTGTCGGGTGTTGCCTCTCTCAGGGGGCATGTCTTGAAACGTCCCGTCGCCCTCACCATCGCCGGTTCCGACCCGAGCGGTGGGGCTGGTATCCAGGCCGACCTCAAGACCTTTGCCGCGCACGGGGTATACGGCTCGAGCGTCCTCACGCTGCTGACGGTGCAGAACACCCGTGGGGTCAGCCGCGTTCAGACGGTAGATTCAGACTTCGTGGTCGCTCAGCTCGAGAGCGTCCTGGAGGACCTGCCGGTAGAGGCAGTCAAGACGGGCGCGCTCGGCGATGAAAAGATCATCCGAGCCGTTGCGGAGGTTTTAAGGAACAAAACGCTGCCGCTGGTGATCGACCCGGTGATGGTCGCTAAAAGCGGCGACGCCCTGCTCGAGCCGGGGGCGGTCGCCGCGCTCCGCGAGGAACTTCTGCCGCTGGCGACGCTCTGCACCCCCAACGCGCCGGAAGCGGCGTATCTTTTTGGGTGGGAGCCGAGTCGCTTCAAGACGCCGGAGGACATGCTAGCCCTCGCTCAACATCACCCCGAGCACACCCTTCTTTTGAAAGGGGGTCACCTAGCGGGAGATGAGGTCACCGACGTCCTGGCGTACGAGGGGTACGTGAAAACGTTTCGCTTCAAACGCATCGATACCCGGCATACCCACGGTACGGGTTGTACCCTTTCCGCCGCCATCACCGCGCGGCTGGCGCTCGGCGACGCGCTACCGATTGCCGTCAGGCGTGCCCGCCGCTACCTGCAAGCAGCGATTGAACAAGCTCCCAACTTAGGTGCGGGGCACGGGCCGCTCGAGCACTTTCCAGAGATGCCCGATCATGAACCTGAACATGAATAGGACACGAAAGCTTTTTTTCAGGAGACCGCTCACCACCCTAAGGGCCTATTCAGGGAAATTGGGGCCTACCTGGTTGGCGGCAGCCATCGCTGCGGGTCCTGGGACGATGGCGAGCCTTCTCGTCGCGGGGGCAGCGTTCGGCTACACCTTGCTCTGGGTAGTCGTGCTCTCAGCTGTCTTCGGGGCGCTCGCCCAGTATCTCGCTATGCGCCTCGGTCTTCTCAGCGAGTCGGGCCTCGTCTCTCTAGTAGAACGCCGTCTGGGAGCGGGCTGGGCTTGGCTGCTCGTGATCGACGCGGTACTCGCCGCTGGACTTGCGCAACTCGTCATCATGAAGGGTTTGGCCGAGGTCAGCGCAACCATCACCGGCCTCGACGCCCGCCTCTGGGGAATTGCCTGGGCCGTACTGATCGCGCTCGGCCTCGTCGGCGGCGGTTACAGGGTGGCCGAGGCCGCGGCTAAAGTGCTCGTCATCGGGGTGGTGGTGGCCTTTCTAGCCTCGCTCTTCGTCGTACCACTCGACGCTGGACAGGCGCTTGCCGGACTGCTGCCGAGCTTACCCGGGGGCGTCGACGGAACACTTATCGTCGCGGGTATCCTCGGCGGCGCAGTCCATATCACTCTGATCACCATGCAGTCTTACACCATGCGGGAGCGCGGCTGGACGCGGCGCGACTACGCCCTGGCGCGTTTCGACGTCGGCAGCTCGATGCTCCTCGCCTTCGGGTTCTACAGCCTCGCCATCTTTCTGGTAGGGGCCGGCACGCTGCACCTTTCAGGGGTCGACGCGGGAACCCTGAGCGCGGCGCGCGCAGCCCAAGCTCTCGGCCCGCTCGCCGGTCCCTACGCACAGTGGCTTTTCCTGCTAGGTCTATGGGGCGCAGCCCTTTCGACTCTGGGCAGCAATACGGTGGTCCCCCCCTACTTGCTCGCCGACAAGCTCGGCTGGTGCGTCTCACTAAGCGACCCGCGCACCCGCGCGCTCGCCCTAGCCGTGGCGCTGTTCAGCGGCGCGGGCGCGTTTATCGGCGGCGCGTTCTTGCCACTACTTGTTCTGGTACTGGCCTTCGGTTTGGTCGGCACGGTTTTTGCGCTCGTGGTCGTTCTCTACCTGCTCAACGAGCCTGCAGCTGAGGACAACCCGGCGCTTCTAAACCTTGCTGGGTTTGTGCTGATCGCCGTGACGACATTTTTGGCAGGATCGTTTGTCGCTGCGAGAATCCCGACGGTGACGTCAAATCCACGCGACGCCTTTATCGTAGCGTTCGCCGCCGTGATGGCGCTCGCCTCGCTTACGCTCACTGTCAAGTTTGCCCTTCAAAGAGTTAACCCCCACCCCTGAACATCGCATTGTGAGAGGAAATCGCATGACACTTCTTCAAGGTCAGGTCATCTTGGTCACGGGCTCGAGCCGCGGTCTCGGACGAGCACTTGTTAAAGAATTTGCAGGTCACGGCGCGGCGGTCATCATCAACTACCGCGCCGATAGGCAGGCCGCCGAGGCGCTGCGCGCAGAACTCGTGGACGCGCCGGTGCTCACTGTTCAGGCCGACATCACGAGTGAGACGGACGTAAACAGAATGCTCGAGGCTGTTGAAGAGCGCTTTGGGCGGCTCGACGCGCTGGTCAACAACGCGCTGCCCGACTACCGCTTCGATCCAGCGGCGCGGCAGAGCTTTCCGGAAATCGGCTGGTCGGCGTTTCAGGCTCAGCTCGAGGGTACCTTGGGCGGGGCGTACCACGTCACGAAAGCGGCGCTGCCGCTTCTGGAGGCCAGCGGCGGGGGCGTCCTCAACATTCTCTCAAACCTCGTCACGCACCCCGTGGTGGCTTACCACGACTACACCGCGGCGAAAGCGGCGCTCTGGGGTTTTACCCGCACGCTCGCCGCCGAGCTTGGCCCCAAGGGCGTGCGGGTCAATGCGTTAGCACCCGGTCTACTCGAGACCACCGACGCCTCGAGCGCCACCCCACCCGAGGTCTTCGAGCTTATCCGCCAGTCCACCCCGCTGCGCCGCGTCACCACGCCAGGGGCCGCCGCAGCGGCCGCCGTGCCCTTCGTCTCGAGGCTCTTCAGCGCCGTCACCGGGCAATACCTGGCGGTCGATGGCGGCCTGACGATGCCGTAAGGGAGGAATGGGTGAACGAAAAGCTGAACTGGACGCTCTACTTCGTTACGGACCGGCGCGCGGCTGAAGGTCGCTCGCTGGTAGGTGTTACACGCGCTGCGATTCAGGGTGGCGCAACGGCGGTGCAACTACGTGATAAGTCCGGCAGCACACGCAAAATGCTCGAGCTGGGCCGGGTGGTGCTCGAGCTGACGCGCGCGGCAGGCGTCCCCCTCATCGTCAACGACCGGGTAGACCTGGCCTTGACCCTCGGCGCGGACGGGGTACACGTCGGTCAGGACGACCTGCCAGCTGACGAGGTGCGAAAGCTTATCGGACCGGAGCGAATTTTAGGCGTTTCGGTGAGCACCCTGGAAGAGGCGCGTCGAGCCGTCCTCGACGGGGCGGACTACTTGGGGGTAGGCGACGTGTTCGGTACACCGAGCAAGCTGGACGCAGGTCCGCCCATCGGCCTCGAACGTCTAGCGAAGATCGCCCGAGCTGTGCCTCTGCCCGTGGTTGGGATCGGCGGTATCACCGAAGCCAACGCTGCCTCCGTCACCCAAGCAGGTGCAGCGGGGGTAGCCGTGATCTCCGCTATCGTCGGCTCGCCGAACCCCGGAGCCGCCGCGCGGCGGCTTTACGAAACTTTGGTGCGAAACTCTGCGCAACAAAACTTTGCGCAAAAGAGGAGCAGGTAATGAGCACGCTGAACGCACAGATAGCTGAGACGTTTTCAAGACTTAAAGAGCAGAAACCGCTGATTCACCACATCACCAACTTCGTGGTCATGAACGATGCCGCTAATGTAACACTGCACTTAGGTGCCTTGCCGGTGATGGCGCACGCGGCAGAAGAGGTCGCGGCGATGGCGAGCGTTGCCGGGGCGCTCGTGTTAAATCTGGGCACGCTCACCCCAAGCTGGCTCGAGTCGATGCGCCTAGCGGGTCAGGCTGCAAACAAACGCAGCACACCGGTGATACTAGACCCGGTCGGCGCAGGTGCTACACCGTTTCGGACGGCCGCCGCGCAGCAGCTTATGGCCGAACTCGACCTGAGCGTGGTGAGAGGCAACGCCGGTGAAATCGGGGCGCTCATGGGCAGGGGCGGCGAGGTGCGAGGCGTAGAAAGCACCAAAAATTTAGCAGACCCAGCTGCGGTCGCCAGGGAGGCCGCGCGCGCGTGGGGCGCTGTAGTGGCTATCACCGGCGAGCGCGACCTGGTCTCCGACGGCGAGCGGGTGTTGGCGGTAGCGAACGGCCACACGTGGCTTACGACCCTGACGGGTACAGGCTGCATGGCGACCACGGCGGTCGCCTGCTTTGTAGCTACCCAAAGCGAGCCTCTAGTAGCGACCGCGGGAGCGCTGGCGGCGTATGGCCTCGCAGCTGAGCGCGCGGCTGGGCTCGCTCGAGGGCCTGCTTCATTCAAAGTCGGGTTCTTCGACGCGCTCTACGCCCTTAACGCAAACGACCTCGAGGAGGGCGTAAGGGTTACAGAGCTTTAGCGGGCGAGCCTAACCAACTACCCGTTTTTATAGCCCACATTCCGCTAGTGTTTAGACGAGCAGATAGTATTTGCGGCAGAATGGACCGAGGAGACCAAGGATGCACTGTCTCTAAGGATGCACTGTCTCTCTTTGGTCTTGGTCCATCTCCTTGGACAAATCTAGTAGGTTCTAGAATCCTGCCAAGGAGTGAGATCATGTCAGAAACAGTACCGTGAGGGACGTTTAGTGCCGGGTCACAAAAGGGCGCAACCGACCGCCGAGGAAACCGAGCTAAGACGCTTGCAGGGTGAGGTGAAGCGGCTCGAGATGGAGCTGGCGATTGTAAAAAAGGCTGCCATTTATTTTGCGAGGCACTCGACCTAAAGTGCGCTTTTATCGTGGCACACCAGCGCGAGTTTCCGGTCGGACTGCTCTGTGAGGTGTTGGCGGTGCCGAAGAGCAGCTACTATCATGCTCGTCAGCGGCGGCAAGTGCCAAGTGAACGAGAAAAGGCAAACGCCACGTTGCTAGAGCAGATCAAAACGGTGTTCACCAAGCACAAGGGGCGTTACGGGAGTCCTCGGATCCACGCCGAGTTGAAAAAGCAGCAAGTGCCCTGCTCGCTGGGCCGGGTTAAACGGCTGATGCGGCGTGAGGGGCTTTATGCCGTGAATACACCCAAATACCATTCCAAACGCGAACGCCCAGAGATCACAGAGACCCGTAACCTCTTAGCAGAAGGGCTCGAGATCACGACCATCAATCAGCTCTGGCACGTTGACATTACCTACATCCCCACTGATGAGGGCTGGCTTTACCTGGCTGGGGTGATCGACGGCTTCTCGAAGCGTGTGGTTGGCTACGCGATGGCTGAGCATATGAAGACCGACCTCGTGGTGCAGGCTCTGCGGAGTGCCGTTACCAAGCGAAACCCTGCACCTGGACTGATTCACCAGTCGGATCGGGGAAGTCAATACACCAGTCGCCTCTATCAGAGCAGCCTCGTTGCCCAAGGGATGCTGCCGAGCTTTAGCGGCAAAGGTGCCTGTTTCGACAATGCGGTCATCGAAAGCTTCTGGGCGACGCTCAAGAGAGAGTTGGTCTACCCCCAAAAACGCTTTGCTACCCGGAAAGAGGCGCGAACTGCCATCTTCGAGTTTATCGAGATTTATTACAACCGTGAGCGGTTGCACAGCTCGCTGGGTTATCAGACCCCGGAGGTTTACGAAAGCTTGAAGCAAGCGCCAGCAGCTTTAGCTCCCTTGGCGGCTTAGGTTATACTTCGATTGTCCAAAGTTATAGACCAAGACCAGCCGGAACCTAACCCACAGCTTTGGCTTGTGGGATGAGCTGTCGCTCGCGATTCCTTGAAAAGTCGGTAAGAACGAACGACTAAGCTGGATTATTGTGACTTGATGTCTCTACACCCGAATTAAGTTGACACAACCGGCTTGAAGCCGTCTCCGGCATCTCGAGGCCGTGAGCGTTGCCATGAAATACTGCAAAGACACCTACAATCGCAATGCTCAGCGGCAGGGGAAGTTTTACAGCAGCCGCGACGAAAACCCCTAAGAGTAGGACCGAGAGAATAATCCCCTGCTCCACAAAAGTTACGGCGATGCCCATCATGCCCAGCGCACCGCCCAGCGCCATCGCACTTACGAAGGCTAGAGGCACACCCCACAGCACACGACCTTTGAGCTGCGCTGCCCATATGCCGACTGCCACCATCGCCAGGATGTGGTCGAGACCACCGATGGGGTGACCAAACCCGTGTCAGAACCCCGACGTTGTTCCGACTCCTGTATGTGCCTAAGCAGATGTCAACCAAAAGAGAGGGATTGATAAAGCTGAGGGGACCCCTATAGCTGGGCCATTTGTGATGTGAGTCTAGGCGTCTGTAGCTTACCTGTTTCGAGGGCTTTTGCCAAGACAGCTTGGGGCGTCCGGTAGCCGAGTGCTCCGTGGGGCCGTTGC
>JAABUN010005153.1_pt1 | contig 16632 bp, 15 predicted proteins | sample 5559311 | NCBI WGS metagenome assembly JAABUN01 (sample SAMN10711877, study PRJNA513370) | rock metagenome | isolation source: Antarctica rocks | place: Antarctica: Victoria Land, Siegfried Peak sud
TCTCTTTCAGAGATTGCTGTAGCTGAGTAACTTGTGACGGCGTTAAAAAGTTCTTGGCTGATGCTGGCATAGTTGCTTTGAAACAGTTTTGTCTTTCTATTATGCAACTTAAACGCCGATTAGCTTACCATCGCTCCTTGATCTAAAAGCATCTCTGCAACCCTCCGCCCAATGCCACTACTTCCGCCAATAATAAGTGCTTGTTTATGCTTAAACTCTTGGTACATAGTTACTTTTGAAATCGTTGATAAACATCTTAAGCAACTCAAACAAAGTAGGAAAGTAAGCACTTCCTAGTAAAGTACGCACTTTTTGGTAGCAATTGCGGCAGGACTTAGAGAAAACTTTTTAGGTAGTTTTAAGAAATGAAGATAAATCAATTAGGTAAAAGAGTTTCAGCCGCAGAAATGCTAGAGTACATCGTTGGCTGTAAATGGTCTATACGCATTTTAAGTTCGATTCGCCAAGGCGTAAATCGTCCAGGAGCGATCGCTCGTTCTATGGATGGACTCACAACAAAAGTGCAGAATGATTGTCTAAATAAGATGGTCAGTTTTAACATTTTAGGGAGAACTGCTTACCCAGAAGTCCCGCCACGAGTTGAGTATAACTTGACTCAATTTGGACAACGTTTTATTGTAATTTTGGATGCGATCGCACAATTACAGTGCGAACTTGATGCTAGTGAAAAGCCGATTACCTAAAAACTGTCTAGTTTGAAAAGCTTTAGAAGTTATTTCTTTGTTGGTTAACGCCGTAATTACACTAGCTTTTGCTTTTGAATATGTTTCTACTAATACTTTAAATAATTACGTAGTGTTCAGCTTTAACTCCTGCTAAACACTCTGTAATTAGCGAACTAAGCTAAAAAAGCCCAGATTTAATCTTCGTGGTCTTCAAAAGGATCGCTTAATTCTTTTGAAGGAGGGCCAAAAGAAGTGTATATCGATAAGCCAGTGATGGCAATAACGATCGCAAATACCGAAATGCTAAGAACTGTTGCGGGTTCCATGACCTATATTAATTATGAGTGCTATTCCTATAGAATATTACAGAACATTAAAAAAAGCTTCTAAAATTTATTAGACGGTAAACTATGGCACAACGGACTTGGTTGGGAGAAATCCTCAGACCCCTAAACTCTGAATACGGTAAAGTTGCTCGTGGTTGGGGAACAACACCCGTAATGGCTGTCTTCATACTGCTATTTTTTGTCTTTTTGCTGATTATTCTGCAAATTTACAACTCATCGCTACTGATTGAAAGAGTAGATATAACGCCTGATTGGACAACTTTAGGCAACTAAGTAGCAATATTTTCATTTCTACTTAGGTAGTGTTTCTTTTTCCCCGGCTAGTCCGGGTTTTTTTATAAAGATGTTTCAAAGGAGGCATTGCTTCCTAAGCTAAGATTGGTAAAGAAGTTGTAGGAATTGCATATGAATGTCTTTGGAATTGGTTTACCAGAAATGGCTTTAATTATGGCAGTAGCGCTGCTAATTTTTGGACCTAAAAAATTACCAGAAATAGGTAAAAGTATGGGCAAGGCAGTTCGCAGCTTTCAAGACGCTTCTAAAGAGTTTGAAAATGAATTTAAACGCGAAGCCGAGGAAATAGAAACTGCTGTTAAAACAACTGCCGCTCTTGAGCCAAAACAAATAACGCCCGCACCAAGCGCCGCCGAAAATATAGCTCAACACTCATCCGCATCAGAAGCGGAAAGTCAAGTTACTACTTCCCAATCTAGCTAAGTTAAAGAACATCCCAATGAGCGAAGCTCCAGCTTCACAAATAGTAATTCCTCAATTAATTGTTGGTTTAGGTAATCCCGAACCAAAATACGATCGCACTCGCCATAATATCGGCTTTGCAGCAATTGACGCAATCGCGCGTACTTGGCAAATTAGTCTATCAGAAAATCGCAAATATCAAGGTGAATTTGGTGAAGTCCAAAAGCCTCAATTAAATAAAATTCGGCTATTGAAACCGCTTACTTATATGAATCGTTCCGGGCAATCAATTCGCGCCGTAACCGATTGGTTTAAGTTGCCCCCAAGTTCAGTATTAATTATTTACGACGATCTAGATTTGCCTCTGGGAAAAATTCGTCTGCGCTTATCAGGCACGTCCGGGGGTCATAACGGCATGAAAAGCGCGATCGCTCATCTTGGAGGTCAAAACTTTCCTCGTTTGCGTGTAGGCATCGGTAAACCCCAAAACGCGGTAGCTGGCGACGATGCTAGTACTATTTCTTATGTACTAGGACAATTTGACGCAAAAGAATCTTCCATAGTTACAGAAGTTCTCAAATTGGTAGTTGATTGCGTAGAATTTTCTTTAAAGCAAGGAGTGGAACAAGCCATGAATCGCTACAACAGCCACAATATTTTGTTGAAAAGCGATTAATTACAAATCTAGAAAGCGGACAGAGTTTTTGCTTCCCTATCCGCTTTCTTAATTTATGGAAATAATGACTAAAGTTTGCTCAATAATTACAAGCCAAGCCATAATTACAAATAATATTTTTATCTAAAACGCCGCTTGCGTCTAGCTGCAACTAATTTGCGCTTGCGCTTTTCAAGTGGTGTCTCAAAATGCCGATGGTACTTAACATCAGCTAAAATTCCTGCTTTTGAAACTTGCCGTTTAAACCGACGTAAAGCTGAGTCTATTCCTTCATTTTCGCCTAATACAACTTGGGTCATTCTTACTCCTATTAATCGGTAACTTCATTATAAAAAAGCAGTCAGCTATTAGCTATTGATTGAAAGCTTTTAGCAACAAGGTAGATAAAAACAAGGCAGGGCGATCGCCCTGCTATTCGAGTTCTAGTTAGATAGAGCTACACCCATCTCGTCCTAGCAATTTTTCTTTTCTCAGCTTAATAGCTGTCGCGAGAAAATCTATCATTGCCACCCCGATTTCCACCACCAGAACGACCACCGCGATCCTCCCGGGGTTTGGCTTTGTTTACTTTCAAATTACGTCCCATCCATTCTGCTCCATCTAAAGCATCAATGGCAGCAGTTTCTTCTGCTTCTGTTTCCATTTCTACAAAACAAAAACCACGAGGGCGACCAGTTTCACGGTCCGTTGGAACTTGTACTTGTTTAACGCTTCCGTATTCTTTGAAGACTCCAGTAATGTCTTCTTCATTAACCTGGTAGGATAAATTCCCTACATAAATCGACATGGAATATCTCCAAAAATCAATGTAATAACGCTCCAGTTCGGAGATATGCCCGTCGGCACAGAAAAAAGTTCTGTAGCAAATAACAAAGCGTTCAACCGAATCTGACTCACGGTTGATACTTTAGCACACAATCGTTACCTCTAGCTTGCTTTCAAGCTAATCCCCGCAACGAAACAAATTTTTAAAACCCCAATAGTTCTCCAAGAATTGTAAACCGAATATGATTAATCGCCAAGTCGCCAATAGAAATATCCTCTGGCTTAACACCGCAAGACGTAAAGGTTTCAAAAGTAATACCTTTACCTATTTCAATGTGATACCAAGCTAACCCCATAAAAAACCGCGATGGATAAGGGCCAGTTTCGGCAACATCATCAGGGTTAGATTCCATTGGCAACCAGCCTATTCCTGGCACGTAAAATTCTAACCACACATGATTAAAATCTGGTTGCAGAGGTACGTTTTTGAGTTCAGGTAAGGGGGGACATTTATAACGCCCAATTGTGCGGCAAGCAATGCCATTTAAACGCGATAAAGCAAGCAGAACACCAACATACTCGCCACAAGAACCAACACCCCTTTCTAAGGCGATATCTGGGGTATCAATATGGGGCTTAATGCCGTAGGAAAGTTGATCGTAGACGTAATTGCGGATGTTATACATTTTCCGCAAAATATTTGTTTCTGTACCAATCGCTTCGCGGGCAGCACGGGTAACAATTGGAGTATCCATTGCTAGATCGTCATCATCTACCAAATAACGCGAAGTCAATTGCTCGGAAAGTTCAGGGATTTTTTCAACATCTTTAGGAGTGAGTCGATACTTAATTGAACGCACTTCTATTAAGGCTTTCCAGCCAAATATATGTTTTTCGCCCCTTTTGAGACTATTAAACTTAAATACTGCTACTTTTTGCCCATCTAATTCTTCTTCAACAAAGGGCAAACCGACGGGTTCAATCCTTCTAACTTTTTGGCGATCGCTAGAAGATGGCAAGGCAATTCGCCACTCTACTTGTTCTAGTTCTATTTCCTCCAAAGGCGCAAGTTCTTCTACATAAGACATTTCAATTAAATAGCCATTAGATAAAGCAAAGCGTCCCTGGCAATTGTAGTGATAATCAAGAGGATGAATAAAAGTGCGATCGCGGTAAGTTAATTCGTGAGATGGGTCAGCGTTTGGATTGTCGCGGATGTAAGCTTCTTCTCCCGCATAAGCTACATATAGAGTAGATGTATTATCGGGATTAGTATAAAAAGCTAGACCTGTAGGACGTTCAAAAGGAGTTAAAACACTAAACTTAGTTGCTCCCGTAGCCCGGTCGAGACAGTATACTGTTTGTTCGGTAATATCGCTTACCCAAATTTCTTCACCGCGAATAGTAATATTTTCTATCCCGACACCAGGAGCGTAAAATTTAGTAATTTGCCGCCGAGTAATACGATCATAGATCGATATATAGCCGGACTTTTGGCAAGTGACATACACCGTTGATTCCCAAACTGCAACACCATCAGCTTGATAAGGCAACGTTACAAAAGATTTGAGTTGAAATTCTCCCTTGGGGCAAAAGTAAACCGTATTTCCTTGGGTGAACCATAATGTATCCTCCCAGAGGCATAAACCAGTAACGTCAATAAAATCTGCTGCCTGGAGAGGATTAAGAATAGTTGTATTGTCGTTGGCGGGATCTATTTGTAATAAATGCCCTTTTACAGTGTCGATACCAAGGAGTTGATCTCCTAAAAAAGTAATGCCAGCAATTGCGGCAGCACCAATTGGTCTAATTGTTCTACGTCGTCGCCTTGACGAGTCATTGCCAGGGGAAATCAAATTAACAGGATCCATACTAAATTTATTTAGTAGATTAATTTAGGCAGTTAGCTACTGAAACAGGACTAAGAACCTGATACCAATCCTAAACAAGTTTCGTAACCGTACAACAATAACTTGAGTTTTATGAGCATCGAAAATAACAAAAACGATTAATTAAGCCAATAGTTATAATTTTTAAGCTCAATTAGCTCTAAAGGTAGTAGCTCAATTATGATTCTTAGTAAGTATTTTCCTTAAAGCTAGCCCATGTCTGCAAATTCTCTGCCCAACCCAGCAGCCGTCTGGCACAACCTGGAAGTTGACAAAACCCTACAACTGCTAGACAGCGATCCCAACGCTGGTTTAAGCTCCCAAGAAGTACAGCAACGGTTGCAGCGATACGGACCAAACGAGCTTCAGGAAACAGCCGGACGCAGTCCTTTAGCAATTTTGGTCGATCAGTTCAAAAACATCATGCTACTGATGTTGATTGCTGTTGCTGTAGTATCCGCAGTTTTGGATATTAGAGGCGGCAATTTTCCCAAAGATGCGATCGCAATTTCCTTAATTGTTCTACTTAACGGCATTTTGGGCTACCTCCAAGAAAGCCGCGCCGAAAAAGCCTTAGCCGCCCTCAAACGCCTCTCTGCCCCTATAGTGCGAGTCTTACGCGACGGTAAACTTAGCGAAGTTGCCGCCAAAGAACTTGTCCCAGGGGATGTGATGCTGCTAGAAGCTGGAGTACAGTTGTCCGCCGACGGACGCTTGCTGGAAGAATCTAACTTGCAAGTGCGCGAATCTGCTTTAACTGGGGAAGCTCATGCTGTAGAAAAGCAAGCCGAGGTGCAATTTCCCGAAGACACAGCCTTGGGCGATCGCCTCAACTTAGTATTTCAAGGTACAGAAATCGTCCAAGGACGAGCCAAAGCGATCGTTACTGGCACAGGAATGCACACCGAACTCGGACGGATTGCAACTTTGTTACAGTCTGTGGAAAGCGAACCTACGCCCTTGCAAAAAAGAATGGAGCAGCTAGGCAATGTTCTAGTTTCAGGCTCTTTAACTTTGGTTGCTTTAGTAGTAGGAATTGGGGTCCTCCGTGCTGGATGGGGACAATTTGAAGAACTCTTAGAAGTTTCATTAAGTATGGCTGTTGCCGTAGTCCCCGAAGGATTACCCGCCGTAATTACTGTAACTCTTGCCTTGGGAACCCAAAGGATGGTAAAACGCAAGGCACTAATTCGCAAACTGCCCGCCGTAGAAACTCTCGGTAGCGTCACAACTATTTGCTCAGATAAAACTGGCACGTTGACGCAAAATAAAATGGTGGTGCAGAATGCTTACACCAATCACCGCGCTTTTCAAGTTACTGGGCAAGGTTACGAACCTACAGGGGATTTTCAACTAGAAGCAGGGAATAAAGCTAATAGTCAAGAATATCCAGAATTACAAGCTCTGTTAGTTGCTTGCGCCCTTTGTAACGATTCAAACTTGCAGCAAGACCAAGGACAGTGGATTATTATCGGAGATCCCACTGAAGGAGCCTTACTCTCGTTAGCAGGTAAAGCTGGGGTAGAAAGAGATCAATGGCAAGCTCGTTTACCTCGCGTAGCTGAATTTCCCTTTTCTTCCGAACGCAAGCGCATGAGTGTAATTTGTACCGTGCAGCCAGAAGTTAAGAGCCAAGCGCAGCTTAATGGCTTACTAGAAGTCCAAAGCTATGTGATGTTTACTAAAGGTTCGCCGGAATTAACCTTAGAGCGTTGCGATCGCATCCACTTAGGAAGTCGCATCGTCCCAGTTACCCCAGAGCAAAGAGCGCAAATTTTAAGCCATAACGACCAAATGGCAGGTAATGGCTTGCGCGTACTTGGTTTTGCCTACAAACCGCTTGCAACTATACCCCCAGACAATTCTCAAGAAACATCTGAAGCCGAGTTAGTTTGGCTGGGGCTAGTCGGAATGCTCGACGCGCCGCGCCCAGAAGTACGAGACGCAGTAGCGAAGTGTCGCCTAGCGGGAATCCGCCCGATCATGATTACTGGCGATCACCAATTAACCGCACAAGCTATCGCAACAGACTTAGGAATTGCCCAAGCAGGCGATCGCGTCTTAATTGGGCAAGAATTGGAGCGGATGAGCCAAAACGAACTAGAGGAGCAAGTAGATTTGGTTGGCATCTACGCCAGAGTTTCCCCAGAACATAAACTCCGCATTGTCCAAGCGTTGCAAAAGCGGGGACGGTTCGTCGCTATGACCGGTGATGGAGTCAATGATGCTCCTGCCCTCAAACAAGCCGATATCGGTATTGCTATGGGCATCACAGGTACAGATGTGAGCAAAGAAGCAAGCGATATGGTGCTATTAGATGACAACTTTGCTACTATCGTCGCCGCGACCGAAGAAGGCAGAGTAGTTTACACCAATATTCGCCGCTTTATTAAGTACATTTTGGGTAGCAATATCGGGGAAGTGCTAACGATCGCCGCCGCACCCCTTCTTGGACTAGGTGGCGTTCCCTTAACTCCGTTGCAAATTTTGTGGATGAACTTAGTTACCGATGGTTTGCCAGCCCTTGCTCTTGCTGTAGAACCCGCCGAGCCAAACGTTATGCGCCGTCCTCCCTTTAATCCGCGTGAGAATATTTTTTCTAGGGGATTAGGTTCTTATATGGTGCGAATTGGAATTATCTTTGCGATTATCACGATCGCCTTGATGTGGTGGGCTTACAACTATACCAACGCCCCTGGTTATCCCCGCGATCCTAATACTTGGAAAACAATGGTATTTACTACCTTGTGTATTGCTCAGATGGGTCATGCGATCGCTATTCGTTCCAATACCCAGCTAACTATAGAGCTAAATCCTTTCTCCAATCCCTTTTTGCTAGGGGCGGTAGTAGTGACGACACTCTTACAACTATTGCTTGTTTATGCGCCACCGTTACAACAATTCTTTGGTACTTACTACCTATCTCCCTTTGAACTAGCTGTCTGTTTCGGCTTTAGTGCCTTAATGTTTGTCTGGGTTGAAGGAGAAAAATTGTTTGTGCGGTTGGTTAAAAAAAGAGGATAAGAGAGCGTTTTTAGCTAAATTCTGTCTTCAGAGCGCACGCTACTTAGGTGCGCTCCTACGTCTAACCTATGTATCTGAAAACCTTACAAATTCGCCAATTTCGCAACTACCAAGCTCAAAAAGTAGACTTTCTCGCACCGAAAACAATTTTGGTCGGCGATAACGCTCAGGGAAAGTCAAATTTACTAGAAGCAGTCGAATTATTAGCTACATTGCGATCGCACCGTAACAGTCGCGATCGCGATTTGGTTAGAGAATCTGAGCTTGTAGGACAAATTACCGCTACTGTCGAGCGTCAAAATGGCATCAGCGACTTATCAATTACACTACGTCGTAATGGTCGCCGTAGTGTTGCCCTAAATAGCGAAACTTTGCGCCGTCAATTGGACTTTTTGGGGGTACTAAATGCCGTGCAGTTTTCTAGCTTGGATCTAGACTTAGTACGCGGTGGCCCCGAACAACGCCGTCATTGGCTAGATACCTTATTAATTCAGTTAGAACCTATTTATGCCTATATTTTGCAGCAGTACAATCAGGTATTGCGACAACGCAATGCTTTTTTAAAGAAAACTCAAGAACTAGGGATTAAAGATCGCGAACAAGAATTAGCGCTTTGGAACGTACAACTAGCAAGTACAGGCTCTAGAGTAACTAGAAGGCGATCGCGGGCGGTGCTTAGATTAGCTCCGATTGCTTGCGCTTGGCATTCTAGCATTAGTAGCAGTACCGAAAGATTAGAAATGAAATATGCCCCGAATATTTCCCTAGAACAAAATGAACCAGAAGAAGTACAGCAGGCTTTTTTAGCCAAACTTGAAACTAGAGAAGTTGCTGAACAGCATCAAGGTACTACTTTAGTTGGTCCTCACCGCGACGAAATTGAGTTAATTATTAATCAAGCTCCAGCGAGGTCTTACGGTTCTCAAGGTCAACAACGCACGTTAGTACTAGCGCTCAAACTTGCAGAACTAAAATTAATTGAAGAAGTAGTCGGGGAACCCCCTTTGCTACTACTTGATGATGTCTTAGCTGAACTAGATTTAAACCGTCAAAATCAACTGCTTGATGCTATTCAAGACCGATTTCAAACTTTGATTACTACTACTCATCTCGGTTCTTTTGATGCCCAGTGGCTAAAATCTTCGCAAATTCTTGCTGTCCGTGCTGGGCAAATATCAACACAAATATAGAGCCTATGTTAAAGAATTTAGGTTCATACTCATATTTAGTGTATTTAAAAACTGAGAAAATGAGGGGTAATGTTTGGATTTCTAGAGGACTACTGATTTTCTTCCAAGTAACAGCCTTAATTATTGTTGTAATCATCGGACAAACAAAGCCCCATAAAAATCAAGAGATCGCATCACTCCCAGCTATACCCAATAATACTATTCCAATTACCCCACCGGAAAAAGTTCGCCAAAATCTTCCCCAAACTATACCTAGCCCCCTAATTAACAGCTTTAAATTTGTATCAAATTATCAACCTAGGTACGAGCTTGGTTGGGCGCATCCCAACAACTACGGGCAGCGTTATTCTCAGGATGTTAATGGTTTACCTGTGAACAATAAACCAATTATAGTTATTCATGAAACTGTTAATTCTGCTACAAGTGCTATAAATAATTTTCAAACTCCCCACATTAATGAAAATGCTCAAGTAAGCTATCACACTTTAATTAAATTAGATGGAACAATTGTTTATATAGTCCCGCGAGAGTTTCGCGCTTTTGGTGCAGGTAATTCTGTATTTCAGGGTACAAATGGAATTGAAACCGTGAAAACTGATCAGCAGTTTCCCCCTTCTGTTAATAATTTTGCTTATCATGTTGCCTTTGAAACACCGCCGGACGGTTGGAACAATAGTAAAAATCATAGCGGTTATACCCAGATACAATACAATTCACTTGCTTGGTTAATTGCTCAAAGTAGTGTTCCAGAAAATCGAATTACTACTCACAAAGCTGTAGATCGTTCTGGTAAAAGAATCGATCCTAGAAGTTTCGATCGCCAAAAACTTTTCAGTTATTTAAAAAAATACCGCCGGTAAAATGCTGAAGGTCAAGAGGCATTTGTTTACTTTTAACTGGTCTTAAATAATTGATGAGAATGTTTTATGTAACGTTCTTAGTTAAGATAACTTATTTCCTTTAGCACAGTAATCTGAACAATCTATTGCTTGTTCTTTAAGAACAACAGAGGGGTTTACTGCACATTTAAGATGAGGATCGTTAGAGTAAAACTCACAATTTTTACAAGGTATCTGATGAGAAGCTTTAATATTAACAGCAGCTTCCTTACGAGTAACTCTTACCCTTTTTGAAAGCATAAAAAAAATTGCCGTCCAACATACAGCAACACCAATAATCCCCGAAAACACAATCTGATCGGATGTAACGTTCTCTAAGGTTTTGACATTTTCTCTTTTTACATCACTCTGGTTTGTCCTAATAACATTACTATTAACTGCTATATATTTTTTAATAACTTCATTGCTATCCATATTACTCACCTTTAAATGCTCAATACTTACCTATTAATTCTGCACCACCTATTTTTAACAGTACATCTACTATAAGTTACAAAAACTATCTAAATTTTACTTTCAAGCTCCAGGCTATCGCTACACTAAATTTAGTTTATTAATAACTTGGTATCCCCTAAATTAATAATTTGCCTTAATGGATTTGTATAATCAGGCACGCTTAAATAAAAGTTTAATTAAAATAAGAATTATATACTTGACTTAATTCAAACTCTCCAAAATAATATTTTTAGATTGGGGAGCGGCAGAATTCCCAAGTAAATATTCATAAAATTACTACGATATAAAGTGTAACTCAGGCCTAAGCCAACAATCGAAAATTTGTGTTGTGGAAACGCTGCTTTCAACTAATATGCCTATTGATAGGGTTGTGGCTGGTATTGGATTTGCTTGCTCGAATAGGAGCAGAGATTTTTTGGTTTCAAGAAGTCGGTTATTTACAAGTACTACAGTTGCGGCTACTGACCCAAGCTTTAGTATGGGTAACTTCAAGTAGTATTACGGCACTCTATTGGCTAGGAAACTTAGAAATCGCCCACCGATTAAAGTATAGTCAGCCACCAACGGTTTTAAGAGGAATAACGCGATCGCCAAGTATTAAATTAAACTGGCTGTTACCAGGAATTTTGGGATTGAACATACTAGCAACTTTGTTACTATTTCACTACAGCAAAGTTGCTTGGAGTTACTGGCAGCCTACTAACTTCAGCGAACCATACATCTCACCGCCCATTCCGCCCTTATTTACTCTAGAATCGGTCTGGCAAGTTTGCCAACAATTAGGTGGACAAAGCTTGACATTTGGCTTGTTGTTGAGCAGTGCGATCGCATTGTTGATATATCCGCAGCTATTGTTAAATGCGATCGCTTTACTGCTGAGTGCGATTATGGGCTTAGTGCTATCAGCACACTGGGCGAACATATTGCAATATCTCCGCCCTACAGCTTTTAGAGCGAGCGAACCTTTATTTAATAAAGATATCAGCTTTTATATATTTACTTTGCCAATTTGGAGACTACTCGAATTTTGGCTAGTTGGACTATTTTTATACGGTTTAATTGCCGTTGCTCTTACCTATTTACTATCGGGAGATAGTTTAAGCCAGGGTAGGTTTCGCGGATTTTCTCGCCCTCAGCAACAGCATTTACTAGCACTGGGTAGCGGTTTAATGTTGATAGTTGCCTTTAGCTATTGGTTAAGTCGCTATGAATTATTATATTCAACGCGCGGAGTCGCTTATGGCGCAAGTTATACAGATATTGCAATTCAACTGCCAGGATATACACTGCTGAGTGTTCTGGCAATTGCGAGTTCAATTCTCCTCCTAGTACGAGCGATCGCACGGACTTCAACCAAGAAATTTAGTCTTATATTTTATGGACTGGGACTTTATACAACAATTGCGATCGGTGCTGGCTTTGTCCTCCCTACAGTAGTACAGCGCTTAATCGTCCAACCTAACGAATTAGCAAGAGAGCGCCCTTACATTGAGCGTAGTATTGCCTTAACTCGGCAGGCTTTCAACCTAGACAATATTGAAATCCGCTCCTTCAATCCTCAAGATAATTTAACTTACGCTGATATTCAAGCTAACAAACTCACAATTAACAATATTCGCCTTTGGGATCGTAAACCCTTACTAGATAGTAATCGCCAGTTGCAACAAATTCGCCTCTACTATCAGTTTCCTGACGCTGATATTGACCGTTATACTCTGCAAGCAAATTCTTCAACTAATTTTGAAAACCGACAAACTCTAATTGCTGCACGAGAATTAGACTATAGCGCCGTACCAGGACAAGCCCAAACTTGGGTTAACCAGCGCTTAATTTATACTCATGGCTATGGCTTTACCCTAAGTCCAGTAAATACTGTAGCGCCTAGTGGCTTGCCAGAGTATTTTATTAAAGATATTGGTGGTGCTAGCGCTCCAGACACTTCTAGCGCCGCCGTCAGCGCTAGTATTCCCATCGGACAACCCCGAATTTATTACGGGGAGATAGCTAATACCTACGTGATGACTGGGACTAAAGTCAAAGAATTAGACTATCCCAGTGGTAACGATAATGTCTACAACACTTATGATGGTAGAGGTGGAATTAATATTGGTTCATTTTGGCGCAAAAGTCTATTTGCTAAATACTTAAATGATTGGCAAATGTTGCTGACACGAAACTTTATGCCTGACACCAAGGTATTATTTAGGCGCAATATTAATCAACGAATTCGGGAAGTCGCTCCCTTTTTACAATACGATCGCGATCCTTATTTAGTAGTAGCAGATACCAAAACCCCAGGACAAGAGGGCAATTATTTGTACTGGATAGTTGACGCTTATACGACAAGCGATCGCTATCCCTATTCAGATAAGGGCAGTCAAGGAATTAATTACATTCGCAACTCTGTTAAAGTCGTCATTGATGCTTATCACGGCTCTGTTGACTTTTATATTGCCGACGCTCGCGATCCAATTATTAATACTTGGCAGCAGCTTTTTCCTAAATTATTCAAGCCTCTTAGCGCTATGCCTGAGACTCTCCGTAGTCATCTTCGCTATCCTGTAGATTTCTTTAATATTCAATCTGAGCGGTTAATGACTTACCACATGACCGACGCGCAGGTTTTCTACAATCGGGAAGATCAGTGGCAGATACCTAACGAAGTCTACGGCAATAAACCCAAATTAGTAGAGCCTTATTACTTAATTACTAGCTTGCCTACGGTTCCTTTTGAGGAATTTATTTTGCTGCTGCCTTATACTCCAAGACAACGCACTAACTTAATTGCTTGGTTAGCAGCGCGTTCCGACGGCGAAAACTACGGTAAATTGTTACTTTATGAGTTTCCCAAGCAGCAATTAGTTTACGGAACCGAACAAATTGAAGCTCGGATCAATCAAGATCCAGTAATTTCGCAGCAAATTTCGTTATGGAATCGCCAAGGATCTAGAGTTATTCAGGGCAATTTATTGATTGTACCAATTGAGCAGTCTTTGCTTTATGTAGAGCCAATTTATTTAGAAGCCGAGCAAAATAGTTTACCAACTTTAATCAGAGTTGTTGTTGCTTACGAAAACCGCATTGTGATGGCAGAAACCTTAGACCAAGCTTTGAGAGCAATTTTTCAAGCACCAGAAACGAGTACTCCAGCGATTATTCGTCCTGTAGAGGAGCCGGGGTCGTAATTTGGGCTAATAATCTGTTAATATAGCGATCGCACTTTATAACGAGCGGCGACATAGCCAAGTGGTAAGGCAGAGGTCTGCAAAACCTTTATCCCCCGGTTCAAATCCGGGTGTCGCCTTGTTTTACTATGAAAATAATTACACCAAACCCCCGATTTATCGAGCATTTCAGGGGTTATTAATAATTGTAAATGTACCTAGAAAATTAGGCACGTAGATATTAACGCAAAACTTAATCAAGCAAATCGACGGCTGCGATCTGGAAAAGTCGGGGTGACGATTGCTCGTTAAAGGCGATCGCCACCATAGTATTAAGAAAATCCAGCACTTAATTCCGGCAATGGCGCTAAACTCTACAACTGATAAAGCCCTTATAATCAACCCTGTAGCACCGGATGAACCCAGCCAAAAATCTGAAAGACTGTGTAATTCAAACTGGTATAGTTTACCTTCAATCTCTTTGACAGATTTTTGAATTGTGTAAACTATCACTACAGTGTTTGATTCATGAACTTAGCCGATATCCTTAAAAACTCAAATTACAAACTTTCGCAGTTTACTAAGGTTGAAATTGAGCAGTTAGCGCAGACTATTATTCTCAAAGACACCAAAAGCGGCGAAGTTCCCTACACGATTTGTTGGGTGCGCCAGAAAGCAATTAAGCTTACGCCAGGAGTGTTTAGCGATGAATCAAAAATTAGCCTCACCCCGTCCCATCTGTCAGTATGTGTATCGTATAACTTACGTTGAGCAATATGTTTTCTGTTGAGTTTGAGCAGTTCTTCAATTGAGCGTGAGTTTAGGCAGGAAAAATATAATAGTTAAGTTGTTCAATAGTAAGCTGCTTTAATCGAGAAGGGGAGCTTTGTTTTAAACAACTTTTATTTGCTCTACAAGCTAAACAAAACTAGCTCAACAATATCTCTAATGGGTATTGCAAGCACCACCAGTACAAAAACAATTAGATATTCGCTCTCTTCATAACAGCAAAAAGAAATTCCTTAAGGTAGGAGCATATCGCGATCGCCACAGCAATTTCTAACCTTTCCCAAATACTTTGTAACAATTTCTGTTAGGATGAACACCTGCTAGTGCATCCCGGTCTGTTGCTGGCGCATTGGAATTGCTTGTTCGAGCCATCCAACTGGATTACAGATTTCTTGCTCTTAGACTGGCTCCAGGCAATTGATTTGGGGTAAGGGCATTACTAGGAAAAATTGCATCTATGACATTTCTTAACCTCGGTCTTTCGAGCGACTTACTTCGTGCTGTCGCAGATCAGGGCTACACCGAGCCAACCCCCATTCAACAGCAAGCAATTCCCGCTATCTTGCAAGGGAAAGATGTTTTTGCCAGCGCCCAAACTGGAACAGGCAAAACGGCTGGTTTTACGTTGCCTCTCCTGCAACTTCTCAACACCAACCATACTAAAGGGTATCGCACTCCTCGCGCCCTCATCCTCATTCCCACGCGCGAACTAGCACAACAAGTCAGCGATAGTGTCAGAACCTATGGCAAATACCTATCTCTGCGCTCGGCAGTAGTCTATGGTGGCATGGGGATTAAACCGCAAATTCAAACGCTGCGCCAGGGAGTTGATATTTTAGTCGCTACTCCCGGTCGCTTACTCGACCACTTGGAGCAAAAAACCCTCGATCTTTCCCAAGTAGAAATACTTGTGCTGGATGAATGCGATCGAATGTTGGATATGGGCTTTATTCACGACATCCGCAAAATTCTGGTAAAGCTGCCCTCGTCGCGGCAAACGCTGATGTTTTCCGCTACCTTCTCTAAAACAATCCAGCAGCTTGCTAGTACGTTGCTCAAGTCTCCCACCCTCATCGAAGTTGCTTCTCGCAATACCGCATCTAAGCAAGTAGAACAGGTCGTTCATCTTGTCGATCGCGATCGCAAGCGAGAACTGCTTGCTTACATGATTAGTTTTCACAACTGGCGACAAGTGCTAGTCTTCACGCGCACGAAACATGGTGCTAGTCGTTTAGCCGAGCAGCTTGCTAAAGATGGGCTAAAAACTGCCGCGATTCATGGCAACAAAAGTCAAGCAGCCCGCATGAAAGCTTTAAATGATTTTAAGCAGGGCAAGGTGCGGGTATTAGTCGCCACCGATGTAGCATCGCGGGGACTAGATATTGAAAAACTCCCTCATGTAGTAAACTTTGAACTGCCCAATGTACCAGAAGATTACGTGCATCGCATTGGTCGTACAGGTCGCGCTGGCAAGGAAGGACGAGCCGTTTCCTTAGTCTGCAAAGATGAATATCCATTTTTGGAGAGCATCGAGCAATTGCTTAATCAGACCATTGCCAAAGAAGTAATTTCAGGATACGAGCCAAGCTCCCCAATAGAGTCTGAGGCAGAACAACCGCAGCGTAAACGCTCCCAGCAACGTCGCAGTAACTGGGCAAAGCCTCAGACACAATCTAAACCCACTCCCACCAAAAAGCCCACCTCTGGGGGAAGTCGCCCTCAAAAACGACTCCGCACTGCTTCAAAACCTACAGCTTAGATTAGTTTAAGAAAGTATCAATTTCACTTATCGTGTGTCAGCCGGAGGTATGACCAGAGTGGCAGTAGAGCGTTGTAACTCCACACAATCTTTCAACTATTCGATTAATTAAGAGATTGTGTGAAAACTCGTTTTCCTTTGCTGCTGATTGCAACTCTACAGTTGTTATACCAATTTAAATTGAATAAAGGGCAGATGGGCTAGACTGAGAGTAGTCGTTTAGGTTTCTTTAGTAATGGCTGGTGTTAGCTCAATTGAAGTGCGGGAAAGTTTAGAGCAGTTGACACAACAG
>JAABUN010005154.1_pt1 | contig 16630 bp, 17 predicted proteins | sample 5559311 | NCBI WGS metagenome assembly JAABUN01 (sample SAMN10711877, study PRJNA513370) | rock metagenome | isolation source: Antarctica rocks | place: Antarctica: Victoria Land, Siegfried Peak sud
GGCATGGACTACAGCGAGTCGCGCTCTGACTCCGGGCTGCCCGAGGGCGGCACCGGCAGGGTGGACTCGACGCACGACGACTCCCGTGGCGTCGTCGGCAACGACACGTCCGGCCCCGAGACCGACAGCGCGATGACGCGCTCGGAGGAAGAGCTCCAGGTCGGGACGACGCAGCGCGAGACGGGTCGCGCCCGGCTCAAGAAGCACATCGTCTCAGAGCAGGTGCAGACCACCGTGCCGGTCGAGCGCGAGGAAGTGCGCGTCGAGCGCGAGCCCATCACGGAAGGCAACCGCGACCAGGCGCTGTCGGGCGGCGACCTCTCGGAGGAGGAGCACGAGGTCACGCTGCACTCCGAGGAGGCCGTGGCCGAAAAGCGGGTCGTGCCCAAGGAGCGCGTCCGCCTCGACAAGGACGTGGTGACCGAGGAGCGAGAGGTCACCGAGGACGTTCGCCGGGAAGAGGTCGAGATCGAGGGCGACGGCACCGACCGCGTCGACCGCCGCTAGGCGACAGGTCCGGGCGGGAGGGGTTTGCGGACCCTCTCGCCCCGGGCACGCCGTTGGCATGGAGACCTACGAACAAGCCGACTCCGGCTATCCAGAAGAGGCACCGCCCGAGGTGGCGTCCGACGACGCCAAGTCCGGCGGCGGCTCCGCCGCGGAGGAGAGCGCCCGGCCCAGCAAGGCGGCCGACGACGCTCCCGACACCGACGACGGCACGGCGACGGGCGGCAATCCCTGAGCACCGCGAGCACCGCGCCGGTAGTTCCGGCTAGGCCTTCCCCTCCTGTTGATACTCGCGCAGGTAGCCCTCGAAGAGCCGGCGGTGGCCCTCCTCGTCACGGAGGATCGCGATGACCATGTCCTGGGTGACCCAGTCGACGCCGTCGCACGCCTCGATCACCTGGTTGTAGTGCTCGATCGCGCCGGTCTCGGCCTCGATCACGCCCTGGATGACGTGCACTATGTCGGTCTGGTGCTCGGGCGGCTGCAGGTAGCTCTGCTCGGCCTGGAAGTCGAGCGAGCCAGGGACCACCCCGTAGAGCTCCTTGATGCGGCTGGCGAATTGCTGGGCGTGCGCGAGCTCCTCGGTGATGTCCTCCTGGAGCGACTCGACGATCTCCTGCGCGCGGACGCCGTCCGGGTTGATCGAGTTCGCGATGTAGCTCATGACCGTCTCGAGCTCCATCCAGTATGCCTTCTTGAGGAGGGCGACGATCTCGTCGCGCTTCTCGGTGTTGTCGTCGGACAGGATCCCCTGCGAACTGCTGCGAACGGCTGCCATTCGGGCGACTCCTCATCTGTCGGAAGTGAGCTTCTGCGTACCCCCGTGAGGGACGCATGAATCGGTACGGGGCTGGGCAGTCGAGCGCCACATGAAGATCGTCGTCACGGGAGCCACCGGCAACGTCGGGACGAGCGTCGTACAGGCGCTCGCGACCGATGACGGGGTTACCGAGATCGTAGGCATCGCCCGCCGGCTGCCGTCGTGGACCCACCCCAAGACCCGCTGGATGAGCGCGGACGTCGCCCAAGCGAACCTCGACCCGACGTTCGCCGGCGCGGCGGCGGTGATTCACCTGGCGTGGGCCATCCAGCCGTCCCGAGACGAGCGCGAGACGCAGCGGGTGAACGTCCTGGGGTCCGAGCGGGTCTTCGAGGCCGCCGCCCGTTCGGGTGTCGGCGCGCTCGTCCACGCATCGTCGGTGGGCGCGTATTCCCCCGGTCCCAAGGACCGGGCGGTGGACGAGTCGTGGCCGACCGAGGGCATCGAGACCTCGTTCTATTCGCGCCACAAGGCGGCGGTCGAGCGATCCCTCGACGCGGTTGAGCGCGACAATCCGCGCATGCGCGTCGTGCGGTTGCGTCCGGGTCTGATCTTCAAGCGGGAGGCGGGCTCGGAGATCCGGCGCCTGTTCGCGGGGCCGTTCCTACCGACGCCGCTCGTGCGCCCGTGGCTGCTGCCGGTGATTCCCGACGTCCCGGGGCTGCGCGTACAGGCGGTGCACTCGCTCGACGTCGCCGACGCGTACCGGCTGAGTGCCCTCGACGAACGTGCACGCGGCGCCTACAACATCGCGGCCGAGCCCGTCCTGGACGTCTCGAGCGTCGGTCAAGCCTTGAACGCCAGGCCGGTCGGGGTCCCGAGCCGGGTGCTGCGGGGTCTCGCCTCGGCGAGCTTCATGGCACGGCTGCAGCCCACGCCGCCGGGCTGGCTCGACCTCGGGCTCGGAGTCCCGATCATGGACATCTCCAGAGCTCACTCAGATCTCGGCTGGACGTCGACGCGGTCGTCGACCGAGGCTCTGCTGGAGCTGATCGACGGCATGCGCGAGTCAGCCGGCTTCGACACACCGCCGTTGGCGACCGACGCGGGTGGCCCGTTCCGCGTGCGCGAGCTGCTCAGCGGCGTCGGGCGGAGGAACCCCTGACGCACTCGGGGTAGTGGCCGGGGGCGTTTCGGGGTATGGGGAAGAGGTGACGTCACTTCACGCCACCGCAGGCGGCGGCGACGCGGCGGCCGGCCCGCTCGCAGCGATGATCGACCGGGCCGCAGAGCGTGGCTGCGTGGACTTGTCGGAAGTCGACGAGCTCGCTCAGGTGCTCGATCTCGAGGACGATGCCATCGGCCAGGTATACGAGGCCCTTGACGCTCGGGGGATCGAGCTGCGCGACGATTGCGGTCGCGACACGGAGGCACCGGTTCTCTCCGAGGTCTCGCTGGCGTCCGCCACGACGGATGCGCTCCAGCTGTTCCTCAACGAGATCGGTCGGCACCGGCTCCTGAGACCCGCCGAGGAGATCGAGCTGGCCAAGCTCATCGAGCGCGGTGATCTCGCGGCCAAGGAGCGCATGATCAACGCGAACCTCCGTCTCGTGGTCTCCATCGCGAAGAAGTACCAGGGCTCGGAGCTGACGCTGCTCGACCTCATCCAGGAGGGGATCCTCGGCCTCATCCGCGCTGTCGAGAAGTTCGACTGGCGGCGCGGCTATCGGTTCTCGACCTACGCGACATGGTGGATCCGCCAGGCGGTCGAACGCGGCATGGACGCCAAGGCGCGCACCATCAAGCTGCCGATCAACCTGGTTCGCTCCCAGCGGAAGCTTGCCCGCGCGGAGAACGCGCTGTCGGTCAAGCTCGACCGTCCTCCCACCGATGAGGAGCTCGCGTCCGAGGCCGAGGTCTCGCTGGCCGAGCTGCACGCTCTCCGCGACGCCGCCCGGACGGTCACGTCGCTCGACCGGCCGTTGGGCGAGGGAGACGATGCGGCCTTCGGCGACCTGCTCCCCGCGGACGGGCCCGAGCCCGACGAGCTCGTGCACGTCTCACTCCGCCGCGAAGCGCTAAGCCGGGCCTTGTCCGTGCTGCCCGAGCGCGAGCGTGAGGTGGTCAACCTGCGCTACGGGCTCGCCGGAAGCGAGCCGACGCCGTTGCGGGAGATCGGTCGCCGTCTCGGGATCACCCCCGAGCGGGTCCGCCAGATCGAATCCAAGGCCCTCGCGCGGCTGGGTCGGATGCGCGAGCTCGAGGCGCTCCGCCAAGCCGCCTGAACGGCTCAGTCGTGAGCAGGACCATCCTCGTCAACGCCGGTCCCTGGCTTTCCGTGCCACCTCGCGGATACGGCGGGATCGAGAACGTGCTGGCGACGCTGATTCCCGAGCTGCGCGGGCTCGGCGTCCGCGTCGTGTTGTGCGCGACGGCCGACTCGACGCTCGAAGTCGATCGCCTGGTTCCGAGCTTTGACCGAGGCCAGTTCGGGCAGATCGCGGAGCCCTACAACCGGACCATGGGTATCGCGCACGCGCACATGGGCACCCTCGTCGACTTCCTGCGCTCAGAAGAGGAGCCGATCGACCTCGTGCACGATCATCTCGAGGTCGTCGGGCCGGCGGTCCTCGGGGCGATGGGACGTGCCGCCCCGCCGGTGCTGCAGACGCTGCACTGGGACCTGCGCAAGCACCCCGACTTCTACGGCTCCTTCGACGGCCGGGGCCGGGTCAGGTTCTGCGGGGTCTCCGACCGCCAGGTGGAGCTCGCGCCGTCGCGCCTGTGCGAGCAGACGCTCGGCGCCATCCCGCTCGCGGTGGACGTCGCCCGCTTCCCCTTCCGGGAGGTCAAGGACGGCCCGTTCCTGGTGCTCGGTCGCATGGCCGCCATCAAGGGCCCGGACGTCGCGGCCAGGGTCTGCCGCACCGCCGGCCACCCCCTCGACCTGGCCGGCCCGGTGGCCGGTGTGGACGACCCCGCGGCACTCAACGCGGCGCTCGCCGACCTCGGCGACCCGGTGCACGGCCACGACGACGCCACGTACTTCGAGGCCGCGGTGCGCCCGCATCTCGGTCGCGACGTGCGGTGGATCGGCTCCGTCGAAGGTGAGCGCAAGCTGGAGCTGCTCTCCCGCGCCCGAGCGCTCGTGACGCCGATCCGCTGGGAGGAGCCCGGAGCCACCGCGGTGGTCGAGGCGCTGGCATGCGGCACGCCGGTCATCGGCATGCGCCGCGGAGCGCTGCCCGCGCTCGTCGACCATGGGGTCACGGGCTTCCTGGCCGATCACGAGGACGAGCTGCCGGGCTACCTCGCGCGCGTCGACGAGATCGAGCCGGCCGCCTGCCGCGCCGCGGCCGAATCGAGGTTCACGTCGCGGGCGTTCGCCGAGGCCTACCTGAAGCGCTACGAGGCCGTCATCGCGGGGGCGCCGTGGCCAGCACCGCCTGGATCACGTGGCGGTCACGGGCCGCCAGCGCCAGCAGCAGCTCCGGCCCCTCGCTGAACGGAACCACATCGGTGATCACCTGCTCGGAGACGTCGCCGCCGCGGGCTTGCAGCAGCTCGATCGTGGCGGCGGAGAGGCGCTCGCGGTCCCACAGGTGCGCGCAGCCGCGCGGGACCCTCCCGATCTGCGCGCACCGGATGCCGAGACCGTTGTGATGGAACTCCTCGCCGAGCCGCAGCCCGGGTGAACCGCCCGGATAGAAGGCCAGGTCGATGACGGTGCCCTGCGGGCGCAGGCATCGCAGCGCCGAGGCCAGCGCGGCGTCCTGACCGCGGCACTGGAACACCAGATCGGCCCCGCGGTCGCCCGGAGCCTGGCGCCACCGTGCCTTCACGGCACTCCACGCGTCACCGTCCCGGTCATCGATCGCCCACAGCCCGAGTGCCCGCGCCGCGGCGAGGCGAGCGGGTGTGCGGTCGACGATGGCCACCTCCGCAGCCCCGAGGTGGGCGGCGAAGAGGGCGGTGAGCAGACCGACGACGCCGGCGCCCGTGACCAGCACTCGGCGCCCGCGCACGCCGTCACCGAGGTCGAGGACCGGGGGGCCGACCAGGTCGGCCGCGGCGTGCAGGAGGCCGTTGGCGCAGATCGGCCCCATGTGCGCGACATAGATGCCGAGCAGCGGATCCAGGTCATCGGGCAGCACGACGAAGCGTTCGACCGCCGTGTCGACCACGTGGTGGGTGCGATGGCCGCACGCCAGCGCCACTCGCGAATCGGTGGCCACGGCGGTCGTCCGGCTTCCCGTCACCCGCCCGACCTGCATGTAGCCGAGCTTGCGGACGGGGTAGCTCACCGCCGCCCGATCCGGGCGGAAGACGCCGAATTCGGAGTCGAAGTCGGCGTGCAGCATCGGGTTCGAGCCCTTGACGAACGTGAGCTCCGTGCCGGCGGAGACCCCGGAGAACTCGATCTCGACCGCGAAGCGTCCGTCGCTCAGCTCAAGCTCGTCGTCGTCCATGGGGAGCAGCGCTGGTTCGCCGGGTCCCCTGATACCGAGGACAGCGCGTTCAGACGGCAATCGAGCGCTCCTCGAGCGCCGAGCGGGCGATCTTACAGCCGAGCCGGTGGGTCCGCAGTGCCGAGGCGTATGGCGCACGTGGGAGGGTGGGATCGCGGTCGCGCACGGCGTCGACGAAGTCGCGGTCGACACGCTTCTTCGCCCCGCCGTCGGCGCGCATGACCCCACGACCGTCGCCGAGGTCGATCACCATCTCGTCCTCGGTGAGACCGAGGACGTAGCCTTCGCCGACGATCTCGACGCCCGCGCGATGCTTGGCTCCGAGCAGGCAGGTGGAGACGAGTGAGCCCACCGCCCCGCTGCTGAAGCGCAGCGTGGCGCTTGAGACGTCGTCGACGTCGGTATGCGGGAACGCCGATCGGGAAGTGCGCGCACCGATGGCGTGGACCTCGGTCACCGGCCCGAGAAGCTCGAGCATGACGTCGAGGAGGTGGGTGGCCTGCTCGATGGTCTGGCCTCCCGACCGGGCGCGTTCGGTCCACCAGCCCACCGGTGGCACCTTGTCGAGCCAGGAGGCGACGGCGAGTCGCGGCGGCCGCCCATCCACCAGCTCACGGGCCCGCTCGAGGGTGTCGAGATTGCGCCAGTGATAGCCCGTGGCGGTCACGAGCCCCGACTCCTCCACTTGCGCACCGATGGCCTCAGCGGTCTCGAGGTCGACCGAGAGCGGCTTCTCGACGAAGAACGGTATCCCTGCGTCGAGTGCAGCCCGCTCGGGCGGCCCGTGGGCGAAGGGAGGAACGCACACGTAGAGCGCCTCGACCGCCGACCCCTCCAACAGGGCGCCCACGTCCTTGAAGACGTCGGCTCCGCCCGCGGCGGCGGCGAGCCCCGCCGCCGCCTCGTGAACAGGGTCGGCGACCGCCACCACCGCCACGTCGTCGAAGCCGCCGAGGACCTCGACGTGCCGACGGGCGACCCCGCCCGCACCGACGAAGCCGACTTGCAGCGTTTCGTCGCGGTTCACGGGCGGGTATATATCGCGAGCACCCATGTCCGTGACGACTACCCATCCGCCGCGGGCGCGAGCGGTGCACCATTCCGCGTATCCCCCTGCGCGGATCGCCGCCCAACGGGAGGCGACCGTCTCAATCTGCCTTCCCGCGCGCAACGAGGCCGCCACCATAGGCCCGATCGTCGACGCGCTGATGCCGCTCATCGAGCGCGGGGTGGTCGACCAGGTGGTGGTGGCCGACGAGTCATCGGACGGCACGGGCGATATCGCCGCCGTCTGCGGCGCGGAAGTCGTACGGCAGTCGTCGCTGTGCGCCGAGCTCGGGCCCGTGCAGGGCAAGGGCGACGCCATGTGGAGAGCGCTGTCCGTGCTGCACGGGGACGTGGTCTGCTATCTCGACGCGGACTCCGAGGATCTGGGCGAGCACTTCGCGTGCGGGCTGATCGGTCCGCTGGTCTGCGGAGATGGGGAGGACCTGCCGCACTTCGCCAAGTCGTTCTACCGGCGGCCGTTCAAGTCCGGCGAAGGACAGGTGACCGCCCACGGTGGCGGTCGCGTCACGGAGCTGCTCGCCCGGCCCATGCTTCGCCGCTACTTCCCCGAGCTGGCCGGCTTCGCGCAGCCCCTGTCCGGCGAGATCGCTGCCCGCCGGTCCCTGCTCGCCGGTCTGCCGATGCTCTGCGACTACGCGGTCGACGTCGCGCTCCTGATCGACGCCTGGCGAGTCGTCGGGCTCGCCGGCATGGTCGAAGTGGATCTGGACTGCCGTCAGAACCGCCACAAGGCCTTGCACGAGCTGGGCCCGATGGCCGACGCCGTGCTCGCCGCCATCGTCAGCCGGCTCAACGGGCCGCTCGCCGGGGCGGCGACCGCGGACCTGACCGAGCGCCCACCGGTCGACTGGGTCAAGGGGCGGTGAAGGGCCGCGGGATGATCACGCGCCAACACCGTCGAGCCACAGCGAGAGCGTCATGAGTCCCCAGAGCTGACGGGACAGGTCCGCCTCCCTGGCCACGTGGGCGTCCAACACGGCGGTGACGGCTTGTGGTCGAAGCAGTCCCTGGCGGGCGATGCGTTCGGGCGACAGGACTTCCCGGGCGAAGGGGACCAGCTCCGAACGCAGCCAGGCGGCGGCAGGGATGGAGAAGCCGCGCTTGCGAGCCCTGGCGATCTCCGTCGGGACGAGCGGTGCCACGGCCGCGCGCAGCAGCCGCTTCTTGACCGTGCCCTGGACCTTGTAGGCGGTCGGAAGCGCGTGGGCGAGCTCGGCGACCACCGAGTCGAGGAACGGCACCCGGGTCTCGAGCGAGTGCGCCATGCTCATGCGATCCGTCTTGACGAGCAGGTCGTCGACGAGGTAGACGCCGCGGTCCAGATCCTGCAGCCGGGCGAGCGGCTCAGCGCCTACACTCGCCGCCCACCGCTCGCGATAGGGAGCGAGTGGGTCGGCTTCACCCCGGCGGTTCGGGCGCAAGAGCTCGGTCCGCGCTTCATCGGAGAAGATCTCCTTCCAGGCGTGGTGGCGCTCGAGCGGCGGGAGGTGCGCTGCGCGCACGAAGCGCTTGGCCTTGTAGTCGAAGGACACCCGTCCCGACGAGCTCGGCAGGCGGGCCACCACGGGCGCGAGCAGCCGCACCGCGCCTCCGACCCGGGCAGCGAGCAGGTCGGCGACGTAGGTCTCATAGCCTCCGAAGAGCTCGTCGCCCCCCTCGCCGGACAGCGCCACCTTCACGTGCTCTGCGGCGAGCTGTGAGACCAGGTACGTGGGCAGCGCGCTCGAGTCCGCGAACGGCTCGTCGAACGCGGCGACGATAGCGGGCAGGAGCTCGGCGGCGTCCGGGTCGACCACCAGCTCGTGGTGATCGGTGTCGTAGCGCTCGGCGACCAGCCGCGCGAGCGGCAGCTCGTCGAAGGAGCGCTCGCGGAAGCCGATCGAGAACGTCGAGACCCGCCCGCCTGAGGTCTCCTGCGCGGCGAGCGCGGCGAGGGCGGCGGAGTCAACGCCGCCCGAGAGCAGCACCCCGACTCCGACGTCGGCGATGAGGTGGGCGCGAACGGAATCGCGCAGCCGCTCGCGGAGCTCGCCGGCCAGGACGTCGAAGGGCTCGGACCGCACGCGCTCGGCCGGCACCGGTCGCGGGTCGGCGAAGCGCTCCACGACGGGTGCAGCCGCACCCGCGTTCCAGAGCAACCGGTGCCCGGCGCCGAGCTTGTGCGCGCTCGCGAAGATCGTGCGCGGCCCGGGAATCGAATTGAAGGCGAGGAAGGCCTCGACCGCGTCGAGGTCGATCTCCGTCGAGAACCCGGGCGCCCGGCGCAGCGCCTTGAGCTCTGACGCGAACGCCAGCTGCCCCGCCTGCAGGCTCCAGTAGAGCGGCTTGATGCCGAACGGGTCGCGAGCGATCAGGAGGCGCTGGACGCCCGCATCCCACAGCGCGACCGCGAACATCCCGCGCAGTCGCCTGAGGAACCGTGGGCCCTCCTCTTCGTAGAGGTGCACGAGCACCTCGGTGTCGCACCGGGTCGCGAAGCGATGGCCTCGGCCTTCGAGCTCGGCGCGCAGGCCGGCCGCGTTGTAGATCTCGCCGTTGTGGACCACCGTGATCCGGCCGTCCTCGTTGGACACGGGTTGATCGCCGCCGGCCACGTCGACGATCGCGAGCCGGCGAGCGGCCAGGCCGACCGGGCCGTCGGTGAAATTCCCGCCCGAGTCAGGCCCTCGGTGCACGAGCGTCGCGTTCATCGCCGCGAGTGAGTGCGCATCGACCGGGGTGGCGCCGTCGAGCGACGCCAGCCCGCAGATCCCGCACACTAGGTCGAGCCGTCCCGGCGCCACACCGCCGAAGCCGGGCGCAGGAGGACCAGCCAGGAGGTCTTCATGATGATGTCCGCGTACAAGCGGAGCGATCGATCGGCGATGTACTCGAAGTCGTGGGCCAGCTTCTCGACCCAGGTCATCTCGCGCGTGAGGCGCAGTTGCGCGAGCCCGGTCAGGCCGGGCCGCACCACGAGCCGCTGCCAGTACTGCGGTATCTCCTCCGAGAGCTCGGCGAAGAAGGCCGGGCGGATCGGCCGCGGCCCGACCAGCGACATGTCGCCTCGCAGCACGTTGTAGAGCTGAGGCAGCTCGTCGAGCTTGGTGGCGCGCAGCACGCGGCCGACCGCAGTGACCTCCGAGGCCGTCATGTGAGTGAGCTCCGCGCCGAGGTACGGGCCCAACCGCCGCTCCGCGTCAGGCGACAGGGTGCGGAACTTGCGCATCGTGAAAGTGCGGCCCGCCTGGCCCACCCTCGGACCCGAGTAGAGGATCGGGCGACCCCCGGACGCGAGCACCGCCAGGGCCACCGCCAGCATGACGGGGGAGAGGAGCACGAGCGCGGCGGACGAGAGGCCGATGTCGCAGCCGCGCAACGCGAGGTCGACGGGCCGGCGCTCGAAGGTGTGCGCCATCCGTGCATAGCGTTCAGCCAGGGGCTCGCCGGCCGGCATGGAGGAGGCGAGGTGCCCGCTCCCCGTCACTCCAACGCCCCGAGCACCAGATCGACCAGGACCTGGGGATCGCGGCGCGCCACCTCGCGCTTGACCCGGTGCTTGACGACGGCCATCGCGCGCGGATCGGTGAGCGGCCGCAGGCGGCCTTCGCGGATGAGCGACTCGTCGACGCCTCCCAGCCTCCCGCCGTAGGTCGTGTAGACGGGAGTTCCCAGCGCCACCGCCTCGCGGTTCATGGTCCCGCCCGCCGACACCACCAGGTCGGCCATGGCGATCAGGCTCTGTGCGTCGACCGCTCCGTCGGGCACCACGAGCGACGGCATGCCCAGCGACCGGACCTGGAGCCGCTGCGTCTCCGTGCGGGGCACCACGATGGCGTGGACGTCCTCGCGATCGCCGAGCTCGGCGAGCACCCGGGGAAACAGGCGGTTGGACTTGCGGTGGTAGAGCGAGACGTCGGGCGGCGGGCGCACGACCACGATGATCCGCTCCCGATCGAGCCCGAGAGCCTCGAGCACCCCTTCGTCGGCGGTGAAGTCCGCGAGGTAGTACTCCTCCTTGAGCCCTGGGTAGCGAGCGAGCTTCGCGGCATCCACGCCGAAGCGTTCGAGCCGCTCGGGCGGGATGGCCGAGGGGACCATCACGCGACGCGCCAGACGGCAGCCGATGTGGTGCTGTTGGACGGCGAACTCGTAGTCGAAGGTGTTCACCGAGGGGATCCTCAGGCCGGCGGCGGCCAGGGCGAGGTCGTTGGAGCCATGGGCGACGGCGAGGTCGAAGCCGGCGCCGCGGCCGAAGCCCACCATCTGGCGGGTCCGCGCGACGAGGGCCGTCACCTTCCGCGTGCGCGACGCACCGCCATGGCGGCCGAGCGTGGTGTGCGCCAGCCCGAGGCGGTCGAGCAGCTCGAGCGTCTGGGCGTAGTCGCGAGCGGTGACCTCGACCTCGTGGCCCTGGGCGCGCAGACGCTCGATGATCGGCCGGAGCACGAGCGGGTGCGCCGGAGCGGTCATATCGAACCAGACCTTCACGAGAGGCAGCTCAGTGAAGCTGCTGCGAAGCCTCTCCCGGAGGTTCCCAGCCCGTCTCGCCGATCGGGTTGGCTTCCACGGGGTCGACTTCGCGCACGTAGAGGAAGGTCATCCTGACCTCGGTGCCGCCGCCCGCCGAGCCGCGCAGCTCGAAGAAGTCCGAGAGCGCCGCGATGAGCGGCAGCCCCAGCCCGAGCGCCGGTGTTCCGGCACGGGTCGCCCGCGGCTGGATGCCCGAGCCGTTGTCGGCCACGATGACGGTGAGGCCGACGTCGTCGGCGAGGAGCCCGACGTCGAGGGGGCGGGGCTCGAATCCCTCGGCGTAGGCGTGCACCACGACGTTGGTGCACGCCTCGGTGACCGCCATCTTCATGTCGGCCAGGACGTCGGCTTCGATCGCCAGCGCATCGGCCATCCCGGCCAGCGCCTGCCGCACCACGGCCACCCCCTCGGCGCGCGCGGGCAGCACCAGCTGGACCTCAGGCCGGTCGCTCATCCTGAAGGCTCGGAAATCTGCTCCGCGCTGCGGCGATCGCTTCGTCGCGATCACCGACCACCGGCAGAACCGGGATCAGACCGGTGATGTCGAGGATGCGCTGGACGCCCGGCTCGGCGCCGGCTCCCACCAGGACGACGAAGCCCTGGCTCTGCTCCTCCGCGCGTCGGCGGGCGTCGAGCAGGGCGCCGAGGATGGAGGAGTCGACGAACGTGGCGGGAGTCAGATCAACGACGATGCCTCCCTGACGCCCAAGCGCCTCCTCCAGGCGCTCGCGCAGCATCGGAGCGGTGTAGATGTCGTGCTCACCTTCGACGAGGACGACGACGACGTCTCCTGCGGCGTCGTCGAGCACGATGGGATTGGCTTCCATGTGGCGCAGCACGATACCCGTTGTCCGTGGACGCTTACCCTTCCAGCCCGTGGCCGATCGACTCGATCCCTACCGTCGCAAGCGCGACTTCGACGCCTCCCCGGAGCCCGGCCCGGAGTCCGAACCCCCGTCCGGCGCCCAGCCGCGCTTCGTCGTCCAGGAGCACTCGGCCCGCGCCATGCACTGGGACCTCCGGCTCGAGCGCGACGGGGTGCTGGCTTCGTGGGCGGTGCCCCGCGGCATCCCGCCCGATCCTGCGCGCAACCACCTCGCGGTGCGAACGGAGGACCACCCGCTCGAATATCTGGACTTCGAGGGCGATATCCCGGCGGGCAACTATGGCGCCGGCACCATGCGGGTCTTTGACCGGGGCACCTATGAAGTTCACAAGTTCTCAGACCGAGAGGTGATGGTCACCTTCCACGGGGAGCGCGTTCACGGCCGCCACGTCCTGTTCCGGACCCGCGGCAAGGACTGGATGATCCACCGCATGGACCCTCCGGATGATCCCGGGCGCGAGCCGATGCCCGAGCATCTCGAGCCGATGCTCGCCCGGGCCGGTGCTCTGCCCGAGGCGGAGGGATGGGCCTTCGAGATCAAGTGGGACGGTGTGCGCGCGTTGGGCTACGCGCAGGGGGGACGCCTGCACCTCGAGAGCCGCAACGGCAACGACATCACGCCGCGCTACCCCGAGCTGCGCCCGCTGGGCCGGGCGCTGGGGGCCCACGAGGCGATCCTGGACGGCGAGGTGGTGGCCTTCGACGAGGAGGGGCGCCCGAGCTTCCAGCGCCTGCAGGGGCGGATGCACCTCTCCTCGGAGCGGGCGGTCAAGCGCAAGAGCGCCGAGGAGCCGGTCGTCTACGTGCTCTTCGACCTGCTCTACCTCGACGGCCGCTCGCTCCTCGATCGCCCCTACGAGAAGCGACGCGCCGCTCTCGCCGCGCTCGAGCTCAACGGACCGGCGTGGCAGACCCCGGCGCATCACGTGGGTGATGGTGCCGCGCTGCTCGAGCTCGCCCGCGCCCGGGGGCTCGAGGGAGTGGTGGCCAAGCGCCTGGACTTCCCGTACGCCCCGGGCCGGCGCTCGCCGGGATGGGTCAAGGTCAAGAACGCGCGGCGCGCGTCACTCGTCGTGGGCGGCTGGTTGCCCGGCGAGGGTGGCCGTGCGGGTCACCTCGGGGCCCTCGTCGTCGGCTTCCACGAGCCGGACGGTGAGCTGCGCTATGCCGGGCGGGTCGGCACGGGCTTCACCCAAGCCGAACTTGTCCGGGTGGGGGTTCTGCTCGCGGCGCGTAGCCGCCCGGACTCCCCGTTCGCGGGTCGCCAGCCGCCTAAGGCCGCCCGGTTCGTCGAGCCTGATCTGGTTTGCGAGGTCGAGTACACGGAATGGACTCAGGCGCGCACCATCCGCCACCCCTCCTACAAGGGCATGCGAGACGATCTCGCCGCCGCGCAGGTCCGGTTCCGGGACGAGTGACCAGGGTTACTTGCAGTATGCAAGTCACTCGCCTAGGGTGCCGCCCATGACGACTCCGACGCTGTACGACTGGGCGGGAGGGGCGGACGCCTTCCGGCGGCTCACCGAGGTCTTCTACCGCCGCGTGCGAGCGGACGATGTGCTCGGACCCGTGTTCGCCCACATGCCGCCCGAGCACCCGCAGCACGTCGCCACGTGGTTCGCCGAGGTCTTCGGAGGGCCGAGCGCCTACACCGAGGATCACGGGGGCTACGCCCACATGCTCTCCAAGCATCTCGGCATGGCGATCACCGAAGTGCAGCGCTTCCGCTGGGTCAGCCTGATCGCGCAGAGCGCCGACGAGGCGGGGCTGCCCGCCGATCCGGAGTTCCGGTCTGCCTTCGTGGCCTACGTGGAGTGGGGCACCCGGCTCGCGATGGGCAACTCCCAACCCGAGGCGTCGCCGCCGCTGCGAGCACCCGTGCCACGTTGGGGATGGGGTGAGGCGCTGCCCTACTCAGGCTGACGGTCGTCGATTGTGACGCTACGTTTTCGTCGAGCCTTCGGGCGACGACTAAGGCAGCGGAGGGAAATAGTGACTGGTACGGGTTTCCAGGTGCCGACGAGACTTACGCTCGCGATAGGCGGCCTGCTGGTTGCACTTGGCTGTCTGGCCATCATGGTTGTCCCGGCTCAGGCTCAGATCGCTCCCGAGGACAAGGCGCTTGGTCGCCCGGCCAGCGCTTCGAGCGTCGAGACCGAGGGCGACGCCCTCTATGGCTGTGGCGGCGGGATTTGCACGCCTGACAAGGCGAACGATGGTTCCAGCGCCACCCGCTGGAGCTCCGCCTATCGGGACGGCGAGTATTGGACCGTTGACCTGGGCCGACCCCGGCTGGTCGATAGCGTGTCGATCGAGTGGCAGCGCTCCTTCGCTGTTCGATCCCGCATCGGCGTTTCGCTCGATTCGGTCAACTACACCTCGGTCGCCGAACCACAGATCAACCTCTCGCCGGTCGCGAAGGCCCTGGTCGAAATCACGAAGCGGTTCGAGCAGAGAGTCTCCTTCGGCGTTCGAAGTGCTCGCTACATCCGCATCACGGCGCTCGAGCGTTACTCCACTTACGGATCCTCGTTTTGGACGGTCAGTGTCTTTGGGCCGCCCGACGCCGTGACTCCGGCTCCGAGCCAGCAACCAAGTCCATCCTCCGCTCAGGGACCGACCACCGAGACAGCGGGCTCGCCCGCCCCGACGGCGACTCGCGGGCCATTCAACTCGGCCGGCCCATCTGCACCCCCGCCAGGTGGCGCTCCGTCACCGGCGAAGCCGCCGGTGCCCACTTCCGGCACCAGAGCACCGTCGAAGCTCCTTTCGCCGTTTCCGGTAGTCCGCATCGTCGGAACGGCGACCGGCTCGGGCGCGTCCATCAGGCGACTCACGGTTCGAGCACCCCGCGCCGCTCAGGTGCGCGTGCGCTGCAGGGGCGAAGGTTGTCCGGACCACGACCTGAGACGACGCGGAACCGGCCGCGTGCGTGGACTCCAACGCCGTCTGCGGGCGGGTGCGGTTGTGCAGGTGTTCGTGACCCAGAAGGGGCGTGTCGGCAAGTACACCCGGTTCGTGATCCGCAAGGGCGAGGCGCCCCGTCGCGTCGACGGCTGCGCGCTGCACGGTGCCCTCCGCCCGACTGAATGCCCTTAGCGTCACCGCCGGGCCTCACGGAGGGCGACGACGTCGTCGAAGAGATCGTGGCTCTCCGTGACCGCTCGCTGAACGTCGTGCGCCCGCGGGACGCCGAGGCGCTGCTCCACGACGAGGCCTTCGAGCACGAGGAGTACCTGCCCTACTGGGCCGAGCTGTGGCCGAGCGGCCTGGCACTCGCGCGCAGAGTCTCGGCTCGGGCGCTGCGGGGCGCCCGCACGGTCGAGCTCGGATGCGGCCTCGGGCTTCCGAGCGTCGCCGCGGCACTCGCGGGCGCACGGGTGCTCGCCACGGACTGGTCGCCCGAAGCCCTGCCGTTCGTGATCGAGAACGCCCGGCGCAACGACGCCGAGGTCGAGGTGGCGCTGGGCGTATGGGAGAGCCCCGGGCCGCTGCTGGCTCGCGCGCCCTTCGACCTGGTGCTGGCCGCCGACGTCCTCTACGAGCGCCGCAACGTTCCGGCGCTGCTCGATCTCCTGCCGCGCCTGGTGACACCGCGAGGTGAGGTCTGGATCGCCGACCCCGGCCGCCCGCCAGCTCCGGACTTCCTCGCCGCGGCGGTGAAGCACTTCAGCGTCGCCTCCGTAGCGGACGCCCAGCGCCCCATGGTGATGCATCACACGTTGCGCGCGTTGGCGCCGGGCCGTCGGGGTAGTTGAATGTGTCCATGCCCCGATCGATCTGGAGCGGCGCGATCTCCTTCGGCCTCGTCAACGTGCCGATCAAGCTCTATTCAGCCGTCTCGCGAAAGACCGTGCGTTTCCACCAGCTCAATCGCGAGACCGGTGTACGCATCCAGCAGAAGCGCGTCGACCCGAGCACGGGCGAAGAGGTCTCCTACGATTCGATCGTCAAGGGCTACGAGCTGACGAAGGATCACTACGTGATCGTTACGCCCGAGGAGCTCGAGGCGCTCGATCCCGAGAAGACGCGCGCGATCGACATCGAGGACTTCGTAGACCTCGCGGACATCGATCCCGTCTACTACGACCAGCCCTACTACCTCGTCCCCGACAAGGGGGCCACGAAGGCCTACGCCCTGCTGCTCAACGCCATGAAGGAGTCCGGCAAGGTCGCCATCGCGCGGGTCGTGATCCGCACGAAGGAGGCGCTCGTCGCGATCCGCCCGGCGGGCGACGTCCTGATGATGGAGACGATGATCTTCGCCGACGAGGTGGTCGGCGCGGAGCAGATCGACGAGCTGCCCGACGCGTCTGACCTTAAGGCTTCTGACCGCGAGCTCGCGATGGCGCAGCAGCTGATCGACTCGCTCGCCACGGAATTCGAGCCCGGCAGGTACCACGACGAGTATCGCGAGAAGGTCCTCGA
>JAABUN010005155.1_pt1 | contig 16629 bp, 18 predicted proteins | sample 5559311 | NCBI WGS metagenome assembly JAABUN01 (sample SAMN10711877, study PRJNA513370) | rock metagenome | isolation source: Antarctica rocks | place: Antarctica: Victoria Land, Siegfried Peak sud
GTGGCAGCGAGGAACCCGCCGGCGATCGCGGAGTGGATGGAGATCAGCATCGGTGGCTGGAACGGCAGAAACCCCGCGTTATCGAGCGAGACGCGCAGCTCCCCGACGGTCGAGGGCTCATAGGCGATGCTGAGTGCATCAGCTACCTCGGCCGCGGTGAAAGCCGAAGAACCAACCAGGTCATAAATCCGGCTCTGATGAGGCTCCGGATTCATCGCGACGTTGGCGGCTGCCAGAGCCAGGTCGTTACGGGCGACGGCCGCGACGGCGCCGTTGCCGAAGGGCGCTCCGATCACGCCGTTGCTGGGTGTGAGGAGGTGCGCGACGAGCTCGGCGTACAAGCCGTTACGCAGGATCGTCCACGGGACGCTGCCGGCCTTGATGCGTTGTTCGGTCCACCGGTGAGCGAGGGCAAAGGCCAGGTGATCCCCGGCCGTCGTGAGGCTCGTATAGATCAAGTGCCCTACCCCGTCGCGTTCGGCTGCCTGAATGACCCGCTCGTGCCGGGCGATCACAACATCGTCTTCGGCGGCCCCAGCGGAGACCATGGGCAACGTATCAACGCCATCGAAGTCCAGGCTGCCGGAATCGTCGAAGTCCAGGTACCTGTCAGTCGAACCCGGATCTGGGCGGCGGGTGCCACCTGTTGCGGCAGCTCCTGCATCGGAGAGGTGGGTGAGTGTGGCGCGGCCGAGCTGTCCGGAGGCGCCGGTTACGAGAATCATGGTTTCCTTACCTGGTTCTGATGAGTAACTAGACTCATCGTCCGTAACCACTACCACCAGCATAAGGAGGCACTTCCGTGTCAGTCAGTCACACCGAGGTAACCGCCGACCTCGAACCCTGCGGTCTGCCCGAGCACCCGGACTGCGGCATCAGGGACGTCCTGGACCGCGTAGGCGACAAATGGTCGGTCCTGGTCGTCGTTGAACTAGCCTCAGGCGTTCGCCGATTCAGGGAACTCCAACGTGCGGTCAATGGGATCTCTCAGCGGATGCTCACCCTCACCGTGCGCCGGCTCGAACGCGACGGGCTGGTCACCCGCACGGTGTACCCGACAGTCCCCGCGCAGGTCACCTACGAACTCACCAGCCGCGGAGCTAGTCTCACCCACCTCGTTAAGCAACTCGCGGACTGGTCTTTGGCCAACCGGGATGCCATTGCCCATTCCCGCCAGGAGTACGACACAGCCAACCCGGACCACGTCATCCGATAAGCGAAAAGCACGTGCACAAGTGCTGGAGCCCGCAGAATGCAAAGGTCAGAGACTCGCCTGCGCGGCAACAATCACATCACTGAGGGTTGCTCGGGCCCTGCGCAGGTCGCAGATGGCGTCGTCGAGATGCTGCCGGTGCTGCAGTAGCTCCTGATCAAGCATCCCGGTGCGCTGATCGGGTTGCGCATCGAAACAGGGCAGCAGGTCCTTGATCTTGCTGCTGCACATCCCTGCGGCGAAGAGTTCCTGGATTTGGATCACACGGTCGACATTCAAGGCTTCGAATATTCGCTGACCCGACGGGGTGCGGGAACTGCGGAGCAATCCCTGCTGTTCGTAGTACCGCAACGACCGGACACTGACATTCGTCATCTCAGCCAGTTCTCCAATGCGCATATCTCTCCCTCACCTGGTTCTCGCTCTTGCCTCTGACACTGATGTCAGGTCCGACCATGATGGCATGAGAACGTATCCGACGCTGCTGCTGTCAGCAGCAAGCATGCTCCTGGCCGCAGGGATTCTCCACGCACCAATGTGCCCACATGACGATGGGCTGCGCTTGGACGTCCTGTCGGAAGCCCCGGGCGAAACGGTGCCCGCAGATGATGGTGCGCTCAACGATCCCCCTCGCGTCATCTATGAGGGCGACGGGACTATCTCGATCACGACCGTCGGCTATCAGGACTGCCCTGTCCTACCCACCCGGATAGAAGAATCAGCCGACGCTGCGCTGATCATTCTGGGCCCAGTGCCGAACGCTCACTCATGCGGCCGAATGCTCCAGTCCTACACAACCGTCGTTCGAGTAACAGGCCTCAAACCCCGTCAGGCACTGTCGATTACCAGCGGTGCACTGACCGGTTGAAACCACGGGCAGTTTCTAGAGGGGCTGGTGGGCGTGTCCCGGAAGTTTCCAAAGTGACTCACCGTCGACTACGACCGGAGTGGATACGAACCCAAGCCGCCGAGCGACGCGGGCCGAAGCTTGGTGGTGCGGGTGAATGAAGGCCCTTACGCCGACTACTCGCTGATTGAGGAGCCAAGCCAGCATGGTTCTGGCCGCTTCGGTCGCGATGCCGCCGTGCTGGGCGGACGGAGTAACAAGCCACGCCGCATAAGCGATGAGCGCGTCATCCTCAATGGTGAGAGTTGCCTGCACGTATCCGACCGTGGCCTGCGTCGCCTTCACGCGAATGATCCAGTTCAGCCAGCCGGCGTCGCTGGCAGGAGAATGCCCGACGGCTTGTCTTTGGTAGTGGGAGCGGAGGATGTCTTCGGTCGGTGGTTCGCCGCCGGTGAAGGCGTAGAGCTCGGGTGCTGCAAGTGCCGCGACCATTTCTGTAGCGTGCTGAGATTTCAGCGGCTCGAGGATTAGCCGGACAGTGTCGAGCTGGGTCGCGCTGGGCCAAGGCATGGAACTTATCGTTCCACGAGGCCGCAAAAAGGCGTCCGGTTATCGATCCCTCAATGACAGGTGATCGTCTTCGGGGCCAATGGTCCTATGGGTGTCGGTATCGCGTAGCGAATGCGTCTTGCATGAGTGCGGCGAACATGTCGGTTATATAGACAGCGACACTCGCATACTGCGCAATTAGGTCAGCGCCGTCACCGAGTTTCGCACGAACTGGGTCCAGTGCTGGTGTGGCTTGGTCAGCGGCGGCAGTACGCAACAACTCCAAGCGTTGCCGAGCTGAGGTATAGCCGAGTTCGAACAGCGTCCAGTGGAAGAGGTGCATCAGGGCAGTATCACGGTCGAAGCCGTCATGGGCGGGTATGGATTCCTTCTCCTCCGCAGTAAGGTCGAACTCCCGGTGAAGCGCCAGGCCGAAGTCTGTGAAGAGTAGCCTGCCTTCCCGTACGAGGATGTTCCCTGGGTGCACATCGAAGTGCTGGAATCCTTGGTTGTTCATCCATGCTGTGGCTACAAGGAGCTGGTCGACCACGTCAGGGAAGACGGTCGCGCCAGTGCCCTCGGCCACACTCCTTTTCACCCAGGCGCCCAGCGTCTCAGGCACATATTCAAGGAAGAGGACCATGCTTTTGGATGCGTCCTTCATCGCGGCGAGCTTCCTCTGGATCTGGGGCCAATGTGAGCCCCATCGGCGGGGAGGAGTATCGCCGTCGAACTCACTCAGGTCTGCCTCACACTTCAGATCAACGACTCGCCAGCCGAGTAGAAGCGGAAAGAAATCCACCGTTCCCGTTTGAACCCACTCGGACGTCGCCTGATGTGCGGCCAGTTCCCGTCCTACCGCATGGGTTGGACTTCCTATCCCGTAGTGGGAGACGAAGGGAAGCTGGAGCCGACTCGTAGTGGCGGTCGGATCCGCTTCTTCGATGCTCGTCAGTGGAAGCTGTTTCACGAAGGCAGTCGTTCCACCAATGCGCACCGTCCTAGTTGTTCCTCCAATACCGATGCCTACTTGATCAGCATCATGGATAAGCATCCGCACGCTGGTATCGTCCAGTCCGTCGAGCATAGAAGAGATGGCTTGGGTGTCATCCGTGCGTACCGTCATGACTGAACCCTAAGGGCTGGTGCTTGCGACGCTCGGAACACTTGCTGAAGGTATCAAGTGAAGTCTTTTGGCCTCAGCCCGAGTAGCAGTGAGGGATTGGAGAAGCTGCCCGTTAGCCGGTCCTTGGGTTCTTGCGGTGATTGCAACACTTATCGAATGGGTGTTGATATGGCGGGCTACTCGATCTTTGTGAGACCGGACTTGTTGCAGGTGTTCTGGGCTGGGATGCAGGCCGGGGAGTTCATCACGGGCGCTGTCTCACCGATCGAAACGAGCAGGCGAACAGGGCGTCGGGTGCTCCTCGAGGCGGGCGGGGTCCGACCGCGGCGGGGTAGGGATTTGAAGGGCCGATGTCTGTCCTTCGCCCAGCGGGAGGAGATTGCGGTGCTGCGCGCCCAGGGCCGGTCGTTGCGGGAGATCGGGGTGGTGATCGGGGTGTCCGCGTCGACGGTGTCCAGGGAGCTGCGGCGGAACAGCCGGCCCGGTGTCCCGTATCGCGCGACCTCAGCCCATGTCCTGGCCTATGAGCGGGCGTCCCGGCCGAAGCCGGCGAAGCTGCACCTGAACCGGGAGCTGCGTGCCACGGTGGAAGCTGATCTGAGGAAGAAGTACTCGCCCGAGCAAATTAGTGGGCGGCTACGACGTCAGTTCCCCGATGACTTGGAGATGCGCGTGTCCCCGGAGACCATTTACCAGTCCCTGTACGTGCAATCCCGGGGAGCGTTGAAGCGTGATCTGGCCGCGTGTTTGCGTACCGGGAGGGCTGTTCGGCGGCCGTGCCGGAAGGCCGGCCAGCGTAAGAACCGGGTCCCGGACATGATCAACATTTCCGAGCGGCCCAAGGACGTCGAGGACCGTGCGGTGCCCGGGGATTGGGAGGGTGATCTGATCATTGGGAAAGGGAACCTGTCCGCGATCGGGACCCTCGTGGAGCGAAGCACCAACTACACGATGCTTATCCACCTCCCCGACGGTTACAAAGCCGAGCAGATGCGCGACGCGCTGACCCGGAAGATCAAGACGTTGCCGGAGGCATTGCGGCATTCTCTGACGTGGGATCAGGGAACGGAGATGCGGGACTGGAAGTCCGTGAAGATGGATACCGGTATTGAGATCTACTTCTGCGACCCGCACTCGCCCTGGCAGCGCGGCATCAACGAGAACACGAATGGTCTCCTTCGGCAGTATTTCCCGAAGGGCACGGACCTGAGCGTCTACAGCGAGGCGGACCTCGACTGGGTCGCCGCTGAGCTCAATGACCGCCCACGGAAAAGACTAGAGTTCCAGAAACCGATCGAACTGATCGAAAACCTCCTGTTGCAATGACCGCCAGAATCCGCCGATCCCTCAGCGGGCGGACACCTCGAGCGAGAGCTGGCCCGCGACGTCGCGTGCGCACTCTTCGGTTGAGCGAGATGTGGTGTCTACCTCTACGTCGTAGACTACTCCGCTGTGCACGCTCAGAGCTTGCTGCCGTGCCATTCCTTCCACACGGTCAGCCCGTTGTGCCTCGCGGGCTGCGGCAACATCAGGATCGCAGTGCACTCCCACCCAGATCACATCGACGTCGCTGAACGCAGACCGCAGACGCTCCTGCCCGGCACCACAGGAAAGAAGAACCTCATCAAGAATCATGTGGGCCCCAACCCGGGCCATGCTGCCGAGCCCGGTGTACCAACTGCGCTCCAGTGCACGGTGCTCAGTGCTAAAGGTGATTGTGCCGTCCGGCTCATATGTGATTCCAGCCCGCGGGCTGTCACCCCGACCAGGAAGGGCATTAATAAAGATTCCAGCCCGCGGGCTGTCACCCCGACCAGGAAGGGCATTAATAAATGTGTCGACGCCGAAGGTCAACCAAATGCATGGAAGGATTTCCTGAAGCGCTCTAGCAATTGAGGACTTGCCGGAACTCGATCCACCGTTGAGCACGATCACTTGGAGATTTCGATTGATGGACACTCTGCGAGCCTAACCATAACTTTAGGCCTACACCACGCCCGTAAGCCGGTGGCGAGTTCGATCGGTCGTCGGGAGCAACATCCCTTATGGATACTCGATCCAGTGGATCGGTTCGTGGGTTACATTGGCGCTGCACTTGAAGTCCCAGTCGACTCGTACTGGCTTGGAATAACCAGATGACTCGGTGGCGTCTCGCTTTAGCACCTCAAGTCCAGCACCACATTGCGGACAAGTAACGGGTTTTCGATTACTCATGAGTTCGACCCTAATCTGCGGTGGTTTCAAAGGCCACGCCGAGTGCTCGACTGGGCTACTTCAGCCCGAACTGTTCTGGCCGCACGCCCGCGCGTAGGATGCCCGACCGTAAGAGGAACGTCCTACGGACGGGCACTTACGCGGCTGTCTGGATAGAAGATGGGGCCCTCGGACTAGGCTGGCTGCATGGATCCAGCGACCGCGGTGATACAAGCTCTGACCACGAATGAGAACGCTGGTCTGGTAATGGACTTTGACGGTGTTCTCTCTCGTATTACCGACGATCCGGGTGCCAGCGAATTGCTGCCTGGCACCGAGAGCATCCTGGCAAGCTTGGCGACGAAGCTCTCTGTCGTTGCACTTCTCTCAGGACGGCCGGCCAGTTTCCTGGCCGAACGGGCAACGATCTCAGGGGTGGACCTGTACGGCTCCTACGGTCTCGAACATCTCACCGCTGATGGCATTACCGTCTTGCCAGAGGCCCAGCGGTGGACATCCGTCGTTGAAGAAGCCACCCGAGTGCTACACCAGGAGCTCGACGGCGTTGAAGGCATCCACGTCGAAGACAAATCCCTCGCCGTCGCGGTCCACTGGCGGTGCGCACCTGACCGTGACAGTGCTAGGAACCTCATCATCCCGCTCCTTCAAGAAGTGATAGATACTTACGGGCTGCGCCGCGAGCCGGGCAAGTTCGTTCAAGAATTGCGAATGCCCCTCGAACAAGACAAAGGCACCGCGCTTAAGAGAATTATTAGCACCAACGGCCTGCGGACCATCGCATACGCCGGCGATGACCGCGGCGACCTGCCTGCCTTCGAAGCAGCGATCGCCGCTGACGGCTACGCACTGGTCGTTGATGGCCCCGACATCGCCCCGGAAGTCAGGAGAGTGCCCGGCACCCACTTCGAAAGCCCCGAAGGCTTCCAGTCGTGGCTGCAGCAGCTCAACGACGCACTGCGATAGCGAGGAGGAACCCGGTTGGGGGTCCTTGGGTTCTTGCTGTGACCTGGTGAGCGGCCGATATGGTCCACCTATGCGAAACATTTTCATCGTCACTCATCCGGAAGCCACCCATGCTGTTGAGGGCTTGGTGGGCGGTTGGTATGACTCCTCGCTCACCACGCAAGGATCGCGTGACGCAGAACGTATCGCTGGCCGGCTCCTGAGGCTGATACCAGGAGTGAATGCGGTGCATCTGATGACGTCGGACTTGCGTCGTGCACAGCAGACTGCGGCCCCGATTGCACGAGCGTTCGGGTCGTCCCCCGTTATCGATTCGGACTTGGGAGAGCGAACCTACGGTGATGCTGAGGGACGGGCACCGGGAACAACTGTCTTCCTTCCGCCTCCCCGCAACTCAGGTCGCATGGACCACCGCCCGGGCACTCCTGGGACCGAAACCCGTGGGGAATGGGCGGCTCGCGCCTACCGCGCGCTCGACCGGGTGGAACAGCTCAAGGCAGAGCACACCATCATCGTTACGCACGGTGGCACCCTGACGTACTTGATCAGCGCGTGGATCCGACTGCCTCTCGAGCATGCCGGTTATGCGAAGTTTTCCACCACACCGGGTGGGATAAGCCATCTGAAAGAAGACGACTTCGCGCACGACCGCACCGTGGTCGCACTCAACGACTGCACGCACCTCAACGCTCTGGCTCCCTGACCATCCTTGCGTCCGCCAGCCGTGAATCTTCCAAGCTGCTTATGTGGCGGATCCGCCATCAGGGTCCGATTTAAAGCCGGTCAGCACTTCATCCAGGCGTGACGACGGGTTCCAGTGGAACGCACTCCATCCTGCGGATGTCGCCGATGCAACATTCTCCGCCCTGTCATCAATGAGGCAGATCTGTCTTGGGGTGAACCCGATTCTGCGTTCGATTGCTGTGTAGAACTCTCGGTGGTGTTTCCGGAAGCCCAGGTCCACGGCGTAGTGCATCCCATCGAAGTGCCGGCGAAAATCCATCGTGTTCCACAGGTACCGTGCCCGTTGGTGTTCCTGGTCAAGATTTTCGAGGAGTACCTCATCGCTGGAGGCGTCGTGAGCGAACCAGTAATTGATAAGGTCCTGCGCGGGGACGTGCGGGGCGATGGAGGCCAGAACCTGCTCCAGCCGGTCGGTGAGGTCCGCGCGGGCGGAGAGGACGTCGTCGAAATGCGGTCAGGAGAAGGCGGCGTCGAGTTCCGCTGGGTCGACGCAGAGATCCGCCAGCAGGTCTGTGTCCCACCTTCGCCCGCTGGGACGCCGAATCACGACGCCATCCACATCGACCATCAGTGCGGCGAGCTCGATACGGTCAATCATCAACCAGCGATTCCACCGGGGCGAGTCCGCGATGACCGAAGGACGTCAGTGGCGGGAGCAGCAATGTCGTGACGCCGATCTCGGTTGCCGCTCCGTCGTGCGTCGAGCGATCCCCGACCATGAGGGTCCTGCTCCGGTCCAGCGTTGCAACGCGAGTTCGAAGATCTTCGGATCCGGTTTTTGGACACCGTGTTCAAAGGACAGCACGTAGTCGTCGATGTACTGACCCGCTCCTTGGACGGCCAGCAACGGCCGGATGTCGAAGTGGATGTCGCTCAGGACGATGACGCAGCAACCCAGAGATGCGAGCTGCGCCAGAACCGGCACTGCGTCCGGGTATATCGGCCGTGATTCTGGGTACTCGTCGAAGCGAAGCAAAGCTGCTGCGAGGTCTTCATCTAAACCAGCCCGGTGGAAGTGCAGCGATTCTGCTGCATCGTAGACTTCCCGGCTTGTATCAACGCCTGTCTGCGCGGCGACGATGTCAGGATCAGATGCACTGCGCTCAAGAGCAGCACACACCTCATCGATGGCTCCGGAATCAGGGCGCCCGAGCCTGATGAAGGTGTCTGCTACCCGGTCGCGGAGTGGCGGATCGTGAACGAGCGTTCCACTCCAGTCGAAGATGACAGCATCGAAGTTCCCCATGATCGAAACTTACACGGAAGGTCATCGTGCTCTCCCCTGAGGGGGTGGCAAGAACCATTCTTTATTGTCCGGTGAGCCTGTAGACGGAGACGTGGCTACGCGAATGGTCAGTGAATGCGCTGCGGTCCCAATCCGCCCACCTGGATTCAAGCTGAAAACCGGCGAGTCTCGCCATCAGATCAAGTTCGCTCGGCCAGATATACCGGTGAGGTGTCCGTGCGATACGTGCATCGTGCCCGTCTGACAACTCAGCACGGAACTGCAGATGATGCGAGACAACGTGCTGTTGGAGCACGTCGTAGGTATCGACCAGCAGATAGCCCGGCTTGCTCACCTCGACCGTTCCACCGTGATCCGGCGGCAGTGACCGCAACTGTGGGACCCACAGCTCAATGACAAAGCACCCGCCAGGAGCGAGGTGACGGGCAGCGTTTTGGAAACACTGAACCTGTTCATCCTGGGTCAGTAGGTTCGCGATGGTGTTGAACACCAGAAATGCGAGAGAGAAATTCGTGACTGCGATTGCCTCGGTCATATCACCTTGCACGACGGCGATTCGGTCCTCGCAGCAGGAGGCTCGTCTCCACCAGTGCGTCGTACTCGTCTTTGGACATGAGCACCGCGGATCCGCGCTTGGAGGTGATCTCGACCTCGGTGTGGTCGAGGTTGACCCGTTCGATAAGACCGAAGAGATCGCGTCGGGCTTCGGATGTGGTGATGGCCATGGTTCCTCTTAGTTGTACTGAAAATGGTACCAGTCAAGCCCCTGCTCAGGCCGGCTGGTTGATCGTGTCCTCCGTTGGCACAGGCGCTTCTTCGGCTGCGTCCTGCTTTGCAGGGTTGCGATGCGAGAGCCTGCCGGTGAGTACCTACAGCGGGGGGCCGCCCTACTGTTCAACCCGGGCTCGCCGGCTGTTCACCTGCGGGAAAGAGTCCATGCTCCGGGGGGCGAAACCATAAGGAAATGACTTCCAACTCCCGCGCTGACATCTCTCGCCGCACCCTCGTCAAAGGCTCAGTCCTGGCCGCCGCTCTGGTCTCCGCTCCCGCCGCCGCAAACGCCGCAGCACTCGCCCGGTCCTCCGCCGGCGTAGCGCTGGTCCGCAACCGCCTCACATTGCCCAGTGGCATCGCTACTGGCGACGTCACCTCGAACTCGGCGGTACTGTGGTCACGTTCGTCGGGTGCCGGCCAGATGACAGCGGTTCTGCGCGCAGTGAGCGACAGCGGCGAGGTCCTTCGTGGCCGCGGTACGTTCGAGCGAACCCTCCGGGGGCCCCGCGCCACCCAGGCCTCCGATTTCACGGCCAAAATCCACGCGGGCAACCTGCCGTCCAACACGCGCTTTGCTCTGGAAATCAGCTTCGAGGACGACGGCGGCGCTGACGGCGAGACGGTTCGGGGAACCTTTCGCACGGCCCCCGACGCCGGAACCTACAACGGCAAGGGTCGCACCGGTGGAAAGAGCAACGGAGGCGAAGTACCAGCGTCGTCCACACAGAGCTTTGTCTGGACCGGTGACACGGCCGGCCAGGGCTGGGGCATCAATGAGGAGATCGGCGGGATGCGCGGCTACCGGGCTATGCACCAGACGCGCCCGGACTTCTTCATTCATTCCGGCGACACCGTGTACGCGGATGGGCCCTTGACCGAGACCGTGGTGGAACGGGACGGGCAGGTATGGAAGAACCTCGTCACGGAGGAGGTGTCCAAGGTAGCCGAAACCCTCACTGAGTTCCGTGGCCGGCACCGGTACAACTCGATGGACGCCAACATGCGCGCCATGTTCGCCGACGTGCCCGTGATCGCCAATTGGGATGACCACGAGACGACCAACAACTGGTACCCCGGCGAAATCCTGGACGATCCCCGCTACACGGTCCGGGACGTCAACACCCTGGCAGTACGCGGGCGGCAGGCATGGCAGGAGAACATGCCCATCACGGACAGTGCCACGTCGTGGCGGCCGGGGAAGTTCGACGACGCGGGCCAGTACCAGCCCGCCCGAATCTACCGGAAGATCAGCCGCGGCCCGCAGCTGGACATCTTCTGCCTGGACATGCGTACCTTCAAGTCTCCCAACACCGACGGCAAGGAACCATACGCCACCAGCATCCTGGGGCAGGAGCAGGTGGACTGGCTCATCCGTGAGGTGACGAAGTCGAAGGCCACCTGGAAGGTGATCGCCGCGGACCTGCCGCTGGGCATCATCGTGCCCGACGGCCCGGTGAACCAGGAGAGCCTCGCCAACCGGGATCCCGGTGCTCCGTTGGGCAAGGAACTGGAGATTGCGGGGGTGCTGAGCGCATTCAAGCGGAACCGGGTCAAGAACGTGGTCTGGCTGACCGCCGACGTGCATTACTGCGCCGCACACCACTACTCGCCCGCACGAGCCGCGTTCACCGATTTCGACCCGTTCTGGGAATTCGTGGCCGGGCCGATCGCCGCAGGTTCGTTCGGGCCCAATGCAATGGACGGCACCTTCGGACCCGAGGTGGTGTTTTCCAAAGCCGGTCGCTTCCCCAGCGAATCACCGCGCAACGGAGAGAACCAGTTCTTCGGGCATGTCCAGCTGGATGACGACACTTTCACCGTAAGCCTGCGGAACGCCAACGGCGCCACGGTCTTCTCCAAGGTACTGACGCCGGAGCGGTAGTGCTGACGGTGGTGGCCGACGGACTCGCGTTCGGTGCTAACTGGTTTCTCCTGTGACGCGTTCGGGCAGATCACCAGGGCGCCGCGGGGGATCACGGACTTCACCCGGGTTGGTGATTTGGGCCGCCACCACCGTGACACCACCGGCTTCGGCGGTGTCACGGCCATAGTCGTGGACTGGCTCAACCGAGAGAACCTCTGTCGAGCCTTCCGTTCCTGAGTGACGGGACGTGGTGGAGTTCCGTTTCAACGTCTACTCGCGTTCCAATTCAACGTCTGGAGCACGAAGGGACGACGACGGTTCTCAGTGATGCCACGATCCGCGACGCTCGTATATAACCGTCCATATAAGGGGAGGAGTCCACTGTGGCAGTCATAAGCGTGGACCTGGACCCGCACCTGATCGAGCGCGCCAGAACGCTCACCGGCGAAAAGTCGAACCGCGCCGTCCTTGATCTTGCCTTGCGACGCCTCATCGCCTCATCGCCTCGAAGCAGAAGGGCACGATGATCGATGGTATCGCGGCGCTGACGGAGCTGGAAGCGGAGCTCGGCGCTTCGTTGTCGCGCCTGCTCAGGCTGTGCTTTCGACCTGATAACCGACTACCTCGTCGACAACTCCGTCTGGGCCAGGCTGGCGTCCGGCGACGTAGGCATCACCGCGCGATTGCGGCGCACCAGGTGAGCCGTCAGACCTCTTTATCACTTGCCCGCCCCAGGCGCTGGAGTTCTGCCACAGTGCACGGACGCCTCAGGAGCACACGCGCTACCGAGAGCAGATCGGGCTTGGGTTCCCGTTGGAGCATGCAACCGACGAGTAGCTGGTGCTCGACATCCAAAGTGCCTGTGGGGCTCCGGCCTCGTCCGCGCGGTGTCGCTCGACATCCTCATCGCGGCATACGCTCGTGAACAACGCAACCGTGCTGGCCGCAGACCACGACTTCAGCCACATCGCCGCTGTCACTGATCTGCGACACGAGTTCATCGCGCCCTCGTCGTAAAGTTGTGGGCGTCGCCGCTGCTGAGCGCTCATTGCGTAGCTGTGGCGGGTGCACGACGACGATACCCGCCACATCTGCACGGCGATGAAGCGGCCCATCACCACATCCGGCTGTTGGTCTCGGACATGAAACCGCGTCCGTCCGAAAACCAGTGGATCGTCGGACTGTTGCGCGCCGTCGGTGTGGTGAGCTCGGCGAACAGGTCCGCGTTGAAGCGGTTGTTCAGTTCAGGTGAACTCAGCACTGTGTCCTTGGTGAGGACGAACACCGGTCCCTTGATTCCCTTGCTCTGGATGGACAGATGCACCTCGGCGTGCTGATCCAGTCGCGCCTTCAGCGCTCCGATCGCGGCCTGGACGTTCGCGTCGTCGTCCCAGACCGCTGCATGCTTGTCGACGAATAGCCAGGCCATGGTCCTCCTCATCCGTCACTACGCCTCGCCGAATACCGAAGGCACCTGCGCCTCAGGCGACGCTTCGCTGCCGCGTAGAACTCCAAGCAAAACATCACGTCGAGTGCCTGATCAAGCAGTTCCCGGGGAACGCCCTCGTGGTGCCGCAAAGCCGGGGTAGAGGTACAGACCTGTGGGAGCGCCCCCACGGGTCTGACCACCCGGCGCGGCGGTCCACACGAGAAGAGTGCGCCGCGGAACTGGCGGAGGGCTGAGAGCATTTGGTTGCAGCTCGGTAACAACCGGGAACCGGCTCCTCCGATGGATACCTGTTCGCAACAATGTGCACTTAGGCTTTTGCTCACGTGAGTAGCGCCACCCTGTCGGGTCGCGTGTCGGCTGTCATGCAACACCGCGTGAAGCTGGAACCACACTAGGAAATAGGAGGCGGAATGCGTTTCGGACGTACTTCCAAGGCTTTGGGGGTCGCTGCTGTCGCAGCACTCGCACTGAGCGCCTGCGCTGCCAATACGGGAACGGAAACTCCCGCGGAGAGCGCTTCGGGCGAAGCAACGAGCGGAAACATCCGCGTTGTAGAAGTGAATGCCTTCAGCTCGTTCAATGCGAGCAGCTCCGAGGGCAACGTGGACATCAACGGCAAGATCGCCTACGCGACGCACTCAGGCTTCAACTACATCAACAATGACCTCGAGGTCGTCGCGAATGAGGACTTCGGGACCATCGAAGTCCTCTCCGAGGATCCCCTGAGCGTCAAGTACACGGTCAAAGAAGGCGTGAACTGGTCCGACGGCGAACCAGTCGATGGCGGTGACCTGCTGCTGGCCTGGGCCATCGGCTCGGGCTACTTCAACGATGCGAAGACCGACGATGCCGGTGAGGTCGTCTCGGGTGCCACCTACTTCGACTATGCCGGTGACACCAGCGGACTCGCGCTGACCGAGCTGCCCGAGATCGGGGAGGACGGGCGCTCCATCACGCTGGACTACTCGGAACCCTATGCGGACTACGAGATTGCCTTTGGCAACTTGACCACCGATGGCGGCATCTCCACACCCGCCCACGTCCTGGCGGAGAAGGGCGGCCTCGCTGACGAGGACGCACTCATCGAACTCATCAAGACCGCGCCGAAGGGTGATCCCGAAAAGCCCGCGGAGCGTCCCGAGGTCCAGGCGCTGGCCGACTTCTGGAACACCGGTTTCGACACCAAGTCGCTGCCGACCGACACCTCCCTGTTCCTCTCGAACGGTCCCTTCATCGCCACGGCCATCACGCCGGACCAGTCGATGACACTGACCCGCAACGAGGACTACAGCTGGGGTCCGGAGCCGAAGGTGGACGAGATCACCGTCCGCTACATCGGCGAGGCCCCTGCCCAGGTCCAGGCACTGCAGAACGGCGAGGTCGACATCATCGCCCCGCAGGCATCGGCCGATACCGTCGAGCAGCTCAATGGGCTAGACGGTGTCACAGTGGAGCAGGGCAACCAGTTGTCCTACGACCACCTCGACCTCAACTTCAGCGGTGTCTTCGCGGATGAGAACGTTCGCGAGGCCTTCATGAAGACGGTTCCGCGCCAGCAGCTCGTCGAGACCATCGTCAAGAAGATCAACCCGGATGCCGAGCCCCTCGATTCCCAGCTCTTCCTGACCGATCAGGCGCCGTATGAGGAGGCTGCAGCAAGTAATGGCTCCGAAGCCTTCGCGGCGGTGGACATCGAGGGGGCTAAGGCTCTGCTCGCAGGAGCGACCCCCGAGGTCCGGATCATGTACAACCGCGACAATCCGAACCGCCTCAACTCGTACACACTGATCGCGGAGTCCGCTGCGCAGGCCGGCTTCAAGATCGTCGACGGCGGCCTCGGTAAGTCCGATTGGGGAGCTGCACTCGGCAACGGCACGTACGACGCCACGATCTTCGGTTGGATCAACTCGGGCGTCGGCGTCTCGGGCGTCCCGCAGATCTTCAAGACCGGCAACGGGTCGAACTTCAACGGGTTCTCGAGCCCCGAGGCTGACACGTTGATGGACGAGCTGATCGTCACCACGGACCCCGCCGAGCAGGATGCGCTGCAGGTCCAGATCGATAAGCTGATCTGGGACTCGAAGTACGGATTGCCCCTGTTCCAGGTGCCAGGTGTCGACGCGTACAGCAACAACGTCTCCGGTATCGAGTACATGCCCAACCAGACGGGTGTCTGGTGGAACTTCTGGGATTGGGCAGTGGTCCAGTAGCACCAGAGCTGTACTGAAGCACGTCAGCAGGAGAAAGGCGTCGGGACAGGGTGAGCAACCCGTCCCGGCGCCTCTCTGCGTCCGAGCACCCCGTCCAGGTGATCCTCAGGGGCGATAGTTCGGTCGTATCGAAGTGATTGGGAACTGCCACATTCCGCACCCCGAAGCCCTGCACTACACTTCTGCGAAAGCACGGGAATACCCACCCGCATTCAACATTGAGGCTCGAAATACATGGTGACCTACATCGTCCGGCGTCTGGTGACGGCCGTCCTCATCCTGTTCGGCGCGTCCTTCGTCGTCTATCAGCTCACCGCCCTATCCGGGGATCCCCTCGGGGACCTGCGGGAGAGTAGTGCCCCCAATCGGGATCAGCTGATCCAGGCACGCACGGAACTCCTCGACCTCAACACGCCGGCGCCGCTGCGGTACTTCGGCTGGCTGGCAGGGGCAGCGAAGTGCGTCATTCCCTTCGCTGCAACGTGTGACCTCGGCTCGAGCATCCAGGGCGAGGCCGTGACGACCGCCCTGTCCCGTGCGATGGGCAACACCATCACGCTCGTCACCACCGCGACCGTGCTCGCGATCATCATCGGGATCTCCCTGGGCATCATCACGGCTCTGCGGCAGTACAGCGGCCTGGACTACGGCGTCACCTTCATGTCCTTTTTGTTCTTCTCGCTGCCGATCTTCTGGCTGGCCGTGCTCCTCAAGGAATTCGGTGCCATCGGATTCAACAACTTCCTCGATGACCCACAGATTCCCCTGTCAACCATCGTCGTGGTCGCGATAGCCAGCGGACTCATCTGGGCGCTCTTCGCCAGCCGTTCTTGGAAACGCAAAGGAATCGCCTTCATCCTGGGTGCCGTCATCGCCGCTGCGCTCCTGTTCGTGCTGGACGCCTCGGGCTGGTTCGTGAATCCTGGTCTAGGGCCGATCGTCATCCTCGTCACGGGGGTGGCCATCGCGTTCGGCGTCGTGCTGCTCACGGCCGGCCTCAGGAACCGCAAGGCACTCTACTCGTCTCTCATCATGGTCGCGGTGGGCCTCATCGCCTACTACGTCGTCAATCCCATCCTGAACGCAGCGACCATCTGGATGATGATCGGCCTCACCGTGGTCATCATCCTCGTCGGAATAGGTGTCGGCTTCGCCATGGGAGGCTACGATCGCGGCCAGAGCATGCGCGCTGCAGCACTCACGGGCCTGCTCATGGGTCTGCTCATCGTCATCGACCGCTTCATGGTCACGTGGCCCTCGTACGTCAGCAACTCACGAGTACGCGGGAGGCCGATCGCCACGGTCGGAGCCGAGACACCGGGTCTCGACGGCACGTTCTGGATCAATGGGCTGGATACCTTCACCCACCTTCTGCTGCCGACGCTCGCCCTGCTGCTCGCGTCGCTCGCAAGTTACAGCCGGTACTCCC
>JAABUN010005156.1_pt1 | contig 16628 bp, 15 predicted proteins | sample 5559311 | NCBI WGS metagenome assembly JAABUN01 (sample SAMN10711877, study PRJNA513370) | rock metagenome | isolation source: Antarctica rocks | place: Antarctica: Victoria Land, Siegfried Peak sud
TCAGCCGCCGGCCGTCGGCCGTTCGCAAACAGCCGCACGGGGATAGTCGCGGTTACGCCGTCCACGTGAACGCGAAAGGATGTAGCGATGATCGGTCCGCTTTTGTTCGCGCCGCCGTTGGCCGGCCGGGCCGGGTAGGGCGGGAGCCAGGCGATGTCCACGCGGATGCAGTCGTCGCGCACGCGGCGTGGGTACAAAACGAGACCGGGTGGGGCGTCGGGGCCGTCGGGCGGCGTGACGCGGAAGCGCGAAAGGGAGCTGCCGTCGCTGCGCGTGACGAGAACGGCGACGGCGCGGGCGCGGCGTGCCGTTCGCCGGTCCAGGTCGGCCCCCGGCGGCGTGCAAACGACCGCATGGCTGGGCGGCGCGAGCGGCGCGTCGCTGGGCCTCACGGCCGGAGTGCGAACGGCTTCGGGCAAGGCCGCCTTGAAAACAAGGGTCGCGTTTGTCGGCGCGAGCGGCGGCAGCGCGCGCGTCACTTCCGCGCCGCCGCCGCCGCTGCTCAAAAGAAGCGTCGCGTCGGGCAGCGAAAGGGTCGCGTCGGCGAGCGCGAGCGTCACGTCGGCGGCGGTGGGCCGGGCAAGGTTTTGCGTCCGCTCGTTCTCGCCGGCCAGGGCGGAAAGGGCGGCGAGGTCTTCGGAGTTGAGGCGGGTAGTCTTGTCCATGCGCGCGCGCGCTCTTTTGATGGGGCCGGTGGTCAGGCGGCAGCGGCGGCGGGCGTTTCGGTTCGGTAGCCGTTCGGGTGGGCTTCGCGCCAACGATACGCGTGCTGGATGATGGTCTCGATGTCGGGGTAGCGCGGCTGCCAGCCGAGTTCCGCCTTGATGCGCTCGCAGGACGCGACCAGCCGGCCGGGGTCGCCGGGCCGCCGGGGCGCGGAAATGGCGTCAATCTTTTTGCCGGCCACTTTTTCCACGGCCTCGATGACTTCCTTGACCGTCGTCCCGTAACTGTTGCCCAGGTTGTAGGCCGTCGTCTGGCCGCCGTTTCGCAGATAGTCGAGGGCGAGGATGTGGGCGTCGGCCAGGTCCACGATGTGGACGAAGTCGCGCAAACAGGTTCCGTCGCGCGTGTCCCAATCCGTCCCGAAGACTTTGACGTTTTCGCGCCGGCCCAGCGCGGCATCAATCACGAGCGGGATGATGTGTTGTTCGGGGGCGTGATCCTCGCCCAGCCGGCCGTCCGGGTCCGCCCCGGCCGCGTTGAAGTAGCGCAGACTGACCGACTTCAGGCCGTAGGCGTGATCGTAATCGCGCAAAATGCGCTCGTACATCAGTTTGGTTTCGCCGTACGGGTTGGTCGTTTTTTGCGGATGGTCTTCGGGGATCGGGAGAATTTGCGGCTCGCCGTAGGTCGCGGCCGAGGACGAGAAGATCATGTGCCGCACGTTCGCGTCCACCATCGCGCGCAAAATCATCAGGCCGCCGCCGATGTTGTTTTCGTAATACCGGGCCGGGTCGGCGACCGAGTCGCCGACGCTCGCGTACGCCCCGAAGTGCATCACGGCGTCCACGTCGTGCTCGCGCAGGGTGCGCAGTACCAAGTCTTTGTCCGCATAGTCGCCCTGGACGAAGGGCAAATCCTGAACCGCCTCGACGTGGCCGAGTTCGAGCGAGTCAAAAATGACCACGTCGTGGCCCCGGTCTTTCAAAATGCGGGCCGTGTGCGACCCGATGTAGCCCGCGCCGCCGATAACGAGAATGCTCATGTTGGCTGTTCGTTCCCCCAAAATAGTTCGGCTTTTCGCCCGCGCGCCCTTAGAGCCGGTGCAAAAAGTCGGCGTTCGGTCAATAGCGTACCTCGCGCGCCCGTGCCCGTGAACCTTTTCCCGAACCGACAACTTTAACCCTTGTGGACCTGAACGAAGCGACCGACGCCAAACTGATGCTGCGCGCCCAGGACGCAAACGACGTGGCCGCGTTCGGCGAACTGGCCCGGCGGTAGCGGCCCGTTCTGGTGCGCTTCTTCGCGGCCACGCTGCCCCTGCCCGGCCACGCGGACGATGCCGCCCAGGAAACGCTGCTGCGTTTGTGGCTGCTGCGCGCCCGCTACCGCCCGACCGGCCGGTTCGGGGCCTACGCGCTGACCATCGCCCGCCACTTCGGGCTGAACCAATCGGTCAAGTTCCGCGCTCAGGCGTCGCGCGAGCGGAACATCGAGGAGGACGCGCCGTTCCTTGCCGCGCCCGCGCCGACCACGCAGCCCGAACGAATTGCGCTCGCGCGCTACGAAGCCGCTCGTGTGCGCGCGGCCGTCGCCGCCCTGCCGCCCGGCGAGCGGGCGGTTTTTTTACTCAGCCACGACGACGGTTTGCGCTACGCCGAAATCGCCTGCCGTCTGAACATTCCCGTCGGCACGGTCAAGTCGCGCATGGCGAGCGCGATCCGCCGTCTGCGCGCCGCGCTCACCAACGAAGAAAACGAAGAAAAGGAAAACCCATGAACGAAACGTATCAGGAACAAGTTCTCGCTTTTTTGAAGGGCGAGATGACCGGCGAGGAGCGCACGGCGTTCGAGGAAACCCTCGTGCGTTCGGCTGAACTGCGGGCCGAATTGGAACGCAGCCGCGAACTGCTGGGCGTGCTGGAGGTGGCGAGCGAGAAGTCGCTCGTTTTACGGGTCAACGCTATGATCGTGCGGGCCATCGAGCGCGGCGCGAGCGACATCCACGTCGTGCCGGACCGCGACGAGACCCTGGTGAGCATCCGCGTGGACGGCGTGCTGCACGAAGCCGAGCGCGTTCCCAAAGCGATGCACCAGAGCGTCGTGGACCGCTGGAAGGTGATGGCCGACATGCACCTTCAGGAGCGTCGTCTGCCCCAGGACGGCCGCATCCCCGTTCGCACGAACGAGCGCGACTTTGATCTGCGCGTCAGCGTTCTGCCCACGCTGTACGGCGAGCGCGTGACCGCCCGCATCCTGGACCGCTCCCACGTTTTGGTCGGGCTGGACAACCTGGGCCTGTCGGAAGCACAACAAAACGTTTTGATGCGCCTTGCCCGCCGGCCCTCCGGTCTGGTCGTGGCCGGCGGGCGGGCGGGCACGGGAAAAACCACCGTCCTTTATTCGCTGCTTTGGTACATCCGGGAAGTGAGCAGCATCAGCGTCAGCGCGGGCGACTCACTGCGCGCCAACATCATGACCGTCGAGGACCCGGTCGAACTACAGTTGTCCGGCGTGTCGCAAACGGCCGTGAACGACAAGGCCGGCCTGACTTACGCAAGCGCGCTGAGGGGCGTTTTCCGCTCCGACCCCGACGTGATCTACTGCGCCGCCACGCGCGACCTGGAAGTCGCCGAACTGCTCGCCGAACTCGCCACGACCGGCCACACGGTTTTGACCGCGCTCAACGTCAGCGGCGCGGTCGAGGTCATCGTTCGGCTGCGCGACATGGGCGTGGAGCGTTTTCTAATCGCCGACATGTTGGCCGGGGCGTCGGGGCAGCGGCTCGCGCGCAAAATTTGCCCGGACTGCCGCGAAGACTACGCGCCCGACCCCGAACACCTGCGCGCGGCCGGCCTGAGCACATCCAACGACGGCCCGTTCACGCGCGGCAAAGGCTGCGAAAAGTGCGGCGGCCTGGGCTACCGGGGTCGCACCCTCCTGCTGGAAGCGTTCGAGACCGACGCCAATCTGCGCCGCCTGATCGCCGACGACGCGCCGTCCGACGCGCTCTGGGCAGCCGCCTTCGGCGCGGGCGATTCCCTGTGGGACGACGCGCGCGGCAAAATCCGCGCCGGCGTCACCACGGTCGAGGAAGCCGCGCGCGTGCTGTTCGACTACCGGCACGGAGCCGGGTGACGCGGCCCGAAGCGTTTTTGGCTATCATGAAAGAACGAGGCGACACCATGACAATCATTATCGAACTTTCCCCGGAAAAGGAAAACACGCTGCGCCAAGAGGCCGCCCGGCATGGACTGCCGATGAATGACTACGCCCGCGCGCTCGTCGAGCGGCACTTACCCGCAGACCCGGAAACGAACGGCTGGCCGTCGGGCTTCTTTGAAAACACGTTCGGAAGCCTGATTGAGGGGCCGGCGGCGGAGCGTTTAGATCAGGGAAAGTACGAAGAACGCGAGCCGGTTTCATGACGTTCCTTTTGGATACGAACGCCTGTATTCGCTACCTGAACGGAAAAGCCCCCCGGATACGCGAGCGGATGCGCCTTCACCGGCCCGGCGAAATACAGGTCTGCTCGGTGGTCAAAGCGGAACTGTTCGCGGGCGCGGCGAAAAGCACGGACCCTGCCCGCACCCTTGCTCGGCAGCAGTCGTTTCTTTCCCGGTTCGCGTCGCTGCCCTTTGATGACTTGGCCGCCGATGTTTACGGCCGCATCCGCGCGCATCTGGAAAGCGCCGGCACCCCCATCGGCCCCTACGACTTACAGATCGCCGCGATTGCTCTGGCGCGGGGGCTTATTCTCGTCACCCACAACACGGACGAGTTTGGCCGTGTGCCGGGTCTTGTGTTAGAGGATTGGGAAATCTGAGGAGACGGCGCCCGTTTTAGGCGAGGGTTACGCCGCCGCAGGCGCCGCGTACACCCGCAAACATGCGGCCAGGTTCGCCCGCGCGTCGTGCGCGCCGAACGGGGGCGTGGTGCCCGCGAGCAGCAGGTCGGCCAGGGCATCCAACTGGAAAAAAGGCGCGTCGGGGATGGCGTGGCGCGTTTCCTCGCCGCTTTTCGTCACGACCCAGGCGGAACCCTCGGCCCGGATCGTCTCCTGCGTGCCGATGATCTGCTGCCGGCTCGCGCCCCCGCCCGGACCCGCCGCCCAGGTGTCCTCGAAGATCAGCGACACGGCGGCGGGTGCGTTTTCTTGCGCCAGGCGCAGCAGGGCGACGCCGTAATCTTCCACGCCCATATTGGCGTGGACGCGGTTTTCAATCAGGCCCATCGCGCGGTCTATTTCGCCGCCGAACACGAAGCGGGCCAGGTCCACGGCGTACAAAGCGTGGTCGATCCACGCTCCGCCGGGCACGCGGGCCGGGTCCAGCCACCACGACGCTCCCTCGGCCGCGCCCGGCCACGCGCGCGGCAGCGACCCGTGGCCGACCTGATGATACGAAAGCGGCTGCCCGATTGCCCCGCTCCGCACCAGGTCGCGCAGCAAAACGGCGCGCGGGTGCAGCCGCTGCATGCCCTCAAACGAGCCGAAAAACGCGCCGTGCTCGCGCCGGGCAGTTTCGGCTGCTTGGAGCACGCCGTCTAACTCGTCCAAACCGCGCGCGGCCGGTTTGACGGACAAAACGTGCTTGCCGGCCGCAAGCGCGCGCTTGACGAGCGGCACGGCGTCGTTGGTCGCGGCGCACACGGCGACGAGGCGCACGTCGCTTCGGCCGATCAGCGCGTTGGGGTCCTCCGCGACAACGGCGCGCGGGTATTTGGCGCGCACGTCGTCGCGGCGGGCGGCGTCGGCGTCCCAGATGCCGACGAGCGGTGCGCGCTGCGAGGCGGCGGCCGTATCCAGAACGCCGAACGCGGTGTACCAGTGGTCGAGTCCCAGAACGGCAATTCCGAGCGTGTCGAGCGGCATGATCTGTCCTTTGGCGTCCATAGTTTGGTATCTTGAGATGCGGGCGCGGCGCGCGAGGAACGTGCGCCGCCGCCAACCGTCCGCTTGAGGGTACCCGATGTCCGAACCAGAAAAGAGTGATTCCTGCTGCGGCGGGGGCGCGTGTGGCCCACCGCCCGTAACGCGTCGCACCTTTCTCGCGCTGACCGGCGCGACCGGCCTGACGCTGCTCGGAGCCGGGTCGGCGTCAGGGGCCGCTCCCGCCCCGGACCCCGCCGGCCCCGACCATTTCGTGCCGGCCGACAAGGGGCTGAGCGCCGAGCGCGTGCGGGAACTGTCCGCGCGGGGCGAGCGCAAGGTGTTTCGCGGCGACGAGCGGCGCACGCTCGGGATGCCCTGCGGCGGCATCGCGGCCGGTCAACTTTACGTGCGCGGCGACGGCACGTTGGGCTACTGGTGGATCGCCAACAACGCGCACCATTCCTCGTTCGGTGGCCAGACGCGCATCGAGACGGAACTGGGTCCGTACGGCGTCTGCTACGGGACGTACACCCCGCCCGCGCCAATCGCGCAAAGCTTCGCGCTCCGTGTCCGGCCTCAAAACGGCGCGGCGGTCGTGCGCGAACTTTCCGACAACGGCTTCGACGACATCGGCTTCATCGGCGAATACCCCGTGGCGACCGTGCTGTACGAGGACAAAAACGCCGAAAAGCCGCTGCCCGTCACGGTTCGCTCCGAGGTGTTTTCGCCCTTTATTCCGCTGAACGCGCCCGACTCGGCCCTGCCCATCACGCTCCTGCGGTTCCACGTCAAAAACACGTCCGCCGCGCCCTGCGAGGTGACGCTGGCGGGCTGGCTGCAAAACCTCGTCTTCCAAACGCAGCGCGACCAGATGCGCGCCCAGAGCCGCAACCAGATCGTACGCCAGAACAACGTTTCGGCGGTCGTGATGAGCGCGGTGGAGGTCGAAGCGCCCAAGCGCCCTACCGCCCCGCCCGTGACCGAACTCTTCGACGACTTCGAAAACGGCTACGCCAACTGGACCGTTTCCGGCGAGGCGTTCGGAACCGAACCCGCGACCGGCACGCTCCCCGGCCAGCAGAACGTTTCCGGCTTTTCGGGCGGTCGGCTCGTCAACACCTTTCGGAACGGCGATGCGGAGACGGGCCGCGCGCTGTCCAAGCCATTCACGATCCTCCTGCCGTTTATTCGTTTTCTCATCGGCGGCGGCAGTGACCGTGAAAAGACCGCGCTGCGCCTGCTCGTGGACAATAAGGCGGTGCGGAGCGCGGCGGGCCGCGAAAGCGAACGGCTCGAACCCGGTTTCTGGGACGTATCCGAGTTCGCCGGCCGTGAGGCCCGTTTGGAAATTGTGGACGCGGCGACCGGCCCGTGGGGCCACGTCAACGTGGACGAGATCGCCTTTACCGACACGCCGCCGCGCGACCCGAGCGCCGTTTTCTCGACCGACCACGCCCAGTACGGCAACGTCGCGCTTGCCGCGCTCGACGGCGGCGCGGCGGCGACCACAGCAACGGCCCGCGTCGCGTCGCCGGACGCCCTGCTGCGCGCGCTGCGGCGGGGCGAACTCTTCGGCGCGGCGGCGCAAACGACCGCCCAATCGCCGCTGAACAAGCCGCTGCTGGGCGCGGTCGCCTCGACCATGACTCTCAAGCCGGGCGAGGAACGCGCGCTGACCTTCGCCGTTTCCTGGTTTTTTCCGAACCGCCGCCAGCGCGAGGACGAGGCCAACGGGCCGGGCGGGCGCGTGGGCGCGGACGGGCCGATCGTCGGCCAGCGCTACGCGGCCCGCTTCACCTCCGCCCTCGACGTGGCCGGCTACGTGGCGAAAAATCAGGCGCGCTTGATCGGCGAAACGTTCCGCTTCCGCGACGCCTATTACGACGACACCACGCTGCCCTACTGGCTCGTCCAGCGCATCGCCATGCCGCTCGCCAACATGGCGACCGAGGTGTACCAGTGGTGGAAAAACGGCCGCGTCTGGTGCTGGGAAGGCGTCGGCTGCTGCACCGGCTCGTGCGGCCACGTTTACAACTACGCCCAGGCCACGGCCCGCCTGTTTCCGGAACTGGAGCGCAGCGTGCGCGAGTACCAGGACTTCGACCCCGCGCACGGCTTCGTCGAGGCGACCGGCGCGATCGGCTTCCGGGGCATGCCCGGCGGCTACTGGGCCGGCGATGCCCAGGCCGGCTACGTTCTCAAGGCCTACCGCGAACACCAGTGCTCGACCGACAACCGTTTTCTCAAAACGTACTGGCCTCAGGTGAAAAAGGCGCTCGGCTTCCTGGTCGGCGAGGACAAGGACGACAACGGCCTCTTAGAAGGCTCGCAGCACAACACCTACGACATCAACTTTTGGGGACCGAACACGATGGTCGGCTCGCTGTACCTGGCCGCGCTCCGGGCCGGCGCGCGCATGGCCCGCCTGCGCGGCGACGACGACTTCGCCGCCCGCTGCGACCGGCGGGCGCAACGCGGCGCGGACGAAAGCGTGCGCCGGCTGTGGAACGGTGAATACTTCACCCAGGAAGTTGACCTCAAGCAGCACCCGCGGCATCAATACGCCGACGGCTGTTTGTCCGACCAGATGCTCGGCCAGTGGTTCGCCCACCAACTCGACCTGGGCTACCTGTACCCGCGCGAAAACGTGCGAACGGCCCTCGGCTCGGTCTTCAAATACAACTGGGCGCCCGACGTCGGCCCGCAAAACCGCGCGCACCGGCCCGGCCGCGTGTTCTGCGCGCCCGGCGAGGCGGGCCTGCTCACCTGCACCTGGCCCAAAAGCAAGCACCTCGGGCCGGAGTCGGTTTTGTACCGCGACGAAGTGTGGACGGGCATCGAGTACCAGGTCGCCGCCCACCTGCTGTACGAGGGACGCGCCGCCGAGGCGCTCGCCGTTGTGCGCGGCATCCACGACCGCTACGACGGAACGAAGCACAATCCGTGGAACGAGGTCGAGTGCGGCGACCACTACGCCCGCGCGCTGGCCTCGTGGAGCGTGCTGCTCGCCGCCACCGGCTTCATTCACGACGGCCCGGCCGGCACGCTTGGCTTCGATCCGCGCCTGGCGAGTCCGGGCGCGGAGTTCCGCGCCTTTTTCTGCGCCGCCGAGGGCTGGGGCACGTTCGCCCAAACGGGCAAAGCAAACAACAGTGAGCGGCGGCAAAGCGTTTCGGTGAAGTGGGGCCGGCTGCGCCTGCGCGAGTTCGTTTGCCCGCCGGGGACCGAACCGGCTGACGCCGTGCTCGCGGGCCGCCCGGCGGAGTTCACCACGAGCCGATCAGGAACGCGTGTTGCCCTCGTTTTTGCGCGCGAGTTGGTTGTCCACGAAGGCCAAACGCTCACCGTAACCCTCCGTGCCGCCGGTGCGCCGACGGAACCGATCGCGTGAAGGCAATGGTGCTCGCGGCCGGCGAGGGAACGCGCCTGCGCCCGCTCACGCTCGCCTTGCCCAAGCCCCTCGTGCCCGTCGCAGGCGAACCGCTGCTCGCGCGCACGCTGCGCCTGCTGGCCGATCAGAACGTGCGTGATGTGGCCGTCAACCTGTTCCACCGCCCGCAGGCGATTTTGGACACGATTGGCGACGGGCGCGCGCTCGGCCTTTCCAACCTGCATTACTCGTTCGAGGAAACTCTGCTCGGCACGGCGGGCGGCGTGCGGCAAGTCGGCCCCGCCTTTCTGGACGAAACGTTTCTCGTGCTTTACGGCGATAATCTGTACCATTTTGACATCGGCCCGCTCGTCGCCTTTCACCGCGAAAAAAAGGCCCTGGCGACAATCGCAACCTTCGAAGCCGCGAACCCGTCGGCCTGCGGCCTGGTCATCACCGACGAAAACGGGCGCGTCACGCGCTTTCAGGAAAAGCCGCCGTCCGCCGACGTTTTCACCAACACGGCCAACGCAGGCGTGTACGTGCTCGAACCGGCCATCTTCGACCGCCTGCCGCCCGACACCGGCGCCCCGCTTGATTGGGGCAAAGACGTTTTCCCCGCCCTGCTCGACAAAGGCATTGTTTTCAGCCGCCCCCTCGACGGCTACCTTCAGGATACCGGCACGCCGGAAACGTACCGTCAGGCCAACCGCGACGCGCTCGAAGGCCGTGCCGGACCCGCGCCGCGCGCCCTCAGGGGTAAAACGCTTCTGGGCGAAAACACGCAAATCGCCCAGGACGCGGCCTTTGACGGATGGAACGTTGTGGGGCACAATGGCATCATCGCGTCGGGAGCGCGTCTTGCCGATACTATCCTTTGGGCGGGCTGCCGCATCGGGGCGGGCGCGCAGATCACCGGCGCGATCCTGGGCCACAACGTCGTGGTCGGCGCGAACGCGGTCATCGGGACCGGCGCGCTTCTTGCGGACGACGCACGGGTGGCGCCGAACGCCCTCGTGCCACCCGGCGCGCGCATCGCGCCGAACGCCGACTATCCCCCACGGGACTCCTGAAACCGTTTTATTGAGGCCGACATGATCATCACCCAAACCCCGCTGCGCGTCAGTTTTGCCGGCGGCGGCACGGACTTCAAAGGGTATTACGCGACAAACGCCACGCCCGACGCGACCGGCGCGGGTGGCTGCGTGCTTTCGACCGCGATTGACAAGTACATCTACGTCATCGTCAAGGAGCGCTTCGACGACAAAATCCGCGTCGGCTACAGCAAAACCGAGATGGTGGACGGCGTGGACGAGATCGAGCACGAACTGGTGCGTGAGGCCATGCGCCGCGTCGGCGTCCCGTCCGGCGTCGAGATCAGCACGATGGCCGACATTCCCTCCGAAGGGTCCGGTTTGGGGTCGTCGTCGAGCGTGACGGTTGGCCTGTTGCACGCCCTGTACGCCTACAAAGGCTGCCTGGTCACGCCCGAAACGCTCGCTCGCGAGGCCTGCGAGATCGAGATAGACGTATTGGGAAAACCCATCGGCAAGCAGGACCAGTACATCGCCGCGTTCGGCGGCCTGCGCCTCATCGCCTTCCGCCCCGACGACACCGTGGCCGTCGAGACCGTGCCGATGAACGACGAGAAGCGCCGCCGCTTCGGCGAAAGTCTTCTCCTTTTTTACACCGGCGTGACGCGCAAGGCCGACAACATTTTGGCCCGCCAGAAGGACAACATCGAGGCCCGCCGCGCCACCCTCGACGCCATCAAGGGCCAGGCGAGCGAAATCTACGAGGCCCTGACCAACTGCAACATGAACCGCGTCGGCCGCATTCTCGACGCCGGCTGGCGTCACAAAAAGCAACTCGCCGACCGTATCTCCAGCAGCGCGATTGACGCCTTGTACGAACGCGCTCTCGACGCGGGGGCGATGGGCGGCAAGATCGCGGGCGCGGGCGGCGGCGGCTTCTTGCTGCTGTACTGCCCGCCGGACCGGCAAAGCGCCGTCCGCTCCGCTCTGAGCGACCTGAAGGAACTGCCCTTCGCCCTCGAACGCGACGGCACCAAAGTCATCTTCAACGCCCGCCGGTAACTTTTCTTTTCGCCGAAACGAGACGATCTCATGACCGCCGCAACCATGTCGCCCGCAACACGCCTGTCCGATGAACTGCCCGACGCCACGCGCGGCACGCAGCACTACGCTTTCGATTATCTTTCGCGCCTGCAAACGCTGCTCGCCCGCGTGGACCCGGCCGACGTGGCCCGCGTCGTGGACACGCTTTTCGCCTGCTACGAAAACGGCGGGCGGCTCGTTTTGTGCGGCAACGGCGGCTCGGCGACAACCGCCTCGCACCTGGTTTGCGACTTCCAGAAAAACGTGCTTTTGGAAGGCGGCCGGCCCTTTGAGGTAATCGCCCTTACCGACTCACCGTCCCTCCTCACCGCCTGGGGCAATGACACCGAGTACGCCAACGTGTTCGCCGGGCAGGCTCGTACCTGGCTGCGAGGGGAAAACGACGTTCTGATCGCCATTTCCGGGTCCGGCAACTCGCCCAACGTGCTCCGGGCCGTCGAGGTGGCGAACGAAGTCGGGGCCGTCAGCGTGGGCTGGTCCGGCTACGGCGGCGGCAAACTGGCCGACGTGGCGCAGGTAAACGTCGTCGTCCACGCGCGCAACATGCAGTTGGTCGAGGACGTTCACATGGCGCTCGGCCACGTCGTTTATTCCGCGCTCCGCGACCGTATCAAGGGCCTGCTGGGCGCGTGACGCAAAATCGCCGCCCGGCCGTTTTCCTGGACCGCGACGGCGTGCTGAACGTGCTGCTACGCGGCGACTACGTCAAGACACCGGCCGAACTCGTTTTGCTGCCCGGCGCGGCCCAGTCCGTGCATCGTTTGAACGCGCTCGGCCTGCCCGTCTTCGTCATTTCCAACCAGCAGGGCGTCGCCAAGAACGTGATGACGGCGTCCGACCTCGACGCTGTGGACGCCGCCCTGCGAACCGCGCTTGACCACGACGCGCGCGGCGCGCACCTGGACGGCTCGTACTACTGCCCGCACGGAGCGGGCGATGCGTGCGCGTGCCGCAAGCCCCAACCCGGCCTGATCAAACAAGCCGCCCGCGAACACAACCTCGACCTGGGCCACTCCTTTTTCGTCGGCGACGCCCGGACCGACGCGCTCGCCGCCCGTGCGGCCGGCGTCGGCCACTTCGTCCTCGTGCTGACCGGCGTGCTTGCCGGCGAAACCAACCCGGCCGCGCGCCTTTCCGCCCCACCCGACCACGTTGCCGCCGACCTGACCGAAGCCGTCGCCTTCATCACCGCGCGGGTCGCGTCTAACGGCGTTTGACCGCGACGGGCTGGCCGGATGCGGCGCTCGCGTAGGCGGCCTCGACGACCTCGACGGCACGCAAACCGTCCACGCCGGTGATCGGGACGGGCACACCCGATGCGAGCGCGCGCACCCAGGCCGCGACCAAACCCTCGTCGCTGCTCGACCCCCAGCCCTGGTAGGCGATCCGGCCGGCCGCGTCGTCGTACAAAACGCTCTCTTGGGCGAACATGTCCATCTCGATCACGCCCCCGGTGCCCGTCACGCCGAGCGTCACGTCGCCCCAGGTCGGGAACGTTTTGGGCCGCGACCAGGAAGCGTCCAGCGTGGCGAACACGCCGTTCTCGAAGGTGATCGCCAAAAAGCCGGTGTCGTCGAAGTCGCCGTGCAAAATGCCATTGCCGGCCTCGCAAAAAACTTCGGCCGGCTCAGAGTCGAGGAGCGCGCGCAGCAAATCGGTGACGTGAACCGTGTGATCCATCACGGCCCCGCCGCCTGACAAAGCCGGGTCCACAAACCAGCCGCCCGGACAACGTCCCCGATTCGTGCCCCGCACCGCCAGCACGTCGCCCACGTCGCCGCGCCGAACCGATTGAACGAGTTGCTCGAAGGCGGGCGAAAAGCGGCACGGGAACGCGGTCATTAACTGAACGCCCGCGTTGTCGCACGCATTTACCATCGCGCGCGCGTCGTCGGGTGTGGTGGCGAGCGGCTTTTCGCACAGAACGTGTTTGCCGGCAGTGGCCGCTTTTTCCACCAGCGGCCGGTGGCGCACGTTCTCCGAACACACGATCACCGCATCCACGTCGGCCAGCAGGGCGTCCAGGTTTTCGTACTCGGCCGCGCCGTATTCGGCCGCCTTGCGCGCGCGGCGGTTCGCGTCGTCGTCCCACAGCGCGGTCAGGGCCGCCTCGGACGCCAACGGCCCGCGCAGTTGCGCGGCGTAGGAGTCTGCGTGCAGGTGCGCCGTCGAAACCATCCCGATTTTTACCATGTGCTTTTCTTCGCCTTTGTTTCTTCTTCGCTACCGACTCCACCGGGTGGTCACGAGCGCCGGTGTTCCCTTTGCCCCAATGCGCTGAATATCCTGCCGAAAAAGTGGACGGCAACGGCAGGAAAACAAATCGCCCGCCCAGAACAGGGCGCCATCATCAATCCCGATGGATGGCAAAATGGGAGGACACACATCATGACGACGTTGCGTCCGAAGACAACGTTGCGCCCGAATTGGATGGTGACTACTGTAGCAGCTGCCCTGACAGTATCTGCCGCTTCCGGCTGCGCCAAGATGGGGACCCCGAGCCAGGTGACGGCGAACCCGGCTCCCGCGCCGCCCGCCGTGCCACCCAAAAAGGCTCAGGTCGAAGTGCCGGACGTGGTGGGCGTCAAGGAAAGTCAAGCGCGTGAGGTGATCGAGGCGCTGAAACTCGAAACTGACGTGCGCACCAGTTTCAGCGCGACCGTGCCCGCCGGCCAGGTCATCAGCCAGTCGCCCAAAAAGGAGACGACGGTGCGCGAAAGCACGACCGTGCTGGTGCGCGTGAGCACCGGCCCGGAGCCGGGAACGGCGTCCGCGCAGGCCGCACCGGAGCGCCCGGCCGTCACCACGGTTTACGTGACGCCGACGCCCGCGCCCCCGCGCGTCATCGAGCGTCCCGCGCCGCCCGTTTACAGCGTCGGGCGGCTTTCCGATTCCGACCTGTATGGCAAGTCGCGCTCCCAACTCGACGTGATGCGCAACCTGCCCTACGCGCGCCACGGCTACCGTTTCAAGAGGGGCGACCTGCTGAACTTCTTCAGCCAGTTTTCCTGGTACGAGCCGGACACGAGCAGCATGAGCACGGTGGAGCGCCGGCTTTCGTCTACGGAACGCTACAACGTGCAGCGCATCCAAGCCTACCAGCAGCGCAACGGAATGCTTCGGTAACGCCGGATGCTTTTTCCAAATCCCCGCGCGCCGCGCGCCGCGCTCCCGCTGATCGTCGGGCTGTTTTTCGTCCCCTGCCTCCTCATCGGGGCGGGCGGATGCGGCCCTGATGAGAAAGCGGCCGTTTCGCCCGCCCGTCCCGAAGCCGCCGCTTTCGTCACCGTGCCCGACCTGGAAGGCGTTACCGAAGATCAGGCCCGGCAGGTGATGGGCGCAAAGGGGCTAAAGCTGCGCGTCACCACGGCACATCACCCGACCGTCGCGGCTGGACGCTTAGCGGCCCAGAACCCGCCGCCGGGCATCGCCCTGACTCCGGGCGCGATGGTCTCCGCCCTCGTCAGCCTCGGCCCGGAGCCGGTGCGGGCAGTCGCCCAGCCCGCGCCGCTGGTCCCGGCCGTGGTTGCGGCCGAAGCGCCGCCGACCGGCACGTCATTGGAGGAGAACGGCCCGCAACTGGAGATGGCCGCGTTGCCGGAGCAGCCGCCTGCCCTGCCGCCTCCCGGCTTTGAGAACGCGGCGGACCACGTCGCGGCAAACGGCTTTCTCGTTTGCGTTGATCCCGGCCATCCGTCGGAAACGTCGGCGGGCGCGAACGCGCACGGCTTGTCTGAAAACCGGCTCAACTGGCAGGTCGCACAGCGGCTCAAACAACACCTGGCTGCGCTCGGCATTACCTGCAATCTCACCAAAAACACGGAAAACCAGTACGTCACCAACCGGCAGCGGGCGGAAACCGCAAACCTGGCCCAGGCAAAACTGTTCATCCGGCTCCACTGCGACGTGGGCGGCGGGCGCGGTTATGCCTGGTACTACCCCGACCGCCAGGGCACGAAATACGGCGTGACCGGCCCGCCCCGGCCCGTCCTGCAAGCCAGCCGAAACGCGGCCCACGTTTTGAACGAGGCGATGCGGCCCGTTTTGCGGGGCGCGCTGCAAAGCAACCCGATCAAGACGGACGCGGCGACCTTTGTGGGCGGCAAGCAGGGCGGCGTGCTGACCGGTTCGATTTTCTCCAAAGTGCCCACCGCGCTGATCGAAATGTGCTTTATCAACCAGAAAAACGAGGCGCGCTTCATCGCATCCGAAGCCGGCCAGGAAAAGATGGCCGAGGCACTCGCGGCCGGGATTGTTGCCTACCGCAACACGCCCCGGTAAGCCCTCAGTGCGTCGTGATGGCGACGGCCCGGCCGGTTTGTAGTGACTCGCGGGCCGCGCAGGCGACGGCGACGGCCGCGTGCGCCTCGGCGGGCGTGACGAACAGCGGCGCGCCCGTGCGGACGCTGGCGGCGAAACTCTCGATTTCGCAAAAATACGGATCGTCGCTCGGTGCGAGTGGGCTGCGCGGCAGGGCGACGCCACCCGATTCCGCGTCCGCCCTGCCGCGCACGGCCCGCGTAAGGGCGACGGCGCGGCGCGAGTCGTGGGCGAGCAGCCCGGCGTCGCCCGCGACCTCGAAGGTCGTGGCGAAGCCGCCGGGGTCCGCCCACGTCCCCTCGGCGTGGCTGATAACGCCGCTTGCGTGGCGCAGGGTCAGCAGGGCGTAATCCAGGTGGTCCAGTTCACCGGCCGCGAGCCGATTGGTCAGGCCCAAAGCATGGACGCGCGAAACCGGGCCGAAGCACCATTGCAGCCAGTCAATGTCGTGGACCATCAGGTCGAACACGATGCCGCCCGACTTTTCCACGTCCGCGTACCAGTCCGTGTCCGTTCGGGGAAAGTCGCCGCCGCGCCGCGCGCGCACGGCGGCCGGCTTGCCGACCGCGCCCGCATCCACGAGCGCTTTCGCCCGCGCGTATTCGGGGAACCAGCGCACGACCTGCGCGACCGTGAAAACCGTGCCCGCCGCCTGGGCCGCCGCGATCATCGCGTCGCAGTCGGCAAGCGTAAGCGCCATCGGCTTCTCGCACAAAACGTGTTTGCCGGCCCGCAAAGCCGCCTCGGTCACAGATCGGTGAAGGTAGGTGGGTACACAGACGCTGACCACGTCCACGTCGGCGTGGGCCAGCATCTCGTCCGCGCTCGCAAGCACCGTCGGCGCGACTTCCTGACTGATCCGTCCCGCCAGATCGCGCGCCTTGTGCGTTTGCGGGTCGGCGACAGCGGTGACGCGCGCGCCCGGCAGCCGGCTCCAGCATCGCGCGTGCGTGTTCCCCATCCCGCCCGCTCCGACGATGCCCACCTTAAGAATGTCGTTCATGCCTGGCTCTTCTCCGCCACAGGATTTAAGCGGTGTCTGGCTCGCGCTCGATGATTTCCCAGATGGGAGTCGCCAGATAAATGCGGCCATACGCGCCGCCCGTGATTTCGTGCAGCACCTGGTTTTGCTGCAAGATGGTACGAACCGGGTAGATGGTTAACAGTTTGGACCGGGCACATGGGTGACAGTCAAGCATACTGTGGCATGGAGGTTTGCCGCCATGCCCTGGAAAGTGACCGATCCCATGTGCGAACGTGCCAAG